>Ga0315297_10001875_pt1 | contig 13171 bp, 11 predicted proteins | sample YL17G15_0_MG_FD_203628 | JGI IMG/M metagenome (GOLD analysis project Ga0315297, IMG submission 203628) | Sediment microbial communities from Yellowstone Lake, YNP, Wyoming, USA - YL17G15_0 | ecosystem: Environmental > Aquatic > Freshwater > Lake > Sediment | place: USA: Wyoming | collected... | reverse complement strand
CTTCCGCCATACCCAACCTGTTGGTCAACGGGGCCACAGGCATCGCAGTCGGGATGGCCACCAACATCCCGCCGCACAACCTGGGCGAGATCGCCGACGCCTGCGTCTACATGCTTGAAAAGTGGGAAAAACTCGACGATGTAAACGTGGAAGATCTCATGGAATTCGTTGAAGGCCCTGACTTTCCCACTGGAGGCATCATCATCGAGCAGAAGGGGGAGGAAGGCATTGCAGCGGCGTACGGCAAGGGACGCGGAAGGGTCACAATCCAGGCCAATGCCCACATTGAAGAAATGGAGCGCGGCAAGAGCCGCATCATTGTCACCGAACTACCCTACCAGGTTAACAAGTCCAGCCTGATCGAGCGGATCGCTGAACTGGTGCGCGAGGCGCAGTTGGAAGGCATCACCGACCTGCGTGACGAGTCCGACCGCCAGGGTCTGCGCATTGTCATCGAATTGACAAAAAATGTGGAGCCCGAGAAGGTGCTGGCCGCCCTGTACAAACGCACGCCCATGCAGTCCACGTTCAGCATCAACCTGCTGGCACTGGTTGATAACGAACCGCGCCTATTAAATTTAAAACAGGCCTTGCGCGTTTACCTCGACCACCGCCTGGTGGTCATCAAGCGCCGTACCGAATTTGACCTGCAAAAAACGCGCGCCCGGGCGCACATCCTCGAAGGCTTGATGGCAGCCCTCAAACACCTGGATGCGATCATCGCCCTCATAAAAAGTTCACCAGATGTGGAGGCAGCCCGATCACGCTTGATGAAACGCTACAAGCTGTCTGAACTCCAGGTGAATGCCATCCTGGAAATGCAGTTACGCCGCCTGGCTGCCCTGGAGCGCAAGAAGATCGAGACCGAGTACAAGGAAGCGCTGGTCTTGATCAAAGAATTGGAAGGGCTGCTCAAATCCCCAAAGAAAATGCGCGGGGTTGCCGCAGAAGAACTGCTCAAGGTAAAAGCAGACTACGGGAACCGCCGCCGCACCCAGATCGTCAGCATGAAAGGTCGCAAAGCCAGGAAAGCACCGCTGACCGCGGCAGAACTGGTCATCGAGCAGGTGGTGTGGATCGGTATGACGGCAGAGGGGAGCCTTGCCCGTACACGCGATGAGAAACCTCCACGCCTGTCCGGTTCGGATGGACCCAAACTGCTGGTCAAGGCGAATGCCACGGATACGCTTTACCTGGTCGGCGAACGTGGGTTGGCGGCAGCCGTGGCGGTGCACACCCTGCCGGAATCTGACAAGCTGGGGGACGGCAACCCGTTCAATAAACAATCTCCACTGCAGGTGGACGAGATGCCGGTGGCAGCCTTTGCCCTGCCCTCCAAAAAATCCGCACTCCCCGAAGAATCTACGCTCCTGACGGTCACCCGGGGCGGAATGGTAAAAAAGAGCCTGGTCAGCGAACTTCCCGGACCCTCGGCACAAGCCTTCAAACTGGTGAACGTCAACGACGGTGACCGCCTGGGCTGGGTTGCGCTGACCGATGGGAAAAAGGAACTGCTGCTGGTGACCGCCCTCGGCATGGCGATCCGCTTTCGGGAGGAGGATGTGCGCCCAATGGGGTTGGGCGCGGCCGGGGTTAACGGGGTCAAGCTGGGAGTGGGGGATGAAGTGGTCGGCATGCAGACCCTGCCTGGAACGGGCGATCTCTTTTTGATCGCGACGGATGGTAAAGGCAAGCGGGTACAGGTCAATGATTTTCCAACCCAGGGACGCTACGGCAAGGGAGTGATCGCCTGGGAAATTCCTCCCGGAGTCAAATTGGCCGGTCTAGGAATGGGCAAACCCAATGCCGTGGTGACCCTGCACCTGCTCAAGGCAGCCTCGAAAATGGCGCGGCTCGACGATGCCCCCCTGCGAAAGCGCTCCGCATTGCGGGGTGATATCGTGGTGGAGGTTAAGCCGGGGGATGTGCTGCTTGGGCTTACCGAAGGCTGGGCAGTGGAGCGGTTTGTGGAATTGGTTAAGAAAGAGGAAAAAAAGAAAACCGCGATAAAGAAAAAGTAAATCCCTGTTTAAAAATTCACCCCGTTCCTGCAGGCAGGGACGGGGTGTTTGATCCTGGTTATGGTTTTATCATCCCGGGGGGATCCCCGGATGCATTGGGGGATATGTGCACCCCCAACAATCATGACCTGGGTAACAAGATCAACTCTGAATGCTGCCCACCAACCCCAATTCCGGGGCTATCCGGCGCATGGCAGTGATCACATTGCCGACATGCTCCCACAGTTCAATGCCAAACTCATCCGCGGCTTTTAGAATCTCTTCCCGGTTGGCGCCGGCAGCGAAGGCCTTATCCTTCCACTTTTTCTTTACAGACGAGGGCTCCAGGTCCAGCAGGGAACGCGAGGGGCGAACGAGTGCAACAGCGGTGACCAACCCGGTCACCTCATCACAAGCGTAGAGCGTTTTTTCCATGCGGGTTTGACGGATAACTCCGGTATGGTCGGCATGGCTCAGGACGGCACGGATGATATCCTCGGGCACCCCGCGCTGGCGCAGGATGGGCTCACCCGCCTGCGGATGACCTTCCAGGGTGGGATGGATCTCCCAATCAAAGTCGTGCAGCAGGGCGGTGATGGACCACTTTTCGACATCCTCGCCAAATTTATCAGCATAGAAGCGCATGACAGCTTCCACTGAGAGCATATGCTTGACCAGGTTGTCGTTTTTTACGTATTCACGAACAAGAGCAAGGGCTTCGTCGCGGGTCATGTTCTCCTTAAAAAATCATGGAAAAATTGGCTCCGGGTCACCCAGTACTGGCACGGGGTGGCTGAGGTACACTTCCCAAAGGGCAACCAGGGCAGCGGGCAGTTCGCGCAGATTCCAATACAACCGGGCAGACTTGCGATACACACCCTGGTCGGTCTTCACCCCCACCGAGTCAACCCCCAGATGGTTGCACAGGAAGATGGCGCGCGGCAGGTGGAAAGCCTGTGTCACCAGGATGGCATCTTTAAGACCGAAGATAGCCTTTGCCCGGTAGCAGGTATCATAAGTGCGCCGACCGGCATAGTCAAGCACGATGGCTTGTTCCGGCACGCCGAGGGAGAGTGCCACCTGGCGCATCACCGCCGGCTCGTTGTAATCCACAAAGCGGTTGTCCCCGCTCATCAGGAGCTTCTCCACCTTGCCAGCGAAAAATAAATTGGCCGCGGTCTTGACGCGGTCATACAGAACGGGGGTGGCTGTCCCGTTGCGCCACAACCCCGCCCCGAAGACGATCGCCACCCGGTGAGATGGGACGGTTGCGGCGGTATACGTTTTCGACCCGGCATACAAACCAGTTACCAGGCGAGAGACGAACAGGATGAGGATGCCAAGAAAAGCGATAACCAGGAGAATTTTCAGGATCATCTTGACAAATCGTTTGAACACTTTTGGAATTCTACCACGCGAAATTGGGAATAATTTCTAGCCAAAATGGTGCCTGCAGCGAATTCAACCGTTTCAGGTCAATTTCTTGCGCACTTCAGAACTCAGGAAATCCATTGCCCAGACAACGATCACGATGGCCCACAACGCCGTGCCTGCCTGGTGATAATTAAGCAGGTTGATCTGCTGACTTAGGTAATAGCCAATGCCGCCGCCCCCCACAAACCCAATGATGGTCGAGATGCGGATGTTGATATCCCAGTGGTAAATAATAAAGGAAATAAAATTGGGCACTATCTGGGGGACGATACCATAGATGACCACCTGGAAGCCGTTGGCGCCTGTAGCCTGCAGGGCTTCGATGGGGCCGCTTTCGATTCCCTCCACGGCTTCCGAGAACAGCTTTCCCAGGGAGGCAATGGTCACAACCGTAAGCGCCAGGAATCCCGGGAACGCGCCGAAACTCAGCCAGAAACCGAAGATGGTTGCCATGACCAGAGGATCATAGGAACGCAACAGATTGAAGATCGACCGCGAGATGTAATATACAGTCGTGCCGATCGGACCATGCTTGATAATGTTGCTGGCAGCCAGGAAACTGAGCGGCGCGGCGACGAGGGTGGCAAATGCGGTGGAAAGCAGAGCCATGAAGAAAGTAACGAACATGGCTTGCAGCACATCGCGGGCAGCCTGGCTGGGTTTAAGCGTTCCAACCGGCGTCAGGGTCTCCACCTCCAATTGGGCCGGCACACCGTTAATGGATGCCGCAATCGGCCGGGATTCCACCTCTGCACTGAAGTGACCCTGTGCATCTGTTTTGGCTTGCACCGCGGTGAGGGTGCGACCGTCCGCGAGCTGCCAGCGCACCACGACATCTGAATTCGGGGTCAGGCTGAACCCCTCCAGGGTGAATTTAACCTTCGGATCCGCACAACTGACGCTTGGCACCAGTCGCGGGCCGGTTGACAGCGGTTCAGCCGCGGGCGCAGACCCGCAGGGGATGGGGAAGGGGGTTTGGAATTTTTTTATGGTCTTGTCACGGGTAAAGAAATCGGGTGTCAGGAAAGCGGTGGTGATGGCTTTTCCATTAAGCAGGTTGGGCAGCAATTTCCCAAAATCAACCTCAGTCACCCGCCAGGAACCGACAAATGCCGCCACAACCAGGAGAGCCAGGAGGATATTGCGGGTGATTTTTCCCCGGGAAGGAGGGTTGTTCATGCTAAGCCAGCCTTTCCCGGATTTTGGCGCTGACGTAATCGAGCAGGATCACGATGGCGGCGATGGTGATAAACAGGGCACTGACACCCCTGAAATCGTTGATACGGATGAGTTCGATCAGCAGGAAACCGATGCCGCCTCCCCCGACGAAGCCGATAATCGTGGCGGAGCGCACGTTGATGTCCCAACGGTAAATGGTGAAGGCGGTAAAGGGAGGCACAATCTGGGGAATGACGGCAAAACGCACCACCTGGGTCCAGTTGGCGCCGGTCGCCCGGACGGCTTCAATCGGCCCGGGATCGATCCCTTCGATCACCTCCGAGTATAGTTTTGCCAGCGCAGCCACCGAGTGCACTGCCAATGCCAGCACACCGGCGAATGGACCAAGCCCGACGATGACCACAAATATGATGGCGATGATGAGGGGCTCAATGGAACGTAAAATGTTGAGAATGGTACGGACGACAAAATAAACCGCGTAGGTAAATGGGTTGGCGCTCATCAGGTTCCTGGCAGCCAGGAAGCTGACCGGTATGGCGAGGAGCAACGCCAGTGCGGTCGCCATCAGGGCCATGGCCACTGTTTGCAGACCACCTTGCAGTACGCGACCACCAACATAGGATAGTTCGATGCCTCCCAACGGCCGAGTCTGCTGCATGTAAATGCGATGCGGAGGGGAGATGTTCACATCCGGTATGGCGATCGTGGCAGTCGAGGGCACCTTGAACGAAGCCGTCAATGCACCGGTCGAATCGGAACGAACGGTCAGCATGGAGCCTTCACCTTCGGCGACCATTTTGGGTGAACCGCTGGGATCTTCCCACCAGATCTCCGTATCCGTGGCGGGCCACAGCCCGGTTGCCGTGAGGGTGAGCGTCTCCCCAATATCTGCACAGGCGGGCACGACGGTGACATTTTTCCCGTCCAGTGTATTTTGCCCGCTGACACTCCGGTCGGGGAGGCAGGGTATCATCAGCTCCACCCAGGCTTCGATGGATTCCGTGCGTTTCTGGATGAAATCTGGGTGGATCATCGGGCGCATGATGGCGACGGCGCGATTAATGTCCGCTTTGCTGAAGTCAATCCCGACCGCATTCCAGCCAATGCCCAAAGCAGCCCCCAGCCCGAGCAACACCGGGATGGCGACGGGGAAGCCGCGGCCCTGTATCGACAAGCGCAGTGCGTCCAGGATGTTCCACACCCAGATCAGGATGGGGGCGGCATACCAGAATGGGTGACCGGTCCAGGCAACCATGCCAACCATCACCAGCATCCCCACCAGAATCGCCACGCCGCGGTAGCGCTGCCGGGTGGTGAACTGCCCCAACCCGGGCAGGAGCGCAGATAAAATTCCAACCAGGATGAAGGAATTATTTTTTTTCATTTCCACCCTTAAACGGTCGCGGCGCGCACTTCCTGTGCTTCCTCGCCGTAAATTTCCTTGAACCTGGCGCGGTCAATTTCCCCTGCGGCTCCCTCGAACACTTTCAGGCCATCCTTAAGTGCGATCACGCGTGTGGCATAGCGGTGCACAAGGTCCAAAAAGTGCAGTGAACAAATGACTGTGATGCCTTCTTTGTTTAACAGTTCGAGATATTGCAGGATGGAATGCGCAAGCACCGGGTCAAGGCTGGCTACCGGTTCGTCTGCCAGGAGCAACCTGGGTTCCTGCATGATCGTTCGCGCGATGCCCACCCGCTGCTGCTGCCCGCCGGAGAGGGTGTCAGCACGGCTGTGGATTTTATCTGCAATCCCAACCCGGGAGAGGGCATTCATCGCCCGTTTCTTATCCTCTTCCGGCCAGATATTCAACAAGCTGAGCCATGGATTGGCATATCCGAGCCGCCCGGATAAGACATTGGTCAGCACGCTGGATCGATTCACCAGGTTAAACTGCTGGAAAACCATGCCGATATGCTGGCGAATGTGACGCAGTTCCGAAGAGGATGCGGCGGTGATGTCCGTCTGATCCCAGGTGATCTTGCCTTCGGTGGGTTCAATCAACCGGTTGATGCAGCGCAGCAGGGTGGATTTTCCCGAACCTGAAAGCCCGATGACCACCATGAACTCTCCATCCGGCACCTCAAAACTGACATTTTTTAATGCCACCACACCGTTGGGATATACTTTGGTCAGATTATCGATTTTTAACATGGTTGTACTCTTTTAAAAAAATAGGGAGGGCGATTGCCCTCCCTATTTTACAGCCAAAAGGTTACTTGTAGGTCAAAGGATCATATCCAGCAGCCTCAAGGTAGGCGCGGAAATCATCATAAAAGGTGTCGTCGATTGCCTTCAGACCACCGATATCATAACCGCCGCTCTTGAGTAAAGCCCGACCGTCATCGGTGCTGGAAAGGGTCAAGAAGGCTTCGCTCAGTTTCTGGCGCACATCCGCCGGGAGGGAGGTTGCGAAGGAGACATTATCGTTTGGAAGGATCGGGTCAGAGACATAGATTACTGCCACGACGTCATTGACATCCGGGAATGCCTTGGCTACTGCGGTTCGGGCATCAATATAGGAGGCGCCGAAATCGCACAATTCGCCCTTGGGGCTGAGGTAAACAGCGTTAATCACCTGCGGGTGACCCTGGGTCAGTACCGGTGCCTTGACCGTGACACCTGCCTTGGCGAGAACACCCATGGGGATGACGTAGCCCGAGGCGGATAGGGGGTCGACCAGGCAGGGGCGCATCTTATTGAACTGCGCCAACGCCGTTGCCGCATCCGTGGTGGTGTTTGCTTTGGTGGCGGCGTCATAATACGAGGTGAACAATGGTTTGCCGTCGGCGTTCAGGCGTTTGGCATTGGCAACGATCTGGAAACCGTAATGATCGGACCCATTGCGCAGGACGACCAGGCCAACATCGGCAAAGTTCTGCGCCTTGGCTTTCATATAGGCCAGGATGGGCAGGAACCCAACGTGCGCCTGGCCGGAGCCCATGGCTTCCACGATGGCCGCGTAATTGGCCGGAACGATCACCTTGATGGTGTAGCCGGTGATCTCGGTCAGCTTGGCAGCAATGGCATCGCCGCCCGCCTGCAGTTCCTGGCTGGTGGCGGATGGGGCCAGAGCCATGACAATGGGGTTATCCGCGGTGCCCAGTGAGGGTGGTGGGACAGCAGTGGGGGGAACAGCGGTGGGGGGAACCGCAGTAGGCGGCACGGAGGTGGGCGGCTCAGGGGTTGTTACCGGACCGCAGGCGGATAAGAGCAGGATGGATGCAACCAGCAGTGAAACAAAAATAAAACCTTTCTTCATTTTTTCTTCTCCTCTCAGGGAATTTTTTTTGGGAGTTTACCCCAGCGGTAAGAGATGATATATCCAATTATCAAAAATTGCAAGTGACAACCCTCATGATAACGATATAATAATGACATGCCAGATATCAATCCTTCGAATTCTTCTAGGACATTCGTCAAGATCATGCTGCTCGTGGCGGGGCTTGCAGTGATATTGGTGTTGGTGGGCCTGGTCAACAATAAAATCAATGACATGGTGAACCCGTTGAGAAAGGTGAACCATGTACTGAGCACCCAGGTTGCGAACCTGCTGCACCCCACGCCGACGATCATTCCGGACCCGGTGACAATCATCAACGAAGTCCAATCCCTGGCCCGGTTGGAAACCATCCGCTATTCAGTTGAAAAGGTGGTCACCGCGGAAGTAAACCAGGGAGTACTGGGTCCGCTTTTTGGTGACCGGCTGCTGTTTGTGGCACACGGGTATGTCATTGCCGGGATCGATATGAGCAAGATAAGGCGGGAAGACCTGTGGCTCGAAGGCGGGACGCTCAACGTTCGCCTGCCGGCTGCAGAGATACTGGTGGCGACCCTCGATAATGACAAGTCGTATGTTTATGACCGGAAAACCGGATTGTTCACCCGGGGTGACCCCAGCCTGGAAACCCAGGTCCGGCAGGTGGCAGAACAGGAGATCCTCAAATCCGCCACCCAGGATGGGATCCTCGACCAGGCAATTTCGAACGCGCAGACCTATTTGCGCTGGTTTTTCGAGACCCTGGGATACAAGCAAATCACCTTCGCTATTACCCCTCAATAAGTAACGGCAAATGGGGAGAAGAAAACTTGAATGCACACCGGTTCAAGTTTTTTGTTTTCGATTCCAATTGGGATCCGAGTATTTGTTTTCAACCAGCATGCGCGTGCGCGCAATTTCCTGCGGGCTGAGTTCGCCTTCCTGGAGGTCCAGGTCGAGCACGGAGCTGAATCCGTTAATAAAAGCCTGCGCGGCTTCATTCCAGGAGACATCACGTCCCAGGGCAGTTTCCACCGTCGTCGCCCGTTCCAGCAGGTGACTGGCAGCCCGTGCCCGGGCATCTTCATCCGGATAGACCAGTACCTGGAGGATGCGGGTAAGATCGCCGGTCAGCGGCAGGGACCCGTGCTGAAGAATCCCCTCTTTGCGGCGGGCTTGTGCCGATCCAACCAGCTTCTTGCCTCCAACAGTGATCTCTGATGTGGAAGGGACTTCGAAACAAACCGGGTTGGGGTTCTTTGGAATCGTCCCGGCGCGTTCCTGCACTTCAACCTGCAGGTCAAGCAATCGAAACAGCTCCATTAACCCCACCGCCAGGCGGCAGTAGGATTGAAGCACGGTCCCTTTCATGTGCCGTTCATTGAGCGGAGCGATGATCGAATAGGTAATCTCGTCAGTATGCAAGACAGCCCTACCCCCAGTGAGTCGGCGCACCAGGTCCCAGCCGAGCGCGTGCACACAGGGGAGGTCAACATCACCTAGCGGCTGGGCATATCCCAGTGAAAGACAGCAGGGATCCCAGGCGTACAGTCGCAGGGTGGGGAGCGCACTTCCATCCCCCATGCCTTGAAGGATAGCTTCATCTACAGCCATGTTCCATGCCCCGCGTGATGGAGGGGTGAGGAGCAAACGCCAAAGTTCTTTCATCCAGATACCGCGCTTAATTCTTCCATTACCTTTTCCACCATGCCGGTTGGAACCGCCTGCAGCGGTGGGCGGACCGGCCAGGGAGGAAAACCATGCTGCCGGGACAGGAGCGCTTTCAGGAGAGGAGGGAATGGAGGAAATTGCTCCAGGATACGACGCATCGTGGTGACCCGCGTCTGGAGCGGGGCTACCTCTTCCCCGCGCTGGAAAGCGTCCCAAACCTTGCGCAGATCAGGGGATATGAGGTTTGCCGGGGCAGTTATACATCCCCCGGCATGGTTTTCCAACGCCGCCTGGAACATGGAATCTGTGCCAGTCAGCACGAGCAAGTCGGGACCAAATTGATCACCCAACCAGCGTGCGAAACCGGCATCATGCGAGGAATCTTTAATTCCGGCGAATTGAACCGGGAAGGCATCTTTGAGACGGGTAACCAGCCGGGGAGAAAACCCGATCCCGGCGGCTGCGGGGAAATGGTAACCGAGCAGGAATCCGTCCGCGGGGACTGCCTTGCAAATTATTTCATTGAAATATACGAACAATCCGTCTTCCGAGGCACTGCGGTAGTAATAGGGGGGCAGAACGACCACACCATCACAGCCCAAGTCAAAAGCGGAATGAGTCAGGGAAATGGTTTCGGCCAGGCTTGGTGTCCCTGTACCGGCGAGTAACTTTATAGCCCCGGGTGCTGCTGGGTGATATGATTCCCGAAATTGCTGACCGGTGCGGTAGATGCCAAGTCGTTCCTCTGGTGAGAAGGAGGGACCTTCCCCCGTGGTTCCCAAAAGCAATACGCCATGGCAGCCTCGCCCGGCAAGGAATTCCAGCAGGAATGGGAAGGCATCCAGGTCGGGAGAAAAGTCCGGCTGCAGCGGGGTGACTGCAGCGGCAAACACGCCTGCCAGGGGATGCATTATTTGACCTCCTCAAGGAAATCCTTGGCGGCCTTTTTAGGGCTGGCAAGTTTTTTGCCTTCAGCGGCCAGGTACCGCTGGCGGTCGAGAACCCACAGGTACAGGTCCCCATCGGTCTTTCCGGGGAAATCTTTCAGAATGCCACTGCGCTGGATGGTATTGACAATGGGCTTGTACACTTTATCGTACCAGTGCGCCACGGCTTCTTCTTCAGAAATGTCCCGGTGCTGATCCAATCCCATAAAGTAACGGTGCACGGCGATATGCTCGAGCATGCGGTGGAACCCGTCGGGAACGGTCAGTTTAATCCTGGCTTTCGACCGGATCCGATCCAACCCGGTGCGTTCGAGGAAATCCACTTTTTCACCCAGGATTTCCAGGTCTTCGGGCTTGAGGTCACTGGTTATGTTGACCCTGGTGGAGCATTCCCGGACCTCGGCGTCGATCTCCAGCTGCCCTTTTTCGCGCGCCACCGACACCCGGTGATGCCCATCCACGACGAAATATACCTCGCCGACCTTGTACAGGACCACGGGGGGAAGGTTGACATCCTGATAAAAGGCGCGGTCTATGCTTTTCCAGCGGGTTGCAGCTTCATTCTCAAGTGGCAGGAAAGCCCTGTCGAACTGGTGGTAGCGGTTAAGGCTGCCGACAATTTTCCTTATTTCCACGGGTTGAACTCCGCGGTAGATCGGTCCGCCGATGCGCAGCTTCTCTTTGACATCATCGTAAGATAGGAGCGTGCCGGGTTGCCCCCTCAAGATATTGAGGATGCGGTTCCAGAATGCCTTGGAACGGGCATGGGCAAAATCTCCCCTGACACGTTCAGTGGAAAAATCATGCATGGGTATCCACCTCGAGCAATTTGTAGGGATAAACGTTGATAACGGTCGTTGCCCCCACACGGGTTACCGGCGGCAGGAGATTGCTCTTGTAAACCAGGGTGTGCCCGTGCAGGAAATAGCGCGGCTTGAAAACGCGGATGATTTCCCGAAAGGCCAGGAACCCGACATGGGCTTGATCGGTATCATCGTGTATGCCGTGCGGCGGCGAATGCGCGATCACAATGTCCAAGCCGGAACCGGTCTGGATCCGCTGCCACAGCAGGGCGGGAAGGATTGAAAACAGGCGCAGGTACATTTGTGACTGGGTATATTGGTTGGGGGGGGTTGGTTTGTAGCGGATGCTTCCACCCAGGCCGGCAAGGTTTAACCCCCTCACCCTCGTCACGCGTCGATCAATAAGGTCGCAGCCGTCCGCGCGGGCAGCCGGATTTTCCTGGTTAAATTCCGGGTCGTGATTGCCAGGGACGAAAAGTACGGGCACATTCAGCATTGAGACCAGGAATTCAAGATATCCATACGGCAGGTCGCCACAGCCGAGAACCATGTCTATGCCCTGGAAAAGCCCGGTGACCTGTGCAGAATGCAGGCGTTCCAGGACCACATCACTGACCGCAAGTATTTTCAAGGAACCGCTCCGGCCCTATTGTGCCCCAAAGTCACCTTCCACGCAAGTCAGGGTTTTTGGATCTCCCGATCCAAAGGTGCAGAATGGATAAACCCCGGCGGTAATAATCCCCAGCCTCCAAACTCTGACACGGAATGTGGCTTGACTGTCACACACCTTGAATCTGCCCCCGGCAAGTTAACAAAACTGTTGACAGAGTGGATCATAATTTCCATAAATTGACCCTTATAATTTATATAATCAATTACCGTGATGGAATTTATTACTGCTAATAACGCCCATGCACAGGATGGAAACCGAATCCATCCAGAGACCAAGCGGCTGCCTGTTCAAAGCGCTCAATGACATTTGGTTTCATTAACCCCCCGGGCTGCCAAAAATTCCATTGTTTGAGGGGCACGCTTCGCTGATCAAATATTCAGCCGCCAATTCCCCACCCGGGGAATACAACCGAATGTGATATTATTTCAAAGTTGTGTGAGACCGGTCCAGCAGGTTGCCATTCCCGACGGGGGTGGCTATAATTCACCCAAACCCACGCATCCCAGGAGGTTGCTCTGGATAACAAAGAGATCATTGCACCGAGCGAGGAAGAACCTCGGGAAAGCACATTAAATGTACAACTTACCTCGGGGGCAACGCTTGCCAGCCGATACGTGATCCAGGAAGTCATCGGTGTGGGAGGCATGGGTTCGGTCTATCGCGCCCGTGACCTGCATTTCCCAAGTGTGGTCAAACTGGTCGCGGTGAAAGAGATGATCAACCGCGCCGCAGATCCACTGGTCAGGAAAAATATCGTGCAGAATTTCGAGCGCGAGGCAAACATCCTGGCAACCCTCAACCACCCTTCCATTCCCCGTATTTACGATTATTTTACCGAAGACAACCGGTCATACCTGGTGCTGGAATTTATCCATGGCAAAGACCTGGAGGCCATGATCAGTGATACAGCCGGCTTCCTGACGGAGGAACGCGTCCTGGGATGGGCCATAGAATTGTGCGATGTGCTCTCCTTCCTTCACGCCCACAAACCCGACCCGATCATATTCCGGGATATGAAGCCATCCAACGTGATGATCAACCCGACCGACCATATCATCCTTGTGGATTTCGGGATTGCCAAGCCTTTCCAGGTGGGTCAAAAAGGAACGATGATCGGCACGGAAGGGTATTCCCCGCCCGAGCAATATCGCGGCGAGGCTGGACCCCTCGCCGATCTGTATGCCTTGGGTGCAACCATCCACCAC
>Ga0315297_10001867_pt1 | contig 13188 bp, 11 predicted proteins | sample YL17G15_0_MG_FD_203628 | JGI IMG/M metagenome (GOLD analysis project Ga0315297, IMG submission 203628) | Sediment microbial communities from Yellowstone Lake, YNP, Wyoming, USA - YL17G15_0 | ecosystem: Environmental > Aquatic > Freshwater > Lake > Sediment | place: USA: Wyoming | collected... | reverse complement strand
GGGACATGGGGGTCGACGCCGTGAAGACGGGGATGCTGGCCAACGCAGGGATCGTGCGCGTCGTGGCGGAGAGGGTGCGGCAGCATCGCCTGCCGAACCTGGTGGTCGACCCGGTGCTGGCTGCCAAGAGCGGCGACCGCTTGCTGAGGGAGGACGCCCTGAGCGTTCTCAGGGCAGATCTGCTCCCTCTCTGCACAGTGGTCACGCCTAACATCCCCGAGGCGGAGGCGCTGGTGGGCCGTCGCCTGGAGACGGACGAGGATTTGCAAGGGGCGGCGCAGGAGATAGCGGCGCTGGGGGCGAGGAACGTGGTGATCACCGGCGGCCACGCCTCCGGGCCGCAGGCGGTGGACCTTCTGTACGACGGCAAGGGCTTCCGCCGCTTCTCGGCGGCGCGCCTGGCCACTCGCCACGGGCGAGGCGTGGGATGTACCTTCGCCTCGGCCGTCGCTGCCTGGCTGGCGCAGGGGGCCGGCATCGAGGAGGCGGTGGCGCGGGCCAAGGAGTATGTGACGGCGGCCCTGGAGCATGCCTTCGCCCTCGGGAAGGGGCTGGGGCCGGTGCATCACTTCTACCGCTGGTGGGAGGGCGGCCGTTGACATCGGTTCGCCTGCTTGGTAACCTAATAGTGCCAATCGAATAGAGCCGTGCGGGAGCTCGGGTAAGCCGGGCTGAGAGGCCCCGATATGTCGGGGCGACCGTCGGAACCTGATCTGGGTAATGCCAGCGCAGGGAATCGGAAGAGACTTCCTGAACAATGCGCCGCTGGTACACCCAGCGGCGCGAGTGTTTTTGGGGGTGGGGAGAGTGTCTCTAGAAAGGAGCCAGTCATGGCCGCCAACGGCAAGCCGCTGACGCAACTGCACTATGCTCGCCAGGGCGTGATCACCGACGCCATGCGGCGGGTGGCCGAGAGGGAAGGGCTGGAGCCGGACGTGGTGCGCCAGGAGGTCGCCAGGGGCCGGCTGGTGATACCGGCCAACGTCAATCATCTGGCCATGAGGCTGGACCCCATCGGCATCGGTCTGGCGGCGAGCATCAAGATCAACGCCAACATCGGCAACTCCGCCGTCAGCTCTGACATCGAGCAGGAGCTGGAGAAGCTGCGCCTGGCCGTGCGTTTCGGCGCTGATACGGCGATGGACCTGAGCACCGGCGGCGACATCGATGCCATCCTGGCGGCGATCATCAACGAGAGCACTGTCCCCATCGGCACTGTGCCCATCTACGAGGCGGTGACCCTGGTCGACCGGGTGGAAGACCTCACCACCGATGACCTCCTGGGGATGATCGAGCACCAGGCTCAGCAGGGCGTGGACTTCATGACCATCCACGCCGGCGTCCTTCTGGAGCACATGCCGCTGGTGAGCAAGCGGGTGACCGGCATCGTCAGCCGCGGCGGCTCCATCCTCGCCCAGTGGATGCTCTATCACCACAAGCAGAACCCCCTGTACGAGCGCTTCGATGACATCTGCGACATCTTCCGCCGCTACGATGTGACCTTCAGCCTGGGCGACGGCCTGCGGCCGGGATGCCTGGCCGACGCCAGCGACGAGGCCCAGTTCGCCGAGCTGTGCACCCTGGGCGAGCTCACCCACCGCGCTCGCGCCAGGGACTGCCAGGTGATGGTGGAGGGGCCGGGCCACATCCCCCTGGACGAGATCGAGATGAACGTTAGGCTCCAGCAGGAGGTCTGCGACGAGGCACCCTTCTACGTGCTGGGGCCGCTGGTGACGGACATCGCCCCCGGCTACGACCACATCACCTCGGCCATCGGGGCGACGGTGGCCGGCTACGCTGGGGCCAGCTTCCTCTGCTACGTGACGCCGAAGGAGCACCTGGGCCTGCCCGACCTGGACGACGTCAGGGAGGGGGTCATCGCCTACAAGATCGCCGCCCACGCCGCCGATGTGGCCCGCAAGCACCCGGGGGCGCGGGCGCGGGACGACGAGCTGTCGCGGGCCCGCTACGATTTCGACTGGGAGAAGCAGTTCGCGCTCTCCCTGGACCCCGAAACGGCCCGCCGCATGCACGACGAGAGTCTGGCCCCCGACATCTTCAAGCAGGCCGAGTTCTGCTCCATGTGCGGGCCCAAGTTCTGCGCCATGCAGATCTCACGCCACCTGGGCGAGGAGACGGCGAGGCAAGTGCAGGCCGAGCAGGAGAAGCTGGCCAAGAAGCACGCTGAGTGAGGGCTCGGACGGAAGGGGAAGCATCGCCATGGAAGACTACCTGGAGATCGCCGGCAAGCGGTTTCGCTCTCGCCTGATGGCGGGCACCGGCAAGTACCGCAGCACCGAGGAGATGCTGGCCGCCCTCGCCGCTTCGGGCGCGGAGATCGTGACCGTGGCCATCCGCCGCCTCAACTTGGACAACCCCAAGGAGAAGACCCTGCTCGACCTCATCGACTGGAGCAAGTACACTATCCTGCCCAACACCGCCGGTTGTCGCACGGTGGAGGAGGCCCTGTTCACTGCCCGCCTGGCGCGCGAGGTCACCGGCTCCCGCTGGATCAAGCTGGAGGTGATCCCCGACCCCAAGTACCTCCTTCCCGATGCGGTGGGCACGCTGGAGGCCGCCAAGGTGCTCGTCGGCGAGGGCTTCACCGTTCTGCCCTACATCCACGCCGACCCCATCCTGGCCCGCCGTCTGGAGGAGGTGGGCTGCGCCACCGTCATGCCCCTGGGCTCGCCCATCGGCTCGGGTCGGGGCATCTTCACCCTGGAGGAGATTCAGATCATTGTGGAGGAGGCCAGGGTGCCGGTGGTGGTGGACGCTGGCCTGGGGGTGCCCTCCGATGCCTCGATGGCCATGGAGATCGGGGCCGACGCTGTGCTGGTCAACACGGCTATCGCCGAGGCGCAGGACCCCGCCCTCATGGCCGAGGCCTTCCGCCTGGGGGTGGAGGCCGGGCGGCGAGCGTACCTGGCGGGGCGCATCCCCAAGAAGGCATACGCCTCGGCCAGCAGCCCGATCGAGGGCGTGGCGCGGCCGGCCGCTGGTTCCTGATGAAGCTGCCTATACCCTGCCTGACCCTTATCACCGACCGTCGCCTGTGCCGGAGCCTATCGCTGGAGGAGGCGGTGGCGCGAGCGGTTGCTGGCGGCGTGAACGTGGTGCAACTGCGGGAGAAGGACCTGGCGGCGGCCGAGCTCGTGCCGCTGGCCGACCGCCTACGGGCGATAACGCAGGGCAAGGCTCTCCTCATTGTGAACGGGCGTCTCGATGTGGCCCTGCTCTGCGCCGCCGACGGCGTCCACCTGCCGGAAAGGGGCCCGTCGGTGGCCGCGACCCGCCGCCTGGCGGGGGATGGGTTCATCATCGGGCGCTCGGTGCATAACGTGGAGGAGGCGGTGAAGGCCGAGGACGAGGGCGCGGACTACGTGCAGGTGGGAGCCATCTTCGCCACCCGCTCCCATCCCGGCCTTTCCCCTGCCGGCCCGGCCCTGCTGAGAAGCGTCGCTGCCAGGGTGACCATCCCCATCCTAGCGGTGGGCGGTATCACCGCCGAGAACGCGGGGCAGGTGATGCAGGCGGGGGCCAGCGGTGCGGCCGTCATCTCGGCCATCCTCGATTCGCCTTCGCCGGCAGCGGCGGCGCGGCGGCTGGCTGAGGCGATGGTGGAAGCGGCGGCAGCGCCTGCCCGGAGGACGAGCGCGTGATCACCCTCACGGTCAACGGCGAGAAACGAGAGCTGGCAGAGCCCACCAAACTCACTGCCTTCCTGGAGACACTCGGCGTCAATCCCCGCTACGTGGCCGTGGCCCACAACGGGGCTGTGCTCGAGCGCCAGCGCTGGCCGGAGGTCGTCCTTCGGGACGGCGACGTGCTGGAGATCGTGCGCATGGCGGGCGGCGGCTGAGAAGTCATGGGTCGCGACTTTCCGGACGTCAGTCTTGATGGCTGCGGTCGATGCATTGCAGCCTCCCCTTTGGGCCGCTCATGGTGAGCCTGTCGAACCATGAGCCCCCGCTCGTCCTTCGACAGGCTCAGGACGAGCGGCCAGGGGGCGTCTGACGCTCCATGTCTCACCTAGATTGAAACACTACGGTGGCTGAGGAGGTTCGGCATGGCAGCTCCCGATGTGATCATCGTTGGCGGCGGCGTTATCGGCTGCGCCATCGCCTACTACCTGGCCCAGGCGGGCGTACGGGTGACCATCCTCGAGCGGGGAGAGGTCGGCGGCGAGGCGTCGGGGGCCTCGGCGGGCCTCCTGGCCCCGCTGGAGCTGACCATCGAGCATGGCCCTCTGCACGACCTCTGCCTGGCCAGCCTGCCGCTTCACCCCCCGCTGGCCGACACGCTTCGGGAGGAGACGGGCATCGACGTCGAGTACCTGCGCTCGGGCATCCTGCGAGTGGCCCTGAGCGACGAGGACGCCGCCGATCTGCGTGCCCTTGTGGAAAGCCAACCGCCGGAGGGCGTGATGGAGTGGGTGGCCCCAGAGGCGCTGCGCGGCCTGGAGCCGCGGCTGACGACGGCGCGCGGCGGTGTGTACTCTCCTCAGTACCACCAAGTGAACGCCCATCGCCTGACCCAGGCCCTGGCTCAGGCGGCGGTCGCCCGCGGCGCTGGCCTACGCCAGAACGTGGCGGTGACAGGGCTTGTCACCAGCGGCTCGCGGGTGACGGGCGTGCGCAGGGGCGAGGGCAGGATGATGGCCGGGCAGGTGGTTCTCGCCGCCGGCTCCTGGACCGCTGGCCTCGGCCGGCGATTGGACGTGACCCTGCCGGTGAAGCCGATGCGGGGCCAGATGCTGGCCTTCGCCGACTTCTCCTCGCCGCTGAGGCACATCCTGTTGGGAAAGGATGGCGGCTACCTCGCGCCCAAAGCCAACGGCTTCCTCTTCGTCGGGTCGACAGTGGATGACGTGGGCTTCCGCAAGAACACCACCGCCAAGGGCCTCGCCGGCCTGCGCCGGATGGCCGCCATGCTGGTGCCCAGCCTGGCCCACGCCGAGGTGGCCACGGACTGGGCTGGCCTGCGGCCGGGCTCCCCCGACGGCCTTCCTATTCTCGGGCCTGTGCCCGACTGGGAAGGGGTGAGCGTGGCCAGCGGCCACTTCCGTAAGGGCATCCTCCTTGCGCCGATCACCGGCCGCCTGATGGCACAGTGGCTAACGCAGGGGAGGAGCGAGATCTCGCTGGAGCCGTTCAGCCCGTCGCGGTTTGTGAGGGCGTCTTCCTGAACTGTAGTGGCAAGTCGCGCCTCCAGGTGTTGGTAAGCTACATCCATCCCCGTGTGTGTTTGCAGTAATTGTACTCGTCCAGCGCCTTGAGTGGATTTCGGCCCAGCGCTCCTGGCCCGCCCAATGTTGCGCATTCCCCTTTGACAACCGCCATGAAGCGACAATATGATTCTCCGTTCTTGCCGCGTTCCCTTAAGCCAAGGCCGTAGGCTTGTGCTATAGCTCGGTCCCATAGGGGGAAGAAGCGAGGTGCCAAGAGATGCAGGCACTTGGCGGCGCCAACTGGCCCAAGGACGATCTCCATATCTTCAAAGACCCTCTTGACCTCTGGCACTAGCTCATCGCCGAACGTCTCTATCGACCTCTTTCTGGCAAGCGAGAGCCTGTGACTGTGCTTCTTCAGCAGTCTCTCAATATCGGCGAAGTGCTGAGTGTCGAACTTCCTTTTTGCGAACCTGTAGAACGCAGCATTCCAGGTTTGCAGGAGCACCGCTAGGGCCTCGGCCATGCTGAGCGACGTTGCCCTTCTGATGGAGAGTTCGACCAGCTCCGTCGCGGCCCGGTAGAAGAGATCAAGCGGCTCGTTTGACTCAAAGAGGACGCGAGCCTTATCGATTTCTTGGATCGTCGGCGTTTCATGCCTCAAGCTTCGCCTCCAGTCTCAATCCGTGTCTCATCTGTGTCCATCTGTGGCCAAATCCCGAACCGCCCCGCTAGCCGCTTTGCCGCCTCGCGCACGTCGGGGGCGGCGACCACCGCCCCGATGACCGCGACCAGGTCGGCCCCCGCCGCCAGGACGGCGTCGATGTTCTCCTCGCTGATGCCGCCGATGGCCGCCACGGGGATGCGGACGGCCTGCTTGACGGCGCGGAGCGTCTCCAGGCTGGCCGGTCGGGTGTCGGCCTTGGAGTCGGTGGGGAACAGGCGTCCCACCGAGACGTAGCTGGCGCCGTCGGCCTGGGCGCGCAGGGCCTCTTCGACGTTGTTGATGGAGCAGCCGATGATCGCCGCTGGCATCAGCCGCCGCACGATGCTCACCGGCAGGTCCTTCTGGCCGACGTGCACGCCGTCCGCCTCCGCCGCCAGGGCCAGGTCCAGGTGGTCGTTGATGATCAGGGGCACGCCGGCCTGGGCGCAGACCTCTTTCAGCCTTCGGGCCACCGCCAGTTGCAGGCCCTTCTCGCGTTGCTTGTCCCGAAGCTGCACAAGCCTGGCCCCGCCCTCGATGGCCTGGCGCGCTATCTCCTCCTCCGGGCGGCCAGAGGCCACCTCCGGGTCGATGATGACGTAAAGCCCTCGCGGCAGAGAGGCAGTTCTATCTTTCATGGCAGGCCCTGCAATAGAATGGTAGCAAACCGCGTTCCTTGCTGAAAGTCAATGCAGCGATATCGGCGAGCCCTCCTGATAATTGGCGTCTTCCTCGTGCTGTGGGGGGCGCTTTTTGCTGGGCTATGGGCCAACAGGTACACGCGGGTGGCCCTGACCACGGTCTCCATAATGCCTGACCTCTTCGTTGATGTGCCGGTAACCCCCCTGAAGCTGGCGGCCTCCGAGCCCGTTAAGGAAGAGGTGACCTTCTCCTATGGCTCGCAGGAGGTGGTGGCCGATATCTATCGGCCCGCCGACGGCGGTCGCCGCGGTGCAATGGTCGTGGTCATCGGCGCGGCCCCGCAGGCGCGCACCGACCCGCGGGCGGTGCGTCTGGCCCAAAATGTCGCCCGCGCCGGCGTTGTGGTGATGATCCCCGAGCTGAAGCACCTTCTGCGCGACGAGCTGGTGCCGGAGGAGATCGAGGCGCTGGTGGCCGCCTTCCGCTACCTGAGGGGGCAGGAGTTCGTGGACGGGCAGCGGGTGGGCTATCTGGGCTTCTCGGTGGGGGCGGGCATGGCCCTGGTGGCGGCCAGCGACTCCCGCATCAGCGACGACGTGGCCTTCTTCGCCTCCTTCGGCGGCTACTACGACCTGCGCGACGTGATCGCCGCCGTCACCAGCCAGACTATCGCCTACAACGGCCAGCGGGAGGACTGGCATCCCGACGCCAAGACGGTGCAGGTTCTGCGGCGCAGCCTGATCTACTACGTGGCCGCCGCCGCCGACCGCGACATCCTGAGCCGCGTCTTCCTGGAGGATGACCAGTCGGCCAGGCAGGAGGTGGGCCAGCTCTCTCCCCGCTCGCGCGTCATCTTCGAGCTGCTGGACAACCACGACCCCGACCGGGCCCAGGAGCTGCTGGCCCAGCTCTGGCCGGAGGACGTTGCCACCCTGCGGCGGCTTTCCCCCAGCGCCAGCATCGACGGCCTGCACACCGAGCTGTTCATCGTCCATGACCGCCACGACCGGTTTCTCCCCTGCGCGGAGTCGCGGCGGCTGGCCGAGGCAGCGCGAGGCCAAAACGATGTCTACTATGCCGAGTTGGACCTCTTCCGGCACGTTGACCCCACCGTCACCGCCAATCCGCTCACCTTCCTGGCCAACCTCATCGAGTTCTTCTTCCAGGCCTATCGGCTGATGCTGCGTCTGGTCTAGTGCCTGGGGGAACTTTTCCCCCGTCGCCAACGTCCTACCAGCAGAGGTTCCAAGCGCCTGAGGAGGGCGCGGACTCCGGAGGTGTTAGGATGGTTGGCATTTTGCGACGGACAGCTATTCTCGCTGTGGCTCTGGGTGCGTTGCTCTTGTTCACCCAGTCGGCCTGGGCGGACGGCATAGTCATCCCCGACCCGCCAGAGCCGATCCCGCCTGACCACGTTGTGGTCCCCTTCCTGCCCATCAAGTACCACCGGGTGGATGTGGAGATCGACAACCAGGTGGCCCAGGTGAAGATCGACCAGGCATTCCTCAACGAGGCCGACTTCCCGCTGGAGGGCACGTACATCTTCCCTCTGCCGGAAGACGCCGCCATATCCGACTTCGCCATGTATGTGGACGGCGAGCGCCTGGAGGGACGCATCCTGGACAAGGAGGAGGCCCGCGCCATCTACGAAGACATCGTGCGCCGGCGGCAGGACCCCGCTCTGCTGGAGTACGTGGGCCGCAACATGTTCCAGGCGCAGGTATTCCCCATCCCGGCCCACAGCGAACGGCGCATCCAGATCGCCTACACGCAGGTGCTTAGCCAGGATGGCGGCCTCGTTCGCTTTGTCTACCCCCTGAACACGGAGAAGTTCTCATCTCGCCCGCTGGAAGAGGTGACGATCAGCGTGGAGATACGCTCCCAGGCCCCGATCAAGGCCGTCTACTCGCCCAGCCACGACATCGCCATCAGCCGCCTGAGCGAGACGCAGGTCACCGCCAGCTACGAGGCCAACGACGTGACCCCCAGCACCGACTTCGAGCTGTTCTACTCCCTCTCGTCCGAGGACATCGGGGCGAGCCTCACCACCTACCGCCAGGAGGGTGAGGACGGTTTCTTCCTGTTGCTGGTGGCGCCCAAGGCAGACCTCGGCCAGCAGGAGGTGGTGGCCAAGGACGTGATGGTGGTGGTGGACGTCTCGGGCAGCATGGAGGGGGAGAAGCTGGCGCAGGTCCAGGAGGCCGTGCAGTTCATCCTCGACCACCTGAACCCCGACGACCGCTTCAACATTCTGGCCTTCAGCACCAGCATCGACCTCTACGCGCCGACCCTCCAGAGCGCCAGCCATGCTGAGGACGCCGCGGACTTCGTTCAAGACCTGGCGGCCGGCGGCGGCACAAACATCAACGATGCGCTGCTGGAGGTCCTGGAGAAGCTGCCCGGCGAGCGGCCGGAGATCATCATCTTCCTTACCGATGGCCAGCCCACCGTGGGCATCCAGGAGGCGGGGCCGATCATCGCCAACGTTCGGGAGGCCGCTGGCCCCACGGTGAGGCTGTTCGCCTTTGGCGTGGGCGATGACGTGAACACTATCCTGCTGGACAGCATCGCCCAGGAGAATCGGGGCGCCAGCGACTACGTGCGGCCGGGCGAGGACATCGACCAGACAGTGTCGGGCTTCTACGAGAAGGTGAGCACGCCCGTGCTCACCGATATCAGCCTGGACTTCGGGGACATCAACGTCCTCGACGTCTATCCCCAGCCCGTGCCCGACCTGTTCGCTGGCTCCCAGCTTGTCGTTGTGGGCCGCTACCGCGGCGAGGGAACTGTTACCCTGCGCCTTAGCGGCGAGGTGAACGGGGAGGAGCAGACCTTCTCCTACACCGACCAGGTCTTCCCGGCCGAGTCCGAGGAGATGGACTTCCTGCCCCGCCTGTGGGCCACCCGCAAGATCGGCTACCTGCTCAACCAAATACGCCTGTACGGGACGGAGCAGGAGCTTGTGGATGAGATCGTGGAGTTGAGCCTGCGCTACGGGGTGATGACCCCCTATACATCCTTCCTGGTGGAAGAGGAGGATATCGAGATCTTCTCGGACGAGGGGCGAGAGAAGGCCGCCTCGGACCTGGCGGGGGAGATGCCAGGGATCATGGCGCCCGCAGTCGGCTCTGCTGCTGTGGAGAACGCTGAGACCATCCAGTTCTATGGCCAGGCGGACGCGGCGGTGGACAGCGGGTCGGCCTGGGCGAAGGTGGTGGGGGACAAGACCTTCGTCAAGCGTGACGACGCCTGGATCGACAGCCGCTACCAGGAAGGGATGGACATCACCAAGATCGGCTTCGGCAGCGACAACTACTACCAGCTCCTGGGGCAACGGCCCGATTGGGGTACCTACTTCGCCCTGGGCGAGCACGTGATCTTCGTGGCTGACGGCCAGGCGTACGAGGTCACCGAGGGCGACTACCCGTCGGTGGAGGTGACTCCCAACCCGGAAGCGACTCCCAATCCAGACGTCACCCCCAAGCCGGACGTGACTCCTAAGCCAGACGCGACCCCCAAGCCGCACGTGACTCCCACCCCGGACGTGACCCCCAACCCAGACCTTGTGCTGCCCGCGACCGTCCAGGATGACAGCGGCACCAACTGGGGGCTCGTGGCGGCCCTCATCGCCGTGGGCGCCGTCGCCGCGGCAGGAGTGGGTGGCCTGGTGGCGTGGAGCAGGGTTCGCCGCGCCAAGGGGAGCTCGCAGAGCTAAGGGAAGCTGTTCGCCAAGGCGTAGCGTTGCGCCTGCCCTCCCCATGCCCTTGACGGCTGGGAGGGCAGGCGCTATTTTGGCCTCGGCTAGCCACTACACGCACGACGTTGCCGCCAATCTAGCGGGCTCAGCAGCAAAGGTAGGTCTTGTCCCATGAAGGCACTGTACGTGAAGATGACCGCCCCTCGCGTCCTGGCGACGCGAGTGTTGGCTCGCCTATCCAAACGAGCCTATTTCGGTCCCATCGCTCCCCTGCAGGAGGAGGACGTTGTCCCGTCGCCGTTGCCCGACCCACACTATGTGCGCGTCCGCTGTCGCCTGGGGGGCATCTGTGGCTCGGACATCCACTTCATCCAGGCCGATGGCGATTTGCACATCGCCCCGGCGGCCCTACCGGGAGTCGATCGCATCTACCTGGGCCACGAGCTTGTGGGCGATGTGGTGGAGGTAGGGGCGGCGGTCAAGGGCTACAAGGTGGGCGACCGGGTGACGCAGCAAGCCTTGGCCGGGAGTTGCTTGGGCCAGGGCAGGGAGCCGCTCTGCCGGTACTGTGCGGTGGGTGAGTACTCCCTCTGTGAGGAAGTGCGGCAGCAGGAACCCCTCAGCGTCGGCGGCGGCCATGCCGAGGAGTGGGTGGCCCACGAAGGCAGGCTCTTCCACGTCCCCGACGACGTGAGCGACGAACAGGCTGTCCTTTTGGAGCCGGCGGCCTGCGCCCTGCGCGCGTCCTTGCGGCGGCGGGCCCAACCGGGCGACCGGGTGATGGTTGTCGGCTGCGGCACCATAGGGCTGATGACCCTTCAGTCCATTCGTGCCGTCCAGCCCGACTGCGAGATCACGGCCCTGGCCCAGTTCGACTATCAGGCGGATATGGCCAAGAAGCTGGGAGCGAGCAATGTCATCATGCTGGGGGGCGATGTCTACAGCGAGGTGGCCTGCCTGACCGGCGGTCGCCTGTTTCGGGGGGCTCTCGCCAACCGCACTGTCATGGGGGGATTCGATATCGTCTACGACTGCGTGGGCAGGCCGCAAACCCTGCGCGATGCCCTGCGGTGGGCGCGAACTGGCGGGGCGGTGGTTCTGGTGGGGGTGTACATGGCGCCGATGCACATTGACCTGACGCCCGTCTGGTACTGGGAGGTCGATCTCGTCGGGATGTTCGCTCACGGCAGCGAGGAGTGGCAGGGGGAGAGGCTGTCCACCTACGACTTGGTCGTTCGCCTGCTCAGGGAGGGGAAGCTCAACTTTGATGGCTTCATAACCCATCGCTTCCCTCTGTCCCAGTACCGCCAGGCGTTCCTGACGGCCATGGATCAGCCTCGCAGCCACTGTCTTAAGGTAGTCTTTGACCACCGGGGCCAGGTGTCCAAAGGGAGGTAGTTGCCATGCCCAAGCTCATGGCCGCAGCGGCCAAGAGGATCATCACGCCGGAGAAGAACCTGCGTTTGGCCGGATACGGGCCGGTCTTCAGGCCCTGGGGCCAGCGAGTTGCCAAGGGCGTTCACGACGACATCTTCGCTCGCTGCCTGGCCCTGAGCGACGGCGAGAAGACTCTGGCCTTCGTCGCCTTGGACCTCATTGGCTTGCACCAGGCTGACATTGAGGCCATCCGGAAGCGGGTGCGGGAGAAGACGGGCCGGGGAGACCTGATGGTCGCCATCGGCGCTACCCATAACCATTCCGCTCCCAACGTGACCGGTGTCTACGGCGTGCCCAAGCGCTACAAGCGGCTGATCCACGAGCGGGCCTCGGATGCCGTAGCCGAGGCAGTAGGCAGCATGGCGCCAGCGCGAATCGGCTTCGCCACGACGCGGGTGGAGGGTATCGTCAGGAACAAGCGCCAGCCGGAGGCAGGGCCGGTGGACGAAGAGGCGGCGATGATGCTGGTCGAAGGGAAGGATGGCGGCACCCTGGCCATGCTGGTCAACTTCGCCTGCCGCGCCGACGTCCTGGGCAAGCGCAATACCCTTGTCACCGCCGACTTTCCAGCCTACCTCCGCCGCGACCTGGAGCGAGAGCGAGGCGGCGCGGCCATCTTCTTCAATGCCGCGCAGGGAGACATCTATCCCCGCCAGAGCATCGAAGACCGCGATGATGAGAAGGGGCTGCGCACGTTCGAGGAAGCGGAGGCCGTCGGCTCCGCCATAGCCAAGGCCGCTCTGGCCGCCCTAGCGAAGACGAAAACGACCTCCGATGTGAAGATCGACGTGCGGACTACCTATCCGGAGGTGCCGCTGGACAACCCTCGGCTGAAGATTGCGCGCCTCCTGCGGATAATGCCCCGCAAGCTGTACAAGGGCCGCGCTCGCTCAGAGATCTGGGTGGTCAGCATCAACGACGCCCAGGTCGTGACCCTGCCCGGCCAGTTCTTCTGCGCCCTGGGGCTGGAGCTGAAGGGGCTGATGAAGGCGACGTACAAGTTTCTCTTCGGCCTGACCTGCGACGACCTGGCGTACGTGCTGCCGCCGGACGAATGGGACCCCAAGCGGAAGGGAGAGGAAGAGGCGCTCTCCCTGGGCGTCAACACCTGGTCGGCCATCAAGGAGCAACTGCCGCCGCTGTAGCGCCTGCCGCCCGCTAGTACTCCGGGAACTTGATCCCTTCGAACCAGACGTTGAGCGCGGTGGTGAGGTCGGGCGGGCTGAAGTTGGCCTGCGCATCGACGATGACGTCGAGTAGGGCGGGCTTGCCCGAATCCACCGCTCGCTTCAGGGCGGGGATGATCTCTTTGGGGTCCTGCACGCGCTCGCCGTACCAGCCAGCGGCCTCCGCCATCTTGTCGTAGCGCACGTCGACGAAGTCCACCCCGATGTAGCGCTTGGCGAAGGCGCCGTCCTGGGCCGCCTTGATCATGCCGAAGGCGCGGTCGTTGTTCACAATCACGACGATGTTGGTGCCCAGACGGACGGCGGTCTCCAGCTCCTGGATGTTCATCGTGAAGAACCCAACGCCGCA
>Ga0315297_10001866_pt1 | contig 13189 bp, 11 predicted proteins | sample YL17G15_0_MG_FD_203628 | JGI IMG/M metagenome (GOLD analysis project Ga0315297, IMG submission 203628) | Sediment microbial communities from Yellowstone Lake, YNP, Wyoming, USA - YL17G15_0 | ecosystem: Environmental > Aquatic > Freshwater > Lake > Sediment | place: USA: Wyoming | collected... | reverse complement strand
CTTTTACAATCAGGTCATCTTGGGTGATGGTGAATATGTCGGATCTGTAGGGTACGCCCCATATCTTTTCGCCATATATCTTTCCATCAACTGTTGGAGTTATCAAGATCCGCCCGAATCCCTCAATATCTGACGGGGCCGTGACATTCGCCGTCACGACCGTGACATTCGCCGTTATGTTCACCATGTTCATGACTGGGAATGTATGGACGTTCGTGGCGAATAAGCCGTCTTGGCAGGTCTCCAGCCAATATGAGATGTTGTCCGGGGTCGTCGCAACGCCGTCGCGCCAAATCTTGACGGCGATGTTGATATCATCTCCGCCGATGTAGACCGCCTTGTCGACCTGCACGTCTACAATCAGGTCATCTTGGGTGATGGTGAATGTGGCGGATACGTAGTCGCCATATATCTTTCCATCAACTGTTGGAGTTATTACGATCCACCCGAATCCCTCAATATCTGACGGGGCCGTGACATTCGCCGTCATGTTCACCATGTTCATGACTGGGAATGTACGGACGTTCGTCTCCAGCCGATATGAGATGCTGTCCGGGGTCGTCGCAACGCCGTCGCGCCAAATCTTGACGGCGATGTTGATATCATCTCCGCCGATGTAGACCGCCTTGTCGACCTGCACGTCCACGGTCAGGTCATTTTGGGTGATGGTGAATGTGGAGGATACGTAGTCGCCCCATATCTTTCCATCAACTGTTGGAGTTATTCTGATTCGCCCGAATCCCTCCATGTCTGACGGGGCCGTGACATTCGCCGTCATGTTTACCATGTTCATGACTGGGAATGTATGGACGTTCGTGGCGAAGAAGACATCTGGGCAAGTCTCCAGCCAATATAAGATGCTGTCCGGGGTCGTCGCAACGCCGTCGCGCCAAATCTTGACGGCGATGTTGATATCATCTCCGCCGATGTAGACCGCCTTGTCAACCAGCAGTTGCACAGCCGGGTTATCTTGGATGTTTATTATACAATGGTTAACTGCAGACAAGATCAGTTTGCTCGCGGATGCTACCAGCATATAGCCGTTGGCGAATGTCATGTTCTCAAGCGGGATGTCTATCGTACCCTTGATCTTCCCGTTCAAATCCGTCAATAGGTTCGTCAGACCAAGGGCTGGAACAAGTGCTCCTTTATCATCGTACAACTTGACATCCACCATCGCACCGGAGACCGGAGCCGAACCCCACGGGTCATTGACGCGAACATCGACGGTTACCAGGATTTTTTCTCCTGGGCCATAGGTCCCTGTATCAGTCGAGATCGTGGTGCTAAGTGACCCAAGTCTGATTGCCATCGTTGGATTGAAAGCAATGTTGTATGTGCGGTCTCCCCAATGCGCTGTCGCGTTGACCCAGATGTTCCTCGGGTCCCATTGCAAGATATTGGCTTGCGCCGGTAATGTCACATTGGACGGGCTGCTTGCCAAAGACGTAGTGCCTGAGTAGTTCTTCCAGTTAAAATCACCCGTTTGTGCGTCTTGATACCACATTTCGTAATCTAGAGTGATTGGGATGATCGTGTTGTTCGGTACTGAACGTCCCACAAAGGACACTACCATCTCCTCTCCTGGCAGGTAGATTTGCTTATCGGTAGACACTTCGAATGTGAAGTATTCGATATTAATCCAAAACGGATCGGCAGCCAAATCTCCTCCCATCCACCACGTAGTAATTGGGAGGTCGTTATGGCTCGAGTTGACGTATATCGGGAACAGCCCTGTCATGTTCTCAGGGATCATCCAGCTGGTACTCCATTCGTAGGTGTCATTAAACCTTTGGTTGGAACCTAGGGTGATATTGCCGCCCAAACCCTTGTTTTTGTCATCATTGTCTTTGAATCCAATCGTGATATTTACCTCCGGATTCCAGACAACGGGCGCCCACCAGGGTATAGTCCCTGATAATGCCAATCTATCCCATGTCGAAGTCACCTTGATGTTGACGGTTTGACCAGGGGCATATATGTCTTGCTTAGGAGTCACGGTTATTGCCGGATTCTTGATTTCGATTTGGTCCGAGCAAAGGATATCGGAGGTATTTACGAGGATAGCCTGTAGTGAATAGGTTCCTGGCGCCTGCCCCCAAGGAATCAATGGCCCTATTCCCGAGCCAAGCGGTAACCAGCTCGTATTCCTTCCCACATCAGCGCCCTGACCGTTTGTATATATCGATACACTCCCCCCTACTTGATCCCCTCCAGTATCGATTAGATTCACCGTGAAATCACCGTATGCGTAAGCGCCGTCAAACTTATACTCCAACATGAAATAGACTTTCTCTCCCGGAAAGAAGATTTCTTGTGTAATCCCTTTGCTGTCTTTGGCGGATATTTCCCCGGTTGGTCCAGCGGCAGCGTTTACACCCAGTGCCGCAAAAGCAACGGCGAACATGCTTATGGCCAATGCTATACTAATTGTTTTTTTCAACATACGCTCATCCCTTCCTTGGGTCAATTGATGGGATTATATATATATAATGATTTCTTGATAAGTCTGGCTCGTTACGAAATTAGGAGGTTTTTTCATGCTGGAAGGGATAACACAGTTTTAAAGTGAGGCCGGTAAGATTTTCCGATTTCTACCTAAACCGGCAATTTCCTGCGCGATGTTAGCGCGATTCATTCAGAAATTCTATCAGCGTTGGCAGCTCGTCAATCGAACCTATGATGTAATCAGGGAGATAGCTGTCGTCCTTTTCCTCAGCTGGATATCTCTCGTTCCATCGGCACAGGATGCTGGTCATCCCCATCATATTCGCTCCAGCGATGTCCGTGTCGACCCTGTCGCCGACCATTATCGCCTCGTTCGGGGCGCATTCCAGCAGATCGAGCGCTTTGCGATATATCCCGCTGTCGGGCTTTCTGCTCCCCGCGTCCACCGATGTGACGATGGCATCGAAGAACCTTGTCAGATCCTTCCTGCTCAGGGCGCTCGATACATCCTTGTCCCCCCAGCTGTACGTATTTGACACTATTGCCAGCTTGTACCCGCTCTTCAGCTTTTGAAGGACCTCAGCGACATCGTCGAGCACTTTGAATTCCGTCGTATCTACATCTGCAGGCCCGTCGAGCTCGGCGATGAGGGTGTCCCCCAGGTCGAACAGTATCGCCTTGATCCTTCCCACCGTCACCCCTCCTCTCCGGTCTGGTCGCTTTCGAACAACATCACGAACCCCCGCTCGCCGTCAAACGACCTACTGCCGAATCCCACTCCCTTTCTTGATGCTTTCGGAAGGACATCCTGCTGTTGGGACAGCAGGTTCCTGACTATCGCGATGCCGGTGGGTGTCGCCATCTCCCCCTCGCATGGGCCGAACCTGAACCTCAGGCCAGCGAGCAATTCCGAACTCGCCGGTGTCGGAACATTAAGGTGGCCGTGCGCAGTCTCGACACCGCCTTCCCCGACCGAGATGTACGAACCAACGATACTCCGGCCTCCAAGCCCCAATATGTCGCAACATAGCCCCGCCGATGCCACGTTCATCAGGCCGCCGGTTCTTCCGATCTCGTGCAGATGCACTTCCTCCTTCTCGATGCCGTGAGCCTTCGCCTCGGCCGCAATGATGTCGCCGATTATCCTGATCGTGAATCGCCGTGCGTCGGTGGACAGCGCCATTCTCTCTGCAGCCTGCTCCAGGAATCCTTCCGCCTCATCCGCGGACCTCGCAGCAGCCCTATTCTCGCACTTCCATTCGAGCAGCTTCCCGCACGTCGAGCCGCTCTCGACATCGCTCAGGGCGACAGAGCAGCCAAATTCCCTGCAGGCACTATCCGTCTTGCGCATGAATTCCGCCCGCATGCCCTCATCCATGAACGAGCAGCAGGCAGCGACGAACATGTCGCCAGAGATTCCCCTTGTCATGTCGACGTACAGCATAGTCACGAGATTTTAACGAGACCCTCCGCATAGATAATCCTATCTCACCCTCGGAATGGACTCTCAGCACCATTGATAGATATCTTTTTGAATCGGAGTTGCTTTATTGCAACGAATTGAGAATCTCTGGGGTTTCAGGCATGAAGAAAACTAAAATTCTGCTGTTCGCGATGTCGGTGGTCGTACTGATGCTTTTGGCGACATTGATCGTCGCTATTGCCGGAGAGAACACGAAGTCGGAGGACCGCTCTGCCGCACGGACCGAGGCTGATCTGACTTCTGACTACATAGTGGTCGTCACTGTCCAAGGGGACTCCCAAAAGCCGCTCAATAAGTTGCCAAACTGGCACTGGCAACAGTCCGTTTCGACTGGAGTGATTGTGGATTATTCATTGACGACAACCTCAGCATCACCCCTCACGCTCGATGAGCTGAATATCACCTGGAAATTGGAGACCGATCTGAACACGACCATATTCGCCTACGGAGCCAGTGTCTTATTTATCTGGTATGCGGAGGCGACTCATAGCATAAGCGTAACTTATGCCGATGCGACCAACGCAAACGATGTCGGCTGCCAGTACATCAGCGTCCAAGTAAATGCAGACTTTGACAACGACAAGTTGCCCGATCTTTGGGAGCGGCAGTATTTCGGCAAATTGGACGTTTCTGATGGTACAGGCGACTTCGACAAAGATGGTTGGACGGACCTTGAAGAGTATGCGAACGGCACCGACCCGACAAAGCCGAACGCCAAGCCCGGCTTCCTCGACCAGTATTGGTGGCTGTTCATGACGATCGCGATGATACTCGTGGTCGTGCTCCTTCTCTGGTTCGTTATCATGCCGAAGACAAAGGCCAAGCGCGACGTGGAGGAGAAGAAGAAGATCGCCGCGGCAGTCGATGTCGAGAAATCGCTTCTGGGCCTGGACGACCTGGAATACAAGCCGAAGAAGTGAGCGCAAACCCCTTTTCTTCCATTTTCCTTTTTCATTCTTTTTCAATGCATCAGAATCAGTGCTATCGCCACCAGTCCTGCCGCCCAGCAGTACAAGGCGAACCATCTCAGCCTGTGCTTCTGGATCACCTTGAAGAGCCATTTCAGAGCCAGGACCCCCGTGACCGCGGCGACGACCGCGGCGGCTATCGTCCCTGTCCAATCCGTCTGATGCTCGCCGAGGAAAGCGAATCCGTAAGCTAGGGCGAGGAGTATCGCAGGTATCGATAGGAGGAAGGAGAAGATCGCCAAGACATCCCTCCTGAACCCTAGGTAGCATCCAGCGGAGATCGTGGAGCCACTCCGCGATATCCCCGGCAGGACCGCCACCGCCTGGAAGAGCCCTATCGTCAGGGCGGAGCGCAACCCCATCTCCGATCTCTCCTTCCTCAGACTCGGGGTCTCCGCCACCCAAAGCATCAGACCGGTGAAGAGCAGCGCGACCGCGGTCGGGAGGGCCGAGGAGAAGATCTCATTCAGGAACCTGCTCTCGATGATCCCCGCAATCGCTATCGGAATCGTCGCGATGACCGCGAACCAGCCTAGCCGGCGCGCCCTGATTCCATCCTCGTCGAGCTTCGCCCTGTCTCGGAACATCGAGGGGATTATCCGCTTCAGCTCCTTCCGCAGGAAGAAGGTGACGGACGCCAGGGTCGCGGCATGGAGGACAAGGTCGAAGAGGACCATCTCTTCGGATTTCAACTGGAATATCTGCTGGGCGAACACCAAGTGTCCGGTGCTCGAAACCGGAATCCACTCCGTAATGCCTTGAATGAGTCCCAGGAAGATCGCAATGAGCAAATCCATTGGTTCATCCGATGCTGCTGATAAATATATATGATTTGGTCTTTAGAATTGCGGGAGTGCGGCGGGCAGGAGAGGAGGCACACCAGAAGTTGCTCTTATTCTGATTCAGATATCAATTTCTATATACTATATTGGCCTAACTCAGGTCGGCGCAAAGCATAGCTCTGTCGCCGTCTCCTGAACGCAGTGGGTGTTGAACATTGAAGGTTGTTTCAATTGTCGCCCTGATCATTGCGGTATTCTTCGTGCTCCAATCAGGTGGCGTGCTCGTCTCCGCCGCCGATCAATTCCACGATTCCAGCAAGGACAGGCTGATCATCGCCTTCTCTCCTGCATCGACCGCCGATGCGATCGGGGAGCTCGCGACGAGTTACGGTGCGACCGCGGAGATCTCCGCACAGGCTGGTCTCGCATATTGGAAGAACTGGGACAACGGGATCCTGAACGCGATCAAAATGATTCGGGGAGTAACCGGGGTCGAGAGGGAGCGGCACTCGGCGATCTCCTTCACTCCGGACGATTCATATTATTCGCTCAACCAGTGGGGCGTCAAGAGGATACATGCCGACACAGCATGGGATTTCACACTCGGCACCCATAATGTGACCGTGGCCGTTCTCGACACGGGTATCGACTACACACACGACGACCTCTCCCCGAACATGTGGAAGGACGGCAGCGGTCACTACGGATACGATTTCTGGAACGGCGACACAGACCCGATGGACGATAACATCGACGGCTACGATAGCGGCGTATGGACGCCGAATGTGAACATCTTCCACGGGACGCATGTCGCCGGCGTCGTCGGTGCCGATATCAATAACGCGATAGGGATCGCCGGCACCGCCCAGTGCAGGCTCATGGCCGTCAAGGTCATGAACGAGAGCGGAGAGGGCACGGACGCCACCGTCTCCCAGGGGATGATTTGGGCCGTCGATCACGGCGCTCAGATCATCACGATGAGCCTCGGAGTCGAATCTCAGACTTTAGCACTGACGAACGCCGTCAAGTACGCCTCGGCGCACGGCGTAGTGCTCGTAGCGGCAGCTGGCAACGAAGGCCTTTCCTCGGTCTCGTATCCCGCCGCATATCCAGAGGTTATCGGGGTGGGGGCCTCTGACAAACTCGATCACAGGGCTTCGTTCAGCAATTACGGTTCCCAGCTCGAACTGATGGCGCCCGGTGTGCAGATTTGGTCTACGAAACAAGGGGACAGATACCAAGAGCTGTCTGGAACGTCGGTCGCCACGCCCTTCGTCGCCGGCGTTACCGCCCTCATGCTTTCCATCAACCCGGCGCTGACTACGGCTCAGATCCGCACGGTGCTAAACGAAACCGCGATCGACATCGGAACCACCGGATGGGACATGTCGACCGGCTGGGGCATTGTCGATGCGCACGCCGCCGTGCAGGCCGTATCCGGTCCGGCAGCCACGATAATAGACTATCCCGCCACGGCCACGCCCGACTCCACGCTGACGGTGAAGTGGGTGGTCAGCGGCAGCGGCAGCCTCCCGATCGACCATACCTACCTGAGATGGGGGTATTCCGCGTCCCAGCTCACGCACACGAGCGGCACGACCTACGGATACTCGACTCCCCACACTTTCAATGCGAGCAACGTCGTCGCGCCGAATGCCGAGAACAACTCGCTTTTCCTTCAGGCTGTCGCCGTCATCAACGGCACCCAGTACATTTCGACGGTTGTCGAGATCAAAGTCCAATCCGGCTCATCCGATCCGATCCAGAACCTGGTACAGTCCATCAAGAACTTCGTCGTTGACGATGTCGGGCTCCTCAACTTCATACTGATAATCTTCGTGATCGCGGTCATCGCTGTCATATTCGTCGCGGTCCGCAGAGGAAGGCGCGCGACAGCGGCGCATTCCATTCAATCGGAGTCGCTTTCAGTGCCCCCTCCCCCCTCCCTCCAGCCTGCCGCGGAGCCGGCCATCCCGCCGCAATATTACCCTCCGCCCGTGTCCCCCCCGTTGGCGGCGCCAGCGGCATACGTCGACATCTCGAACGGCGCCATCTCACCCGTGACCATCGAGATCTACGAGGGCACGAGGGTCATTTGGAGGAACAGGGACTGGGCCCCCCCGCCCGGCATCTCCATCGTTGGCGGGACGATCGATGCGACCGGCCCCCATCCGGACGGCATCTTCTCAAGCGGCGTGATGGTATCGCCTGGGGAGTACTGGTCATGCATCTTCAATGTCGCTGGAGTCTACCCCTACTACGTCTCGAACATGAACATGAACGGACGCGTGATCGTCAGGCGCAGATAGTGACAGCCGCCGCGGTCAGAGCAGGATCCTCTTCTCATCCTTGGTGACATTGAGGACGACCTGCGTGTAGGTCTTCTCCACATCCTCGTACTCGAGCACTTTCTTTACGAAGGCGTTCAGGTCGGTCCTCGTCTTGAACCGCGCCTGCACCATCGCGTCCCAGTCCCCGGTCGAATCGTACACCGCGAAGACGGCCGGATCCTTTGATAGCATCTTCTCCGTCTCTATGATCTTCCCGTGGAGGATCTTGACCCCTATGACCGCCGTGATGTCGAAGCCGAGCTTCTCCTGGTCGAGTATCGGCGCATAGCCGAGGATGACCTTCTGCTCCTCCAGCCGCTTGATCCTCTTCGAGACCGTCGTCAGCGACAGATCCATCTCCTTGGCGATGTCCCTGTAGCTCTTCCTGGCGTTGGTGTTCAGAATCCTCAGGATCTTCATGTCGATCTCGTCGATCTCGTCGATCTCGGTCATTCTATCCCTCTGCCTTTGACTGGATGTCAGGCGTATCGCCTGATTTCGCATCTATTTGCAGGTAATACCCTCTTTGAATAAGAACATTGCTCATTTTATCGGGAGTTTTATAGTCAATTGAACACTTTTTCTCCGGAAACATTGATATATGCTAAAATCGAATTAGAATGTGTCAAGAGGTTGGGAAGAATGATACCTGAATCATCTTGGACAGGGGACGCTTCGGCCAGGTACTGGAACGAAGCATGGCTCGACCAGCTCATCGAGGAAGCCTTCAGGCTCATGCAAGAGAAGAACGCCTCGAAGACGGACACGCACAACTGAAGACTCTCGTTAGGGCCCGTCATCCGGCCGGTCGATCATTTTTAAGCAGGTCGGGTTCTGTAACAATTCTGGAGATTACACGCGATATCCTCTGGAGATACCAGCAGGTTGAAGGCTCCGGTTTGTTTGTCCACGGGCGGATTCAGCTCGATCTCTATCTGATGATAAGTCGGCGGTGGAGCCTATAAACCAGCCCGGAGGAGTGCGGCGAAAGTGAAGCGGTTCTACTTCGAAGATTCCTGGGAGGCCGGTGGGTCAGCGGCCGGCGCATTCTCCACCGACCTGCTCGCCGGCGAGGTCGCATGGGGCGTGTGCCAGTAGGTCTTCTTGTCCCTCTTGAAAATCACGGCGACGAAGAGCAGGAGCTGGATGAAGAACAGTATCATCATCGTGAATGGCGTGTACCAGTATTCCCTCATTCTCTCCCCTTCAAGGTGCAGCGCATAGAGCGGGACGGCTATCCACCAGAATCCGACCAGCGTGTTGACGATCGTAGATATCCAGATCAATGTGGGATCGACCGACCCTCTCGGCAGAAGCGCGAGAAGCGTGAAATTGCTTCCCGAAAGAATATACGCGACGAAGAAAAAGAAGTAGACCACCATCAGTGCGGGCACGAGGATGTAGGTGGCGCAGTCCCAGGCTATCGTATCCCCTTTCCTGAGCGCACGCCAGAAGAGTCTGCCCGTATATCTCTTCAGGACGATCGTGTGTCCCAGCATCCATTTGTGCCTCTGCTTGATTGCAATCTTGATGCTGCTGGGCTTCTCCTCGAAAATGTCGGCGTCGTAGATCCACCTTATGTGCACCCCCGCGCAGGACAGCTTGGAGGTGTACTCGATGTCCTCGGAGATCGTGACCGCATCGAACGGCACCTTGTCCAGCACCTCTCTCGAAATGCAGATCCCCGGTTCCATGAACACGCATAGCTTATGATCCTGCCTCGGCTGCTTGACGAACCTGTTGCGGGTGGCGTAGTCGACGTGGATGGTTCTGGTGACCCAGTTCTCCTTCGGGTTCTTGCTCCGTATGTTCCCTTGGATGATCCCGTGGCCCGCGACGAGCTCGTTGTTCATCTTCGCGAGGTAGTTCTTCGAGAGGGAGTTGTCGGCGTCCATTATGATGTACGCGTCGTAATCCTTCCGCCGCCTGACCTCCTCGAGCCCCCACTTGACCGCGTATCCCCTGCCGGCGTTCTTCGTGTTGTTCCTCACGAGGACCTTCGCTCCCTCCTTCTCAGCAGCTGGGCCAGTCATGTCGTCTGGAGTGTCGATTACAACATAGATGTCGTAGAGATCCTTAGGATAATCGAGCGCCTTGAGATTTCTGATGGTCTCCCCGATGACGCTCTCTTCCCTGTACGCAGGGAGCAGGATGGCGATGCTCTTCTTTGGTCGGACCTCGGGAGACGGCTTATGCTTCATGAACCCGAGTATACCGAAATACACGTAATACGAGTACAGGAGGGTGACTGTCACAGAGAGCATCGTGAAAACAATGCCTATCAAATCCGCGACCAAGTCAGTCTCCTCCAAGAACCAATGGAATGATACGCCCCATTGGTCACATCTTTGTTCGCAAATGACCCGACTGATATATCCACTTCACGGTTTATTAATGCCCCATCGATGCCACGGTCCGCTGGACGACTTCGTGGACAAATGATCTAGGCAGTCTTCCCCTTTCTCAGTTCGACAACCTTATTATTCCAATCGTTGCCCTCTGCGGGCTCTCCAACAGGGGTATCGATCTTATTGTCACTCTTAACGGGCGTCGTCTTTTTCAATTCTGTTTCCGGTTCAGATGCTAGATATTTGAAGGCTATCCACCAGAATACGGCGACCCAGGAGATGAAGATGAGCTCTCCCGCATATTTATGAGTCCAGAGCAGTGTAAATGGCGCCGGGTCATCCCCGCTCCCGATGCCGTTGTAATACCCTGCGAGCACTATCAGGGTCATCCTGAGCAGGTTCGCAAGGTACGTCAACGCTGACCCGACCACCAACAGGATGCCGATCTGTCTGGTGAATCGTGAATACTCCGATAGGATGAATGCAATGAACGCCGAAAGAAAGATGCCGAAAGAGTATATCCCGGCGCATGTGGCCGCGATTCCAACCCCTCCTGTGCTCCCATCCGCCATCTCGAATGTTAGAAGAGCCCCGGATGCGGTATTTGCTATCCCCAGAACGGATAGTATCCCGCTGAGGGGGGCGGTCAAAAGCGCGTAGACCATATCACCCTCGAAGTACAGATCATCGGATTGCGCTCCCTGGGTGTTTCCCGTCCAGAGTGCGCCCGCATATATGGGGATTACAAGGATCAAAATGAGCAATCCTAAGAAAACCGCTATGAAATCCATTTCGCGAGAAAATTTCTTCTTAATCCAGTTGGCCTTGTAAGGACCGATAACCATCCACTCTGGAGGATTATAAAATACCAATGTGATTCCAAAGAATATGACGATTAGATCATTGCCTCCAATCTCCGACTTCTGAATAAAGAAGTTTAGGATGAAATCTGCTGCAATGATGAGCAGACCGATGATCCACAAGTAAGGAAGCAGTCTGCCATTGATGGTCAATTTGTGAATCAGCCTATTGGAAAGGCGAGGAGCTGTCGACTTGAGCCTATTAGTTTTCGAAACCGTCCCCTTTGAGGATTTCGCCTTCTTCCGCGCCTTCAGTTCTGCCAATACGAGGATGATCCCGATCAGCATCATTATGATGCCCAATAATCGAGGCAGTTTTGTCCACCACATCCCGATATCGAACCCGCCAAGAATCAACAGGAATCCTATTAGGAATCGCGGATTTCTGAGGTACTCTACTAGCACAATAAGTGATTAGGACAAGATTTATTATAACTTATGGTCAAATTATAATTTGTAATTGAGCCCTGCACATGTGATTCAAGGACTGGCGTTCCTAGGCGGAGTGCTTCTGATATGCTACTTAGCTATCGGATGGACTTTCGGAGTGGAACGTCCGGACAACCGGGAACGAGCGAAGAGTCTGGAACGTCAGGGCAGAGCGGTTGGTCGTTCTTCTTGTTCATCAAATCATCGAAAGCGACCACCCTGTTACCAAATGGCGAAAGTTCAGGATTGTGCGTCGCTATGATTATGGTCGTCTTGAATTCGTTCTGGATTTTCTTGAAGTATTTCATGACATTGATCTCATTTTCCTCATCCAAATTCCCGGTCGGCTCGTCCGCGAGTAGCACCTTCGGGTTGTTCGCCATCGCGCGTGCTATCGTCGCCCGCTGGGCTTCTCCCCCGCTCACGGTGTTGGCTTTTTCATCGGCGAGCTTCGAGATGTCAAAGATATCTAGAAGCTTTTTCGCATTGTTCATATTCTTATTCTTGGCCAGCTTCAACGGGAGGGCCACATTCTCAAGAATTGTCAAATCGGCGATTAGGTTATAGTCCTGGAAGATGAAACCGACGCTCATCAATCGAAACCTTGCCATTTCATCTTCTGACATCTCGTCGATGTTGGTGCCGTCGATTATGATTCTGCCTGAGCTCGGTCTGTCCAGCCCAGCGATGAGGTTCAGCATGGTCGTCTTGCCGCAGCCAGACCTTCCTATGAGGAGAACCATCTCCCCCTTGGAGACCTGGAGATTGGCGTGGTCGATCACGGGGGCGCGATTCTTATTGTAGGATTTGACGAGATCCTCCACTCTTATCATCGGCTGGTGGTCATCCTTTTGCATCTGATTCTCTGATGACTTCAATGTTAATTAGCCTATCTGCGTTCTCACCTTTCCGAGGGGGGGTTGTGGGAATCTTTTTCATATATTGGGGCTATCCTGTGTCGTAGTCGAATGATTCGACGGGGCCAATCAAATGCTGCTGTCCCATAAGATCATGCTTTCCATGATGATTTGGACGATCGCATCCATAATAATATCTTCCGGATCAGACTTCGAAGTATTCTTCACGCTCGAAGTTATCGGCCTGCTGATAATTCGCGAGTTCGTGGACTCATTCGCGACGATCGATGTCAAGGAGCGCCTTGACCTCTTCATCTATGCGGGGTTGTTCGTGTTCGTAGTGATTGTACTCAGAAGGGTGTGGCTGGCCGTCGGCTGAGTCATTCGGTCATGTGTCCGTCCCTTTTCCCACTGGGACGACCTTTTGAAATCGCGAGCAGTGCTGTTCCAATGACGAAGACTCCCACCAATTCTGGTGGCAGGCTTGATGCTGACGAGTCGAGGAATCTATCGACTTTATCTGCGAAAAGCACCATGATTATTCCGATGCTAGAGATCGCCAGGATTACGTAAGGCGCGAGCTTCCGTGTGCGGGAAGGCGTTTCCCAGGGCCTCCTAATCTTCATGTTCCAGGTGAAAAGCGCCAATGCAACAATCAGGCACGATGCCATCAAGACAAGGTAG
>Ga0315297_10001862_pt1 | contig 13196 bp, 14 predicted proteins | sample YL17G15_0_MG_FD_203628 | JGI IMG/M metagenome (GOLD analysis project Ga0315297, IMG submission 203628) | Sediment microbial communities from Yellowstone Lake, YNP, Wyoming, USA - YL17G15_0 | ecosystem: Environmental > Aquatic > Freshwater > Lake > Sediment | place: USA: Wyoming | collected... | reverse complement strand
TCACTGGCGACGTGGCGCCGTCCGGCGTGTCCTGACCGGACGCTTCGCCGGCCCGGTAGTTGTCTCCGTCGCCGCCAGCACCTCCGCTTCCACGGCGCGCAAGATGTCCAGGAACGCCAGGGCCGCCGGAGATAGCGTGCGATCGCGGAGGTGGAAGACGGCGGCCGACGGTCGCAGGACCGGTCCGTCGAAGTCCAGAGCGACCAGGCGCCCCGCCGCGAGGTCCTCGGCGAGGGTCGCCGACGTTGCGGGGAAAATCGCATCGCACTCGCGGGTGATCCGCAAGCCAATCGCGACGGAGTTCACGAGGATCTGCGGGGTGGATTCGTGGATGCCGCGCGGGTTGGCAACGGTGCTGGCGCCTCGGCTCGAGAACGCCACCGACGCCTCACCGCGCAGAACCGTCGTCACGAGCGGGTACTCGAGGATCCGCGCCAACCTCGGCGAATGCTCCTTCGTCAGCGGGTGGCCGCGACGGCACGCGAAAAACAGGCGGTGGTCCGGGAGCCTTTCGACCAGCAGACGTGGCTCCTGATCCAGGCCCTCCAGGGCCGCGACGCCAACCTCGACCCGCTCAGCGATCACGTCGCGGAGAACATCAGTCGGGTCGGCGACCAGAAAGCGGATTTGCAGGCGCGGATGGGCCCGTGACAGGCGCCCCAGCGCCGTGGCCACGGTGAGCTCTGCGCGATAGGGTCCCGCGCTCACCGTGAGGGTGCCGTCGTCGAGCCCCGCCAGCGCCCGGATCGCCTGGCGCAGATCGTCCTCGCGCTGCATCACTGACGCGCCCCGTTCCAGCAGCACCCGGCCGAACACGGTCGGCACGACGCCCTTGGAGGTGCGGTCGAACAGCGGTACGCCCAGCAGGTTCTCGAGCGCTGCCACGCTGCGCGACACGCTGGGTTGTGTCAGGCCCAGCGCCGCTGCGGCTCGCGCGAAGTTCCGGTGGTGGCCGACGGCCAGGGCGTGGGCGAGGAGACGCAGTTCAATAGGCATACGCCAAGCGTATCAAAGAACTACTCGCCATGCATTGGACGTCTTTCCGCATCGGTGTTATCCTTCTGAACTATCCAGTAGAAATGAGCGAGCCGTCGCACGCAGGGGCAGAAACCCCTGCCGGAACCTCAGAGATGTTCCGGCGAAGCCGGTTCGCCACCCATCGGCTATCAGGCAGGGAGTGCACCATGGAGAAGTGTCCCAGAGGAGTTCTGCGATTCACGCTCGCCCTCGTCGTCGTGGCGATGCTGGGTGCGGGTGTCGCGCACGCGCAGACCAGCAAACCCAATATCGTCGTCATCATGGGCGACGATATCGGCTGGTTCAACACATCGGTCTACAACCACGGATTGATGGGCTATCAGACCCCCAACATCGACCGAATCGCCCATGAAGGGATGATGTTCACCGACGCCTACGGCCAGCAGAGCTGCACGGCCGGGCGAGCGGCCTTCCTCATGGGGCAGAGCCCCAAGCGCACCGGCCTGTTGAAGATCGGCATGCCCGGCGATCCGTTCGGCATCAACAAGGCCGATCCGACCATCGCCGAGCTGCTCAAGTCGGTCGGCTATGCCACCGGGCAATTCGGCAAGAACCACCTGGGCGACCGCGACGAGCACCTGCCGATCAACCACGGTTTCGACGAGTTCTTCGGCAACCTCTACCACCTGAACGCCGAGGAAGAGCCCGAGAACGTCGACTATCCGAAGGATCCGGCGTTCAGGAAGCGCTTCGGCCCGCGTGGCGTGCTGCGTGCCACGGCCGGCGGCAAGATTGAGGACACCGGGCCGCTGACCATGAAGCGGATGGAGACCATCGACGAGGAGTTTCTCGCCGCCGGTCTTGATTTCGTCACTCGGCAGGCCAAGTCGGGCAAGCCCTTCTTCATGTGGTTCAACACCACGCGCACCCACATATACACGCACCTGAAGCCCGGATCGGCCGGCAAGACCGGGCGCGGCATCTATGCCGACGGCATGGTCGAGCACGACGGCCATGTCGGACAGGTTCTCGCCAAGCTCGACCAGCTCGGCCTCAGCCAGAACACGATCGTCATCTACACGACCGACAATGGCGCCGAGAAGTTCACCTGGCCCGATGGCGGCGTGAGCCCGTTCCGCGGCGAAAAGGCCACGACCTGGGAGGGCGGCATCCGCATCCCACTGCTCGTGCGCTGGCCCGGGAAGGTCGCCGCCAACAAGGTGTCGAACGAGATCATCAGCCTCGAAGACATGCTCCCGACGTTGCTGGCGGCGGCAGGCCAGCCCGACATCACGTCGAAGCTGCTGGCCGGCACCAGCATCGGTGGCGCCAGCTACAAGGTCCATCTGGACGGCTACAACTTCCTGCCCTACCTCACCGGCCAGGCCGAAAAAGGTCCGCGCAAGGAGTTCTTCGCCTGGGTCGATGACGGCACGCTCGGCGCCATGCGCTATGGCGATTACAAGGCCAACTTCAGCACGCAGAACGAACACGGCATGAACGCCTGGCTGATAGCGCAGCAGCCGCGCAAGGCGCCGATGTTGATCGACCTGCGCGCCGATCCGTTCGAGGACGCCCCCGAGCAGTCGAACTTCTATGGTGAGTGGCTGAACCGCCACATGTACGCGCTGGTTCCGCTGCAGGAGCTGGTCGCGGCGCACATGGCCACCTACAAGGACTTTCCGGCGCGCACGGGCGGCGGCAGCTTCACGCCCAAGCAATAGCCTCGGTGAATCCGGCGGCGCGGCCATCGGGCCCGCGCCGCCGGGTCGCGCATCGTCATCTGCACGCCCGGCACACAACGGAGAAGGACTCGCCAATGACCGGTCGTCGTGCTCCATCGCTGATCGCAATGGTGATGCTCCTGGCATGCCTGTGCCTGCCGCGGGTCGCGTCGGCACAACTCAACGGGCAGAACATCAAGGGCGATGCCGGCCTCAAGTCCGGCTCGCAGGCGCCGCCCGGGGCGTACGTCGCCGTGCCACTGTGGTTCTACACCGCGGATGAGGTGAAGAACCGCAACGGAGAAACGGTCCTGTCCGGCAAGCTCGACGCCGCCGTGTTCGGCGCGGTGTTGAATGTGGTGACCCCGAAGAAGCTGTTCGGCGCCAACTACGGGTTCCTGGTCGTGCTCCCCTGGGCGAACAATCGCGTGCAGGGCGCAGAAGATTTCGCTTCGAACCCCGGGGTCGGTCTGACGGACATGTACGTCCAGCCGATCAACCTGGGGTGGCACACTCCGCGGGCGGACGTGACCCTGGCGTACGGCCTCTACCTGCCAACGGGCCGCTACGAGGACGGCGCCGACGACAACACCGGCCTCGGAATGTGGGCCCAGGAGTTCCTGGCGGGCACCACCCTGTATCTCAACTCGGCGCGCAGCCTGCACGCCGCGACGACGGCGACATTCAACGTTCAGTCGAAGAAGCGGGACAGCGACACCAAGGTGGGCAACATCCTCAACCTGGAGGGCGGTGTCGGCGCGGACTTCCTCGGCGGGGGCCTGACGGCCGGCCTTGCCTACTACGGCACCTTCAAGGTGTCCGACGACCAATTCGACTCGCCGCTGGCGGGACTGCTGGTTCGCGGCAAGAACCGAGTCTGGGGCCTCGGGCCCGAAGTGACGCTGGCGATTGCCGCGAAGAAGACGGTGTACGGCTTCGTCACGGTGCGGTACCAGTGGGAACTGGATGCGCGTACCGCCACCCAAGGCGCTGCGTGGAACATTCTCGCCACGTTCCCGCTCAAGCCCATCCGCCTGCCGTAGCGTGAGACGCGAAGTGAAGACGTGGATCGCGCGGCTGGTCGCGGCCGTCCTCCTGCTTGCCATCCCGGCAGCGAGCGCGCTGGCCCAGGGCGACGGGCCTCGGGTCTACCAGATCATCCCCGCCGGCACGCGCGTGGCGACCATCTATGGCCTGTTCACCCGCGGCAACCAGTCCGTGGATCCCGCGTCGGTCATCGAGGCCGGCGACGTGGCCGTCGACGTGGCCGTCGTGCAGTACGTCCATCCGACCACGCTCGGCAACCATGTGGGGGGAGCCTTCGTCGTCCTGCCCCTGGGCGAGGTGACGGGCACGATCCGGATTCCCGGAAGCACGTTCACCGGGAGCAGTTCGTGGATCGGCGACACGCTGCTCGGGTGGGTGCAGAACATCGTCGGCCCTCCGCCGCTCACCGGGAAGGACTTCGCCACCCGGAAGCCGGGTTTCACCTTCGGCGCCCTGGCCAAGCTCACGACGCCGACCGGAGCCTACTCACCCGACAAGGTCATCAACCTCGGCGCCAACCGCTGGTCGTACCAGCTCGGCACGCCGATCACGTGGTACCTCGGCCGCTCGTTCGTCGATCCGAAGCTGACAACGTTCGAGCTGCTGCCCACGGTCACCTTCTATACGCCCAACGGCGACCCGAAAGGCGCGGACTCGATCGAGCAGAAGCCGATCTTCCGGCTGGAGGGGCACATCACCCGCAACCTGACCCAGGCGCTCTGGGTGTCATTCGACGCGACCTCCGTCTACGGCGGGGAGACGGCCACCGACGGGGTCGACGACGACAACTATCAGCGCGCGTTGATGCTCGGAGGCACCGCGAACCTCACCCTCAGCCGGAGCGTGTCGATCAAGGTCACCTATGGCGAGGTGGTGCGGCGCAACGACGGCGGGCCGGACGGGCAGATGTTCCGCGTCAGCGGGACCCTCGTGTTCTGAGATCGGTAGAAAGGACTGCAGGTATGAAGCACTCGCTGAAGACGGTGTCACTCGCTGTGGTGGCCTCGCTGGCCCTGAGCGCGGCGCCAGCCACCGCCCAGACGACGGCGAGGCCGAACATCCTCGTCATCTGGGGCGACGACATCGGCACCTGGAACATCAGCCACAACAACCGCGGCATGATGGGCTACAAGACGCCGAACATCGACCGCATCGCGAAGGAAGGTGTCGCCTTCACCGACTACTACGGCCAGCAGAGCTGCACGGCGGGGCGTGCGGCGTTCATTGGCGGGACCGTTCCCCTCCGCAGCGGTATGACCAAGGTGGGCATGCCCGGCGCGGCCGAAGGCTGGCAGAAGACCGACGTCACCATGGCCACGGTCATGAAGAGCCAGGGCTATGCCACCGGCCAGTTCGGGAAGAACCACCAGGGCGACCGCGACGAACACCTGCCCACGATGCACGGCTTCGACGAGTTCCGCGGCAATCTGTATCACCTGAACGCGGAAGAGGAACCGGAGAACCTGGACTACCCGAAGGACCCGGCGTTCCGCAAGCAGTTCGGCCCCCGCGGTGTGCTCAGCTGCAAGGCCGATGGCAAGGGGGGGCAGACCTGCGAAGACACCGGGCCGCTGACGAAGAAGCGGATGGAGACCATTGACGAGGAGACGCTTGCCGCCGCCAAGGACTTCATCACCCGCCAGCACAAGGCGGGCAAGCCGTTCTTCGCCTGGTGGAACGGCACGCGCATGCACTTCCGCACGCACGTGAAAGCGGAGCACCGCGGCATCTCCGGTCAGGACGAGTACAGCGACGGCATGGTCGAGCACGACATGCAGGTGGGCGAACTGCTCAAGCTCATCGACGACCTCGGCATCGCCAACAACACCATCGTGCAGTACTCCACCGACAACGGCCCGCACTACAACACGTGGCCCGACGCCGGCACCATGCCCTTCCGCAGCGAGAAGAACTCGAACTGGGAAGGCGCGTACCGCGTGCCCTGCTTCATCCGCTGGCCCGGCCACTTCCTGGCCGGCGAGACCCTGAACGGCATCGTCGCCCACGAGGATTGGCTGCCCACCTTCGCGGCCGCCGCGGGTGCTCCCGATGTGAAGGAGAAGTTGCTCAAGGGCGCCGCCTTCAACGGCAAGACGTACAAGGCGCACCTCGACGGCTACAACCTGCTCGACTACCTCAGCGGAAAGGCGAAGGAGTCGCCCCGCCAGGAGTTCATCTACGTCAACGACGATGCGGAGATCGTCGCCGTGCGCAGCGGCGACTGGAAGGCCGTCTTCCTGGAGAACCGCGGCGAGGCCTTCGGCGTATGGCGCGAGCCGTTCGTGGAGCTGCGCGTGCCGCTGCTCTTCAACCTGCGCCGCGACCCGTTCGAGCGCGCGCAGCACAACTCGAACACCTACGACGACTGGTTCCTCGACCGGCCTTACCTTCTGGCCGGCGCGAAGCAGGTGGCGATGAAGTTCCTGCTCACGCTCGCGGACTATCCGCCGAGCCAGGCCGCGGGTTCCTTCAACCTGGAGAGCGTGAAGAAACGGATCGCAGCCTCATCCACGAACAAGTGACGCACCTGATGGCCGGAACTCTCCCGCCACGGGCAACAGACGGATTACCGAGGAGATAGCATCGATGAAGACACTGAAACAGACCGGGATCGCGCTGGCGTTGAGTCTGGCCGTTCTCGTGCCGGCGGCCCGGGCGCAGACGCCGGCTGCCGCTCCCGCGATCGACCAGGACGCGATCGCGGCACTGACCCGCATGGGCACGTACCTTCGTTCGCTGAAGGCCTTCCAGATCGACGTCGCGATCACCGACGAGGACGTGCTCGACGACGGGCAGAAGATCCAGTCGGAAACCCGCACGAGCCTCCTCGCCCGGATGCCGAACGGCCTCCGGGTCGAGAGGAGCAACGACAGGGTGGAACGGCTCTACCTCTGGGACGGCAAGAACGCCTCGCTCCTGGCCCGGCGGATGAACTACTACGCGACGGTGCCCGCGCCGGCGACGATTGAGGAGCTCATCGCCGTGCTGGACGAGCAGTACGGGATCGACCTGCCGCTGGTGGACCTCTTCCTGTGGGGTGCGCCCAAGTGGACGCCCGCGCAGATCAAGGGCGCCATGGTCGTCGGACCGAGCGTCGTCGCCGGCACGACGTGCGACCAGTACGCCTTCCGGCAGGACGAGGTCGACTACCAGATCTGGATCCAGAAGGGCGACTACCCCCTGCCGCGCAAGATCGTCATCACGACGAAAACCGACGAGGCCCGGCCGCAGCACACGGCCGTGTACACCTGGAACCTGGCGCCGTCGTTCAACGACGCGGCGTTCGTCCTCGACCCGCCGACCGGCGCGCTGCGGGTCCCGCTGGCCAAGATCACCGCCAAGTAGGAGAGCCTGACATGAGAAACACGATGAAGCATGGTGCGGTCGCCGTTCTGGTGCTGACGATGGCGGCGGGCCTGGCGCTGCCGGTCGAGGCCGGGAAGCGCAGCCGCTCGAACAGCAGCGTGAACCGAAGCAACGCGAACCGGAACACCAACGTGAACCGGAACACGAACGTCAACCGGAACAGGAACGTCAACATCGACCGGGATATCGATATCGACATCGACGTCGATCGCCGCGGCGGCTACCACGGCGGCTGCTGCTATCACCCGGTGGCGACGGCCGCGGCCGTGACGGCGACAGCCATGGTCACGGCGGCGGTGATCGGGTCGATGGTGAACACGTTGCCGCCGAGCTGCAGCACGGTGATCGTCAACGGCTTCGCGTACCAGCAGTGCGGCAACACCTGGTACCAGCCGCAGCTTTCGGGCTCGTCGACGACCTTCGTCGTCATCAACGCGCCCCGGTAGGCTGCGGCGACGGCAGATTGAGGGGGAGGGGAGGCGCAGCCCGCGTGTCGGGCGCGCCTCCTACTTCCCGACTACTGACCCGGCGCGCGGTAGCTCACGGACTTCTTCGCGGCCTGATCCATCTCTTCCGGTGTCAGCAGGACATGCGTCCTCAACTGCACCGCTCCGCTCTGGTTGACCGCCAGACTGAGCGCCACCGCCGTCACCGCATCCGGCACGTCAACAATCAGATACACGTCGGTTGCCCCGAACGCGTAGTAGAAGGCCTCCACCTTGCCATGCATGGCGTTGACCATCTCCTCAACCTTCTTCCGCCGGCTGGAACCACCTTCCTTGGCCAGTCCCTTCGCACCTTCGGCCGTGTAGGACGCTTCCAAGAGATACTTCGCCATTGAAACCCTCCTGAGGGAATCCCGTTGAGATTGACGACACTGTGCTTGTACCCGCGCCGCTATTATCGCACGGCTGCGTGTTCTTGACGATTCCCCAACACGTCTCCGGGTAGGTCGCCAACTCGGTGACTGCCGGAACCGGCCCATGATCATCTTGACCAAAGCCGTGGGGACGCCATCAGTCCGGCCGAACGAGGCCGTCCCGGCGGAGTTGCGCTACCCTTTCCCCAGGCCGCCCGGAGGAAGACCGACCCCTGTAAAATAGGGGTTAGAACGGCCAGGGCGCACCACGTCTCTCCCCGCCCAAGTCGTGAGCGAGCACCAGCGAGTCGAAGGGCAGGGCGCACCACCCACCTCCGCACACACGCTGACGAGCTATGCTGCCGTGTGATGGCTCATGAAGGCCTCGCCGGAGGTCACTCCCGCACGGCGGCAGCAGGCACCATACAATAGCGATTCACGCACGACCAGGCAGAGACGCCCGACGCCCGCGAGGCGCAGGCCGGATCGAGCATCGCGTCCGTCGGGGCGGCGCGGAGGGATGGTGATGGGCTACTACAAACCGCTCGAGAACCCGTCGGCGTTCCGCAAGCTCGCGGCTGCCATGTGGCACGCGCCCAACGACCCGCACATCTTCGGCAGCGTCGACATCGACATGACCGCGGCCGAGACGTTCCTCGCCGACTACAACAGCCGCAACGGGTGCAAGGCCACAATCACCCACGTCGTCACGCGCGCCGTCGCGATGACCCTGGCGAGGCACCCCGAATACAACGCCAAGGTCGGCTGGGGGCGCATTCACGTGCGCAAGCGCGTCGACATCTTCTGCCAGGTCTCGACGGCCGGCGGCCGTGACCTCTCGGGCTACCGGGTCGACGCTGCCGACACGCTGTCGATTGCCGGAATTGCTGCGGCGCTGGGCAAGGCCGCGAACGACATCAGGAACGACAGGGATCCGGCGTTCCGCCGGAGTCGACACCTGTTCAGGACGCTGCCGCTGTGGGCGATCCGCATCCTGATCGGCTTCATGTCGCTCCTGACGAATACCCTCAATCTCCACCTCCCGAAACTCGGCATGCCGCGCGACCCCTTCGGCAGCGCCATGGTCACGAGCCTCGGCATGATGGGTGTCGACACCGGCTTCGCTCCGTTCACGCCGGTCGCGCGGTGCCCAATCATCGCGACGGTGACACGCGTGCGGCAACGGCCGTGGGTGGTCGGCGACCGGGTCGAGCCGCGGCCGATCCTGCGGCTGTGCGGCACCTTCGACCACCGGGTGATCGACGGCTACCACGCCGCGGAGATTTCGACGGAGGTGGAGGAGTTGATCGCCAATCCGGAAGCGCTGCTCACGGTCGAAGAACGCAGCGTCGCGGGCGCACCGCCTCTCACGACGCCCAACTCCTGAGCCAGCGTCAGCGAGCGATCGCCAACTACTTCGCCACCCCGGGTGTGTTGAGTTCGCGGGCGATGGCGACTTCGGGAAACTGCGGCGTCAGGGGCTGTCCCTGGGCCCGCGTCGTAGTCCGTGACCGCGCCGATGCTGGCCGCCGCCTGCGGGACAGACGAAAGCGATATCGCCGCCTGGTTCGCGTAGAACCACCTTCCGTCGGGACAAGGTAATGTTCAGGTTCTCGGGCGGGGAAGAGCGTGGCCCCTACGAGGCTGACCATGCTTGACGCCGTCACGCCGACCGCGCCGTTGTCGGATTGCGACCGTGGCGTCTTTCGTCATACGATGATCTCTCGTCCCCTGCGTCCAGTGCCTGAGAGTCATGACGGTCGCTGCCGTCGGCCGGTGCCTGACGGTGGGCGGCCAAGCAAGGAGAGTTCGGTGAAGAAGTGGCAGATCGCGATCGTTGTCGGGTTGGGCGTGCTCGCGCTCTATCAGTGGTCCGTCGTGCGGTCGCTTCGGGCGGAACTCGCAGATAGAGGATACATGCTGAGGGTGTGTCAGCAGACCATTCCCACCCGGTCGGAGTTGACCGCGGCCGCTCAGTGGCTGCACGAGTACTACCAGAGCCAGGAAGGACTGCAGCGGCCCCAGGGGCTGTGGGTCAACGACCGGCCTGACTTCGAGGGCGTGTCCGCGTGGATTCTCGACGTGTATGTCTGGGCCCGGGCCGAAGGCGCCAGCGACGAAGAAGCGCGCCAGCGCATCGTTCGCGCGATCCAGGGGTCGGACGAGTGGAAGCTCAAGCATCCCTCCGGCGGTCCCAAGTAGCAGCCGCGACACCACGAGGTCCCCGGCAACACATCCCCGGCCGTGGTGCGCTCATGTGGTTCCCTCCCGAGCGCTGACGCCGCTCGCACCGTGGTGTTCTGTACGAACGTTTGTGCAGCCGTCTGACTTGTCGGGTGTTGTGTGCCGCGGTGGGGGGGCGCGCGGCCAGGGAGATGAGGGCGAAAGGAATCGGCCGGGGCAGGGAATCCGGGCTCGGCGAGCGCGCCTGGCCGACGCGTTTGGGAGCCGTTCTCAGGAAGGAGGCAAGCAGGGACAAAGCAACGGGGTGGTCAGGACGCGCGCGGCCTGAACCACCCCGAAGAGGCTGTCGGCGAAAGGTGAGTTAGCCCTTCACCGTGTGGCACTCGTTGCACTTCATCGGGGCCTTCTTGCCGGCGGCCACTTCCTTGACGTGGCAGTCGATGCACGTGCCCTTCTTGGCCATCGCGTCATGGAAGGCCAGCTTGGCCGTGGTCTTCATCGGCGCGGTCGCAGCCTTGGTGTGACAGTTCTGGCAGTTCTCCTGCTTCGCCTTCATTGCCTTCTCGGGCTTTGACGCGTGGTGGCAGGTGTCGCACTTGTCGTCGCCCACCTTCTTGGCGTGCGCGGCGTGATCGAAATTCACACCACCCATCGGGTTGCCCTTGAGGACGACCTTGCCGGCGGGCGGCGTCTGGGCCGACGCCGGGCCGGCCAGGAGCGCCACGCCCAAAATCAGGGCGAACACCAATATGACTCTTCTCATGCTCTCTCCTCCACGATCCGCCTGCCGATCGACCCGGCGACCACAGCCGTTGCGTCCGCCTGGCAGGCTCGGCCGACGGCGTCCACGCTGTTCGCCGCGGCCAGTTGATAAGAACTTACAGGAGCGGGGGCTCTCTACCGCCCCGGCGCGGCCGTCAGCCGCGCCGAAGAGCTGGCGGCCGCCATCCTATCACCGGGCACGACCGGTCGCCAACTACTACGGCGCTCGTCAATGATTATTGCAGGATCGGTGCCAGGCAATCTTGGCAACAACTGGCCGATTCACGTCGCCCATTGACCTCGGCAGGTGTCAACGATGCCGCGCAACCGTCGCGTGACTCTCCGGGCCGCGGGTGTTTACAATACCCTGACCTATGGAGCCCCACGCCACCTACATGCGCGCCGCACTGGACGAAGCGCGCCGCGCCTTCGACGCCGGCGAAGTGCCGGTGGGCGCTGTCGTCGTGCTCAACGGCGAAATTGTCGGGCGCGGTTTCAATCAGCCGATCAGCGCGAAGGATCCCACCGCCCACGCCGAAGTGGTTGCGCTGCGCGCGGCGGCCCGGTCCCTCGGCAACTACCGCCTGACGGGCACGACGCTGTACGTGACCATCGAGCCGTGCCTGATGTGCGTCGGTGCGATGGTGCACGCGCGCGTCGGGACGCTGGTGTTCGGGGCGACGGAGCCGAAAGCCGGCGCCGTCGTGTCCTCGTGCCAGGCGCACGAACTGCCGTCCCTCAACCACCGCATCGAGGTGGTTGAAGGCGTGCTGGACGAGGAGTGTCGCGCGATCATTCAGGAGTTCTTCAGGACCAGGCGCGGGTAGGTGCAAGCCCAGTCTCCGGGGTATAATCTCCCGAGCGGTTTCAAGACCCGTTCTCCGGCCCGTTCTTCGGGCCTTTCGCAGGTCTTGGAACCGTATGTCGTCCCAGTCGGAGAGGTACCGAAGTGGTCGTAACGGGGGCGCCTCGAAAGCGTCTTGTCGCGTAAGCGGCACGGGGGTTCGAATCCCCCCCTCTCCGCCAGCCTTCGCTCACGATCCGCGCGAAGGATGTCCGCCGTAGCTGCCGCAGCGAAGGCGGGCGGCGAGCCTGCTCACTCGTGAGCTACGGCTGGCGAGCCATCCTCCAATCCCGGGCGAAACCTGCGATTCGACTTCGCGCTGGCCCCGGATCTGGTTGACAAGAGTCACGCAAAGTGTGGCTTTGGCCAGGTACTTCCGGAGGTTCTCGGCGCGCGCTATCGGCGTCCAGAGGGTTTCAGACAGTCGGCAGCAAACCCCGCAATCAGCCGGACGCCGGCATGACGACTGGGCGCCATGACGGCCGGTCAGTTCTCCGGCTGGTACTCCCGGAGTCGGGTGGGCTCCACGATCCATAACTTTCCGACAATCGATCCCGCCTCGAGCCCCGCGGCGAGGACGCGCAATGCGCGCTCGAGGTCCTCGGGCTCGGCCTTGCCACGGAGTCGCACGACGGCAAGTCCCGGGCAGTCCGCGGGCTTGAACACGAGCGGGTTGCCGAAATCGAGGTCGAGGGTCACGAGGCAGCGGCCTTCGGCATGGCAGACTCGAGCAACTTCCTGGTCGCTGGCCCGGCAAAGACCCTCAGCCGGCACGGTGGCGACGTCGTGCCCGGCTGCAGCCAGGATTTCGACACCTCGCCGCCCGAAGTTCTCGTCGAGCTTCAGGCGCATCAGCGAGCCACCGCCTCCACGGCCACGTACCGCTCGCGGGCCATCTCAGCACCGTAGGCGATACATGCGCGCACGTCGGCCTCTTCGATGTGGTAGTCGTCGAGAATCTCCGGGATGCTCAGCCCGCTCGCCAGCAGATCGAGGATCAACGACACCCAGATCCTGTGGCCTCGGATGCACGGTTTCCCGAAACAGATGTTGGGATCAATGGAGATCCTTGCCAGCAGTTCTTCTCGGGTCACAACGAGTCTCCTGTGATGGACGCCGCTCCCTCCAGATCATACGCCGATCGCCAACATCACCCAACCCAGTGCTGCGTGGAAGCCGCGCCCAGATACCTACATCTGTTCCTATTGAAGCACGTTCCGAATCGCCTCTGGTTTGCGCGCACCGATCCCCGGTACGGCCGCGCGATCCTCGGCATCAGCAATCATCGCGGCCTCCACCGTGCCGAAGCAAGCGAGCATGCGTTGGGCGATGGCAGGTCCCACGCCAGGAAGCCCTTGGAGTACGTGCGTCTTTCGAGAAGTCAGGCGCTTCGGCTTGTAGTCGTGTCGGGCCAGGAGGAGGGACGGCGCTT
>Ga0315297_10001861_pt1 | contig 13196 bp, 14 predicted proteins | sample YL17G15_0_MG_FD_203628 | JGI IMG/M metagenome (GOLD analysis project Ga0315297, IMG submission 203628) | Sediment microbial communities from Yellowstone Lake, YNP, Wyoming, USA - YL17G15_0 | ecosystem: Environmental > Aquatic > Freshwater > Lake > Sediment | place: USA: Wyoming | collected... | reverse complement strand
TATTTCAATTCCAAAAAAGAGTGTAGATGTTCTAATTATTGGACATGGTAGCAAAGATCCTAATGCACAAATGTCATTAAATTATGTTGTAGATGGATTAAGGGAAAATTATAGAAATGTAAATAGATGCTGGTTAGAGATAGAACAACCAGATATAGTAGAAGGTATTAAAATATGCGAAAAAAATAATCCTCAAGTGCTTGTCATTGTATTTTATTTCTTACATGAAGGTGCACATGTGAAAACTGATATCAATAATGATCTTTTACCTGCGCTAAAAAATTCTAATATGAAAAAGATATGCATTACAAAACATTTAGGGACTGATGAAAAAATGATTGAGCTAATAGTAGAAAGGGCAAAAGAGGTAGAGAATGGAAACTAGAAAGGGTCAATCAATTGAAGATGCAAGTATGGAAATGATTGATAGAGAAATTGGAATACATCAATACAATAAAAAAGAATGGCCAATCGTCAGAAGAATTATTCATTCAACTGCTGATTTTGATTTTGCAAGAGAAAATGGTATACTTTTTCATAAAGAATCTATTGAAAGTGGAATGAATGCTCTGAAAAATGGGTGTAGTATTGTAGTTGATGTAAATGGAGTAATAGGTGGTCTAAATAAACAAAATCTAAAAGATTTCCAAAATAAGATTGTATGTAATATTTCAAGTCCAGAGATAATGGAGATAGCAAAAAAAGAAAATAAAACTCGTTCTCAGGTATCAATGAGAGCGGCTTTATCCGATATCGAGGGAGGTATAGTTGTAATTGGAAATGCTCCAACTGCTCTAATGGAAGTAATACAAATGGTAAAAGAAGGAATTGTTAAACCTGCATTAATTATTGGAATTCCGGTAGGATTTATTTGCGCTGCAGAGTCAAAAGAAGAGCTATCTAAACTAAAAGAAGTGCCATTTATTACTAATAAAGGAAGAAAGGGCGGTAGTTCTTCAGCTGCTGCAATAATTAATGCATTATACAAACTCATCAGAGTGGAATCATCTTTTTGAATAACTAATACAGTTTTTCACAAAAATTTTTGCGTAGTTAGAACTATCAAAGTAAAGATGTCCATACGATGCAAGTGTGTTATTTTGAATCAAGCCATCTTTATGATTTTTAATTCCTTCACCAACATCCAATTCATATGCAAATTTTGAATCAGAGGAAACGGAATCTAATTCTGAATAGTGAAATTCGTGACCTCTAAGTTCATGGGTATTATCTGAGATGATATTTTTAGATAATATCTTACCTTTTGTATAATTTAATTTCATTTTATTGGTCATTTTTGTTTCGGCATCAAACAAACCAATCATTTTAAATTTTTTATTGTTATAATCAATAGATTTTGTAAGGTACATCAACCCGCCACATTCAGCATAAATTGGTATGTTTTCTTCAGATAATTTCTTTATAGTTTTTTTAATAACAGAATTTTTTTCAAGTAAGCTAGCAAGAATTTCTGGGAAACCGCCACCAATATAAAGTCCATCACAATTTGGAATTTTCTTATCATGGATAGGACTAAAAAACTTGAGGTTTGCTCCCTCACGTCTTAATGCTTGTAAATTATCACGATAGTAAAAATTAAATGAATTATCAAGTGCCACAGCTATTGTAGTTTTTGGTTCTTTCATCAACATTTTAGGTTTGTTTGGAAGTGAAATTGGATTTTTCATAATTTGAATAATTTTTTCAATGTCAAGAGAATCTGAAATTATTTTGGAGGTTTTTTCAATTTTTGATTTAAGATTTTTTTCTTCAGTTGGAATCAATCCTAGATGTCTAGATTCAAAACTTAACGCAGTATTTTTATAAATAACTCCTATGATTGGAAGTTTTATTTTTTCAAATGATTGTCTACATAGAATCTCATGTTTTCTACTAGCAATTTTATTTAGTATAATACCTGAGATTCTAGAATTTTTGTGGAATTTTTGAAATCCGAGAGCTGTTGCTGCAATGGATCTAGCAGTTTTGCTTGCATCAAGTATCAAGATTACCGGAGATTTTGTTATAGATGCAACATGTTGAGTGCTAGCATAATTTGAATTTCCACCAGATCCATCATAGTAACCCATTACTCCCTCAATAACAGAAAGATCAGATTTTGAATTAGATACAAAACTTTCTAAGAGATGGTTTTCTCCCATTAACCAAACATCAAGATTAAATGCTTCATTTTTTGAAATGCTTGAAAGATAGCTTGGATCAATGTAATCAGGACCTACCTTAAATGGCTGTACAGAAAATCCCCTTTTTTGTAGAGCAAAAATAATAGCACATGTTATAGACGTCTTTCCAACTCCGCTAGTAGATCCTGCCAAAACAATTCTTGGAATTTTCAATTCGTATAACTAGAATCATTTTTTATTTAAATTGATACATTTGATTATCCATACTCAATGTTTTTACTTGGATAATCCAAGAATTATCTATGAGTAAAGATGGTCTAATTATTGTATATACTGGAAAAGGCAAGGGAAAAACTACCGCTGCTTTGGGAATTGCGCTAAGAGCAGTAGGTCATGGAAAGAAAATATGCATGATACAGTTCATCAAAGGGTCTTGGCATTATGGTGAGATGCATTCATCAAAAAAACTAGAGCCAGAATTTGAAATAATTGCTATTGGAAGAGGATTTGTTGGGATAATAGATGATACAACTCCTAAAGAAGAACATGAAAACATTGCTAAAGAGGCAATAAAAATCAGTATTGAAAAAATTCAATCAGGAAAATATGATATTGTAATTTTAGATGAGATAAATTATGCCATTAATTTAGATCTAGTAAAAGTTGAAGATGTTCTTAATTTGATTAAATCAAAACCTCCCGGATTAGATCTTGTATTAACTGGAAATTATGCTAAAGATGAGATTATTGAATTGGCGGATCTAGTCACAGAAATGAAAGAGATAAAGCATCCATTTCAACGCGGTATCAAAGCAAAAAAGGGAATTGATTTCTAATCAACAACATTAAATTACGCAGATTGAAAATTTAGACAAAATGTCTACTGAAGTTCAAGAAATGCCAGAACAGGGAGAAATTGTTCTTGCTACAGTAACCAAAGTAATGGATCATGGTGCATATGTCACTTTAGATGAATATAATGGAATTCAAGGATTTTTACATATTTCAGAAATTGCGCCTGGTTGGATAAGATCAGTTAGTAAATTCGTAAGAGATGGAGAGAAGAAAGTATTGCTAGTAAAAAAGATTAATCTAGAAAGAGGAGACATTGATCTTTCATTAAAACAAGTATCTAAAGATCAGAAAAAACAGAAACTGAAAGAAGTTAAAAAGTTTGAAAAAGGAAAAACTTTGTTACAGAGTATACAAGAAAAAGCAAAACTTTCAGATAAAGAGATTGAGAAATTAGAAGATAGTATTTATTCAAAATTTGATTCAGTTTATGATGCTTTTATCGAAATTGGAAGAAATGGAATTGATTCTGTAAAAGAGCTGAAGATTCCTAAAAAAACATCAGTGGCCATTGAAGAATTATGTTCTAAAATTAAACTTCCTTCAGTGGAGATTAGAGGAATAATGGAGATTACAAATAATAGATCAGATGGTGTTGAAATTATTAAAAAAGCACTTTTGGACGCAACAAAAAAAGATCCTACAATTGATATTACTTATTTGGGCGCACCAAAATACAGATTGTCCATCACTTCAGAAGATTTCAAATCTGCTGAAAAAACATTAAAGCCAATTATAGTTGAAATCCAGGAAAATATAGAAAAAAATAAAGGATCATTCAAGTTTACAAGAGAAGAATCTAAAAAAACTAGAGACAATTAAGATGAAATTTCAATTAAGAAAATGTCAAAAGTGTAATCGTTATTCACTTAAAGAAAAGTGTCCATTATGTAATCAAGAAACAATTTCTGCACATCCAGCTAAATTTTCACCAGATGATAAATATATGAGATATAGATTAGCTGAGAGATATAATTAAAATTTATTAAAACCAAATTGTTTGAAATAAAATCTTTGTTTACAATATCACCTCAATACATCTGATGGTAGGCTGATCTTTCTTTACAAAAATTTGAAGACGTAAATAAAATCTAATTGATCAAAAATGTATTCAAGGAGCATATTTTCCTTCAAGTCTGGCTTCAGCAAGAATATGACTTTTCATAGATTTTTCTACATCTGCTTTAGATGCTCCTTCATTTAGAGTTAATTTATCATCTAATGCATATAATTTGAAAATGTAAGTATGTTCTTTATCAGGTGGGGCTGGACCACCATAACCAATTTCTCCAAAATCAGTTTTTCCTACAATAGAACCAAGTGGAATTAAATTTTCTTTAATTTCTGTTGTGTCAGGGGCAATATTCCAAAGTATCCAATGAACCCAGATTTTTCCCACAGCACCCATTGCATCAGGATCATCCATTATGAGAGCTAACGATTTTGTATTTTGAGGTATTCCCCTAATTTTTAATGGTGGACTTATGTTGGAATTTTTATAACCATATTTTTTTGGAATTTTCTTGCCATTTTCAAAAGCATTGCTTTCTAAGATTAAACTAGTCATGTTTATTATGGATAAATTCTACAAGTTAAATTTTACTAAGATTCTAAAACAATTTTATTATTTGAAAAAGACATTATAGAACCACCATGCTCTTTGATTTGTTTTTTTAGTTCTTTGTCCATAGTGCCGACTATGGCCCTATTTTTTTTTACATAGTCAACTAGTTCTTTATCAGCAAAATTTCCAGAGATGGGTATAATTTTATAATTTTTTATAAAATCTTTAGTTATTAATGCGGTTCGATTTTTTTGTGGATTCTTAATTAGCTCAGAAAGTTCATTTTGGACAACTTGTGGTACAACAAAAATAATTTGTCCTATTTCAACATCAATATTATCAATATTTTTGATTCTTCTAGTAGCTAGATGAATTAAGAAGCTTGTATCGCAAATTACTTCAACCAAGTATTCCTGCTCCGATTAGTCTCCATCTATCAGTAATTCTTCTACTAATAGCCACATTGCCACCTTCAAAAATGCAAGCAGGTCTTCGAAGTTCAATGTCTATATTATTTAATTTGATTTTAGAGACTTTACCTAGAATTGGAGCAGTTCCAATGTTTAATCGTAATAGTTCGCCTGTTTGAATTGGAAGTACTTTGGTATCTTCAGCCGCTCCAACAGCAGAATCAAATAGATTTACTTCGAGTTTGATCTGAATCGAATTATCTGGCAGTGTTCCAGGTTTTCCAATTACAGAGCCTATGAAAGAATCACTTCTTGTCATTGCAGGATCCAATTTAGTGCCAATCGCTACCAAACCTCCAGGTTTTACATAATCAACAATTCCAGCGGCTGTACCAAGTGAAGTAATTTCAGTTTGCAGTGGCTCATATGTTTTCTTTTTTTCATTCATTATTCCGGGTTTAATTTCTATTTCATCACCAACATTAAAAGTTCCTTGAGTTAAACTTCCTCCAATTACCCCGCCCTTGATATTTTTTAGCTTGGTACCAGGTTTGTTAACATCAAAAGATCGTAAGACGTGCATTATTGGTTCTTTAGATTCATCTAATTCTGGAGTCTTTATGGTAGATTCTATGGCACCAATTAATGCATCTATATTAAGTCCAGACTGTGCAGATATTGGAATGATTGGTGCTTTTGCAGCATGTGTTCCTTTAACAAATTTTAATATATCTTGATGATTTGAAATTGCTTCATCATATGAAATTAAATCTATTTTATTTTGTACTATAACAATTTGTTTTATTCCAAGTGTTTGAAGTGCTAAAAGATGTTCTTTGGTTTGTGGTTTTGGTACTTTCTCGTTAGAAGCTACCAATAATAATGCTCCATCCATTAATGCAGAGCCAGAGAGCATGTTTGCCATTAGACTTTCGTGTCCAGGACTATCTACAAAACTGACTACTCTAGATAATTCACTTTCTTTTTTGCAGTTATTACAATTAGGAGTGGTTGAATATCCCAAAGGTTCTTCGCAACTTTTGCATTTGTAAAATGCTGCATCAGAATAACCAACACGAATTGTAATTCCTCGTTTTAGTTCTTGGCTATGAACACTTGTCCATGCACCCGTTAATGCTTGAATAAGTGTAGTTTTACCATGATCTACATGACCAGCAGTTCCAATATTTACACATGGTTGATAACCATATTTTTTTATGTACCAATCAGGAAGAGTTTCTCTCCAATGCATGAATCAAAATGTAGGACTGCTATATGTTAAGTTATTCTTTTTTGTTGATTATTTTTTATGGAGATGCTGTTGTTTCAGTTGGAGCTTCTATCGGTAATTCTCCATTAAATTTACAATTTATTTGATAGATTTCTTCTGAAATAGTATTTCCCCGCATGAGTTTTCTTACGCGTTGTCCAATTTCTGCGTTTTGTAGTCCAACCCCTTTTGAAAGTAAAACATATTTTCTTGCTGCACCATGAATATCATTTCTCATTGGTACTCCAGATTTATCACTACCACCAGTCAGTTTTAGCTTTCCAGTTAATCCTACAATAGAAGCGTCTGTTTCATTTCCTAGTTGCAAACCTAAAAGAGGATTTGCATCACTGTCTTTCAATTCTTTAGTTATAGATTTTCCTTTTACATCTGATATGGTGAGCTTGAAATTTGTCAATTATTCCAAAAAAAAGGTGAACGACTAATTAACCTTTGGACATTATTTTTAAATGAAGATTATCCAAGATAGTCATGAACAATGAAATTAGTTGTCCTAGATGCGAAAATAAAATGGTAGATATGCAAGCATGCCATATGTTTTGTCCAAAATGTGGGGCTCATTTGGATTGTTCAGATAAAGGAAATTTTTGGTAATCAAAGACCTGATCTTTTTGGCATATAATCATATGACATGTTAATTGCTTGATCTTTCATAATTTCCAGATATACATCATAATCTGCTTCAAAATTACAATGAGGACATTTTACCTTAGTAATTTCATCATTTAAAATTGCTACTTTTTCACATTCAGGACAACGTGCATCCATAATATCATAATCTAATCAAGATATTTAATCATAATTAACGAATTTGAGTTAAGCGGAGTTAGTCCAGCCTGGTAGGACGTCAGCTTCCCAAGCTGAAGGCCGCGGGTTCAAATCCCGCACTCCGCATTTATAATTCTCTGATTGCTTTTTCAATCATTCCACGATCTTTAGCTTTAGGATAAAACTTCAGATAATTTTTGAGATCATCTTTTGCTCCAGAATTATTTTGTTGTTTTTCTCGTAGAAAAGCTCGATTTTTGTAAATTTTTGCAGAACGCTTGGGATTAATTTCTATAGCTTTACTATAACAAAATTCTGCCTTTTCAATTTTATTTGTCTTTAGATAATAGTTTCCCAGTCCATTATATGAAAGATAAAATCTGTTGTTTATTTTGATGCTCCTTTCATAATACTGGATGCAATCATTAGAATTTTGCTCGCTAAGTAAAGTACCCAAAAGATGTAAGGCTGTTGAATTGTTTTGATTTAATTCGACAGTTTTTTTTAAAGATAGTATTGCCTCAGATATGTTTTTTTGTAAAATAAATCTTTCAGAAATTAAACAAAGTCTGTTTGATTTTTCCGTAGAGTCATTTTCTAGTATTATAGAAGATAATATTTCTGTGGGAGCTAAAATAATCAACAACCTTCCATCTTCAGACCATTCTCTATCAAAGATTTGCTGAGGAATAACTCCCTCTTGTTGTTCACCTTTCTGATTTCCTTTTTGAATATAGTGAAAAATTGTTTTTTCATTATCATCGTATCCAGAAATTACTGAAACGTGTTGCGTAATTTCTGGGATCCCAGGAAGAATCACTATAGGTGGAATTCCTTTATCTATTATTTTTTTTAATTCAGATAACGAAGAGTTGATAATTTTGCAACTCAACCCGTGTCTTTCAGCAGACTCTATTCCTTCAATTAGGATGCTTCCACGTGAGTTTACGTATTGCTTTGCAGTCTCAACAGCTTCTGCCATTGAGAGTTCAATATTCCAGTATTTTGAAACTACATTAATTGGTAAAGGTAAGCAAATATTTTCTTCTTCGATCATTGGAAGCAAAAGCTGATGATCAAAGGACTCCATTGTTTCAATTTGGTTCTAGAGATATTAAAATCAATCACAGTAAACAAAATTTTAGAATCAAATTTTTTCCATCGTCACTCATTTCTGGATGAAATTGAGTTCCAAAGATTGGTTTTTGTCCATACTGGATAATTTCAAATTTACAGTTCTCAGATTCTCCTATTACAAGTAAAATGTTTGGCAGTTTAGAGATCTCAAAGCCATGACTCTCAAATACCTTCAAGTCACTATTATAGAGTGAATTTTCTCTTTGAATATGGATTTGTTCATTACCTTTTTGTGGCAAGTCAAGTTTTCGAATTGTGCCACCCAAAGTCAGAGCTAGTATTTCTGCGCCATAGCAGATTCCCAGTAATTTTTTATTTTTTTTAATTGCATGATTTATTATTTTAGAATTTATCTCATTGGTTTTTTTCTCATTTTTTCTTCGACCAGAAAGAATAAATGAATTATAAACATGTAATGATTCCAAATTAACTAATTCAGGTGTTTGTTTTTCAAATGTAATTTTTTTATTTTTTAAAAAATCAATTAAATTATTTGTATAAATGGAACCATTATCTATGACTAGTAACATGTCACGATGTCACCATATACTTAATTTAAGGTTGTAATAATTTGTAGTCACGTTTAAGTAAATAAAAATATCAGAGATCATTATGGCAATTGAAATACCATTACTTGCATTGATAATTAGTTGTGTTACTGCAACTATTTTTGCAATTACACTAGCAATTACCTGGAAGGCTACAAAACAAAATACAAGAGCAACATATGCTCAACTTTTACGAGGATTTCATGAGGATCTCACACAGCGATTAAACAAAAATGTAATTTTACACACTACTGAAGATTGTGAACGATATGCAAATGATTATCTAAATACACTTGATGAAATTGCATTTTTGGCTACAAATAACAAGATCCCAACTGATATAGCAGGATACTTTCATAGATTTTTTTCATATGGTCAGAGAATCATTGATTGGTATGACAATATGATTGGAGAAGATTTTAGAAAAATAGCAAATGAAAATTGGCCCAACTATTTTGAATTTTGTAAAAAATTTGATATCAAAATCAGATCTGATGATAAATTGCCGAGAATAATGCTTGATTATGATAAATTACGAAGTAGTGAAAAATAATAATTCAAGTACCTTCATATCAAAAATTTACTTAAATTTAGATGAATTACTGCTGAGAAAATATAGAAGTTAATTTCCTACCTCAATGGAGACATAGTGTATCTCAGGAATATTATCTTTAACAACTATTGTTCCAATATTGAGGTTAGCGTCTTCTTGCCACATGTATACATGATCACTTCGTGGTTTTACAAAATTATCTATGAATTTTGATATAAACTCTTGTGTATCAACATGTTCATTTTCAGTAAAGAAAGCTATCTGTCCTTCTCTAAATGATAATGGAATCTGTATTGATGTTGGTTCAAAAATATCTAGTCCATTTTCTTTGAATAAAGATTTTATTATATCAATTCTATCTGATCTTCCCAATTCAACATAATCAATATCAATTGAAGTTGAAGAACCAGTCACTCCAGATACTTTTTTCAAGTACGCTTCAAATGCTTCTTGCTGTGTATTTCCTAAACCAACGTAGTAATCTCCAGAAAATGCCGCACCTACCGCTGCGATAGTACCTAGTTGAGCAACAACTCCACCAGCTCCAGCGGTGTATATTGGGATAAAGTAAACATCATGTTCGCCTACCCTGTATAGTATATTATCTCCAATTCTTGGATTTCTTAAGAGTGTCTTTAATTCAGCAAAGTCTGGATCTTTATCCAATGCTTCTCTCACTGCAGTAGGACCAATCAATTTAGTAGTAGAGTTTAATGGGACTTCATAAAATTGCATGTTACCTAGATTTTTAAGATCATTTTGAACTGTCATGTATCCTGCAAGATTTCTGCCTTGAGAACCTCTTAGTTCCAAAGAAAGTAATCCAATGAATTCTGTTTGATTAAATCCAGGCGGTTTTGCTTCGATATAATAAGTTTCCAAACCTGAAGGAATTTCATAAAATTCATTTGCTTGGATGAATGTATTGACGTCAGTTACATGATAAATATTGTACATTTCTGTTTTCCAGTTAAATAATTCAACTGGATATCTTATTTGCTCTTTAAGCCAAGATGGTATTGGTTGAAACTGATCAGAATATTGACTAGTAAACATTTCCGTAAAGAAATCATCACCTGTTTTCAATAATTGAATATTACCATCATGAGAATCAATTAAAGCATATCCTACTAATCTCAAATAGGGGTTCCCAACAGACCATGGTATATCATGAGTATCAAATCCAATTATTAACGGAGTCAACCAATAGGATTTTTCTCCATCAGTTACTGGAATAGAATCTATTTCCTTACCAAATAGATTGTATTGAAAGTATGGATACAATGTTTGCAGTCTTTCATGGACATCCTTGTAACGCATAATATGAACAGATTCTCCAGGAAATGAAAGTAAAAAGTTTGGCTCAAAAATCCAGCTAAGTGGTGGAGAGACATCCAATCCTCCTTTACCATTGTAAGATACTCCTCCAAGTTCTGCGCTGGTAGATCCTCTAGAATTTGGATAGGCTGACCATGTATCCTTAAAAAGACCTCCTTCTCCGTAATAGATCTCTCGTTGCTTGAAGAATTTACTGCTATCTATAATTTGACCATCTGTAGCATCAAGAGTTAGGAATCCGTTTGGAACATGGGTATATACGAGATGTTCATTATACCACCTGTTTTCAAGGCTAACACTGGAAGGTAATATAGGTTTCATAGAAGCAGTCCAGTATAACGTATTGTTAAAACGAAGAACATCGTTATCTTCAAAATCCACGTTTGGTATCAATCCAATTTCTGGTTTTAGTTTAGCAAATGCTGCTTCCCAATCCCAAACTCTAATCACATCAAGTACATCGCTGTTTTTATTTACATAATTTTTTATGTTGTTTATTGATACAGATTGTAACTTTACTTCATGTGTGTTTTCTTGTACATCATTTAGTTGACCAAGGTAACGATTGACACCAATTTGTTGAGCATTATAAGGTCCCAAGTATTCAATTTTTTTTGAATCTGCAATACTATTATTGACAGTTACTAATCCCAGAACAACAATTCCAATGGCAATAACTAATAAAATTCTAATGTAAACATCTTTCTTAAACATATGAGTAAGAACACGAGCTCTAATTCTATCTACAATTGAAAAAACCAAAAGAGCAAATCCAATTAATAGTGTTCCACCAATTACATACCTTGTATTATAATCAATTTGATCAGTAAAAAATTGATTAAAACCTAACCAGAGTATGGCAACTCCAATTATTGTCTCTATACTTGAAACATAGTTTAGGTATCTTGGTTTTCCACTATTTGAATCTTGAAGATAAGAAGTAATGACATGAAGAATTTTATGAATTCCTACATACAAAACTAATCGAATTCCAATTGCTGCAAGAATTGGTGGTAAAAGAATCAGTAGTACGGGAATCATTGGAACAATTTGGTTGACTGAATAACTAGGATCAATGTTTGGTGTTACAAATGGTAAAGAAAATATATTAGTTAAATTTTCTAAACCTAGATTATTTCCCTCAAAGAATGAAATAGCTGCAAATCCAAACATTATATTTACAAAAAATGCTCCAAAGAGCAAAATTTTTGTTACTTGCCAGACGACAAATTGTACTGGACTGAGCTTGTAATCCTTAAAGCTTGGAATGTTATTTGAAATTGATTGTTGAGTACTTTTTCCGATAAATCCGATGGCGGTGCTAAGTCCGTACCAAAAGATAGACGATCTTCCAATAATGTTTACTCGTACCAGTGCAATTGCTGAAAGGATTATAGTTGAAATTAGAGAAAAATACAGTGGTTTACTAAATTGTTCTCCAAATTCTGTAAAATTCATTGATAAAATTACAGTTTGATTACCAATAACTGCAAAAATTGCAACTGCGATGATGGCAACTATGATTAATCTGACTAGTTTCCCAGTATCAGGAGGTGGAGCTTGTTTATCAGTAGTTGCGCTATACAAAATCAACATATCTTTTGGTTTGGTAAATTAATGTCTTACCAACAAGATTCAAAATAAAGCATTATTTTTGGAATAATTTTACGCTAATTACGGTTTAACAGTTCTAGATCTCATTCAAAGAATTAAGAAAGTGTTGCCAGTTTTTTGCAAATCATGTATACTGCAGCATAAGTTGGAACTGACACTTTTTCATCAAAATATGGACCAAATGTTCTATTCTTTAGCTTAAATTTAGTGGGACAATTAGCTATTATTTCTACTAAATTTTCCTGGAGAAATGAAGCTTCGGTATATGGATCAAATTTTGTAAGGTCTTGACAGAAAATTTTTGTCAGCCCACTTTTACTGTTTAGTGATCCTGGGAGTCTAAATATTCTATGAATGTCCATTGTTACATTAGGATCGATTTTAGCTCCAATCTTGTTAGAAAGATTTTCTAAAGTTTTTTGGAAAGAAGAATAACCGTTAATAATTAATTCTGAAATTATTTTTGAGCGCTTTGATTTTGATTCATATACTTCTTTTGAAAATCTTCCTCCCCATCCTTTTTCTTGAAAATCTGGAAAGGATGAACGATTTGGTTTAAATTTTTTCATTCCAAAAGTTTCTGGAATTGCTCCATGAAACATGATATAATCTGTTAATTCGGATCTTTCCCTAGAACCGATTTTCTGGAATTGTGAATTATATACGTATACATGAAATCCTTCATTGCCCGAAAAATAAACATGAATATTATTTGGTTGAACACCCAAGTCTTCAATTAGAATTTTTGATAATTTTGATACTTCGTATTTAGATGCATCTATGCAGTTTTTACATGGTAGCGATTTTTTTTCTAATTTTGTAGAATTGCAGTTAGCACAGTTAATATTTGAAATAGATGTTTCATGGCATTCGTTGCATTTAGAAACTGTATGGTTTTTTCTACATTCTAAATTTAGATCTTTAGCATCAATATCAAAAATTAGATCTGCCTCCTTCCAGCCTTTTTCGTTCATAGG
>Ga0315297_10001860_pt1 | contig 13205 bp, 10 predicted proteins | sample YL17G15_0_MG_FD_203628 | JGI IMG/M metagenome (GOLD analysis project Ga0315297, IMG submission 203628) | Sediment microbial communities from Yellowstone Lake, YNP, Wyoming, USA - YL17G15_0 | ecosystem: Environmental > Aquatic > Freshwater > Lake > Sediment | place: USA: Wyoming | collected... | reverse complement strand
GTGTTGAGCAAGTTCAACAAGCGTGACCGAACGGAGGTCGACGTCACGATCGAGCAGGCGGCCGACGCGGCGGAGCTGATCGCGAGCGACGGCATCGAAGCGGCGATGAACCGGTACAACGGATCGACTGCGTGACGCGCACGATCGATCGCACGCGCTTGGCCGAACTCCGGGCCCGAGAGGAGCAGGCGTTCACCGACGCGCACCCGAAGTCGCGCGAGCTGTCGCAACGGGCGAGTGGGCATCTGCTCGGAGGCGTCCCGATGAACTGGATGCGCCGGTGGCCCGGTGCGTTCCCCGTGTTCGTCGACGAGGCGAGTGGGGCGACCTTCACCGATGTCGACGGGAACACCTACACCGACCTGTGCCTCGGAGACACCGGCGCCATGACCGGCCACGCGCCGCCGGCGACGGTCGCCGCGCTGAGTGCACAGGCGCCACGTGGGCTCACCATGATGCTCCCGACCGAGGACTCGGTCCTCGTGGGTGCCGAGCTCGACGCCCGCTTCGGGCTCCCGATCTGGCAGTTCGCGTTGTCGGCGACCGATGCCAACCGGTTCGCGCTGCGGCTCGCGCGTTTCGCGACCGGTCGATCCAGGATCCTCGTCTTCAACTGGTGCTACCACGGCACCGTCGACGAGACGCTGGTCGCGCTCGACCCCGCCGGGGACGTCGTCGCCCGCCCGGGCAACACCGGCCCACCCGTCGATCCCCGGGTGACGACTGCGGTCGTGGAGTTCAACGACATCGATGGACTCGAGGCCGCCCTCGCCGCCGGCGACGTCGCGTGCGTTTTGGCCGAGCCCGCCCTCACGAACATCGGGATCGTGATGCCCGATCCCGGGTTCCACGACGCGCTGCGCGAGATCACGCGTCGTACCGGAACGTTGCTGATCATCGACGAGACCCACACCATCTGCGCCGGGCCGGGCGGCGCGACCCGGGCGTGGGGTCTCGATCCCGACCTCCTCGTCATCGGGAAGCCGATCGCCGGGGGAGTCCCCGCCGCCGCGTACGGCATGACGACCGAGATCGCGGCGCAGGTGGGCGAGGTGATGGCGGGCGAGGACACCGATGTGAGCGGCGTGGGCGGCACGCTCGCCGCCAACGCGCTGTCGCTCGCCGCGATCCGCGCCACGCTGTCGAGCTCGCTGCGCGACGAGGACTTCGCGATCGCGGTCCCCCTCGCCGAACGCTGGGCGCGCGGTGTCGCGGACGTCATTGGCGGGCACGGGCTTGCCTGGACGGTGCAGCAGCTCGGCGCGCGGGCGGAGTACTGGTTCTGCCCGGCGCCGCGAACCGGAGGCGAAGCCGCGGCCGCCGTCGACCACGAGCTCGACGCGTTCATGCACCTCTACGCGATGAATCGCGGGATCCTGCTGACGCCGTTCCACAACATGGCGCTCTTCTGTGCCGCGCACACCGAGGCCGACGTCGACCGGCACACCGAGGTCTTCGCCGCCGCCGTCGAGGAGCTCCTCGCTTCCTAACCCCCTCGTCCTCGATGACCCTCACCCGGTTGGAACGCTGAGGCGCGCTGGACGCCGCTCAGCGTTCCGACGGCCTGGGCGTGGGCCTGGGCGTGGGGGTGTCCGGGCCGGGGCCGGTACGCTGCGGTCGACACCCGGGGCGCAGATCGCGGCTCCGGCGTCGTCGCGCGCCCATGAGCCCTGATCGAAATCCGGTCCCGCCTGCACCGCCGCTCGCGCCGTTGGCAGCGCTCCTGGCCGAGGAGCCCGCGCTGCGCGCCGTGGTGGGGCGGGCCACGGTCGTCTCGGTTCCCGACGCGGGGCGGGCGCTGTTCGTTGCGGCGCTGGCCGGGGTCACGACCCGACGCCCGATCGTGGTGGTGGTCCCCACCGCGGACGAGGCCGATCACATCGCGCACGACCTCGGCCGGTTCCTGCCTGCGGGCTCGGTCGAGACCTTCCCGGCGTGGGAGACGCTCCCCTTCGAACGGGTGTCGCCGTCGCTCGAGACGATGGGCCGGCGCCTGCGTGTCCTATGGCGCCTCCGGACCGACGACCCGCCCGCCGTGGTGGTCGCGCCGGTGCGGGCACTCGTGCAGCGTCTCGGCCCCCATGTCGAGGAGATCGAGCCGGTCATCGTGACGCCGGGGGAGCAGGTCGACCGTGACGGGCTTGTCGCCCGCCTCGTCGACCTCGGGTACCGGCGCGAGTACCAGGTCGAGGCGCGGGGTGAGGTCGCGGTGCGGGGCTCGATCGTCGACGTGTACCCGGTCACCGACGATCACCCCGTGCGCATCGACCTCTGGGGCGACGAGGTCGAACGGCTCTCGGCGTTCGCGGTCGCCGACCAACGCTCGACGCACCCCGTAGGCGAGGTGCGCATCTTCCCGGCACGCGAGCTGCTCCCGACGGATGAGGTGCGGGCGCGCGCCGCGGCACTCGTCGCCACCGAGCCGTGGGGCGCCGAGCACTGGGAGCGGCTCGCCGACGGGCAGACCTTCGACGGGATGGAGTCGTGGCTGCCGTGGCTCACGGGCCCGCAATCGGGGGGCGGCGAGCACCTCCTGCCCGACCTGCTCCCGACCGACGCACTCGTGCTGCTATGCGAGCCGCGCCGGATGCGCGACCGGGCCCAGGAGCTCCTCGACGACGAGGCGGCGCTGGCGGCGACGCTCTCGGGCACCTGGGGCGCGACGGGCTCGGAGTTCCCCCGGCTCACGCTGCCGTTCGACCGCCTGCTCGAGCACACCCATGCCGGCGCGACCCACGTGCTTTCGGCTCCGGAAGGCCCGGACACCCCCCATCTGGCGGCGACGGCGTTCGACCCGGTCGTCGGCGATGCCGACGGCCTCGCCCAGCGGCTGCGTCGCCTTGCCGGTGATGGCACCCGCGTGGTGCTCGCCGCAGAAGGATCCGGGTCGGCGGATCGACTCGCCGCGGTGCTCGCCGGCGACGGGATCGACGCGACGATCGGCGCGATCGCTCCGGGCGCGATCGGCATCGTCGTCGCCCCCCTCGACCGCGGCGTCGTGTTGCCGGGCGCCGGGATCGCACTCATCGCCGAGTCCGATCTCACCGGGCGTCGCCGCGTCCACCGGCGCCCGCGTGGTGCGCGCAAGGGCGTCGACCTCTACGACGCGCTGACGCCCGGCGACTTCGTCGTGCACCAGGTGCACGGGGTCGCCCGTTACTCGGGCATGGTCCAGCGCGCCATCGGCGGCGTCGCTCGCGACTACCTGCTTCTCGAGTACAAGGGCGGTGACAAGCTCTACGTCCCGACCGATCAGGTGCACACCGTCCGGCGCTACACCGGTGGCGAGACCCCGACGCTGCACCGGATGGGCGGCGTCGACTTCGAGAAGTCGAAGTCGCGGGTGCGCTCCGCCGCGCGCGAGATCGCCCAGGAACTGGTGGTGCTCTACCGCACGCGGCTCGCGAGCCCGGGGCGGGCGTTCGGACCCGATACGCCGTGGCAGCACGAGGTCGAGGAGGCCTTCCCCTTCGAGGAGACCCCGGACCAGCAGCGGGCCATCGACGAGGTGAAGGCCGACATGGAGCGCCCGATCCCCATGGATCGCCTCGTGTGCGGCGATGTCGGCTTCGGGAAGACCGAGATTGCGGTGCGGGCCGCGTTCAAGGCGGTGCAGGACGGTACGCAGGTTGCGATCCTGGTCCCGACCACGCTGCTCGCCGACCAGCACGGCCAGACGTTCTCGGATCGTTTCGCCGGCTATCCGGTGCGCGTCGAGGTGCTGTCCCGGTTCCTCACACCGAAGCAGCAGTCCGACGTGGTGGTGGCCGTGGGCACCGGCGCAGTCGACGTCGTCATCGGCACCCACCGCCTGCTCTCCGACGACGTCGCCTTCAAGAACCTCGGGCTGCTTGTCATCGACGAGGAGCAGCGCTTCGGCGTCCAGCACAAGGAGATGGTCAAGAAGATCCGAACTGGCGTCGACGTGCTCACGCTCACGGCGACGCCGATCCCGCGGACGCTCGAGCTCTCCCTCACGGGGATCCGCGATCTGTCACTGGTGAACACCCCGCCGGAGGATCGCCAGCCCATCCTCACCTACGTCGGCGAGGACGACGATCGTGCGATCGCCGAAGCCATCCGCCGCGAGCTGCTCCGCGAGGGCCAGGTCTTCTTCGTGCACAACCAGGTGAAGGACATCGACTTCGTCGCCGAGCACGTGCACGACCTCGTCCCCGAGGCACGCGTGGCGGTCGCCCACGGCCAGATGGACGAGGCGCGTCTGGAGCGGGTGGTCCTCGACTTCGTCGACCGTAAGTTCGACGTCCTGGTGTGCACCACGATCGTCGAGAGCGGACTCGACATCCCGACGACGAACACCCTGATCGTCGATCGCGCCGACCGGCTCGGCCTCTCGCAGCTCTACCAACTGCGCGGTCGCGTGGGTCGACGGGGCCAGCGCGCGTATGCGTATCTCTTCCATCCGCGCGATCGCGTGCTCAGTGAAGAGGCGTACGAGCGGCTCAAGACCATCGGCGAGTTCACCGAGCTCGGCTCGGGCTTCAAGATCGCGATGCGCGACCTCGAGATCCGAGGGGCCGGGAACCTGCTCGGGGAGGGCCAGTCGGGGCACATCGCCGCGGTCGGCTTCGATCTCTACTGCCAACTCGTGACCGAGGCGGTCGGCGAGCTCACCGGTGACGTTCCCGAGGAGCCGATCGAGATCACGATCGACCTTCCGGTCGACGCCAATCTCCCCGCGTCCTACGTCGCTCGCGACGACGTCCGCATGGAGGCCTACCGGCGACTCGCGGCGGTCACGAGCCCGACCGACGTCGACGATGTTCGCGAGGAGTGGGTCGACCGCTACGGGGAGCCGCCACCAACGGCTGAAGCGCTGCTCGCGGCGGCGCGACTCCGGGCGGAGTGCGTGCGTACCGGCGTGCGGAGCGTGACCGTGTCCGCCGGTGCAGCACGGTTCCGTGGCCTCGACCTTCCCGGATCGAAGAAGGTGCGGCTCGAGCGGATCGCCCCCGGTGCGAAGGTGAGCAGCCAGGAGGTGCTCGTGCCCGTCCGCGTGCCGCCCGCGGAGACCGCCGCGGCGCTGGTCGCCATCCTCCAGGAGCTGTTCCCGCCACCCGCACAGCCACCCGCACAGCCACCGGCGCCGCCTGGCTCGAGGTCAGGTGGGTCGCAATCGGACGGGAAAGTAGGCTCCTCCTCGCTATGAAGCGCTTCTTCGCCATCTTCGCGTGTGTCGCCATCATCGGTCTCGTCGTCGGAGCGATCGCCTATGGCCTCGCGAGCGACGGCCCCACGGCCTATTCGGTGCGGGGCACCGACGTCTCTCAGCAGTCGGTCGACGAGGAGTTGGCGGCTCTCGCCGACAGCGACGCTCTCTCGGCCGCGATCCAGCAGTCCGGTGGTACTCCGCTCTCGGCCGTGGAAGGTTCGATCACGGCCCAGACCAGCGCCGGGTGGGTCGGATTACGCGTCGCCCAGACCGTTGCCGCCCAGGCAGTCGAGCGGCGCGGGCTCGAGGCCACCAAGGCCGATACGAAGCGCGGCGCGCAGCTCGCGGCCGAGTCGGTCGGCGGCGCCGAGATCTACTCCACGTTGCCCGATTGGTTCCGGCAACGCCTCGCCGACCGTTGGACGAACGTGGCAGTCCTCGAGCGCGAGGTCCTCGCCGACCCGAGCCCGGAGTTGCAGGCGGCCGCGGCCGAGCTCTGCCCCTCGGGTCGGTACGTGTCGCACATCCTCGTCGACACCGAGGCCCAGGCGGCTGCGATCAAGCAGGCCATCGATCGTGGTGGCGACTTCGCCACGGTCGCCACGTCGAGCTCGAAGGACGGTTCGGCCAAGGATGGTGGTCAGCTCGGCTGCCTCGACGGTCAGAACTTCGTCGAGCCCTTCGCGACGGTCGCGGCCAACCAGCCGATCGGTGTCGTGTCCGATCCGTTCCAGACCGAGTTCGGCTACCACGTGATCCTCGTCACCGACCAGCCGGCCGCGGCGGACGTCCAGCAGATCGCGCTGGAGTCGGTGCTCGGGCGAGCCCGGGGCACCGCGGTCAGCGTCGATCCCCGCTACGGCGTGTGGGACCGACGCAACGGCCAGGTGGTCCCGCCGCCCCTCCCGGGGGCCACGCCGACGCTCCCGGCCGGGTCCGCTCCGGCGTCGTCCTCGGGCGGCTGATTCCGGGTGGGTGACCCCGGTCGAGTCATCGTCGTCGGGCTCGGGCCGGGCGGCAGCGATCTCGTGCTGCCGGCGGCACGGGCCGCCTTCGAGCGCACCCCGGTTCGCTTCGCACGCACCGCGCGGCATCCGGCCGTCGTCGACCTCGTCGCTGACGGCATCGATCTCGAGTCGTTCGACGATGCCTACGACGCCGCGGCCGACTTCGATGAGCTGTACTCGGGAATCGTTGACTCCCTCGTCGCCGCCGCGTTCGAGCACGGTGAGGTCGTCTACGCAGTCCCGGGGAGCCCGGTCGTGGCCGAGCGGACGGTCGAGCTGCTCCACGATGCGGCGCGCGCCGGGCGGGTGCACCTCGAGGTGGTCCCGGGCCTCTCGTTCGCCGACGCGGCGTGGGCGCAACTCGGCATCGATCCCATGGCGACCGGCGCCCGGGTCGTCGATGGACGCGCACTCGACGTGACCGTGCTCGACGCGGGTACGCCGTTGCTCGTCGCGCAGTGCGACGACCGGCTCGTGCTCGGCGACATCAAGCTCGCGTTGCTCGAGCGGCTCCCCGCCGACACCCTCGTCACCGTCGTGCAGCGACTGGGCTTGCCCGACGAGCACGTCGAGGTGGTCGAGCTCGCCGAGCTCGACCGAGTCGTCGTGCCCGACCACCTCACGGCCGTCTTCGTGCCCGACGCAGGCGTCTCGGCTGCACGTGAGCTGGCCCGGCTGCTGGCCCTGGCCGAGCAGCTCCGGGGCCCGGGCGGCTGCGCCTGGGATGCCGAGCAGACGCACCACTCCCTCACCCGCTACCTGCTGGAGGAGAGCTACGAGGTCGTCGAGGCGGTCGAACGGCTGCCCGCGCGGGCGCCGGCCGGCGCCGACGCCGAGAGCGCGGACTACGCGGCGCTCGCGGACGAACTCGGTGACCTCCTCTACCAGGTCGTGTTCCACGCGGTGCTCGCCGAGGAGGCGGGCGCGTTCGACCTGGCGGACGTCGCGCGGGGTATCCACGACAAGCTCGTGCGCCGCCACCCCCACGTGTTCGGTGATGTCGATGCTTCGACCAGCGATGCGGTGATGGCCAACTGGGAGCAGATCAAGAAGACCGAGAAGGGCGTCGAGTCGATCGTCGACGGCATCACCCCCGGCCTGCCGTCACTGCTCTACGCGCACAAGCTCCTCCGGAAGGCCGCATCGGTGGGGCTCGACCCGGGGGATGCGGAGACATCACTCGACCGCATCGTCGGGACCGTGCAGGCGCTCCGCGAGGGCGAGGTCGACGACACCGAAGCCGTCCTCGGCGAGATGCTCGCGGCCGCGGTCGCGCTCGCCCGTTCACGGGGGATCGACACGGAGTCGGCCTTGCGTGGGTGGGCCGCCCGATTCAAGGAGCAGTTCGAGGCGATGGAGCGACTTGCCGCCTCGCGGGATCTCGACCTGCACACGCTCTCGCCGGTGGCCGTCGAGGAGCTCTGGCGCGAGGTTGCCCAGTCCTGAACGGAGGTCTCGCTCCCTGATCGCCAGGTTCTGGGGGAGGCAGCCGTTCGACAACCCGGTCGGTCGGGTTATCCCAGCCCCACGGGGAGTGCGTCGAGGCCCCGGAGGACGAGCCGTCCGTTCCACGCCGGCGTGTCGGTGGCGAGCGCGATGCCCGGGAACCGGTTGACGATGGTGCCGATGGCGATGCGCGCTTCCATGCGCGCCAGGACCGCGCCGAGGCAGTGGTGGATGCCGCCGCCGAAGGAGAGGTGGTGTGGGGCGTCCCGCCGGGTGAGGTCGAGCTGGTCGGCGGTCGGACCGAAGTGCTCGGGATCGTGGTTCGCGGCGCCGAGGATGGTGAAGATCAGCGTGCCCGGCTCGACCGGGTTGCCGTCGAGCTCGAACGGTTGGAGCGCAACACGGCGGGTGAACTGCACCGGCGAGTCGAAGCGCAGGAGCTCGTCGACCGCGTTGCCGATCAGCTCCGGCGTACTCGCGAGCAGCGCGAGCTGATCGGGGTTGCGCAAGAGCGCGAGCATGCCGTTGCCGATCAGGTTCACGGTCGTCTCGTGGCCGGCGATGAAGAGCAGGATCACCTGCGCGACGAGCTCTTCGGTCGAGAGCCGATCACCTTCCTCCTCGACGGCGATGAGCGCACTCAGCAGATCGTCGGCGGGCTCCTTCCGCTTCCACTCGATCGCCGCGTGCACGTGCTCGATCATGCGGTCCGACGCGTCGATCAGGACGGGAACGTCCTCGGGGGTGATCATCGGCTCGAGGGACTTCACCATCGTGTGCGACCAGCCGCGCAGCTCGTCGCGGTCGCCCTCGGGCATCCCGAGCATCTCGGAGATCACCGTGAAGGGCAGCGGGAACGCCAGGTCGGCGATCACGTCCATCGTGCCATCGGTGAGGTCGTCGAGCATCCCGTCGACCAGGGCTTGCACACGGGGGACGAGCGCCTCGACCCGCTTCGGGGTGAACGCCTTCGAGGCGAGCCGCCGGATGCGGGTGTGGTCGGGCGGGTCGAGGTTCAGGATCGCCAGCGAGCCCCGATCGGGCCGGTCGTACCCGGCCGCGGCGAAGAGCTCGCGGCGGGCGCTGCCGCCGTCGCTGATGTTGGCCTCCTCGACCGACAGGGAGGGGTCCCGGAGCAGCCGGGAGCAGTCCTCGTAGCGCAGGAGGGTCCAGGGCCCGAGCGGGCTCTGGTGGACCGGAGCCTGCTCCCGCAGGTCCCGATACTGGGCGTAGGGGTTGTCGAAGAACCCCGGCGCGAACGGGTTGAGGAAGATCTCCTCGCCCGGCTCGGCTCCGGCCCGGTCGGGGACCTGGTCCGGGCCCTGATCGGGGACCTGTGCCGGAGAGTCGACGATCTTCATCCCGCCCAGTGTAGGGACCCGGACCCGTAGCCCGACCGGGCCGGAGGTGGCGTGCAGCCCAGTGTTGGCGCCGAATTCTGGCCCCTTCCCATCCTGGCCCGGGGGGACTACTGTGCAAGACCCCGTTCGCCACATTGGCCCCATGGGCAACACCGCCCTGGTGGCCGGGCAACCTCAGAGGGACGTCCACGCCGTGACCGCAATCGCCGAGATCGCCGCCCGCGAGATCCTCGATTCCCGAGGTAACCCTACGGTCGAGGTCGAGGTCGAGCTGTTGTCGGGCGGGCGGGGCCGGGCGGCGGTGCCCAGCGGCGCCAGCACCGGCGCCCACGAGGCGGTGGAGCTCCGGGACGGGGGCGACCGCTTCGGCGGGAAGGGTGTCCGCCGCGCCGTCGAGCACGTGAACACCGAGATCGCGGAGGTGGTGATCGGGCTCGAGGCCAGCGACCAGCGGCTCCTCGACGACGAGCTCTGCACCCTCGATGGCACTCCCAACAAGGCCCGCCTCGGCGCGAACGCGATCCTCGGGGTCTCGCTCGCCGTCGCCAAGGCCGCAGCCGACGAGTGCGAGCTGCCGCTGTACCGCTACGTCGGCGGCGCGAACGCCCACGTGCTGCCCATGCCGTTGATGAACGTGCTCAACGGTGGCGCCCACGCCGACTCCAACGTCGACGTGCAGGAGTTCATGTACGCGCCAGTCGGTGCGGCGAGCTTCGCCGAGGCCTTGCGCTGGGGCACCGAGGCGTACCACGCGCTCAAGAAGCTCCTGCGCGACCGCTCGCTGAACACCGCATTGGGCGACGAGGGCGGCTTCGCCCCCGACCTGCCCTCGAACGAGGAGGCGATCAAGCTGCTCCTCGCCGCGATCGAGGCGGCCGGGTACCGCCCGGGGACCGACATCGCGCTCGCGCTCGACTTGGCGGCCACCGAGTTCTTCACCCCGACCAGCGGCGACGCCGGCGGTGGGGGTCGCTACACGCTCGCGGGCGAGGGCAAGGAGTACACGTCCGCCGAGTGGGCCGACGTGCTGGCCGACTACTGCGACCGGTACCCGATCGTCTCGATCGAGGACGGCATGGCCGAGGACGATTGGGACGGCTGGATCGCGCTCACCCGGCGCCTCACCGATCGCGTCCAGCTCGTGGGCGACGACAACTTCGTCACCAATCCGGAACGGGTCCAGGAGGGGATCGACCGCGGCGTGGCCAACTCGATCCTGATCAAGGTCAACCAGATCGGCACGCTCACCGAGACGCTCGACACCGTGCTCCTCGGCGCCCGCCACGGGTACACCTCGGTGATGTCGCACCGCAGCGGTGAGACCGAGGACGCCACCATCGCCGACCTCGCGGTCGCGACCAACTGCGGGATGATCAAGGCCGGTGCCCCAGCCCGGAGCGATCGGGTGGCGAAGTACAACCAGCTGCTCCGGATCGAAGGCGAGCTCGGCGGCGATGCGGCCTACCTCGGCGGTGCTGCGCTCGCCGGACGGGCCGGCGCAGGGGGCGACGATGTCTGATCGCCCTCGCCGCGAACGTCCGGAGCGCAAGCGGGTCGCCCCACCGCGCGCGAGCACTGCGGGCGCCCACAAGCCCGCTGCCTCGCGTTCGAAGGCGCGACCCGTGGGTCCGAAGCCACGCCCGGCAACCCCCAAGCGGAATCGGCACCCGCAGCGCGTCGCCCGACCGACCGCCGCACCGAAGCAGTCGGCTGGACCGAAGCCCGGTGCCGCCCGACGCCCGAAGTCACCGGGCGTGCGTCGGCGCCGTTCGGTCCTGGTGACCCTGCTGGCAGGGCTCTTGCTCCTCGGGTTCCTGTTCGTGTTCGTCTACCCGACCCGGACCTACCTGAGACAGCGTGAGCAGATTCAGGCGTCCCAGCAACGCCTGGACGTCCTCGATCACGAGACGGCAACGCTCGAACGCGACACCCGGCTCCTCGGCGGTGACGCGGAGATCGAGCGCATCGCCCGCGAGCAGTACGGCCTCGTCCGTCCCGGCGAGACGCCCTACGTCCTCGTTCCCGAGACGACACCCGAGACGACACCCGAGACGACTCCCCAGACAAGGTCGGCAACGACCCCGACCACGGCACCCGATCGCAAGCAGCCCGCGGGCAAGTAGCCGATCTCGGGGTGCACGCAGTCCGGGAGCCCGCAGCGGGCCCGCCCGTAGACTCGGATCATGGCTCCCGCGACGCCCGCCGACGTGGCCGCGGTGCGCGAACGGCTCGGTCGGGACCCCGCCGCCGACTTCGACGTGGTCGTACGTGACGAAGGCGGAGCGCCCGTCGTCGTGCGCAACGCGGCCTTCACTCGCGACGGGACGCCGATGCCCACGCGCTTCTGGCTCGTCGACCCCTCGCTGACGGTGGCGATCTCGCGCATCGAGGCCGCCGGCGGCGTCAAGGCCGCGGCCGCCGCGGTCGATCCGGACGAGTTGGCCGCTGCTCATGCCCGATACGCGGCCGAGCGTGACGCCACGATCCCGGCGGATCACGATGGGCCCCGGCCCTCCGGCGGCGTCGGCGGAACCCGGGTGGGCGTGAAGTGCCTCCACGCCCACTACGCCTGGTTGCTCGCCGGCGATGACGACCCGATCGGCCGTTGGGTCGCGATCCGCCTCCAGCCCGATGCTCCTGCATGACGAGCCCGGTCGCAGCCATCGACATCGGCACGAACTCCGTGCGTCTCCTCGTCGCCGAGGCGAACGAGCGCGACCTTGCAGCCCCTCTCACGACGCTCGATCGGCGCATGCGCATCACCCGCCTCGGTCAGGGTGTACACGCGACCGGACGGCTCGCGCCCGACGCGATCGAGCGGACGCTCGTCGTCCTGCGCGAGTACCGCACTGCGCTCGAGTCCTTCGGCGTCGAGCGGGTTCGGGCGACGGCCACGAGCGCGGCGCGCGACGCCGAGAACCGCGCCGACTTCTTCGGCCCCGCCACGGAAGCGCTCGGCGTCACCCCCGAGCTCCTGTCGGGCGATGACGAAGGCCGGCTCTCGTTCGCGGGTGCGACCCAAGGGTTCGATGCACCGAAGCCATACCTCGTGGTCGACATCGGTGGTGGCTCGACCGAGTTCGTGTTCGGCGCCGATGCCCCCGAGGCGGTGCGCTCCCTCGACATCGGCTGTGTCCGGATCACCGAGCAGTGGTTGGCTTCCGACCCACCGGCGCCCGAGGAGCTGTCGAACGCGATCTCGGCCGTGCGCGACGAGCTCGCGGATCTCGCGCGCGAACTACCGCAGCTTCGCGAAGCCGCCACCGTCATCGGGCTCGCCGGAACCGTCTCCACGGTGGCCGCGATCGAGCAGGGACTCGCGGAGTACGACCGGGACCGGATCCACCACTTTCGCCTCACCCGCGACGCGGCCGAGGACGTCTTCCGTACGCTCGCGATCGAGTCGATCGAGGAGCGGCGGCACAACCCCGGACTCGAGCCGGAGCGGGTCGACGTGATCGTCGGCGGCGCGGTCGTGCTCGTGTCGATCCTGCGGACCTTCGGCTTCGCGGAGGTCCTTGTCTCGGAGTCCGACATCCTCGACGGCCTGGCCCGGTCGATCATCGAGGCCCGGGCCGTCGAGGCCCCGCCCCTGGATGCAGGGCGATAGGCCCGGGTATCCACCACTTCGGGCCTGCCACGGCGCAGAATCCCGCGATGGACGAAGACCCGCACGACACTTCGGACACCGGCGCGTCCGAGACCAGGCGCTTCTGCGCCGCGGTCCGGGCCCTGTCGGGCCCCGACCTGGAGAAGGTGGCCCTGGCGCTGGATTCCGACGCGCTCTGCGACGAGGTCGACTGGTGGCGGGCGACGATCGCGATCGATCGGGTGGTGCGCCACGGGAGTCGCACCCGTCAGGCGGCGCGTGCCGCCCAGGACGCGCAGCGTGCCGTCGAGGATGCGGCGATCCGGGCCGGGATCGCCTTGCCTGACCGCGACGTGACCCGGGTGGCCCGGGCCGCCGCCGACGTGGCTCGCGGCCTCGCCGCCGGGCCGCCGGCGCGTCCCGTCGTCGGCCTACTGCTCGAGTACTGGGCGCCGGTCTTCAGCTCGGGGGCGTTCACCCCCGCGGTTGCCGCGTCCGGTGTCTACACCGCCGGTGCACTCACCTCACCCTGACGTCAACCCGACGTCACCCCGGATCGGCGACTCGGCCTTCGATCGGGCGCAGCATCGTGTCGCGGTAGTAACAGAGTTCGGCGATCGACTCGAGCA
>Ga0315297_10001854_pt1 | contig 13227 bp, 13 predicted proteins | sample YL17G15_0_MG_FD_203628 | JGI IMG/M metagenome (GOLD analysis project Ga0315297, IMG submission 203628) | Sediment microbial communities from Yellowstone Lake, YNP, Wyoming, USA - YL17G15_0 | ecosystem: Environmental > Aquatic > Freshwater > Lake > Sediment | place: USA: Wyoming | collected... | reverse complement strand
GATTGACGAAATCAACAAGCACTTCCGGAAACGATCACGGCACCGAAGGAACGCATAACATGGCGCTGCACCAGACCGGCGCCGTGTGTTACCTGCGCGCCGGCTGGTGAGCGCCGACGTTGGGCGGACACGATCATCGGATCATGTCTCGGAGGATCAAGACCGAACGCGAGTACCGCCAGCAGATCAATCTACAGGGCGCGACACGGGTCTGGGGGTTGATCGACATGCATGGCGACAAAGCCGTTGCCGTTGCGATCTAGAAGTTGTTGAGAAACACGGACCGTCGGCGGCACAATACGGGCAGCCGAAGGGTAGACGGGATTGTTCGAGTGAAGATCAAGCACCACTCGCCACTCCGGAAGAAAGCTCGTCGCGGTTTTCGGGGCTACCCGGTGGCGACGGTCGCGTTCTACGGCCCTGACGATCGACGTGCCACAAAAGTCGCGGTCGGGATCGTCGCGGCCGAAGGGAGCGAACCGTCAGCGTTGGAACGCTGGTATTCCGACGACACCGACGTGCGCACAGACCCGAGCATCGGTCAGGAGATCCTAACGTTCATCGCAGCGCAGGGCGTGAAGTCGGTCGTCATGGCTGATCGGATCATGGGTTGTCCCCATGAAGAAGGTTCGGACTACCCGGACGGCCAGGTCTGCCCCTGCTGCCCCTTCTGGGCGCATCGCGACCGGTTTTCCGGCGAGGTGTTGCATTAGTCGACGAGGGCATGTCGGCGGCTAACAACGCGCTGCAGCCGACGGTCGCCGGGGTCATCGTGAGCGCCCGCGGCTGAGCGCTGATCGTTGGGTGGACAACGACAGGCAGGGAACAATGGTGGCCAAAACGTCCGCTGACCGCCGCGCAGCCGGCATGAACAAGTGGATCGTCGGATTGAAGCTCGGAATCCCGGCGATCCTAATTGTCGTGTTTGCCGAGCGTTACGTGAACACCGGCGACATGAGTGACTCGAGCGCTCTCTGCCTGTTGGTCAGTGTGTGTTGTCTATTGTCAATGGCCGACGACATCCCGCGGAGCCGCGTCGGCAGATGGCTGCTCCGTTCCGGCTGGGTAGCAGCATTCGTGGGGGCGGCCTACGTGTTCTTCCGAGGGGCCTGGCTGCGGGAGCCTTGACCGAACGGCTTCAAGGCGGGCAACTGCGGCAGTGTCGAGGGGTTCCGCGCTGGGTGATTATCGGGTGCACAGAGCGGTCCGAACAACGACGACCTGCGATGACGGTACCTGGCGCGGTGCGACCACGGACTTGCAGCGATGGCGGCGGACGGCCACCCAACACGGCCCGGACCCGACGGCGCTGGAGGGACGCTCGGCGCCGCGGGTCAGGCCGGATCGGGTGGCACACCCGACGGCTACTTCCTGACACGCATCGCGTCTTCGATCTCCTTGATCGTGCGGGGAATCCCGGCGGTCAGATTCTCGCAGCCGGTCTCCGTGATCACGACCGTGTCCTCGACGCGCACACCCAGGTCCTCGCCGGGCCACGTCATGTACGGCTCGTTGGCGAACACCATGCCGACCTTCAGCACCTGGGGGCCGCCGCCAACGTCGTGCGTCGCCATCCCGACGAAATGGCCGAAACCTCCGCGCATCCGCTTGAAGTAGTCCTTGGTGAGATCGAACCCCTGCTTCTTCAGAATCTCCTCAACCTCCAGGCGGCACTGTTCGATCGTCAGACCCGGACGGTACACCTTCAGGTTGGCCTCGTGCACGGCGAGCGAGGCCTCGTACACCTCTCGCTGACGCGGCGTGAACGTGCCGTTGGCCGGAAACGACGTCGTGATGTCGATGTCGTAGTAGTCGAGGTCGGGACCGGCATCGACCACGATGAAGTCGCCGTCCTTCAACTGGCGATCGTGCCGGTTGTAGTGGACGTACGGGTGGTTTTCGCCCGACGAGACGATGACGCCGTACGCGCTCTCCTGCGCGCCTTCCTTCTCACAGATGTAGTTGAGCAGCGCCGACAGTTCGTACTCGAACTTGCCCGGGCGGGTCGCCTTGATCATCTCCGTGTGCGCCATCGCCCCGATGCGGCCGGCCCGGCGCATCAACGCGATCTCGGCGGGCGACTTGATCGTCCGCAGCTCCCAGATCATCGACGAGCAGTCCCGCACTTCGACCTGAGGAAACCGCTCCTTGAATAGCTTGACGAACTGCATCTCGCGGGTGAGCCGCCCATCCCAGCTGTTCTGCGTCATGGTCCGCTGGAGCGTTCTGAATTTCTCGGTGCTCGACTCGCGATAGAGCTCCTCGGGCTTGAACGACGTGTAGACGACCTTCGAGCGGCCGGCGATGCCCGCGAGCAGCGTGTCGAGCGTGTCGATCGCCGCGACGCGCTCGATGCCCGTAAACGCCTTCGGGTCCCTGACTAGTTCGGCCGCGATGCCGTCGTTGCGGGCTGCGGCTTCGGTGGACGTAAACACGAGCGTGCTCGTTTTCGCCACGCCGTCAATGATGAGCACCGCGTTGGGAATCTCGGCGCCCGTCAGATACATGAAGTCGTTGTTCTGGGCGTATCGATAGTAGCTGGCGATCGGTTGCGCTCCCCAGATCACGGCGACGCCATCGGGAATCTGCGCCATCAGCTTCGCCCGCCGCGCTGCGTATTCGGCGTTGTCGAAACGAGGGCCCGCCAGAAGCGGGCTGGCACACATCACACACACCGCAAGCGCCATCGCGCACCGCAACAGCCATGACCTCATCGTCAACCTCCCCCAGACCGACACAAGTAAACCGTGCTCCCGACGTGTCCCTATCCACCAGCCGCCGCGCAACGCGAATCGACGTCGCCGGGGCCGGACGGCCTCTATCTCGCGGCGCCCCCGCCAACACGCGTCGTCGCCGCGCCACCCCCGACGGCCGTTGCCGCTTTGAGCGCCTCTGCCCCGCCCACGATCGGCAGCCGCAACGTGGTGCCCGCCAGGTCGATGGTCAGTTCGGTGCCCGCCTTCGGCCACAGCGTGAAGTCGCGGTCGCTCGAGAAGATCATCAGGCCGATGCGCTTGCCGGCCGGGATGATCTGATCGTCGGGTTGCAGGTCGAATGTCATCGGGTAGAACCGGCCCGGCGTGAGCGGCTTCCCCCGAGCAGACGAATGGTAATCCCCGCCGCTCTTGAGCGACGCATGATTCTGAGGATCCGCCCATCCGCGCGTGATGAGATTCGCGGGACTGATCGGGCCATCGGTCCACGGCAGCGTCAGCAGCCACACCGAGAGATTCGCGGCCGGCTTGCTCGACGCGAGCCGCACCGTGATGCTGGCCGTGCCGGAGATGTGAAGCGGTGCCGCCAATTCCGCGGTGGCGTAGAGCAGCCGGTTCGGCGACTGTTCGGCCTTTGCCAGCGCAGCGCCGTTGAACTCGACGTTGTCGACGAGTTTTTCCGCAGCCACCCCGGCCACTCCGCCCCAGGGCTCGAGACCGAGCCCGCCTCGCGTGCCGCCGCCATAACGCAGATACAGCGTCACGGGCGACGCGTCCGGATTCGGGTAGTCGGCGTAGGGCGTGGGCGGCGGCGTCGGGGCCCGGCCGCGTCCCTGGCCCGCGGCCGGCGGCTGGGTCGCCGGAGGCGGCGTCACCGGAGGCAGGGCTGTGGGTGCGTCGGCGGCCGCCGCGGGAACGGGAGCCGCCTCACGAACGATCCACGCTCGCGGATCCTTCTCGACGCCGTTCTGCACGCCATACAGATAGCGCGTAAACCACTTGTTCATCATCTCCATCGGTGGTGCCCCGCCGTGGCCGCCCTGGTGGAAGTACATCTGCAGCGGCACCTTCCCTTTCAGCGCCATGGCGATCCGCACGCTGTGCTCAGGCACCACATTCCAGTCGTTGAAGGCGTGCGCCATCAGCACGGCGGCCTTGATCTTTCCGACCTTCTTCAGGAGATCGCGTCTCGCCCAGAACCCGTTGTAGTCGCCGCTTGCGCGGTCGCGCCCCCGTGCGAACTCGCCGTCCCGGTACCGTCGATTGCACGTCTCGCGCCGCGCGGGATCTCCGCTATGGACGAAGTCGTAGAGAAAGTCGATGTCCTCGCCGAGCCACCCGCCCGGGTGACGAACCAGGCCGTTGCTCCGGTAGTAGTGGTAGTAGGACGTATTGGGCGCAATGGGAATGATCGCCTCGAGCCCCCGGACGCCGGTCGTTGCCGCCGCGACCGGGAGCGTGCCGTTGTACGACGTGCCGGTCATGCCGACCTTGCCGGTGGACCAACGCGTCGCCGAGACCTCTTCGGTCCCGTCGATCGTGGTGTAGCCCTTCGCGCGACCGTTGAGCCAGTCGATGATCGCCTTGGGCGCGAGTTCCTCCGGCGCGTCGCCCACGGTCGGACATCCCTGCGAGAGGCCCGTGCCCGGCGCTTCGGAGTGGACGACGGCGAAGCCGCGCGGGACCCAGGTGTTCACCTGCGAGGTCGAGACATTCGGTCGCGTGGGCTTGAACTCGACTGGCGGTTGTGACTTGCGCGGTGGCGGCGGTGCGCCCACTTCCTGCTTCACGTCCCAGAGGAATTCGCGCGCCCCCGACGTCCCCGCGAAGTACGGCGACGACTCGTAGATGATCGGGACCTTCAGTCCCTCGGTCTCCGTCTGCTGCGGACGTGTGACATCGACAAACATCCGGTCGCGCTTGCCGTCGCCGTCCGAGTCGAATTCGGTCTCGACCCAGAGCGTCTGCTTGATCCACTGCGTGGCATCCTGAAACGCGGGCACGATCTGCGCCTGACCATCGACGAACACGGGACGCGCCGGTTGCGGAGCCGGCGATTGCGCGAGCGTGATGGCCGCCGTTGCCGCAACACCCGCCACGACCGCCGCGCCGAACAGATGGAATCGTTTCATGAGGAGCAGGATAGCAGCGCGCGCCCTGGATGGCACGAGGAATCACCGCGGCCGGATTCGCGTGGATGGTGTACAGTTGGTACGGCTTCCGTACAAGAGACGCGGCCGATCTGTTCCTCGCTGGGCGTCGAGATCCGCCTGACGCAGGATGGAGCCGACGCCTCCTCGACTCGTTGAGCACGTCCTCAACTGGTTCGAGCAACGACGGGCGCGCGTGCCCGAAAAGCCGTTCAGACGCTCTTCGGCTCGCTGCGTCTCGGCCGGGCGTTCTCCGGTCGCGTTCGGAGCGACTCCGGGAAGCCCTCGCGGTAGGAGATCGTATGAGACTCACCATCCGTTCCCTCGTGTTGTCTGTCGCGTGCCTTGGGTTGTCCGCCCTCCTCGTCGGCTCGGCGTTCGCGCAGAGCGATCCCCAGATCGGCGTCTGGAAGCTGAATGTCGCGAAATCAAAGTACAGCCCAGGGCCGGCGCCGAAGAGCGCGACCACGAAGATCGAAGCCGCCGGCACGGGCACGAAGGTCGTCGTCGACCAGGTGCTGGCAGATGGCACCAAGAGACACTATGAATTCACGGCGAACTATGACGGGAAGGACAGCCCCGTTATCGGAACCAACCCCGACGCGGACATGGTCGCGCGCACGCGCACCAGCGCGTCCACAGTGCAGACGATTGCAAAGAAGGGTGGAAAAGTCACGACCAATCAGACGTCCGCAGTGTCGAGTGACGGGAAGACCAGGACGGTCACGACCACAGGGGTCAATGCGAGCGGGCAACGCGTGAACAACGTCGCGGTTTACGAGAAGCAGTAGCGCCGCGCGGGCGGCGTGTCGACCGCCTGGCGCGCCGCCCGACGACCACCCGATTCGTCCGTCTCACACTCAAATGGAGCCGACGCGCCATTTCGCCATACCATCTTTCGCCGACCAGCGAATCGAAAGGCGAATCGATCATGCCGACAGGCACCGTCCGACTTCACCGCGTGCTCCGCGCGACGCCCGAACGTGTCTATCAAGCCTTCCTCGATCCCGACGCGATGGCGAAGTGGCTTCCGCCGCACGGGTTCACCGGCAGAGTGCATCACATGGACGCGCGCGAGGGCGGCGGCTATCGAATGTCGTTCACCAACTTCGGTACCGGCAAGAGCCATTCCTTCGGCGGCAAGTACATCGAACTCACGCAGCATGAGCGGATCAGGTACATCGACCAGTTTGATGACCCCAACATGCCGGGCGAGATACAGGTCACGATCTCGCTGCAAGAGGTGGCTTGCGGAACCGAGCTGACGATCGTGCAGGAAGGGCTGCCGCCCGCAATTCCGGTCGAGTTCTGCTACCTTGGCTGGCAGGAATCGCTGTCGCTGCTGGCACATCTGGTCGAACCGGAGATTCCAGATGGGACGTAGCCGCTAGCCGGGTTGCCGCATGCCAGGTGCGGTGCGATGGAAACACGACGGGGCGTGAATCGGGCATCCGCACTGCCTCACCAACGATTGCAGCGGGCTGGCGTCCGCACGCTCAGCGCTTGGCCGCCTTCAGCGCCCGCTCGCGCGTCGCCTTGAACTCCGTCCCAGGCTTCCACTCCGGATAGGCCGCGCCGTTGGCCACCGCCAACCCAACCCGCATGAGCAGATCGACGTCCTCGACCGCGCCACGAAGATCCCAGTCGGCCTTCACCTCGTCGGTCACCTTGTGGTAGTCGTTCGTCGTGTACTGGTCGCGCTTCCGCTGGCCGTAGTCGGCCGGCCGATCGCGGTATTGGGCGCCGGGGTGAAGGAAGTGCAGCGCGGGCACCCCGAGCTTTGCCAGCTCGAAGTGGTCGGAGCGATAGAAGTACCCCTTCTCGGCCTCGGGATCCGGCAGCACGACTCTGCCCTGCTTTGCCGCTTCGGCCGCCAGCACCTCGTCGAGTGTGCTCTGCCCGTATGCCACGCTCACAATCGCGCGCGTCGGACCCCAGAAGTTCATGATGTCCATGTTGATGTCGGCGAGCGTGCGTTCGAGCGGCCACAGCGGGTTCTGGGCGTAGTGCTTGGCCCCGAGCATGACGGATTCCTCCGCCGTGGGCGCGAGAAACAGGAGCGACCGCTTCGGCGCCGGCGACATCCTGGCAAACAGTTCTGCGATGGCCAGCATCTCGGCCATGCCCGAGCCGTTGTCGAGCGCGCCATTGAGGATCTGATCACCCTCGAGCGCCAGGTTTCGCCCGAAATGATCCCAGTGGGCGCTATACATGACGTACTCGTTGCGCAGCAGCGGGTCGCTGCCTTCGAGTCGCGCGATCACGTTCTTCGTGGTGACCGTTCTGAGGGTGTTTCTCAGCGTCGCATCGAACGTGGACCCGAGGGGCACCGGCGCGAACTGGCGCGTGGCGGCCCTGGCCTTGAGCGCGGCGAAATCCTGCCCGCTCCGCGCGAACAGTTCTTTGGCCCGATCGAGAGCGATCCACGCGTCGATGGCTTCGTGGCGCGCGGCCAGGTCCGCGGCCGCCACGTTGAAGTTCTCACGCCCCATGTTGCGCACGACGTCGTAGGCGTACCCGGCCGGCCCCGTTTCGTGGACGATGATGGTGGCCGCCGCGCCTTTCGTTGCCGCGATCTCGTACTTGTAGGTCCAGCGGCCGTAGTAGGTCATGGCTGGCCCCCTGAACGTCGCAGGATCCAGCGCCGCAGGGTTTCTGGGATCGGCAACCGGCGGATCGCCAATCAGCATCACGAGCGTCTTGCCGCGGACATCGACGCCCTTGTAGTCGTCCCACCCGAATTCGGGCGCGACAACGCCGTAGCCGACAAACACCAACTCGGAGTTCGTCACCGACACCTCAGCCTGCCCCCTGCGCGACGCCGCTACATAGTCATCGGGGAATGCCAGATCGAGTCGCCGCCCGCCGGCGGTGAACCACGCCGTCGGCTTACCGAGAAACGCGATCAGGGGAACCGACTGAACGTAGGTGCCGTCGGGGTTGCCTGGTTTCAGCCCGATCTTCTTGAACTGGTCGACCAGGTAATCGACGGTGCGTTCTTCGCCGATCGAACCGGGCGCCCGGCCCTCCATCTGGTCGGACGCCAGGGCCTTCACGTGCGCAAGAATGCCGACAGCCCGCGCGCCTGCGGCTGCAGCCGCCGCCTGGCGCCGGCCCGCCACCTCCGTCGCGACGACCGTCACCATCGCCACCATCCCCACCAGGATCGCCGCCGTCGCGACGGCGCCGGCCTTGCTACCACTACGTTGTGTCACGGTGTCCCTCGCGTGTGCCCTCACCTTGCACGAACACGCCGAGCGGCGCATTGTGCGGTCATCGTCCAGGCCAACGCATAGCCATCCTCTCCTTGCGGTGATAGCATCACGGCTGTTGTCGGGCCGGTATGGGCCGATGCCCCGCGCCCGAACTCCTCACCTCCGCTGCCTCACTCGGGCTGTGGTTGTACCATTCGAGGGCCACGATGTCCAGTCGTCGCGCCATCCTCCGTTTGTCGTTCACCGTGTGCCTGCTGACCTCGACCCTCTTGTGGCTTTCGGCCGGGCTGGCGGCGGCGCAAGACGCGGCCGCGCCTGTGCGCGTCCGCTTCCAGACCGACCTGGGCTCCTTCGAGATCGAGGTCGACGTCGCGCACGCTCCGGTGACGGCGGCCAACTTCCTGAAGTACGTGGATGGCGGTTTCTACGACGGGGGCCAGGTGCACCGGTCCGCGCGTCTCGAGACGCAGGCGACGCGACCGGTGAAGATTGAGGTGATCCAGGCGGCCATAAACGCCGAGCGCAGCAGCGCGCAGTTCCCGCCCATCCCGCTCGAGCGAACCAGCGCCACAGGCCTGCTGCACAGGGACGGCGTGATCTCGATGGCACGCGGCGGACCCGATTCCGGACGCTCTGACTTCTTCATCTGCATCGGCGACCAGCCGTCGCTCGACTTTGGCGGCGCCCGCAACCCGGATGGCCAGGGCTTTGCGGCGTTCGGGCGCGTGGTTTCAGGCCAGGACGTGGTGCGCGCCATCCACCGCGCGCCATCCGATGGCGAGACGCTCAAGCCGCCGGTGCGCATCCTGAAGGCTCAGCGAAAATAGGCGTTGCCGGCGGCAGCCGGCCGGGAAGGCCGGCACTCCGGCGCCCGTTCGGTTCACCGACCCGTACGCTCGCCTGGGGCTGCGTGCTGGCTGGGACTTGCCGATGCACGGCCAGGTGCGTCAGGTAGTCGCGAACCGCTTCGGCGTGGACCCGCGGCTGGGGGCCGCCCTGCTGGTCGACGAGGTACGAGAAGAAGCGGCGAGCCCAATCCACGTAGCAGCACTCGGTGCGATAGGAGTAGTGTCGGGTTCTGATGCGCAACCGCAGTTGCTCCAGGGCGGCGAGAGGGATCGCGCGGCCCTTCTCGTCCACGACCGCACTGGCGGGACGCCGGTGCCAATCTGTTCGGTCGAGGAAGTTGACGAAGTAGATTTGAAGGGCCTGTTCTGCCTGGCGCACCTGCCAGTCCTCGAACCTGCCTGAGCGTTCCAGATCGTCGCAGAAGTGCCGGACCTGATCCGCCAACGGCTCGTCCGATGCCTGGCGCGAGAGGAACTGCCGTATCCAGCGGACGAAGCGGGGAGCCGCGATCGGGCGAACCGACTGGCGCATCAGGAGGAACTCGCCGAACTGGTGTAAGACGGACTCGGTTTCCCGCATAGCCTCCTCCCGACGGGATCGTGAGCAATCCGTCGGCCATTCCGGTCATTTTCGCTCTGCACGGCCAATTGATTGTCCCGACAAGGGGTGGCGTTCCGTAGAACCGCCTTGGCCTCGGCCCGCAACCGACCGCCTGCGTGTACCGTCAACGGCGGTTGGCCCCAAGCCATGAAATGCCGCTGTCTCCCTATTGGATGTTCGGCGGACGACGACGGGATCGATTGGATCTGGACCGCGCGTTGCGGACTTGAGTCCGGCTCGCCCTGTGGTTATACTACTGGTATGAAAACTGCGGTGTCCATTCCCGACCAGGTCTTCGAGCAGGCGGAACGCCTGGCACGGCGGACTCGGAAATCGAGAAGCCATGTCTTCAGCAGTGCCCTCCGGGAATATGTCGCTCGGCACAGTCCGGACGACGTTACCGAGGCGATGGACCGCGTCTGCGACCACGTGGGCGAGCACGCCGACCCGTTCGTTGCTCGGGCGGCGTGGCAGACGCTGGAGCACAGCGAATGGTAGTCGGGCAAGGCGAGGTGTGGTGGGCGGACCTCCGGGCTCCAACCGGTCCGGAACCGGGGTTTCGACGACCCGTCGTCGTGGTCCAGGGGGATGCGCTGAATCGGAGCCGGCTCGCGACGGTGGTGTGCGTGCCCCTGACGAGCAACCTCCGATGGGCGGACGCCCCGGGCAACACGGTCCTGACTGCACGCGTCACGGGACTTCCGAAGGACTCGGTCGCCAATGCGTCGCAGATGGTGACGTTGGACAAGACCGTACTCACCGAACGCGTGGGCAAGCTCCCGCGGGCCAAGCTTGACCTGATCCTTGCGGGAATCGACGTGATTCTGGGGAGGTGACGGGCTGCAAGAGGCACCGATCTCCGTCGAACAACGCGCTGGAGCCGACCGCGCGAGGACTATCGCGCCACGCGCCGCGGCTCAGCGCTGACGTTGGACGGACACCTCTGACTGGGACCCGATCCGGTTGTACCAACCTGGCACAGCGACGCCGCCCGCGCGCCGTTGCCTTCCCGACTTGACTGTTGTATGGTGAGTGTATGGCACAATTGATTTCGACAACGATTCGTCTTGGCGAGGAGGATGTACGCGCCTTGAAGCGTGCGCGGGCCGCAGGGCTCTCTGCATCTGAGCTCGTCCGGAAGGGCCTCCGCGTGGTGGCTGCGCGCTACTACCCGGGTCGGCGTCCTCCGTCGACGCGTCTGTTTGAATGCACGGACACGAAGCTGGGGGATGAGTCCGAGTTGTTCCGAGGTTTGGACGATTGACGGCGCCCATCATCACTGATACCGGCGGACTGCTTCGGGCGCTGGCCCGCAACAACGAGGGCGGTCCGAGCTTTCCAGACTACGAAACCGTGTTGACCTCCGCGAGCCTCGTCATCGTTCCAGGGCTCGTTCTGGCGGAAGTGGATTACTTTCTGCGAGAGGACCGGGCCGCCATGCGGAAGCTGGTCGCGGAGGTATTCGACGGGCGGACGCGTTACGAGTACGAACTCCCCCTGGCGTCCGACATCGTTCGAGCGCTTGAGTTCGACGCGAAGTTCAAGGACCTCCGCATGGGACTGGTCGACGGCACCGTGGCGGCTGTTGCCGAGCGGCGACAGATCTATCGGGTGTTAACGACCGATCGACGCGATTTCGGCGCGATCCGAATCGGCCCACGGTTCACCCGGGCCCTGGAACTGCTCCCGTGAACTTCTCGGTTCAAAGAACCGCCGAACAACGCGCTGCACCCGACCGGCTCCGGTGATATCGTGAGCGCCGGCGGGTGAGCGCGGATCGTTCGCCAAAGGAGAAAGAGGCCTGAGCATGAAGAAGTCCTTCTGCATCTGTGTCGTTATCATCATTCTTGCGGGAGGGGTTCGCGCAGAACAGCCAAGACCGTTCACTCCCCAGCCGCGAATGCCGGTGCGGGAAGTCACGGTCTTCAAAGACGGACATGCGTTCGTCCTCCACAGTGGGAGGATGCCGGTTGACGAGGCGGGTAACGTCATTCTGGACTATCTGCCCACCCCCGTCATCGGCACATTCTGGCCGTTCTCTACGGACAAGAAAGCCCGACTTGCCGCCGTCACGGCAAGTCAGCACAAGATGCTCGTAGAGCGCACCGCCGTGAACCTCAAGGAGTTGATCGAGGCGAATATCGGCGCAGACGTGGTGGTCACGGAAGCGGTCGGACCGAACGGATTCGCTTACAACGCCACCATTCTCGATCTCCCCGCGCAGAGCGGAGCGCAACTCGAGGCCGTCGGCCTGCCCTATGCCGGCGAGCAGTTGACACAGAAGGGCACCGTGGTGCTCCTCAAGACGGCCGCCGGGGTCAAGGTCGTGAGTTTGGACCGGATCCAGGACATAACCTTCGTGGCCGGGCACAAGAAAGCGCTCCCCCGCGAGGAATTCCGCAACCTCCTGACTCTGAAGTTGGACTGGGCCGACGCGCGGCAGAAAGAGGCAGAGGTGGGGCTGCTCTACTTGCAGCGCGGGATCCGCTGGATTCCCAATTACAGAGTGAGCATCGACGGCAAAGGGCAGGCCATCGTCAAACTGCAGGCAACGTTGATAAACGAAATCGCCGATCTCGATGATGTCACCGCGCACCTGGTGATCGGTGTGCCCTCATTCCAGTTCAAGGAGACTCCCGACCCCATCTCGCTCCAGCAGACCGTGGCGCAGTTGTCACAGTATTTCCGGCAGGACTCTCAGACCGCCGCGGGATTCAGCAACGCGATCATGACTCAGCAAGCAGTCTGGGCGGGGCAATCCCGCGGCCGGGCAGAAGAGGCAGCCCGGCCGACCCTCGACCTTGGCCCTGAAGTCGCCGAGTCAGCAAAGAGCGAGGATCTCTTCATCTTCACTATCAAGCACGTTGCGCTCCGCAAAGGCCAGCGCATGGTCTTCCCCGTCGGGGAATTCACCATGAAGTACAAGGATATCTACTCGCTGGTCATCCCGTTTGCCCCGCCGGCCGAAGTCTGGCGCAACGTCGGCAGCGAACGGCAGGCCGAGCTTGTCCGGTTGTTCAGTGCTCCTAAGGTCGTGCACAAGATCCGTCTCTTCAACAGCAGCGAATGCCCGCTGACGACGGCGCCAGCCCTCATCCTTCGGGACGAGCGCCTCCTGGCGCAGGGCCTCATGACCTACGCAGCGCCTGGTGCGGACACCGACCTGGACATGACCACCGCCGTGGATATCCGCGTGAAGAAGGCTGACAACGAAACGAAGCGCGTACCCAACGCGGTTGCCTGGCAGGGCGATCAGTACGGTCGAATCGATCTTGCCGGCAGAATCACGCTGACCAGCTACCGCAAGGATGCGGTGGAAGTAGAGGTCATCCGCGACGTTCTGGGCAATGTCGATTCGGCCGACACCAAGGGCAGAATCGAAATGGTGAACATCTTCGAGGATCCTTCGTTCATCGGCAGGTCCGGCCCCTCCCAGTCCTGGTGGGGCTGGTTCTCATGGCCCTGGTGGTGGCACCACTTCAACGGCGTGGGGCGGATCACCTGGACCGTAGCGCTCGAACCGAACAAGCCTGTGGATCTGTCCTACATCTGGAACTACTACTGGAGATGACGGTCTCAACGATGAAGACGGCGAACCAGGCGTTGTAGCCGAAATGTCGGAGGCGCACATGGACTGGAAGCACAAACGGGCAAGCCTGGTGAAACACCACCTGCTTGCGGCCTGTTGCGTGGCAGCGG
>Ga0315297_10001853_pt1 | contig 13231 bp, 12 predicted proteins | sample YL17G15_0_MG_FD_203628 | JGI IMG/M metagenome (GOLD analysis project Ga0315297, IMG submission 203628) | Sediment microbial communities from Yellowstone Lake, YNP, Wyoming, USA - YL17G15_0 | ecosystem: Environmental > Aquatic > Freshwater > Lake > Sediment | place: USA: Wyoming | collected... | reverse complement strand
ACCACGAAGAATACGTACTCGCCCGTTCCCGCTATCTTGCCGAAGGTCGAGACGAGGGCGGCGGCGTTGCCGTTGCCGATATAATATTTGCTGCCGCGCGCCAGGTAGGCGCCGTCCGGTTGCGGGTGCAGCATCATCTCGGATGAATAGAGGTCGGCGCCGTGCGCGCGCTCGGACAGGCCGAAGGCGAATATGCCGCCCTCCTGCAGCAGTTTGGCAGTTTTAAGCTTGGCCTCCTCGTTATCGCCCATCCAGATGGGTCCCAATCCGAGTATGGTCACCTGCCAGGCATACCAGTAGCACAGGCCGTAGAACGACAGTATCTCGTTGTACTCCTCGATGCGCCACATATCCCAGCGGGAGCCGGGTGCGCCGTAACCCTCGGGGGTAAGCAAACTGGCAAAGGTCTGCTCTTTCTTGATGAAATCGAGGAAGTCCTGGTACCAGGTAGCGGCCTGATCGTCCGCCTTGATCTTCTTGAGCCCCTTATCTTCGAAAAATTTAATAGTCTTGAGCATTATTTCCCGGGATTCCTTGTCAAGGTGCGCGCGGTCGTAGGCTTTGGGGTTGAGTAAGAACATATTACAACTCCTTAAACTGAATAGTTTATCAGCGAAATCTATACTAACATGGCTTCACTGTCAAGGCGGCAACTGCAGCCTGCAGCCAAAAGTAATCATTGTCGTATTGTAATAGTGATAGTTATTGGATATTATTAAGCTTAGGTCGCTTTATCTAAGGTTTAAATATTGTTGAGGTAGATATAGTGAGGCAGGTTCACCCTGGCATCGGGGGCGGGCGGAAGCAGGGGTTTGGATGGCTGAAAAGCCTGGCTCTCCTGCCGTTACCGCTCTTCATAGTCTTAATCATTTTCCTTGCATACACGAATCCTAATACAGTTATTGAACCTCCCTATTTGCTAACAGTGCTCAATATTCTATTCCTGGCGCTTATCCCTTTCACCATCGCCTACCTGGCATGGCGAAGTTATGCTGTAAGTGGCCAAATGCGGTTTTTCTTTATCGGGTGCGGAATGGTTGCTTTTGGCCTGGGTGCGTCAATGGCTGGTATTGCAATAAATGTGATTGCAGGACTAAACGCCAGTGTAACAATTTTTAATTCAGGAGCACTTTTAGCAGCGATATTATTTGTGACAGCTGCTATTTCCTCCCTAATAAATGCACCTCGGCACAAATTAGCCTCGCATCGCGCACTTCGCATCGGCCTATGCTATTTGGCAGTATTTCTTTTTATGTCATTTTTTTGCGTCGCGTCTTACGAAAATCTTGTACCCACGTTTTTCGTGCAGGGTGCAGGTCCAACCGTTATACGGCAGTTTGTACTCGGGATAGCAACTGCATTATTTGCCATTTCCTCTGTCATATTTCTAATAGTGTATTCCAGGTCGCGTGCAGATTTTACCTACTGGTTTAGTATCGCCCTGGCCATAATTGCCTTAGGATTAATTGTAGTTTTCTTCCAAAAAGTCGTGGGAAGTCCGATCGGGTGGGTTGGGAGAGCAGCACAATACATGGGATGCGTTTATCTAATTATCGGGGTAGTGGCCGCATACCGTGTATCGAATATTAAGCAGATACCATTAGAAAATGAGTTTGCCAGGTCTTTTAATTACATTGAAGCTAACTATAAAACCCTGGTTGAAATGGCCCCCAATGCCGTAATTTCCTGCGATAAAGACAGTCGGATTCTTTCATGGAACCCTGCTGCTGCCAAAATCTTCGGATACACAGAACCGGAGGCCATCGGTGCCGATGTAATTGGCTTCATTTTTCAACGCGAATCCGCGTCATTGATAAATAGTGAACTGCAAGAACTTGCGCGGGTAAAGGGGCAGTCGGCAGAGTTTAGTAAAAAGCTTGAGACAATGGCCAGGCGAAAAAAGGGGGAAGATTTTCCTGTTGAAGTATATATGGCAGTGAAAAAAGTATCGGGAGAATGGCTCGGCACCTTCATTATCAGTGATATCACCGAGAGCAAGCGGATGGAAAATGAACTGCAGAAGCTGGCGTCGGTGGTCCATTTTTCCAGCGAAATGGTTAACCTGGCCAAACTTGATGGTAAGATGATTTTCCTCAACCAGGCGGGCGCTAAAATGCTGGGCATAGATCCGCAGAAAGTTGACCAGTTTAACATCATGCAGGTTATCCCAGATCACCTGAAAGAAAAGGTGCAATCAGAACTCCTGCCTGCACTGATGAAGGGTGGCACATGGGAGGGCGATTTGCAGTACCTGAACCTCAAGACCGGGCTATTTACCGACGTGCATGCAATAACATTCACGGTCCAGGACCCGGCAACCGGGTCACCGGCGTACTTAGCCAACGTTTCTCTTGATATCACCGAGCGCAAGCAGGCGGAGGAGGCTCTGCGCAAGAGTGAAAAACTGTTCCAGGCACTCATTGAACATTCATCTGATATCGTTACAATTGTTGATGCGCTTGGAACGGTAAAATACCAGAGTCCTAACTATAAAACACTCTGGGGACGCGATCCATCCGGCGAAATTGGTAGAGATCTATTCAAGGACGTTCATCCTGATGACGTAGCTTCTGTCAGTGACAGATTCAATTATCTATTGCTTAACCCCGAGGGCAAAATCCATATCGAGGTAAGAGCGCGGCACGAAGATGGGTCATGGCTGACCATCGATGTAATCGGACACAATCTTCTTGATAATCCCGCCGTACGCGGCATTGTTGTGCATTTCCATGATATCACCGTGCGCAAGCGGGCGGACGAGGCCATCCTCAGATCAAAACTGCTGTTGCAGAGCGTAATAGACTCTACTCCTGATTTGATGTATGTCAAAGACTTCCAGCATAGATTTCTGCTGGTCAACAAGAGCTTTGCTGAAGCCCAGAATATTGCTCCCCAGGATATGATAGGCAGGGCAGACACTGACTTCTTTGCCGAAGAGTTATGCCTGGGCAACCCGGATAAAGGGATACGCGGCTTCCATGCCGATGACAATCAGGCTTTCCAGGGCAAAACGGTACATAATCCCGGGAACATAATAACCTGGGCCGACGGTTCACTACATATATACGATACTTATAAAATTCCGCTTGCCGACCAGCCAGGGAAGATATATGCTGCCCTGGTTTACAGTCGCGACATTACCGAGCAGCGCAAGGCTGAGGATGAACGCGAGGCTTCTTTCAAGACACTTCATAAAACACTGCACGACGTCATAAACACCATGGCTAAGATCGTGGAGATGCGGGATCCTTACACTTCAGGGCACCAGGCACGGGTGGCCGGCCTGGCGGGCGCCATTGCCATAGAGATGAAGCTGGACGATTCACGGGTTGAACATCTCATGATGGCGGCCAGCATCCATGATGTAGGGAAAATGTACGTACCGGCGGATATCCTCAGCAAGCCGGGAAAATTATCAGAAATCGAATGGGCTATGATAAAAACACACGTGGAAGGAAGTTACGAGATACTCAAAGATTTGGAATTTTCTCAACCCATCGCCCTGATGGCCTTACAACACCATGAAAGATTGGACGGATCGGGTTATCCCGGCGGGTTGAAAGGCGAAGAAATGGTAATAGAAGCAAAAATACTGGCTGTGGCGGACGTCGTTGAAGCAATGTCATCCCACCGTCCTTACCGGCCTGCCCTGGGTTTAGACAAGGCCTTGGAAGAAATATCCAGTAAAAAAGGCGTGCTTTACGATCTGGATGTAGTAGATACCTGCTTGAAGCTATTTAATGAGCAGGGTTTTAAGTTTGAATAGCATTATTAGAATAATATAGTCTCGAAACAGGTCATCTTTCCGCCCTATTTTTTACTTACAATAGCGCCTCGACCAAAAAACGGTACATCCAGGCCAATTTCACAGGAGATTTTGACACCCTCCCATAGTTTGCGCTAAGATATTTAGCAACTGCATAACAATATCATTATATAGTTATGAATGAGTTGAGGAAGACAGATGCGTAATTTAGTGAGGATTTTAAAATCGTTATCGGATGAGACGCGGATACGTATTCTCAATATGTTATTTGAGCGTGAATGCTGTGTATGCGAGATTATGCAGGTGCTTGGCATATCGCAACCGCGCGCATCGCATCATTTGATTTCGCTGTATAATGCCGGTCTTCTGAAAATGCGGCGGCAGGGGCTATTCTCATTGTATTCGATCGACTGGGGAAACCTGGACGACTACGCTGAGGAGTTGATCAGGGCAGTACGCAAAGGCCTGGACGGCAATGAGCAGGCAGAGGCGGATTTGCAAAAACTGGCGGCGGCAAAGCGTCTTTTGCCGGAATGCGCGAAGGTTACCTGATTTGCCTGCCACGTCCAGGGATATTATTGTTCGGGACATAAGACAACATCGATATTTAAGGTAAGAGGAATAAAGGCATTGAGATGCGAAGAATAATTATAGCTTTGCTGGTAGGTGCAAGCTTGGTTTCGGGTATGGTACTGGCAGGTTGTGGCGGGACGGCAATTGCGCCTGCCGGAGAGGGAAAGGGGAACGGTAAAACGGAAACCGCCGGTATCCTGGTTGAGAACACTTCGATCAGTCTCTCCATTACACCGGTTAAACCTGACTATGTGGAGTTGATATATTTTCATACGAAGAACCCCTGCCATTGCATGGCGGTAGTTGGCGACAACATCCAATATGCTGTCGGCGCCTATTTCAAGGATGAGGTGGCCAGCGGCAGGGTAAAGCTGACCATGATTGTATCCGACGATCCGGCCAATGCAGAGATAGTCAAGAGATATGATGCCATGCCATTCGTCCTTTTCATAAAGGAAACACGCGAGGATAAGGCAAAGACCTATCCGGTAGGCGATATCTGGAATATGACAGGGGACGATAACCGCGACAAGCTGATCAATTTTATCAGGGTAATTGTGACTGACATATTGGAAGGTAAATAAACGTAGTGGATTTAGGGCAGAGTAGTAAAGTTACGGCAAGAAATTGAATAGGGATGGTTAAATTTGAAATGAATGACAGCGGCCAGTTTTGTGCTACCGGGCAAAGCACATTAAGACTGTCGGTCCTCGACCGCTTCCTTACGCTCTGGATCTTCCTGGCCATGGCGGTAGGCGTAGGCCTGGGTTACTTCATACCGGGCACGGCAGACTTTATAGCTGTTTTCCAGGTGGGGACCACCTCCATCCCCATTGCCGTGGGACTAATCCTGATGATGTACCCGCCGCTGGCTAAAGTGAAATATGAGGAACTGTCGGCGGTCTTCCGGGACTGGAAAATCCTCGGCCTGTCACTGGTGCAAAACTGGCTGATAGGACCGATCCTGATGTTCGTACTGGCCATAGTCTTCCTGCAGGCTTACCCGGATTATATGGTAGGTCTGATATTGATGGGACTGGCGCGCTGTATCGCCATGGTAATAGTCTGGAACGAGTTGGCAGGGGGCGATAATGAATATGCGGCCGGCCTGGTAGCCTTCAACTCAATTTTCCAGATATTGTTCTATTCTGTTTACGCTTATATTTTTATCACTGTGCTGCCCGGGTGGTTTGGCCTGCAGGGAATGGCCGTGAATATAACTATCTGGCAGATAGCGCAGAGCGTTTTGATCTACCTGGGGATACCGTTTTTCGCAGGGATGCTCACCAGATTTTATTTGGTGAAGGCCAAAGGGCGTGAGTGGTACGATACCAAATTCATACCGAGGATCAGCCCGGTTACCCTGGCCGCATTGCTTTTCACTATAGTAGTAATGTTCTCATTGAAAGGGCAGGTCATAGTCCAGTTGCCTTTAGATGTGCTGCGTATCGCTCTACCCCTTCTCATCTATTTTGTGGTGATGTTCCTGGTATCTTTCTACATGGGGAAGAAAATAGGGGCCAACTACCCAAAGACCGCTACGATCGCTTTCACATCCGCCAGCAATAATTTCGAGCTGGCTATTGCTGTCTCAGTGGCCGTGTTCGGCATAGGGTCGGGACAGGCGTTTGCCGCCGTAATCGGCCCCATGGTTGAAGTACCTGTATTGATAGGCTTGGTCAACGTATCGCTATATTTCAAACGGAAGTTTTTCCACAATACAGCGGACGCATAAGGGATGAGTCAATCAGGATAATAAAATTGCTGTTAATAAGGGATGGTTCTTAAATGGAATTCATATTAATGTTGCTTCAATCGGGTTGGGATACCCTGCTGGATTACCTCTCACTTCACGTATTGACCTGCCTGATCCCGGCGCTTTTCATCGCCGGCGCTATCTCGGTTTTCGTATCTCAGGCATCCGTACTTAAGTACTTCGGGCCTAAAGCCAATAAATTTGTTGCATACGGCGTTGGCGCGGTCTCCGGCACAATTTTAGCGGTATGCTCATGCACTGTGTTGCCGCTCTTCAGCGGCATCTACTTGGCCGGCGCAGGCCTTGGCCCCGCCATTGCCTTCCTCTATTCCGGCCCTGCCATTAACATAATGGCCATCGTTTACTCGGCCAGGCTGTTGGGTTGGGATATCGGCGTTGCGCGCGTCATCGGCGCCGTGTCCTTTTCAGTAGTCATAGGTCTCATTATGGCTTACGTCTTCCGCAAAGAGGAAAAGGCCAAAAGCGACGGGCGTTTCGATACCCTTTCTGATGCTGAACAGGGCAAGCCCTGGTGGCAGGAGCTGATATTCTTCGCCGTCCTGGTGGGCATCCTGCTGGCAGCTACGGCGAAGGAGTGGATCATACTGGGGGTGCTATTTGTGGCGCTGGTCATCGTAATGTGGCGCTGGTTTACACTTGCCCAGTTTAAACTCTGGATGCTTGAGACCTGGCGTTTCCTGCTGCTGATCGTCCCCTGGCTATTGCTGGGCGTTTTCATAGCGGGCATCCTCAAGGCCATCATACCTCCAGAGGCAGTCGCGGGTCTTGTGGGCGGCAATACCATCCTGGGAAACTTCGTCGCATCGCTCTTCGGCGCTCTGATGTATTTTGCCACCCTGACCGAGGTGCCTATCGTTAAAGCCTTCCTGGATATGGGCATGGGCAAAGGCCCGGCCCTGGCGTTATTGCTGGCCGGACCTGCGCTTTCTTTGCCCAGCATGCTGGCCCTGGGAAAAATAATGGGCTGGAAAAAGACACTTGTTTACTGCTCGCTGGTCGTAGTCATGGCTACAATCACCGGCTATATATTCGGCATGATCGTTCAATAATATGGAGGTTAATAAAATGGAGATCAAAGTACTGGGCCCCGGCTGCGCCAAATGCCAGAGCCTGGAAAAAATAGTCAAGGACGTCGTGTCTGCCCTCAAGCTCGACATCAAGGTAGAAGAGATCAAGGACATGAAGCAGATCATGCAGTACCCCATACTGATGACGCCCGGACTGGTGATCAACGGCAAGGTGGTCATGAGCGGCAAGGTGCCGTCTAAAGCTGAGGTCGAGCGTTTGATCATGAATGCGCTCGATGCCGAAGACAAGGGGCAGGCTAAATAATTTCCGAGGAGTTTATTTATGCCGGATAAACCGCGTAAAGCGATGATATTCGCCTGTTCGGGCGCCTCCAACTGCGGCCAAATAACAAATGCAGTAGCAGTCAAGCTCGCTTCGGAGGAGCTTGCCATCATGTCCTGCCTGGCCGGCATCGGGTCGCACACCCGGAAGTACATAGATGGCGCACTGAACGCGGGTAAGGTCATAGCGATAGATGGCTGCGCTGTAGCCTGCGCAGAGAAGGCACTCGAACATGCTCAGATACACGTGTCAGCCTGGATTTGTGTTACGGACGAAGGGATTAAGAAAACCTCGGGCAGATTTGAATACAGTCTGGACGATCTCAGTAAGGTATATGAGCATGTAATGACTGTACTGCAACAAATATGATTAGCTGCCGTTTAAATAGCATAGTATCTTCATTAAATATTCACATTACATTGATATATATATAAGAATGTATTTATCATCAATTTATAACATGAGGTAATCAAGGAGGTTATCAAAGCATGCATTCCAAAGGCCACAAAATACCCCTTTGTTTAGCAGCCCTGCTGTTATCAGCTATTTCAATACTGGCGGGTTGCAGCCAATCACCCGAACCTGGCAATACAAAGCAGGCGAATCCTGCTACTCCGGTGCAGCAACAATACGGTCCTCCCGATAAGGTGGAAGTAGTGTATTTCTATAAAAGTATACCGCCACCGTGCGAATGCCTGGGGCACGCAGGGGAGTACGTGAAAACCACGGTGACGGGCGATTTCGCCAGGGAGATTGAATCCGGGAAGCTGGTTTTTCACTACCTCGCGGCCGACCAGGCGCAAAACGCCGCAATGGTTAAAAAATACGACCCTGCGCCTTTTTCTCTGTGGATAAACGTCATACGGGGAGAGTCGGAGCAAATTTACAGTGTCGATATGATTTGGGAATATCTATACGACGAACCGAATTTCAGACTGACGGTGAAACGCTACGTGGAGAATGCGTTGAAGGGACAGCAATAAGATGGATCTATCGTCACTTGCCAAAAGCATGAATATCCCGCTCATCTCCGCTTTAGTGCTGGGTCTGATGGCAGCTATAGGGCCGTGTACTCTGGCCACCAATATAGCAGCACTTGCTTATATCAGCAGGAAAATAACCGACCGCAAGTACGCGGTAATAACAGCTTCACTTTACACTCTCGGACGTATGTTCACCTATACAGCCATCGGCATACTTATTATTGCTATAGGTATCAGTACTCCCGCCATCTCAAAATTCGTGCAGGAGTTCGGAACGTGGGTGCTGGGACCATTCCTCATCGTCGTAGGAATTTTATTACTCTTTATTGACAGGATATCCTTCGGGCAGAGCGGCAACAGGCTGGCCGACATGGGCAGCAAAGTAGCAGACTGGGGCATGGTAGGCGGCTTTCCCCTGGGAGTGATCTTTGCACTGGCCTTTTGCCCATACAGCGCGGTCCTCTTTTTCATGGTAATGATACCGATGGCGCTCAAGACCGCCGAGGGTATCATGCTGCCTGCCATGTTTGCCATCGGCACAGGGTTGCCGGTTATCGTATTTGGTGTTTTGTTGTCTCTTGGTGTTGCAGGCACCGCAGGTTGGATCGAAAAAATATCTAAAGCTGAAAAAGTGGTGCGCATCTTCGTGGCCGTTGCCTTTATTCTGGTGGGCATTTACAGCATAATACAGATTCTGCCGATTTTTCAGCCATCCACAGTCACGTCAGCAAATACCAACCCGGTTATTGTGAATATCGAATATACCAAGGACATATTTAACGGTATGGAAACTGACTTACACTGTATTGCGGCCGATAGCGATGGAGACCCGCTTACCTATGTCTGGGTAGTAGAAAATGGATATATTTCAGGTTCTGGCAGCCGTGTTTCCTGGATGCCGCCTGAAGAACTCGGCACATATCCCATAAAGCTAACTGTTACAGATTCCAGGGGCGGTGAAACCACTGAAACAATAAATATCCGGGTATTAACAAACGCCGATGGCACTGCGACAACGAAGGTTATTTTAAAGCTTAAGCTCGGCCAGTCCACAGAACCGGTCGTGGTTAAGAACAGGATACGCTCATATTTCACCACCGAAATCGTCTGCGTGGTCGATAACATTGTTCCTGGTAACCTGATTTATAATTGGTCGGCAAAAGGTGGCAAACTAACGGCTGAAGGCCTCAATGAAGGTAAGGCCTCCAGAGTGGGGTGGACAGCCCCGGGTGTACCCGGCCTATGCACCGTCTCCGTTCTTGTAAAAGATAATCAGAATAATGAGGCTAAAGGCGAAGTGAATTTCGAGGTATTTTGCTGTGGTAATTAATATTTTAAAACGACACAGCTGCTATTTTTTTTCATTACTAATCGTCCTGGTTTGTATTTCAAGTATATTATCCTGTTCATCTCCCGCAGAACAGCCTCTCCCTTCCGATATAACTCAAATACCATTGGACCGTGTGCTGGGCAAAGGCAAGCCTACCCTGGCTGAATTCGGCTGGCGTACCTGCATACCATGCAAAGCGATGAAACCGATATTGGAAGAGCTTGCTGTGGAGTATAAAGACGAGGTTAACGTAATCATTGTTGAGGTATACGACCATGAAGATTTATCACGGCGTTACGGCATTAGGGGAATACCAACCCAGATTTTCTTCGATAAGGACGGCAAGGAAGTGGCCCGCCATGCCGGATATATTGCCAAAGAAGATATTCTGACATTATTTTCAAAGATAGGAGTTAATTAAACATGAAATTTCTTGCTGTCATTATACTAACCGTCCTATTTCTCATTTCCTGTTCACAGGCTCCTGCTGCGCCGGTGCAGGTTAATAATAATCCGGCAAACAGTAACCCTGTAATCGATGACGTTTCATATATTCAGGATGTTGCTTCACAGGCTGCCATCGAAATAAGCTGCAAGGCCAGCGATAAGGATGGCGACCCGCTTAAATACGAATGGTTGGCGCAAGCCGGTGATTTAAAGGGAAGCGGCGCTACTGTTACCTGGACTGCCCCAAATAATAACGGTGACTACACCATCACAGTCAAGGTTAGCGATGGCAAGGGTGGAACGGCAGGCAAGTCCATCGTGATCAAGGTCTCCCAAAAAGAAGATGCTTCTGTGGAAAGCGACCTGTCGAAGATCTCCCTTGAAAATTCCCTGGCCAATGGCAAGCCCACCCTGGCCGATTTCGGCTGGAAGATATGCATACCGTGCAAGGCAATGAAACCGATCCTGGAGGAACTGGCCGTTGAGTACCGCGACAGCGTGAATGTCCTGATCGTAGAGGTGTATGACCCAGCCCAGGAAAAACTGGTTACTAAATACGGAATTAAATCGATCCCCACGCAGGTCTTTTTCGATAAGAACGGCAAGGAAGTGACCCGTCACATAGGCTTCATCAGCAAGGAAGACATCATGGTACAGCTTAATAAACTGGGAGTGCGTTGAGCATGAAACCTGTTCTGGCGGCGCTCGCCTTTGTGTGCGTATGTGCTGCCTGCTCGGTTGAGAAAGCCGTGCCGGAGAAGGTAAACGCTGATCCCATCATAATCGACGTTATTTACGCCCATGACACTATGGCGGTGCAGGACATTATGATTAGCTGCGTTGCCCGGGACCCCGATGGGGACCCGCTGACCTATAAATGGGCGGCGGAAGGCGGTTCATTCAGCGGCAGCGGCGCGGATGTAATCTATCTTTCGCCCGATACCATGGGGGAATATAACCTGGTAGTCACTGTTTCTGATGATAAAGGCGGCTCGGACAACAGTACCCTCAGCGTGCGGGTTTTGACCAACGCCGATGGCACCACCACGCCTGTCGTCACACTGGCACTGTCCGCGGCGTCAGGCCAACCCCTCAAGGTAAGCCGCACGGTTAAGATAGGCACAAAGACCAAGATAGTCTGCTTGCCGGATAGTTCTATGGGGCAGGACCTGCAATATACCTGGTCGTCGGGCGGTGGTATCCTCAAAGGTGAAGGACTGGAGTCGGGATCATGCTCCACTGCCTTTTTCATCGCTCCGCCCAATGTTCAACACTACCTGGTCATGGTGACCGTCGGCGGTAAAAATGGCAGCAAAGCGGAGGGACAGGTCGACTTCGACGTATTCTGCTGCCCCAGGAACTGATTTTATACTGAGGAGGATGCGGGAGTGTATAGAAAGGTTCTTGCCGTTGTCAGCCTCGTAGCTGGTATTTTGCTCGGACTTATATTTGTTGCTTCGGGGAGCGGCAAGCTGTTTGGTGATATCGAGACCTCCGCCCAGGTAATGGCCTTCATCAACTATATTTTGCCCGAAGCATTGCTTATTCCGCCGGTAATATATTTTATCTACAATATACTTGTCCCCTACCTGTTTCCTATCGCCGAGCTTGTGCTCGGCGCCTGTTTGCTGGCCGGTTTCGTTCCCGCGCTGGCCGCGCTGCTCAGCCTGCCGCTGCTGCTGGTATTCATGGCTACCAATATCTGGGCACTGACGCTGGGCGGCTATGAAACCTGCGCAGGCTGTTTCGGATTCTGGGAGGAGATATTCGGCCACCTGTCCCCCACCCAATCCCTGATTATTGATATCCTGATGGTGGTTCTGGCGCTGCTGATTTTCTTGATGCGTCCCGGGAGATTCCTGTCCAGCAGGTGGCCGGTTACCCTGCTGTTCAAGCGCCGTGCCGACGCTGCGGGTTCAACGGCGGGCGCCCAAGCCGCTGCTCACACAATGGCGGGCTTTAAGGCACAGCTTATTGCCCTGCTGAGAGCGGCGGCAGCGTCGCTGCGCCGCCACCCCTGGGCTTATTCTGGCTATCTGCTGGGCGTGCTGGGCATTGTGCTGTTCCTGCTGGGGATCTTTAACGTGATACCTGCCTTCAGGACTGGCCCGGCCACGGCGGAAACGGCATTCGCAATAACCGATAATGTGACCATTACTGATATAACCGCAGCCGGGGCTGCCGTTAATTTCACAACGGCAGAGCCCGAGATAATCGATTTACTGGTCTATGACCGCCACGGCAGGATAGCGGGCACGTGGTCGGAGGATCATGCCGATAAAAATCACCACATTGCGCTGGACAACCTTGCTCCGGCCACCACGTATTACCTGCAGATATTGTACAGCGACCGCAAAGGCGGCAAGAATATCACGTCTAAGTATCAGTTCACCACCACCGAGACGCCGCCGGCCATTTCCGACGTCATCATGACCGGCATGACCGAGACCTCTGTCAGCTTCATCTGGGAAACGGACCGGCCCACCACCACCGAAGTGACCGTGTGGCAGATGGATACCATGGATGAACTGACCTTTGCCGATGAGGAACTGGATACCTCGCATTACATCAGGCTGGAGCCGCTGACTGCGGGCAGTGACTACAGCTTTTCTATCAGAGCCATCGATGCCTACGGGCATCAGCTTTCCACGGTTTACTCCAGCGCCTTCACGTTGAAAACCGGCGGCCGGGTCAACCAGCGCGCGCCGGATTTCAACCTGCCTTCCATCGCGGGGGGGCGTATCTCGCTCAGCCAGTACCACGGCAAAGCTGTGCTGCTGGTCTTCTGGAACATGACCTGCCCGGTCTGCCGTAGCAGGATGCCGCTGCTGCAGGAGATCAGCGAAAAAGCGTCCTCTGATAAGTTCGCTTTGGTCACCGTACACGGCCCGGGGCGGGAAGCTGCCATCAGGAGCCTACTTGAAAGCGAGAGGGTGAACTTTACCGTTCTGCTTGATTCAGAAGGCGCGACCGGCTACAGCTACAATATCAGCGGTGTCCCCTCT
>Ga0315297_10001851_pt1 | contig 13239 bp, 10 predicted proteins | sample YL17G15_0_MG_FD_203628 | JGI IMG/M metagenome (GOLD analysis project Ga0315297, IMG submission 203628) | Sediment microbial communities from Yellowstone Lake, YNP, Wyoming, USA - YL17G15_0 | ecosystem: Environmental > Aquatic > Freshwater > Lake > Sediment | place: USA: Wyoming | collected... | reverse complement strand
GGCATCCTTATTGTATGCGCTACCGCATGGGCGTCGGCGCCGACGGGCGAATCCGCGCCGTCGAGTGCCGCATCGTCGCCGACGGCGGCGCTTACTGCTCGACCTCGCCCTGGGTGACCTGGCGCTCGACCGTGCAGTGCTGTGGCCCCTACGTCGTGCCTCACGTCGACGGAGAGGTGCTGAGCATTTATACCAACCACGTCTTCACCGGCGCCATGCGCGGCTTCGGCTCGCCGCAGGTGAACTTCGCCGTCGAGCAGCTCGTCGAGATGGCGGCGGAAGCGGCGGGCCTCTCCGGCGTCGAATTCCGCCGGCGCAACATGGTCCGCCAGGGGAGCACGACCGTCACAGGCCAGGTTCTCGAAGGCCACGCCGTCAGCATGTCCGAGGTCTTCGAGCGCGTTCTTGCCGAGAGCGGCTACGAGGACAAACTGCGGCGCTGCTCCCGCGGTCAGGGAGAGGATGACTACTACGGCATCGGCCTAGCCATGAGCTACCGCGGCGTCAGCCTAGGGGCCGAGGGCACCGATGTCTGCGCCGCCGTGGTCAGCGTGCAATTCGACGGCTCGGTTCTTCTCGAAGCGGGCATCCATGAGAACGGCCAGGGCGCCGAGAGCGCCATGATCCTGCTCCTGGCCGAAGAGCTCGGCGTCGACCGCGACCGCATCGTCTACCGCCGGCCGTCGACTTCGGCCGTGCCCGACAGCGGCACCACGGTCGCTTCCCGGGCGACGATCATGGGCGGCGGAGCCGTCAGCCGAGCCGCGGCGGCGGTGCGCTTGCAGATGGCCGTCGCCGCCGACCTCGGCTGCCGGCCGGAAGAGGTCCGCTTCGCCGGCGGCCGCCTGACGGCACCCGGCGGGCGAGACGTCGGCTTCGCCGAGGCGGCGCAGCGCCTCTACCGCGACCAGAAGTATCCCTATGCGCTCGGCGTCTTCCCCGCGCCCCGGGTGGATTGGGACGAGTCCTGCGGCCAGGGCCGGGCCTATTTTACCTGGGTCTACGGCTGCCAGGCGGTGGAGCTGTCCGTCAGCCGCCGCACCGGCCGTATCCGCCTGCTGAAGGCCTGGGCCGCGCACGACGTCGGCCGGGCCGTCAATCGGGCCATGCTGCTCGGCCAATTCTACGGGGGCATGGCCATGGGAGCCGGCTACGGCCTCTTCGAGGAGGTGGCCATGATCGGGGGCCGGCTGCGCTCCCTCAACTTCGACACCTACCGGATCCCGCGCTCGACCGATATGCCGGAGATGATCGCCATCATCCTGGAGAACCGCGATCCCCTGTCGCCCTCGGGCGCGAAAAGTATCGGCGAGCCGGCCAACGAGCTCATGGCCCCGGCCATCGCCAACGCCTATTATCACGCCACCGGGCGGCGGCGCTTCGAACTGCCCATCGGCGGTGAAAAATGAAAGCGACCGATCCGAACACGCTCGTCGTCAACGGCCGCCGTGTGCACATCACCGCCCGCGACCGGCGCAAAAACCTGCTGACGTTCCTGCGCGAAGACCAGGACCTGACCGGCGCCAAGCGCGGCTGCGGGATCGGCATATGCGGGGCTTGCACGGTGCTCGCTGACGGCCGGCCGCTGCGCGCCTGCCGCACCCTCGTCGCCGATGTCCTCGGCCGCAGCCTGACGACCATCGAAGGACTGGCCGCGCCGGACGGCAGCCTGCATCCGTTGCAGCAGGCCTTCGTCGACTGCGGCGCCATCCAGTGCGGCTTCTGCACGCCGGGTATGGTCCTGACGGCCCACGCCTTTCTGCTGAAACACCCCGAACCGAGCCGTAATGAAGCCCGCCGGGCCATCTCCGCGAACCTCTGCCGCTGCACCGGCTACCAGCAGATCATCGATGCCATCATGGCCGCCGCCCCGCACTACCAGAAAAAGGAGTGACCGCATGAAGGATCTTGTTCTGGAAGAGAAGCTGCGGGAATTGGCCGGATTGCAGGCCGATCTCTTCAACCGGGATTTCCTGCTGACTTGGGAGCATTCCCAGGCCGAGATCCGCGCGATCCTGCTCGCGGCCGAATGCCTGCAGACGCTCTACGCCGCCGGACGATCCCTGCGCCTGTTCGACACGGGGCTGGCCGTCTCGATCTTCCGCGACCAGTCGACGCGCACGCGCTTCAGCTTCGCCTCGGCCGCGGCCGCGCTCGGCCTGACTCTGGCCGACCTCGACGAGGCCAAGTCGCAGATCGCCCACGGCGAGACGTTGCGCGAAACGGCCACCATGATCGCTTTCTTGGCTGAGGCTATCGGCATTCGCGACGACATCTACCTGGGGGAAGGCAACCGCTCGATGCGCGAGGTGGCCTCGGCCCTGCAGGAGGGATACGAGCGGGGCGTGCTTCCTCAGCGGCCGGCGGTGATCAACCTGCAGTGCGACATCGACCACCCGACCCAGACGCTGGCCGACCTGTTGCATCTCGAGCGCCATTTCGGCGGACTCGCCGGGCTACGCGGCAGGAAGTTCGTCATCTCCTGGGCTTATTCGCCGAGTTACGGCAAGCCGCTCTCCGTGCCGCAGGGTCTGATCGGCCTCCTCACCCGCTTCGGTATGAACGTGACGCTGGCCTATCCCGAAGGCTACGACCTGCTGCCAGAGGTGGTCGAATTGGCTGGAAAACAGGCGGCCGCCTCCGGCGGCGCCTTCCGCGTCAGCCACGACATGGCCGAAGCCTTCGACGGCACCGAGATCGTCTATCCCAAGTCCTGGGCGCCGATGCCGATCGCGCGGCGCCGCACCGAGCTTCTGCAAAAAGCGGACCGGGCGGGATTGCTGGCTCTCGAAAAAGAATGCTTGGAGGAAAACGCCCGCCACAAATCGTGGCAATGCGACGAAGCCCTGATGAAGCGCACAGCCGCTGGCTCCGCCCTTTACATGCACTGCCTGCCGGCGGACATCAGCGGCGTTTCCTGCCCGCAGGGGGAAGTGAGCCGGGAAGTCTTCGAGCGCTACCGGCAGGAGACCTACCGCGAGGCGTCATGGAAGCCCTTCGTCATCGCCGCCCTGATTGTCCTGACGCGCGTGCCAGACCCGCGGGCGTCGTTGCGGCGACTGGTCGATGCCCCAGCGCCGCGCATCCGATGAGGTGACGAAATGTCGAAAATCATCAAGCACATGAACGAGAAGGTGATGCGCAAGACGGCGGCGCGCTGCCGCGAGCGGGGCATCATCCTCCCCACATTCGCCCAACTCCGCGACCCTGAAAGGATCCCGGCCGCCATCCGGAATAAGCTGCCGGGCCTGGGCATGGATGACGTCCATCCGCTCAACCTCTTCCGCATCAGCTGGAAAAACGACGTGCGCTCGGGGCTCTACGGACCGGTCAACGCCCTCAAGCTTCCGCCCGCGGTCACCGGCATCGAGGCGCAGATCGTCGGCCTGGTCGGCAAGCATTTTCCCACCGGAGCCCACAAGGTCGGCGCCGCCTTCGGCTGCCTGGTGCCGAGACTGGCCTCGGGCGAGTTTGATCCCCAGGTCCACAAGGCGGTCTGGCCGTCGACCGGCAACTACTGCCGGGGGGGCGCCTTCGACTGCGCCCTGCTCGGCTGCCGCGCGGTGGCCATCCTCCCCGAGCAGATGTCCCGCGAGCGCTTCGAATGGCTGCGGGCCATCGGCGCCGAGGTTATCGCCACCCCGGGCTGCGAGTCCAACGTCAAGGAGATCTACGACAAGTGCCGCGAGCTCAGCGCCGATCCCTTGTATATGATCTTCAACCAGTTCGCCGAGTTCGGCAATCCCATCTTCCACTACCACGTTACCGGTCCCTCGGCCGAAGAGGCCTATGAGGCGCACCGGCCGGAGGGGGGCCGCCTGGCCGCCTTCGTTTCCGCGACCGGCTCGGCCGGAACCATCGCCGCCGGCGACTTTCTCAAGACCCTGCACCCGCAGCTGCGCATCGTCGCCGCCGAAGCGCGGCAGTGTCCGACGCTCTTTCTGAACGGATTCGGCGGCCACCGCATCGAGGGCATCGGCGACAAGCACGTGCCTTGGGTGCACAACGTGCGCAACACCGACGCCGTGGCCGCGATCGACGACAAGGACTGCCTGCGCCTCCTGCGGCTCTTCAACGAGGAGGCCGGCCTCCGCTACTTGCAGGCCCTCGGAGTGTCGGAGGCCGAGTGCCGGAGCCTGTCGCTCCTGGGCATTTCGGGCATTTGCAATCTACTTGCCGCGGTCAAGGCGGCGCGTTATTTCGAGCTGGGCCGGGAGGACGTGATTTGTACCATTTTCACCGATTCGCTCGACCTTTACCGCTCCCGCCTCGAGGAGATGCGCCGGAGCCAGGGCGCCTACCGCGAGATCGACGCCGCCCGGGACCACGCGGCGGTGATCGCCGGCCCGGGGATCGACTGGTTCAAGGAGCTGGGCTACTACGACCGCAAGGCCGTGCACAACCTTAAGTATTTCACCTGGATCGAGCAGCAGGGCAAGTCCAGCGAGGAGCTGGCCGCCCAATGGCAGCCGGAATTCTGGCAGGAGATGTTCACCGGAGAGATCGGCGCCTTCGAGCGACTCATCGCCGAGTTCAACCGCGAGGTCGGCCTTTGACCGGCGGGGCCTGACTTTTTTCTGCCTTGAGATCGTCGAGGCTAATGATCATGTCATCCTTCTGAGAACGAACGCCCGACCTCACTCGCGGCGGCCCGCCACAGCGATGAATAACTTCGACGGCTAGCGTCCGAAGTCCAGGCCGCCGTCGGATGCATGGCGCGGCCCCCTTCCTGCAAATCACATACCCACCAGGCAACGCCTTGCCTGACGAACATGAGCCCGCGCACCCTACAGCTTCATGCGCTAGTTGGGCCGCGCTCTCCTAACCTCCCGTTCTGGCGGCGAACTTCCGCAACAGTTCAAGTTGCTCCTCCGGATTCTTAGAGATACACGTCGCTGCGCCTTCCAGAAAGGGACTTACGGCGTGAGGGAAGCAGAGATAGACCGGCTTCATATTGCGATGTGCATAGTAGATCTCCGCAAGCACGCCGGGTGACACCTTATCGGTCATATAGTAAACAACGACCGCGTCTGATTGGTCGATGAATTGGAAGTCTCGCTCAACCGTCCGGCTCTTGATGAGAGCTTGAGCATCTGGTGTTACCTGGTCTACTTTATCAGGAAGTTCCTTGCCTTCCACGAGTGGCATGTCTTCGATGGCAAGAGGATTGAATACCACGAAGAGACTCTCCAATTCGGTAAGAATCTCCCCTTGGATTCGCGCAAGGAGTTCGGGGCGCTCCTTGCGAACAGCAGTGATTGGGTAGCTGAGGTAGATTCTCTTCTTCGACGAGAAGAAAAGGTCAGCCAAGTTTGAGATCCTGTGATTTCGCGCCACTAGGTACATGGGTTTGGACTGAACTTCTGCGAGGATTTCCGCTATGAATTCCTCCTCAATCATCCAGTCCTGTGTGTGTTCTAGGTTTGGGAGAGAAGTGGCGTCCCACTTGGGGTTTCTGGAGTTCACTTCATGGACCGCCTGGACATCGTCGATAACATTTATAAAACCGTCTGGCCGTAAATCCCCGATGTCAACGAAGGAGATACCGGGAATGAGCCGCCCTTTCCACCGGAAGCATGCATGGACCCCGATAAGGTGCAGGTCGGCCGTGGGGCGCTCCAGTATCCGAACACGAACCTCTTTGACGACTAGAGCCCTTAGCGTGCGAAGAAGAGATGCATCAACGTCGAGAATCTTATCGTCAGCGAATTGAAGCTTCTGACGCCGCGCTTCTTTGGCTATCATGGCGCCGACATCGTGGACCAGAACCGTCCGGCCCTGGGACTTGCAGTTTTCAGCGAGTTCTTTCAGTAACTCAATCCGCCCGCTCCCCGATACCCCCGTGACGATCCACGTCTGCATCTACGATACATCCTGAACGTTTGCTTCTACTTGGTGGCCGGCGCACCCTAGCAATGTTTTATATATCCATATTAAGCTCTTAGGACAGCAGTTAACGCCGCATAAGACGCCCATGAATGCTGCAAGAATTCTCACCTAAATCAGCGCTTCCCAGAGTCTATCTAAAAACTTTGGAGGCCGTCCGGAATACGCGACTTTTTGTTCCGCGATGTAGACGTATTCCTGAGATTTCTGAGCACATCCCCCCGTTAACATAAATAAAGACTATCACCCGGATTCGGTGGATGTCAAATTGGTCCATCTATTAACAAAACTTTCTTCGGGCTGGCTATAGCGCGCAGCACCCTAATCGTTTTGGTCGACGACGGCGTATTCATAAACGCAAGCCTGGTCGAATGGGTCGACGAAAAAGATGTGGTCACCGCGCATAGTCATGTTGTCGAATTTGCCGACTTCCTGAGGGAATGGAATCCGGGATAGAAGCACGCCTTCTTGGCTATAGATCTCGAAGACGAGATAATCCCTGATATTGTAATCCCTGGGCATTTGAGACCGGCTGAAAACTTTCCGAACACTCAAGACCCAGATGCGGCCTCGGCCGTCGACCCCTATACCTCTGTTGACCGGGGTGAAATCCGGCTCATCGACGGAGACGACCCTGCCGCCGATATCCATCGACGACTTTCCGTAGCGATGGGCGATCTCAAAGGGCAGCGCCCGGTCGACCGACAAGATCAGCGTGCCTGCCGGCGAATACTTTTCGATCCGATTGAGGGAGGAGAAGGCTACGAAAATATTCTCGTCGCCGTCGACGGCGAGGCTGAGGAAATTTGCGTTCCAGGTTCTCCTGGCCGTATCCAGCAGATACGGATCCCCGAACTCGTGCAGGACCCGCCCGTGGAAATCGAAGACGGCCAGGACGTGGTTATCCCGGCTGTTTACGCCGTTGGCTTGGAACGCGTAGGCGACGACCCGGTCCGAACCCAGCACGGCCGGGCTTATTCCTCTGTAAGGGGGCAGACGGAAGCGATCGATATACACGCCGTCGTTGTCGAATACATGGAAATCCGAAGACATCGTCGAGACGACCACCTGGCCGTTCGCGGCGACGGCAACGATCATCGGGTATACCATCTCGCCCGGCCCATGGCCTTTCCGTCCGAACCGGAGCAGGAATTTCCGATCAGGGCCAAACTTTTTTATGCATCCATCCTTGTCGTCGAGGACGAATATGTTTCCCCGTCCGTCCTCGGCAACGCTCATGGGGCGCGCGAACTGATAATCAGGGTACTTCGCTTCGAGCTCGCCGGTCTTCCGGACAAAAGCGAGCCCGGCCACCGGCTTCTCGGAAGCCAGCCTGAGGTTGTGGACGTAGCGGACTCCGTCTCGGACCTCGAACGTGGACGTCCTCTCCTTCCGGCAGGCGAGGCTCGTTAGGACTGTACACGAGAGGACGGCACACCCGAGGGAGGCCAGAACAGCCAGGCTTTTCCGGGCTCGAGGGTTGGGCCGCCGAGTCCTCGTGACGGCTTGGGATATCAAGTAATTCATCACACATCGCCCTTCAGCAGATGAGGGAATTAAACGACGATCGGAGAATGATGTCAAGGTGACGGGGAGCGGTAGCCGATCGGCGGTAAACCGAAACCTCAACGATGGAGGCGTTGTCGAACGAATTAAAACTCGAATTCGATCATGCCAGGGACCTCTACCTGTCCAATGCCTTCCCGATCTTGGATTCCTATACTTCAATCTTTCATCATTATATTTAGGCGAAAGCTATTCTGGACGGCGGCGCGCAACTCATGGGGGACTTCCTCTTCGTTAGCCAAGCGCGGCCACGCGGCCACGGCCTCCGCCGCCTGCTCCATGATGGCAACGGCGTTCCGGATGCCGAATTGCCCGGCCACGGCAAGCAGGTCCTTCTTGCTGAAGGCGTCCCGCTTGCCGTTGATGCTCATTTGGTGGCGGCTGGTCCAGTCGCCGGATGGATTGTAAGCCCAGACCACGTCGAAGGCGGGACTGAACCGCCAGCGGCCCCGGCGGTCCATGAGAAAAGCGATGTTGCGCGTGTGGTCGTCCTGGTTGCGGGACAGCACGTTGAATACCATGCGTCGGAAAAATTCCTCTATGGCCGGATAGCCCAGATCAAGTTTTTGCATGACTTGGAAAGCTTGTTCATAACTGTATTGTCCGGCCGCGTTGAAATCATAATGAGCCATGGCACACAGTGACTGCACGTGGATCTTACCGCTTTCGTCGCGATCGAAACGCCGGGTCATGAAGTGCGCCCTTGGGCCTTCCTTCAGCAGGCGGCAGGCGGTCATCTCAATGCCGGCCATGACCGCCATCCTGTTATAGACGTATTCCACACGCCCGTATCCCTGAGGATCACCCAGCGCCGCATCGTTCACGCCGTCGAATTTAAGGATCCAGGATTCGAAACCGGGAGGAGCCGGGACCTGCCCGGAGCGGACCTCTTCGGTCTTCGGGTTCCAGGCGATCACCGCCTTGGCCCGGTTGCCGCCCGCGGACGTGCCGACGCGAATAATCGTTTTTAGCACTTCCGCCCGGTTCCCTTTCAGGTTCGCGGTCCAATCGGTTCGATGACTCAGGATGTCGGCGGCCAGCCGGGAGAGCTCGGCAATCTCAATGGGAATCGATTGCTGATTCCGCGGACCGATCGCCGGCTTGAACTCCAATGCGCCCATGGCCCGGCTACCCATGTAACAGAGGCGTTCCAGCGGCGTGAAGTCCTTTGCGGAACGTCCTTGCTGGGATAGCCAGACATCGATGATGCGGTTGCCGAAGCGGTCCGGCAAGGCGTCGGCAAGAAGGCCCGGCAGGCCGTGGAAGGTTTCGCGTTTCAGGAGGGGAAACGAAAATATGCCGCTTCGCAGCGGCATCGTCAGGGGGGCGATCTCCAAGCCCTGCTTCAGAAAGGCGTTCTCAAATTCGAACTCGCCGATCTCGCGTTCTTCGTTCCAGGCCACGGCGCCGGCATCCTGTTCCCATAGCCGGACGGTGGCGACCTTTACCCGTTTTGCGCGCGCGGCCATGGTCGCATCACCCTTTTTTGCCGCGTTTGCCAACGGGGCTGGAAGCCCTTTGCCGCTCCCGTCCCTTCAGCCTGGCCAACTGCACCGGGCTCAGTCCGGGCTCGGGGAAGAAGGCATCGAGGGCGGCCAGGCTTCCCAGGGCCCTGAGGATCTTGATCAAGGATACCAGCGTGCAGGGGCGGCCTGTCTCCAGGTATTGCAGGGAGCGCAGGGATACGCCTGCTTTTAGGGCCAGCTCGGCCTGCGTCATGTTGCGGTTCAGCCGCTCGCGTTGCAGTCGGCTCCCCAATTCTCCAAGGATCGCTTTGTCGCTCATGGTTTCCATGCTCATGGCTATAGTCTGACAGTTAGAAAGCGAAAAGTCAATCATAATGCGCAAAACAATGCACTTTAAAGCCTGTTAAACGCCATTATACGCAATTTATTGCGTTTAATGAGACGTGGGTTGTCGCCCAGGCCAAGCATCGTTTGATGGCGGCCACGACTATCCTCTGACTGCCGCTTTTAGGACAGATTATCCGATCGACCTCATAGATCTTCCGGTTCTTGGACGGACAGCCCTTAGTCAAGGGGCGAGCCTTCGGCCCGCCACTCGCCCGTGACTTGTATCCACGGGCGAGTACGGCGGAAGTGGATCCCCGGGCAATGCCCGGGGCCCCGGCCGCCGTGGGGAGGCATCGGAGCAGCCGGGCAAAACGAGCGAGGAGCTCGCGGCCAAGTGGCAGAACCCCGACCAGAACGTGTATATAGCCTGAGTCTATCTCACGCTAGCCGTTTTGCAGAATGAGCGCGCGAATCTCTTCCGGAAGCCGGTCCTGCTGCCAGGCGCGTTCACGATCAGCAGTCATGCCACCATCTGCATTGCCAGCTTCCTGCATGGCCTTGACGGCATATCTGGCTGCTTGTGGTGCGTGGTCAGCCATATGAGCGGTCCCCGCAGCTTGGCCCGCAGCTCGCGCGGCGGCTCGTGCCGCACCTTCAACCGCACCCCGCGCGGCGGCATGCGCCTCAATACCCGCTGCACGCGCCTCGCCAACAGTGATCTCCCCACGAGACCATGCCCGCGCTGTTTCAATCGCCCTCCAAGGCCGGTCGTCATTTGGGTACTGCTTGACGAAAAGCGGCAATACGTGCTCCGCGCAATCTGCGGCCCAAGTTACGAGCAGACGATGCCTATGCAGGTCAAGCTGACCTCCACGATGAACCGCCTTGAATCGATTGTCTCTCATCAGTCCTCACTTCTCTGCCCAATACGTATTATACTGCACGGGTGCAGTATAAATACGCCGAAAGTCGTTTTATACCGCGCCGTGTGCGGCACAAAGTAATCTCAGCGGACGAGTTTATCTTAAGGGAGTTTTTTTGGGGTTTTTTTGCTTGGCTTGAGAAAAACGTTGATTCCAATATGTTAAGGAGAAAAAACACAATATTATTTCGATATTTCTAAAGGTATCAATAAGATGCCAAAGCCAAGCAACAATCTCCCTAGTTAGGGCGAACTTGCGCCTTGGACTCGTTTCTCGAACATGAATGAGACCAATCTGGGCAATTTATCTTGCTCGTCTTCTCCATGCCACCACTCCTTGAAACTGTGGAGCGACAGCCCATGCCGGGCTGCCGCTTCAGTGAACTCCGAGAGATGATGTACAAACGCTGGAATTACGACCGTTTCTCCCCCCCCGTTGGAAATTAGCTTGGCATCCTTGATAATGCCGGAAAGGGTGAAGCTCGCAAATGAAAAAACGCCCGGCGTCAGCCAAAACACGAGAAGCTTCTGAAAAAATGAAGGATTTGTGAGCCCATTCCACTTCGTTCATGAATTTGGGCATAATGCCTTTTATTCTTCCACCGCCGGCAATAATCATGTCGGCGAGCTTTCCCATGAGTCCGACCGCTCCGCCGCCGAACACAACTTCGATGTTCTCTTTGAGCAGCTCTTTTGCCAGTCGTTCCGTAGCGTTAAAATACGACTTGTCAACCGTGGCGCTCGAGGCACAATAGACGCAGATTTTCATTTGTTTATGCCTCAAAATAAACGATACTTCCGATCTCGGGTCAATATCAAGAACTAGAAAATTGTCGCAGGCCAGTTCCGCCGGCGGCTGACGTGACGGCCCGCCCCATTTTCCAACCGTCCTTGACATCATTCGGCCTGGAATCTATGCTTGTCTGCGGTGCCAGGATGGGAGTTCGAAGCGATGTCGGCCCCATAGCCGGGCGGAGCGAAAAAGCCATTTCCGCTAATTCATTTTTCCTTAACGATCGGGAACAGGCGGTTTCCCGGAGTCGCGGGGCCGTGCTCTTGGACGTCCTGCGGGAGGACCTCGGGCTCACGGGGACCAAGGACGGCTGTCGCGAAGGCGACTGCGGCGCGTGCCTGGTCCTGCTCGGCATCCCCCAGCCGGATGGCATACACTATCAGACGGTCAACTCCTGCCTGCTCCCGCTGGGCGATGTGCCGGGGCGCCACGTCGTGACCATCGAAGGTCTCAACCAACCGGATCTCAGCCCGATCCAAAAGGCCTTGGTCGAGGAAGGCGCGATCCAATGCGGATTCTGCACGCCCGGACTGGTGATCGCCCTGACCGGCTTTCTCCTCAGCGGCGTTCCTCTGACCACGGCCGACGGGATAGCGGCGCTCGGCGGCAACATTTGCCGCTGTACCGGATACGTGGCCATTCGACGGGCGATCGCCCGCCTGTGCGAACAATTCCGCGACGTCGAACCAGCGCAGGGGCTGTCAGCCTCGGCGCGAATCGCCGCGCTCGTCACGAGCCAAGTCCTGCCCCGCTATTTCCTCGACATTCCCGCCCGTCTCCAGGATTTGGCCAAAGCCGCAACGGCATTGGCCCCGGGCGAAGAGCGCGAAGCTCGTTCTCCGGTCGTGGTCGCGGGCGGAACGGATCTCTTTGTCACACAGGCCGATTCGCTCCAGGGGGCGGATCTTGTCTTTCTCTCCCAGCGCGAGGATCTCCAGGGGATTCACATCGAGGACGATTTCTGCTGCATCCGGGCGGCGACACCTCTGACCGCGATCGAGGCTTCTCCCATAATCCAGCGATTGCTGCCCGATCTGCGACGGCACTTCGCCCGGATCGCCTCGTTGTCCATCCGCAATCGCGCGACGGTGGCGGGCAACATCGTCAATGCTTCACCTGCAGGCGATCTTTCCGTGTTGTTTTTGGCCTTGAATGCGATGGTGGTTCTCGTGCGAGGGGAGCAGCAGAGGAGGATTTGGCTGCGGGATTTTTTCCGGGGCTATAAAATCATGGACATGGCCGCGGACGAGATGATCTCCGAGATCCGCTTTCCGGTCCCCGATGCCGCCGCCCACTTCAATTTCGAGAAAGTCAGTCGTCGCCTGCATCTGGACATCGCCAGCGTCAACTCGGCGATCCAGCTTCGTGTCCAGGACGACCGCATCGTTGAAGCGCATGCGGCGGCGGGGAGTGTTGCGCCGATGCCGCTCTATCTCCGAAGCACCGTCGCCTTTCTCCAGGGTCAACCGATTTCCGCGGCAACCGCGCGCGCCGCGGCAGCCGTGGCGGGCAGCGAGATTTCGCCGATCAGCGACGTCCGTGGTTCAGCGGACTACAAACGGGCCCTGCTGCAGCGTCTTGTTTCGGCCCACTTCCTGACGATGTTTCCCGGGCGCATCCGCGAGGAGGACCTCGGATGAAGCACGATGACACCCTCCTGCATGTGCGCGGCGCGGCCCGGTACGTCCGTGACATCCCCGTTCCACAAGGGACGCTCTATGCCGCCCCCGTTCCCTCGCCTGTCGCCCACGGAAAGATCAAGATTCTCGATATCGCGGCGGCGGCAGTGCACGAGGGAGTGGCGGCCGTGTTCACGGCCCGTGATATTCCGGGGCAAAACCAGATCGGCAGCATCATCCAGGACGAGCCTTTGCTGGCCGCGGACGAAGTCGACTACGCGGGTCAGCCCGTGGCTCTGATTGTCGCCGAAAGCGTGGCGGCCGCCCGCCGCGCCCGGCCCTTAATCAGACTCGAGGTCGAATCGCTTCCGCCCGTGCTCGATCCGAGGCAAGCCTACGCGCGTGGCGAAATCATCGGCGTCCCCCGCACGTTCGCCTTGGGCGATGTGGACCAGGCGTGGTCTCGTTGCCACCTTGTGGTCAGCGGGCGCGCCGATTCCGGCGGTCAGGAACACATCTATCTGGAGACGCAGACGGCGCTCGCGATTCCCCGAGACGACGGTGGCCTGAAGGTCTTTTCGGCGACCCAGTCCCCGACCCTGGTCCAGCGCACCATCGCGCGCGTGCTGGGGCTGGCCATGCACCAAGTTGAAGTCGACG
>Ga0315297_10001849_pt1 | contig 13248 bp, 18 predicted proteins | sample YL17G15_0_MG_FD_203628 | JGI IMG/M metagenome (GOLD analysis project Ga0315297, IMG submission 203628) | Sediment microbial communities from Yellowstone Lake, YNP, Wyoming, USA - YL17G15_0 | ecosystem: Environmental > Aquatic > Freshwater > Lake > Sediment | place: USA: Wyoming | collected... | reverse complement strand
GCCCCACCCAGCCGGGGTCGTACTGCAGCGCCGAGCCGAAGTACTGGGCGACGCCCAGGCCGACGCGAACCTTCGGCGCGACGTCGGCCACGAAGAAGAGGCTGCCTCCGGGGATGACGCCCACGGCGTTCCCTCCGTTGCCGCCGGAGGGGGTCGTCCCCGGCCCCGGGGAGAAGGTGAAGTTTCCGTAGAGCAACTGGACGCCCGCGAGGAACTCGTGCTTCTCGAGCAAGGACATCCCGGCGGGGTTCGTGAAGAGCGTCTCGGCGTCGCCGGCGCGCGTCGTGTAGCCGGCCGAGGCGAGCCCCACGCTCGGAGTGCCGAGCTCGTACAGGTAGAAGCCGGCCGCCCGCGAAACCGCGGGGGTGGCGAGCAGAAAAACGGTGACGGCCATCGTGACGCGGCTCATGAGGTCCCCCTGTGAATTCGAGGAGGCGTAATCCGCCAGGTCCGCGAATGCAAAGGCATCATGAGCAGCTTTGGCGAAGCCCTTGCAGCACGGGCTCTGCGAGGCTTCCCGGGGTGACCTTGAATCCGACGGGGAGGACCAAACTCCGGGCTCCGCCGGAGCGAGGCAACGCACGGGCTGAAGATTCTATCTGCGTTTCGTGGCGGCTGACCGCACTCGAGGAAACTGGTCGCCTCGGTCCGGGAAGATCTGGACGGGTTCACCCGCACCGGCAGGGATGGACGATCGGTGCCAGCGGGGGCGGTGCCCTCACCGCTGGTGACCGAGCCTGACCTCGACGCCCGGATGCTCGGCGACCAGCCGCTCCAGGCGAGCCAGGCTCTCGGCGCTGCGCGGCACGTCGCTGGAGAAGGAGCCAGGCTCCACGCCGTGGTCCCACCCCCAGCGCGTGTGGCAGGCGTCGCCGGTGAGGAGCACCGGGCCGCGCGGCGTGCGGAGCAGGTAGGCGGTGCTGCCGCCGGTGTGGCCTGGCACCCAGAGCGCCCAGGCGGAGCCGTCGCCGAAGATGTCGACGACCCCTTCGAAGGCCCCGCCGCCGTCCGGGCCGAAGGGCCAGGGCGCCAGGAGCCCCTTTCCCGCCAGCGCTCGATCGATGTTGGGCTGCAGGAAGATGTTCACGAACCCGCGCTCGCTCGCTTCACCCGGTCCCGCGTAGACCGGCGTCCCGGCGGCGACGTCGGCCATGCCGGTCAGGTGGTCCGGGTGGAGATGGGTGAGGAAGACGCCGGCCACCGATCCGGGGTGTGCCGCGAACCAGTCTCCGAGCGCGACCTGGACCTTGAGGGCCTCGAGGTGCATCTGCGAGGCGACCAGGCCACGGAAGGCGGCCTGGTCCGGGCGGTCGCGCAGCGCTCGCTCCGTGCCGGTATCGACCAGGAAGAGGCCGCGGGTCGGGTGGCGGAGAGCGTGGAAGAAGATCTGGATGGGCTCCAGCCCATCGGTGAGCCCGGCGGCGCGAGCGCGCGGGTGGTCGAGGTTGATGAGCCCCTTGCGCGGCACCACCCAGTCGGCCGAGGCGACCGTCTCGATCTCGATGGGCCCCGGCAGATCGATGACGGCGAGCATGTCCTTCGCCGGCCTGGCGACGCCGAGCGATGAGGGTCCGGTGGGGTGGCTGGTGGGGGTGCAGGCGGTGGCGAGGAGCAGGGCGACGACGGCGAGCTGGCGACTGGGCATGGTGGACGACCTCCGTGTCTATGGATATCTCCTGGGATGAGGTGAAGCTCTTCCTCGCGGTGGCCGAGCAGGGGAGCGTGAGCGGCGCTGCGCGGAAGCTCCGGATGGCGCAACCGACGTTGAGCCGGCGGCTGGCCACGCTGGAGCGCGCCGTGGGCGAGTCGCTCTTCCGCCGCAGCGCATCGGGCGCGGCGCTCACCACCGCCGGGGAGCGGATGGTGGCGCCGGCGAGGCGCATGGCCGAGTGGGCCGGAGAGGTGGGGCGGGCCGCCGAGCCGACCGACCAGGGGCCGCAGGGGCTGGTGCGGATCACGGCGCCGCCCATGGTGGCGTACGACTTCCTGGCGCCCTTCGCCGGGTGGCTGGCACGCCACCACCCGGGGCTGCGTGTCGAGGTGCTGGCCACCATGCAGTACCTCGACCTGGCCCGCGGCGAGGCCGACCTGGCGCTTCGGGTGCGGCCGCCCAACCTGCCAGATCTGAAATTGGTCCACACGCTGGAGACGGCCAACGCGGTCCACGTGGCGCCGGCGCTGGCGCGCAAGCTGCCGCGGCGGCCGAAGCTTCGGGACCTGCCCTGGATCGCCTGGGCGCCCCCCTACCAGGAGCTGCCACCCAACCCGCAGCTGGCCGAGCTGATCCCCGGCTACACGCCGGCCTTCACCTCCGACCAGATCCGGGTCCAGCTGGCGGCCGCCGAGGCGGGCGTGGGGGCGATGGTCCTGCCGCGGCTGCGCCACCGCTTCTCCCGGCCCAGCGGGCTGGTGCCGCTCGACATCGATCTTGGTCCCTTCGCCCGCGGCGCGCTCCACCTGCTGGCGGCCCGGTCGGCGCTCGACATCCCGCGCATCCGGTTGCTGGCCCAGCTCATCGAGACCGAGCTGAACCGGGTCATGCGGACGTGAGAGGGGCGGCCCAGGGGCTCTCGCTACCGGCGGCCGCAGCAAGGCGAGGCCGTGGTGAAGGAGGATGCCCCTGGCCACCGCGTCATCGGCGACGAAGGCGATGACCTGGAGCCTACCGCCGCAGTCGGGGCATGCGAGGACATCCGCGGCGAAGACCTCGGCAGCGCCGCTCCAGGCCTTCGCGGTCGTGCTCGTGGATGCGGACGCCCGCGTGGAGCGAGAAGCCGCGATTACTACGCGTCCGAGGACGTTGGTCATCCGGAGGATTTGGCCTGGAAGCGAGACCGAATCCGCGACAATGGATGATGGATCGCCATGACCGACGACGGTGCCAGCATCCCGGAACGGAACGCCGAGAGCCTCCCCCAGGGAATGAGGGTCGGGGAGATCTGGAGGTATCCGGTCAAGACGATGGCCGGCGAAATGTTGCAGAGGGGGCGCATCGGCCCGCTGGGCGTCGAAGGGGATCGCGTCGTTCACGTGGAGGACGCACACGGAAGGGTGATCACCTCCCGCTCCCATCCGCGCTTTCTGGGCTTCAAAGGGATGCTCGGGCCGGACGGCGAGCCCCAGGTTGACGGCCAACCGTGGAACAGTCCCGTGACGGCAGCCAAGGTCGTCGACATCGCCGGCCCTGGCGCCAGGCTCGCTCGCTTCGACGGCATCGAGCGGTTCGACGTGCTGCCGTTGCTCGTGGCTACGGACGGCGCCATCGCCGCCTTCGGTCACGACCGTCGCCGATTGCGGCCCAACATCGTGATCGGTGGCGTGGACGGGTTGGCCGAGCGAGAGTGGGCGGGTCGCTGCCTCCGCATCGGCAGGACGCTCATCGGCGTCCAGGACCTGCGCCAGCGATGCATCATGACCTCGTTCGATCCAGACACTCTGGTCCAGGACAAGGACATCACCCGGAGCATCTTCCGGCGCTTCGGCGGCAGCCTCGCGCTCGACTGCTTCGTGATCGAGGGTGGCGAGATTGCCGTGGGTGACGCCGTCCAACTGACGCCTGACGAACCTGTTTTCTCGCCGCTCGCTCGAGGGCGGGCTACTTGATGTCGATCGCCTCGAGCAGCTGCAGGCCGAGGGCGTTCAGGTCCTTCGCCATGGCGACGGCCGATCCCATGATGCGCTTGCTCATGCTTCCTCCGTTCACTCCAGCGATGCTGCCAGCGCGTTGGCGCGCACGAGGTAGACGGGCCCACCGACGTCTCGTCACCGGCCAGTCCGAGTTCAAGTAGCTTCATTCTGGCGATCACCGCGCCGCACATCGGCGAAGTTGTTCCGCCCCCCGGTGAATTCGGGGAGCGGCCGGATCGACCACACGGTCGGGCTGTAATCGAACGGCTGCAGTCGGTCAGGCCGCCCCAAGAGGCGTTCCGCGGCGGGGTGGCGGGTTTCGTTTATAGCGCCTGTGGTTGCGTCTGAGACATATGGTATCCTGGCGTCGCAGGAGGTCCCATGGCCAGTTCAACGTCCGAAACCCTTGAAGCGAGAATTCGCCGGATGACGCCGGTCGCAGCCCCGGATGACCAGCAGGCTCAGATCGCGAACCTGTCCCGCGCCCTGGAGAGCTTCGCGCATTCGCCCAGGCGGCGCCCTGGACGGCTCCGGCTCGTCGGCCCCGGAGGGGCGGCGATCGCCCTCCCTGAGTCGGTCGTGCTCGTCCTCGAGCGCGTGACCGAGGTTCTCGCGCAAGGCGACTCGATCACCGTGGTTCCGGTGAGCAAGGAGGTCACGACCACCCAGGCTGCCGACCTCCTGAGCGTGTCCAGGCAGTACCTCGTCCGACTTCTCGAGGGCGGCCGGATCCCTTTCCGGAAGACCGGGAAGCACCGCAGGCTGAGAATTGGAGACGTGCTCGCCTACAAGGCCCAGCGCGACAAGGACCGGCGGGCCGGCCTGCGCGAACTTTCCCGTCTCACCCAGGAATTCGGCGGCTATGACGCCGAGATCAAGTAGGACGGACCGAGGCATGGCCGCCAAGCCACCGGTCGCCGTCCTGGACGCTTGCGCCCTCTTCCCGTTCACTCTTCGCGATACGCTTCTGCGCGCGGCGGCTGGCGATCTCTTTCAAGTCCGATGGTCGGGAAGGATCCTGGACGAGATGGAGCGAAGCCTCGTCGTTGCTGGAACGATGCCTGCTGCGAAAGCGGCTCCGCACCTTGATGGAAGAGCACTTCCCGGAAGCCACAGTCGAAGGCTTCGAGTCGCTGATCCGGAAGATGCGCAACCATCCCAAGGACCGCCACGTCGTCGCCGCGGCCGTGAAGTGCAAGGCCCAGGTCGTCGTGACGTCGAACCTCAAGCACTTCGGCGCCGTCCCAACCGGGATCGAGGCAGTGTCCCCTGACACGTTTCTCGGAAACCTGTTCTCGGTGGACCCGGACGGCGTCGTCGATCTTCTCCGGCGACAGGCCGCCGATCTGGATCGGCCGCCGATGACGTTGGGCGAACTGGTCGACAGGCTCGCCCGCAGCGCCCCGGCCTTCTCCAAGCGCGTTCGAGCACACACGTTGACTGGGCGCTCGGGCGGATAGATGTCATGAAGCGGCTGGCCACCACCCCTACCGTGGTGGCTCGAAAGCCCCACAATTCGAACGCGGTCAACGGGGGGAAATTCAAACCGCCTTTCGAGTCGGGTAACCGCAGTTTCGGAAGCTGGTTGCCCTGGTCCAGGAAGATCTGTGAACTGCCTCTCGAACGCGGCCGGGCTGACTTGGCCGAGGAATCAGACGTCTCTGCGCAAGGCGCGTCGCGGGTCCGACGTCGCAAGGGGGGACCTACGCGGTCGAGTTGTACCTGACGCGGGCGCCCGACTACGCGCAATGGAAGATGGAGGTGGACGGTCAGGCCTCGTCGCCAGCGCCCGATGGATTCGCGCCGAAGGTGATGCCCCCGGGCCCGATGCAGATGGGCAAGTTCTCGCTCAACGGAGGTCCGCGCAGGATCAGTTTCATGATCGTCGGCAAGTACGCCCAGTCCACCGGATATCTGGTGGGCATCGACCGGATCCGGCTGTATCCGGCCGGGCCTTGAATAAGATAGGGCGGCGGACGGCGAGCGCGCGGAACACATGACGGAGCAACCCCACCGAGGGCTGAGCGATGAGGCCACTTGAACACTGGATGCGATTGCGCGCGATGGCGATCATCGTATGTTTGTGGCTTCCAGGTGGTTCGGGCATGGCCGCTCAGAAGGGCGGTACCGCGAAGGCCAGACTCGGCGAGGCGCGTGCCGCAGCGGCGAAATGGCAGTCCGACGCCGCGTTGGTCACCGTGAGCGCGTTGCAGGCCAACGCGGACGGCACGGCGCCGGCTGGCGTGGCCGGCTGGAACTTCACGTTCCACTCGAAGAAGACCGGAAAGTGGATCAGTTATCACGCTGGGCCGAGTGGCCTCGAGGCGGTCGACCTCCCGGCGGGGTTCACGCAAGCGGTGCCGCAAGAATTCATCGACAGCGACAAGGTGCTGCCCGAGGTGAGCAAGCACGGCTTCAAGATGAGCGGCGCCACGCTACTCCAGCTCAACGTCGTGTACGACAGGAACGTCAAGCCCGGTTTCTACTGGTGCGCCACCGGCGAGACCGACATCACGCCTCAGTTGGAGGTCAAGAGCTGGTGCGTGGACCCAAAGACGGGAAAGTTCGTGGCCAGGCTTGCGGGCGGCGCCATGACGCCCGAGGCTGCGAAGCCGAAAGGGGGCGGGACGTTCGCAGTGGATCTGTCGAAGTGCGGCGGCTTTGCTGCTGCGGACGCGGCCGGCCATCTCGGCGTGCCCGCGGCTCACGTGAAGGCTGCCGCGGAGAAGGTGAGCGACAGCGAGTGGAAGTGCACCTTCGCAGCGGGAGGCGGCAAGGCTCTTGTCTTCACGATCTCCTCGGCTGCGAGCGTCAAGGAGGCCGAGGCGCGCATCGAGCAGTACCGCAAGACGCTCGACGACGAATACACCGAACTCACCCTGAACAAGGACGCCGAGGGCATCTGGTCCAACGCCACGTCAACCCTCACCGTGCGCAGGGGAAACGTCATCGTCCGGACGCTGCAGCCGGCCGAGAAGGTCAAGCAAGCGAAGCTCGCGGATTCGGTGGTAGGGAAGTTCTAACACCACTGCGTCAGGCGTTCTGGAAACCTCGATCATTCCGATCACTTACGAAAAAGGCCGATCCGGAAGTTGCCCGGGGGATCCGGGCATGATCTGAACAGGTTCCATGATCTTCATGGATGTCGCTGGGGTTCGACGAATCGAGAGCTACTTCCAGCGGATCGGCGAGGTGCTCGGCAACGCCAAGCGCCGCGCCTCCTTCGCGGTCGTGTCCACAGCTTCGGCCCGAGCCCCTTGGGCGCTCCCCAGATCGCCGGACGATGACCTGGTCCCGCGCCTCATCGACCTCGAAGCAGACGCGGTTCTTGGTCTTGGGCATGAACGCGCGCAGGTACGGCTTGCCGCTCCTGGTCGAGTACGTGGAGCCAGCGGGTGTCCATCTCCGCCGCCTGGCGTTCCGCCTGGGGCGTGAAGAAGAGGTTCATCCCCGGGAGAGAACTTCTGGATGACGGCATCGCCGTCGACGAGCTGCCCGGCGCTGGCCTGCGACGCGCTCAGCTCCAGCGAGGCGTCCAGGCGAGCGCGCTCTCCGGGCTCGAAGTCGTCGTCCTCGACGACCGTGAGCTCGACCTCAGTCCCATCGGGTAGCTCGGTGGGCTCGTCGAGCACCACCCGCCCCGCGGACCTCGATGTCCACATCGCGGCCAAGCCGGAGGAGGAATGCCAGGAGTGGCTCCGTCGAGAAGCGCGTCAACCGGCCGCGGAGCAACTCCGAGACCTCGGGCTGGTCGATGCCGAAGAGCTGGACGGTGGCGGCCTGCGTGAGCCTCCGGGACCGCCTTTGAAGCGCGAATGGCGGTCGGACCGCGTAGCGGCAGAGTCGCTCCAGCCCCTCGCGGTCGTGCTCGTGGATGCGAACGCCTGCGTGGAGCGAGAAGCCCTCGAGGCTGGCGGTGTGGCGCTCGCTCCTGAAGGGGCGGTGGATGCCCGCGCCGGGGTTCACTCAGAAGAGGTGACCCCTCCGGGCACGAGGCAATTCGGTCGTGAAAGCGACTTCAACCAGGGGTAGAGCCCACACTCCGGGCGGAGTCGCTTCCGGAGCTGTCCCCTGGTTTTACGCACGCAAACGAAAGGCAGGCCAGATGAAATTGAACCATCGACTCTTCGGCTCTCTCGTTGTCCTAGGTGCATTGCTCCTCGGCGGGGTCGCCACTGCAGCGGATCGGCCCTACACCGAAGGGCCCGTCTCGGTCGTGACGTCCATCCGGACTGAGGATGGCATGTCCGACGACTACCTCGCCTGGGTCGCCGGCCCATGGAAGCAGCTGATGGAGGCGCAGAAGAAGGCGGGCATCGTTCTGGAGTACCGCGTGTACGCGGCCAGTCCACGGAATCCCAGCGAGCCAGACCTCTATCTGGAAGTCATCTACAAGAACTGGGCCTCGTTCGACGGACTGGCGGCAAAGATTGACCCCATCTCGGAGAAGCTCGTCGGCTCGCAGCAGAAGGCCAACGCTGAATACGCCGCGCGTGGCAAGATGCGAAAGATTCTGGGCGACATGGCCATCCAGCAACTGATCCTGAAGTGACGAGAGCGTCTTCGCTCCAGTCTCGCGGGCGGTCCTGGCGACGGGGCCGCCCGCTGCTACTCCTTCGCCAGCTCCTCCTGGCTGGAGGCGATCGCGAGACACCGCGGAACGCCGATCGCGCCATCCGCGAGGTTCTCGCCAGCTCAGAGTCCGCGGCAACTGGGATGGCCGGCTTGGGAGAACGCCCCGGCGATCGCGCCCGGCGCGGCCGAGAGCCCGCGCTTCCTCGGGATCGCCTCCATTCAACCGTGCGACTAGGACGGTCATGAGCGAAAACAGGGCCCCAGTTGGTAACGGGCCGTTCTTCGCGCTCCTGGACTACAAGTGGTCATCCGCGTGGGTCACGTCGTCGCATACGGATGGCGTCTGTACCGACACGGGCGGGTTTGGATCCCAGGTTGTCATGGTTGGCACCCGCGTTGCGGTGAGCAAACCAGCAGCGTTCGCCGTGCCGTACTACATCGCCAGGCAGTAGCGCGACGATGCAACGGAAGAAAATGCCGGCGGTCTTGGCGACGGGGCCGCCCGCTTCTTCATCACGAACCTCCCCCATTGCGCGCCGTCTCTACGCCGCTGCCTTTTGGTTCAGCAGGCTTTCCACGGAGGCAGTTAGGCCGGAATGCGTGACCTCCAGATCGGCCACATGGACCTGGAGCACGTCCCTGTTGAGGTTGGCCCTGGCCTGGAGCCCTTCAAACGCGTCCAGACGCCGGACCAAGGTAGAAGTCCGATCGGGAGGCGATGCCATGAAGCCGTCGACCTCGGTCTTGAGGGCGGCCAGCTCGTCCTCGATGGCGAGCTTGGCGGGAAGGACATTCAAACCGCCTTTCGGGTCGGGCAACCGCCGTAACGGAAACTGGTTGCCATGGCCCAGGAAGATCTGAACTGGGCCGCTCGTCTCGGAAGGGGGCAAGCGACCGGACCCAGGGCAGGGCAGGGCCTCACCGACGACGGCGGGGCATGCGAGGACATCCACGGCGAAGACCTTCTTCAGCTTCAGGGGGCCGGTCACGACATTCCCCGTTGCGCTGCGAGCGGGGCCGGACAGAGAAGGAACCATGGCCGACCGACCACTCCATCCCGAGTCTCGTGTTCCGGACCCCGGCCGCCAGGGCCGCGGGAGACTCGGCGCGTGGAAACGCTGGCTCTCCCTGCAGGCATATGGGCTGTTCACGAGCACGCTGTTTCGCGCACGCACCCCGCCGCAGACGCTCCGCGCGCGCTTTGAACGCTTCGGGCGCGTGAGCCGTGAGGCGATGCAGCGCAAGCATCCGCAGGTCGTCTTCGAGGACCACCGGCTGGGATCGCTGACGGTCGAGTCCGTGCGAGCCGCCCCTTCGCCGAGCTGCGTCGTCCTCCATCTGCACGGCGGCGGATTCGTCTTCGGTTCACTGGCCTCGTACCGCAATCGTGCGATGCGGCTGAGCTACCGATTCGAAGCGGAGGTCTTCGTGCCGGACTATCGGCTCGCACCCGAGCATCCCTACCCCGCGGCGCTCGAGGACGCGCTCCTGGCCTATCAGCATGTGCGAGCGCTGCGTCCCGGCGCGCCCATCTTCGTCACCGGCGACTCGGCCGGCGGCGGCCTGGCCCTGAGCCTCCTCGTCCTGCTGCGACGACTCGGCGGACCGATGCCCACCGGCGCAATCTTGCTGTCTCCGTGGACGGACCTGTCGGCGTCCGGTGCGTCCGTGGACGACAATCGCCGCAAGGATCGATGGCTCACGCGAGCGCACCTGTCGGAGTGGGCGAGCTACTACGCTGGCGAGGCAAATCCGCGCACGCCGCTGATGTCGCCGCTCTTTGCCGATCTTTCCGGGTTGCCCCCGCTCCTCTTGCTCGTGGGCGAGGACGAGATCTTGAAGGACGACGCCGTGCGCGTCGCGGAGCGCGCCACGCGCGCCGGCACCGACGCGCGATTGCTCGTGGGAAGGCGGATGCAGCATGACTGGCCCCTCACGTTGCCTTGGCTCGACGAGAGTCGTCACGCCTGGAACGCGATGCGCGGCTTCGTCCAGGAGCGCCGTGGCGCGTGGACGGTCCCGTCAAGGAGCTGACTGGCGCGACCGGGCGGTGGCGACGGTCAGGGCTCCAAGCCGTGGCGCCGAAGCGTCGCCGCCCAGCGCGAATTGCTCCGCAGCGGCTCGTACCAGCGGTTGCCCCTCAGGTCCGCGGCGTCGCGGTAGCCGCCGGCCAGGGCCGCCTCCAGCACCTCGAACGCCTGGTCCTTCCGGCCGAGCTGGGCCAGGGCCATGACCCGCCATGCGTCGTCGAGGTTGGTGGTGCGCCCCTCCAGCGTCGCCAGCGCCTCGGCCGGCCGACCCCGCCCGAGGGCGATCCAGAAACGGCCTGGGCCCGCGAGCCCCAGCAAGCCGGGCGAGAGGCGCTCCAGCTCGGCCCGGTCGGCCTCAGCCGCGTCGAGCTGGTCGGACAGCACGTGGACTCGCAGCAGGTGGTACCAGGCGTTCGGGTACTTCGGTTGCAACTCGATGACCCGCCGGCAGGCCGACTCGGCCTCGTCCAGCACCGGCGGCGTGGAGTAACCAAGCGCCCAGCAGAGATCGTCCCAGGCCACGTGGTCGCGGGGCGCGAACTCGATGACCCGTCGGTACCGCGCGGCGGCGCCTGGATAGTCGAAGCGGAACCCCCGAACGTCGGCCGCCGCCTTGAGAGCCGGCACGAGCTGCGAATCGAGCGCGAGGGCCCGCTCGGCCAGCGCCTCGGCCCGGTCGAGGTATTCGGCCCGGCTCTCCCAGTCCCGGTAGACAAGCGCCTCGCAGGAGGCCAGCCCGGCCATCGCTGGCGCGAAGCCCGGGTCGATGGCGAGCGCCTTCTCGAAGTGAGCACGGGCCGCGTCCAGCGTCGGGCGCTGGGACGGCCCTTCACCGAAGCGGACCTGGCCTTTGAGGTACTCGTCGTAGGCGAGGGCGTTGCGCGTGCCCCATGCGCCGAGCGACCGCAGCTCGCTGGGCGTCAGCTTCACGCCGAGCGCCTCCACGATACGCCCTGCGATCCGTTCCTGCACGGCGAAGACGTCGTCCAGTCGCCCGTCGAGATCCTCCGACCAGAGCTGGATCGCATCGACGGTCCGCACCAGCGACGCGGTCACCCGGATCCGGTCGCCCGCCCGCCGCACGCTCCCCTCCACGAGGTAGCTGGCCGCCAACTCGGCGCCGATCTCCCGGGCGGAGCGCGTCGAGCCCTTGTAGCGCGCGGCGCTGGTGCGCGCGGTGACGGCCAGGCCGGATAGGCGCGAGAGCTTGCTTGTGATCTCCTCGGTCATGCCGTCGCTGAAGTACTCCTGCGAGGAGTCGCCGGAGAGGTTGAGGAGGGGGAGCACCGCCACCGTCTTGGCCGGCTCCGCTTGCGCCGCGCCTGCGCTCGTCACCGGCGGCGGTCGAGCCCGATCTCGCCCGAGGAAGTACCAGCCCAGGCCGGGAAGCGCCGCCAGGATCCCCACGGACGCGAGCACAAGCGCCAGCCTGGCACCGCGCGGGCGTCGAGCCATTACCGGGTCGCCCGGCGGCTCGGGGGCGGGCGGTGTTCGCGAGACGCCCTCCGCCGAAAGGTCGAAGATCCAGGAGAGCGCCACGGTGATCGGGAAGCCAGCGCCCAGGATCACGACCACGAAGCTGAGCGTCCAGTCCGGCAGACGAAGTCCGTGCATGACCGGCTCGTAGACCTGGAGGACGGCGAAGGCGAGGATGCCCCAGCCCACGAGCGCCCGGATCACGCGCCGGCGCTTCAATTCGAAGACGAAGTTGCTGAATCGGGCCAGGTTCCACCCTCTCGCGGTGCAAGGCGGTTATAGCGACGCGCTTGGGCGTCGCCATGGAGTTGAATCCGCCCCGCCCTCGTCGGTGAGGCCCTGCCCTGAGTCCGGTCGCTTGCCCCCCTTCCGAGACGAGCGGCCCAGTTCAGATCTTCCTGGGCCATGGCAACCAGTTTCCGTGACGGCGGTTACCCGACCCAGAAAGGCGGTTTGAATTTCCTATACGCCGTGGCGGCCCGTCTGGGCGTCTCCACGGCCACTGTCTACAAAGTGGTGGCGGAAGGAACGTTACTCCACGTCCGCGTCTCCAACGCCATCCGGATCGCCCCGGCTGACGTGGATGCCTTCGTGGCATGCCAGAGGTCAAGGTGAGGCGCCCGGGAATCGAAACTGCCGAAACGCAATGAACTAACCTGCCGACGGGTCACGCCTTTCGTCAGGAAAGCGAAGCGGGACGGTAGTTTCGGAGGGGCCGGAGAGTCCCCGGGAGTCCGCGCCTGTCGGCGGGAATCCGCCTCCGGCTTGGAGACATCTTGGAGACGGTGGCTGTTCGAGTCCATGGCCCGAGGGCTCGCTCCGGCGGGCGCTCCGGTGTTACGATTCCCGTGGAGTCCCCGCCATGACTACCGATCGAATCGAGTTCAACCCCGCCGTCCTCCAGGGCAAGCCCGTCGTACGCGGCACGCGCATCCCTGTCGAGGGAATCCTTCGCAAGCTCTCCGAGGGCGCCACGGAGGGCGACCTCTTCGATGCATACCCTCGCCTCACGCGCGACGACATCCACGCCGTGCTGCGCTACGCCGCAGACTCGGTCGCTCACGACGTGATCGTGCGGTCGCACGCTGGGTAGCCGATCCCTTGCGCTTCCTGGCTGACGAGAACCTCGACTTCGCGGTCGTTCGAATCCTCCGGACCGCCGGCCACGATGTGAGGGCTCTTGCCGAAGAAGCGACCCGTACCGTGGACGCGGAGGTCATCGCCCTTGCCTCGAGCGAGGGGCGCATCCTGCTCACCGAGGACAAGGACTTTGGGTGGCTCGCCTTCGTCGCGGGTGCCCATAGCGAAGGTGTCATCCTGGTCCGGTTCCCCGCGATGGCGCGTCAAGCACTCGGGCTGGCGATGCTGGAATTGGTCGCCACGCACGGCGAAGCCCTGCGCGGAAGCTTCACGGTGGTTCAGCCGGGACAGACGCGGATCACCCCTGGGCCTTACAGGCCAGTGCCAGGCGGGTAGATGTCATGAAGCGGCTGGCCACCACCTCGATCGTGGTGGCTCGAAAGCCCGACAATTCGAGCGC
>Ga0315297_10001848_pt1 | contig 13249 bp, 7 predicted proteins | sample YL17G15_0_MG_FD_203628 | JGI IMG/M metagenome (GOLD analysis project Ga0315297, IMG submission 203628) | Sediment microbial communities from Yellowstone Lake, YNP, Wyoming, USA - YL17G15_0 | ecosystem: Environmental > Aquatic > Freshwater > Lake > Sediment | place: USA: Wyoming | collected... | reverse complement strand
TGCTTCTCCTGAGCTTCTATGTCGGCATCCGGAACTACCAGGAGAGTATCAGAGAATTCGAAGCCGCGAAGACGACAAACTCGACCAATATCGCGTCCCTCACGGACTGGCGTTCAGTTCAGCACAGAGTGTTCCGAAAGCCGCAGCCGCTCCAGGTCCTGGTGAATGGCGTGACGAACGACGTCGGCCGCACGACCGACATGCGCGCCTCGGGTGAGCTGAACCTCATCAATAGCAGGTTCAGCGCGGATCCATTGTTTGCCGTCTTCAGATTTCTCGATCTCAACTTCGTCGTTATTATTGTGTTCAGTCTGTTTGCCATTCTCTTTGGTTATGACGCCATCAATGGCGAGAAGGAAGCCGGAACGCTCAAATTGGTCTTTGCGAACAAGGTCTCGAGAGCCAGCTTCATCCTGAGCAAGCTGCTCGGGAGTCTGATTGCTCTCGGTGTCCCGCTTCTTATCCCGCTTCTCGTTGGGTGCCTCATGCTCCTGGGGTTCGGCATACCGATGAGCGGTGCTGAATGGGTAAGACTGTTCCTGCTCCTGGCTGCGGGCCTCCTCTGTTTCGGCGTGTTCCTGACGCTGAGCATCATGATTTCTTCGCTGGTGACTCGCTCCAGCGTTTCGTTTCTCCTGTCGCTCGTGGTGTGGATCTTCTCTGTGCTGATCATCCCCAAGGGGAGTGTCGTGCTTGCTTCTCAGATCATCTCGGCTCCGAACATGGATGCGATTGAATCCCAGAAGAGGAAGTTCTCTGCTGACCAGATGCAGCGGCGGATGCAGGCGACGCAGAATTACTTCAGCTCGCGGTCGATGTCGATGGATACCGGATTCGTGTCAGCGATGGGGGCGTTTCAGGACAGCCTCCAAAAGGCATACGAGAAAGAGCGCCTCGATTTCTACGGGAGGCTCAACGAGGACTGGCGAAACAAAAAGGACTGGCAGGGGCAGTGGGCGTTCGGTTTCTCGCGAATTTCTCCGACCGCCATTTTCCAGATTGCAGCCATGAACCTGGCCGGCACAGACGTGGAAATGAAGTATCGGTATCAGGCAGAACTCAACCGCTATCAGGAAGGATACGCGAAATTCCTGCAGTCGAAAATTGGTACCACGGCGGACTTCATCAGAGTTGTGATCCGACGATATAGCAATGACCAGTCCGAGGAGGAGAAGCCCAAGCCGTTGAATCCGGTGGAGGTTCCGGACTTCATCGACCAGCCGCGCGACCTCGGCGGGACAGTAGCAGCCTCGCTGCTTGATGTTGGCCTCCTCGTCATTCTGAACGCACTCTTCTTCGGCGGCGCGTTCTTTGCGTTCCTGAAGTTTGACTTGCGATAATTGATATGCCGCCAAGTAACGAAGTCACGAAGTAAATTGAATTGACATTCGACAGTTTTCGTGCCTGCCTGCCCCGCTGTACGGGGCCCCGCAAAGCGGGACCGGCAGTCGGGCCTTTGTGGTTCAATCTTTCTAGAAGCCATCTCAAAAACGCCTCCCATGTCATTGCGAGGCGCCTTCTGCCGAAGCAATCTCTCTTTTGTCTCGGCATACGTTGGTCAGATTGCTTCGCTCGCCCCTGAGGGGCATCGCTCGCAATGACTTTTGGGGTTTTTGAGATACAGTCTAGTCAGTTCGCTGCTGAAAAAAAAGGGAACAAATCCATGTGGAAAACGATCGCTGAAAAAGAGCTGCGAGACCATCTTCAGAGCACGCGCTTCCTTGTGGCGGCAAGCGTCAGTATGCTCCTGATCATCATGAGCCTGTGGCTGGGCATATCGCACTACAAAGCCAGGGCTGCTCAGTATGAGCAGGCAGTCCAGATGATGTACGACGTCGCCTCGCAGCAAACGAACTGGATGACCGTGACCATGTCCGCCTGGCGGAAACCCGATCCGACGGAGATTTTCTCGAACGGTGTCAACAGCGATATCGGTCGCTATTCGAACATCGGCCCATCGCAGGAAGTGCGGCTGGTTCGGAGCGAATACTCTGATGATCCGATGATGGCTGCGTTTCAGTTTCTCGATCCAACGTTCGTTGTCCTGATCGTTTTGAGCTTGATTGCAATCCTGTTCACTTACAACGCCGTCAACGGTGAGAAGGAGAGCGGCACCCTCAAGCTGGTGTTTGCCAACAAAGTGTCGCGCGCAGAATATATCATTGGGAAGGTCGCCGGAAGCTGGCTAGTGATATTGGCGCCGGTGGTTATTTCATTCCTGGTTGGTGCACTGTTGCTGATCCTCTCAGGTGTGGGTCTCTCGGCGGCGCACTGGGGACTGTACGGAATGTTCGTTCTCGCGTCGGTTTTGTACGCGACGTGCTTCATGCTTCTGGGAGTATTTGTCTCGGCTCTGACGCATCGTTCGAGTGTCTCGTTCCTTGTGCTGCTGGTCGTGTGGATTTGTTCCGTCCTCATCATCCCGAAGGTTGCCACGATGCTTGCCGGTCAGGCGATGCCCGTTCCGACGGTTGATGAGGTCGAGAGCCGCGTGACAAGCTACGCGACGCAGGCCCGCAATGAGTTCTTCAATGACATGATGAAGCGGTCCCGTGAGCGGTTCCGCTCGGCCCAGGACATGAAACCTGAGGATCGCCAGGAAATGATGGCGTCGTGGCAGAAGGAAAACGAAGAGAAGCGGAAGGAGATGGATCAAAGGATTTCTGAGAACAGCGCCCGCATTTACGAGGATTACTATAACCAGAAAAACCAACAAGAACTTCTTGCGTTCTCGCTGGCGAAGATATCCCCGGCGTCGCAATTTCAACTGGCCACGATGAAACTCTCGGGTACCGATGTCGGTTTGAAGAAGCGGTACGAAGATGCAATGAAGGGATATAAAACACAGTACTCGAATTTCTCTCAGCAGAAGAATACCGGATTCAATTTCCGTTTCTCATCGCAAGGCCGCGGGTCGACGAGTGCGTCCATGACCGGTCCTCCGCAAACGAAGGTTGATTTGACTGAAGCGCCGAGGTTCACCGATCCTGCGTATTCATTCGGTACTGCTGTCGCCGGTTCACTGATTGACCTGGGTCTCCTCGCGCTCTTCAACATCCTGGCATTTGTGGGCGCCTTTGTTGCTTTCCTCCGGTTCGACATGCGGTAAAAGGCCTGCTTTACTCGTGAAGGTGCGTGGCCTCAGGTAGATCCCCGAAGTCTACATATGACAATCGAGGGGAGATTTCGGGGATCTCCATTGTGCCACGCACCTCGAGTGTACGTCATTCTGAACGCCTGCCCGCCAAAATGGTTCGATGGTGGCAGGCGGGGAGCGAAGCGGAGTGAACCTGCCCGCCTCAAGAGTCCAAATGAGGCAGGCGGGGAATCTGCTCATCTAGATCAGATTCTTCGTCCCGACGAATCCTTCGACCCTTCGAGTTTCCTCAGGGTCGAACGCTGAGCAGAGCCGAAGGGTTCGATCCGTCCTGCTGGGAACAGCAGTACTCGCTCAGGACGTCGGGACTCAGAATGACGTTTGTACGATGGAAAGGAACAGGTTTCATGCAAGATGAGGTCTATCGCCGGCTCGCCAGAGTGCTCGACGCTCTTCCAAACAGATTTCCGGCAGCTGAAAGCGGCGTTGAGTTCAGGATGCTCGCAAAGCTCTTTACGGATGAGGAGGCCTCGCTCGCGTGTGCGATGCTGCTGGCGGCAGAGCCGGCGGGGGACATTGCAGCCCGCGCTGGATCAGATCCCAAAGAAACCCGGAACATACTGAAGCGCATGGTGGCGAAGGGTCTGATCGATATTCGAAAGGGGGAAGGGGAGTTCTCATACGCTCTGAGACCGTTCGTCGTCGGGTTCTACGAAGGTCAGCTTTCGCGCATGGACGCGGAGATGGCAGAACTGTTCGAGCAGTATTTTCGTGAGACCAAAGGAGGAATTCTCCGCGATACGCCAGCGTTGCATCGCATCATCCCGGTTGAGAAAGCGATTCCTGTCCAGATAGCGATTCATCCCTATGAACGCGCGACGGAACTGTTGGAAGGAGCGAAGTCATGGGGTGTGCGTGACTGCATATGCCGTGTGCAGCAGCGGCTCGTGGGGAAGCACTGCACCCATCCGGTTGAGACATGTCTGGTCTTTGCGCCCGTCGAGCATGCCTTCGACCGGAGCAAAGTCGATCGCGCCATCACCAAAGAAGAAGCGTTGAAGATCCTGCGCGAGACGGAAGAAACCGGGCTGGTGCATTCCTCCGGCAACTACCGTGACGGGATTGATTACATCTGCAATTGCTGTATCTGCTGTTGTGGCATCATGCGCGGCATCGCCGAGTTCGGAATCATGAGCGCCGTTGCACGCTCTGATTTTCAGATCGTAGTGGAAGGAGATGCATGCAATGGCTGTGAAGCATGCGTCGACCGATGCCAATTTGAGGCCTTGACGGTCCCGGATGGAGTCGCCGTTGCCAACTACCTGCGCTGTGTTGGCTGTGGACTGTGCGTCCTGGTTTGTCCCACCGATGCGATGCATCTCCATCGCCGGAAGGAGGGAGAAATCCCTGTGCCACCCGCTGATATCAAGGCGTGGAGGGCGGAGCGTGCCTCAACGCAGCTTAGGTAGCAGGATTCTATGGGGCCGTGGGACAACGCGGAGGTACCGAAAATCCCCGGTGATTTCTGATAGTCAGCGGAAATCGCAGTGCTCAGATCGTGAGTCAGAATAATCAAAGGTTTTCTGTGTGCCCGACAGATACTGTCCGGAACAATCGGCTGACCCAGTTTGTTGATTGGATTGCTGGAGGAGATAGTTTCGAGAATACGAATGAAAACGAACCATCGATGAAGCACAGTACATCACAACGATTCTATCGTCAGTTTTGGTTGAGTCTGCTGGCACTTCTTTTGATGGTTGATGCAATTTCTTGTGCGTCATCGGAGAACAATATGCAGCAGATCCAGAAGGGAAGCTCCATTCCAATATTCGTGTTGCCCGACCAGAATGGCAAACTGTTTGACATCAAGTCGGTGCTCGGCAAGAAAAACCTCGTTATCTACTTTTATCCAAAAGACGACAGTCCGGGATGTACGAAACAAGCCTGTACGTTCAGAGATCAGTTTGAGGTCTTCAGGGAGGCGGATGCAGAGATTATCGGCATCAGTTCGGACGATGTCGAAAGTCATAAGAAATTCGCTGACAAATACCGCTTGACCTACACTCTCCTCAGCGATAAGGACGGAACAGTGCGAAAGCTCTTCGATGTTCCGTCAGATCTTTTCGGTCTCCTGCCGGGCAGAGTAACGTATGTTGTCAACAAAGAGGGAATTGTCATTCACACATTCGATGCCCAGATGCAGACAGAGAAGCATATCGAAGAAGCATTGAATGCGCTGAAGAGAATCGGAAAACAACAGTAGCCAGGGAGCAGCCCCTGCACCGCCCCCGCACATCAAAGCGTGGAGGGCAGAGCGCGCGTCAACACATCGTGGATCGTTAGACTGTCCGGGGATGTCCGATTGACCTGATTGTCCCGATTTCCCTACAATCGGATTTTCCCCGCCAGTTCAGCATAGAATTCTTCACCTGACAGTTGCCTAGACTCCACTGCGCCTTTGAACCCCGCAGGATCCGCAAACACTTGGATTGCCAGATAGGCTTTGTACCGGATGGATCTTGTTGCCCCACGCGAGGCGAGATCGTAGAGCGTTTGTTCGATTTCGCGGAAATCCTCTTTTGGAAAAGCTATTCGCATGTAGATAATCGGTTCCAGCGCCGACTCAACAACTTCGGCTTTCGCCGAGTGCAGGCGAACCCTATAGTCTTTCCCGATCTTCTTGAAGTCCAGGCCTTGATTGCGGAGCTTCGCAGTCGAGGTGTTCTCAGACCCCGAAGGCTCCTTAGGACTAGGCGACCAGACAGCTGCAATCATACTGACTGAGATTGCCAGACCGAGAACTATGACCGATTTCATGGCATCCCTCCGTGGGACTTGATGAAGTCCGAAGAAGACCTGCAATCAACTAGCGAAGTCATTTGTGTTGGGTGGCTCAATAATCATTGACTACCGCAACTGTCAAGCCAGAGCAGGAATGAGGAAATTTGCGCGTTTTGTGGGGACAGAAAAAAATCGTGTTTGTTTCCGAACGCCGGAGAGTTCGGTTTCGAAGGAGAGAAGCCAGTAGATAGCAGAGAACTGGATTTCCGATTGTTGTGCGCTGATGTGCTGGCGAAATGGCGTTTGTGGGACGTCTTTTGGGGGAAGAAATGGCCTACTTGCCTTTGTTCGCGGACTCCCTTAGCTTATCCGCGCAGGCTGCGCTCCGCCCTTCCTACCAGACGATTGAAACCTGCTCAACCTTTCAATTCCCATCCGGGAGGCCGACATGAGACTCAAACTCCTTCTGCTTGGCGTTGGTTTTTCTTGCGCGTTGGTGTCCGCTCAGCAAGAACAGCCCGCCATCGTACTCAAAGCGATGAAAGCCGAGCTCGATCGTTCGATTGGCTATCTCAAGACGCAGGGAACACCGCCATATTTCCTCAGCTATTCGATTGTTGACCAGCAGCGCACATCTGTTCGCGCGACATTCGGTGTGCTGCAATCCAGCGGCGAAGGTCACACACGCCAGCTCGCTCTGGGTCTCCGCGTCGGAGACTATTCGCTGGACAACACGCACGAGATCCGCGGCGACTATGCGAGTTACCAGAGCCGCTACGCCTATATCGCGATACCGATCGAAGACAACAGCGATGCACTCAGGACGATTCTCTGGTTGGCGACTGATACCCGCTTCAAGAGAGCAGTCGATGAGTACACGAAGGTGAAAACGAACAAGGCAGTCAAGGTCAAAGAGGAAGATGTTTCCGATGATTTCTCCCACGAGCAGCCATCACTCTATATTGAGAAGCCAAAGATGCTGAAGATTGACCGTCCGCTTTGGGAGGCGAAGCTGAAGAACTATACCCGGCTCTTCCGGGAGCATCCGAATATCTTTGGCGGCGATGCGTCGATGGAGGCATTGGTCGAGACAAAGTATTTTATCAGCAGCGAAGGGACGATGCTGCAGACGTCCGCAACGTACGTCCGATTGATGATCTATGCGCTCAGCAAAGCCGATGACGGAATGGAGCTTCCACGCTTTGAGAGCTTCTTTGCTTTTTCTCCGGACGGAATGCCGACCGACGAACAGGTGATACGGAAGATCCAGACCATGATCGACGATCTCGAAAAACTCCGGGTCGCTCCACTTGTTGATCCGTATTCAGGCCCCGCGATCCTGACGGGGGGAGCGGCAGGCGTCTTCTTTCACGAGGTGCTCGGTCACCGGGTTGAAGGGCACAGGCAGAAGCTGGAGACTGAAGGCCAGACCTTCAAGAAAAAGCTCGGCGAGAGAGTGCTGGCGGATTCTATCGACGTCGTCTATGACCCCACAAGCGATCACCTCAACGGCAGCGATCTTTCAGGATACTACAAGTATGATGATGAAGGGGTGAAGGCACAGAGAGTCGCGGTTATTGAGAATGGGATCCTGAAGAGGTTTCTCATGGGGCGCACTCCCATCGAGAAGTTCTCGAGCTCAAACGGACATGGCCGCGGGCAGGCGGGATTCCAGCCGGTCTCGCGACAATCAAATCTTATCATCCAGTCAAAGAACCCGGTCCCGTCTCCGAAACTGAGGCAGATGCTAATCGACGAATGCCTGAAGAAGCAAAAGCCGTACGGGCTGTTGTTTGCACAGATTGAAGGCGGATTCACGATGACAGGAAGAACGATGCCGAATTCCTTCAATGTCCTTCCGCTCGTGGTGTACCGGGTACATACGGATGGCAGGCCGGATGAGCTCGTGCGCGGTGTGGACCTTGTCGGGACGCCGCTGACGGTGTTCGGAAAAGTCACGGCTGCAGGAGACGATCCTGAAACCTGGTACGGGTACTGCGGCGCTGAATCGGGAAGCGTCCCGGTATCGCAGACCTGTCCGAGCATCTTCGTCTCGGAGGTTGAAGTCCAGAAGAAGGATAAATCTCAGGACAAACCGCCCATTCTCCCGGCGCCCTTTGCCAAGAAAGCCAATTAGCGCCCTCATTACCTAAGGAGAATTGCTATGAGAACAAGCATCCGTTTCATTCTGGTCACGGCCGTGATGCTGGGGCTGGCCGCTGACGCGCTCGGCCAGAATCAGCTCATCATCAAAGCAATGAAAGACGAAATGGACAGGGCGATGACGGGTCTCAAGGTCGATACGATGAAGCCGCCGTACTACATCGCCTATACGATTTATGACCAGGAATGGTACACGGCTCGGGCATCGATGGGTAGTCTTCTTTCTTCCAGCGACTTTCCGCGCTCACGCCCGATCAATGTGCAGTTGAGAGCCGGGAGCAAGAGCTTCGACAACACGAACTTTGCCTCGTTGACTGCCTTTGGCCGCGGCCGAATAGCGTCGGTTGCTGAAGACGGTACTCTTTACTCGGCTTTTGAAGGTGATTATGATGCACTGAGGAGGGATTTCTGGCTCGCGACGGACATACTCTACAAGCGTGCACTCGACAACCTTTCGAAGAAGAGGGCCGTTCTGCAGAACAAAGTGCGCACGGACAGCACGGCAGACTTCACTGAAGCGAAACCATACACTGCAACGACGGCTCCGCTGACAGAAGAATTTGACAAACTGCAGTGGGAAGAAAAGGTGAAGAGGTTATCTGCAGTCTTCAAAAAATATCCAGGCATCCAGAAGTCCGATGCCAATGCTGGTTTCGTCAACGCATATTCTTACTTCCTCAACAGTGAGGGCTCGCAGGTGAACCGGGGGTACCTCCGGGCTTATGTGGAGATCATGGCCTCAACACAGGCGTCAGACGGAATGCCGCTGTACGATTTTGTCGGGTTCTATACGGCTTCTCAGCAAGAGCTTCCGGGTGAAAAGGAGATGATTCAGCAAATTGAGGCAATGGCGAACGACCTGACTGCGCGGCGGGATGCCGTGTTGCTGGATTCATACAGCGGTCCCGTATTGTTCGAAAAGCAGGCCGCGGCGGAGGTCATCGCACAAGGTCTGGGACCATCGCTCTGCAACATTCGCGAGCCCGTTTCGGACAATGCACAGCTTGAGCAGATGATCAAGAACCAATTTGGAGAGAACACACTGCAGAACAAGATTGGCGCGAGGGTGCTTGCCGATTTTCTCTCTGTGACGGATGATCCGACGAAGATTTCTTTCAACGAAACGGTTCTGGTCGGCGGCTTTCCCGTCGATGCGGAAGGAGTGCCCGCGCGGGAGGTGAAGCTTGTTGAGAAAGGCATTCTCAAGACGTTGCTCACATCCCGCGTGCCGCACAAGCGCATCACCGAAAGCAATGGGCATGCCCGGGGACTTGCGCATCAGGCATTCTTCAGCAATCTTTTCGTGACATCGACAAAGACAATGAAGGATGCGGAGCTCAAGGATGCACTGCTTGCGATGTGCAAGGAGCGCGGCCTGGAGTTTGGCATTATCATCCGCAAGATGGCCAATCCGTATTTCCAAAGACAGGCCCGCGATCCGTCCGATCCATCCTCGTACTACTCTGCCAGCGGTCCGAGGCCTCTTGTCGGCGTGCCCCTTGCGGTCTTCAAGGTATATCCTGACGGACGTGAGGAGCGGGTCCGGGGGATGGAAATCGTCGGTATGACGCTGCAATCTTTCAAGGAGATCACGGCCGTATCAGAGAGCGCGTATGCCTACAACCACATCACGAGTCAAAGAAGACCATCCTACACGGGAATCTTCGATCCTCAGGATACGCGCGTTTCTGTCGTGACCGGGTCGTTGCTCTTCGAGAGCATTGACCTCAAGAAGTCGTCGGCGCCGCATCGCACGCCGCCGGTTGCTCCACCGCCGATCCCGGGCAAATGAGCGACGGCTGTCCGGGCTCGGACCTTGGTTGAGGTAGTAAGACGCATAAGAAATCCCTGTTTGCCCGCGGGCAGGCAGGGATATCCCTTGAATCTTCGTTGCAGCTGATTCTTTGGCTGGCTCACTCCTTCAGATATTTGTCGAACCACGCAATGTACCGTTCCAAACGATCCTTCACATAGCTTGGCGTCGAAAGGCCGTGGTTTTGGTTCGGATAGATCACCAATCCGGTCGGAATGCCCAGACTCCGCAATGCCTGATACATCTGCTCAGCCCCTGCGACCGGCACATTGAAATCATTCTGCGACCCCATGAAGAGCGTCGGTGTCTTGATCCGATCCACATGGAAGAATGGATAGGACAACTTCATCCATTTCTCGGGCTGCTTCCATGGGGTGCCGAGCTCTGTTTCATATTGCGTCACGTACTGATCGACCCCATACATCGTGAACTGCAGAGCACTGCTGGCCCCGCTGACTGCCGCTTTGAATCGCTGGTCGGTTGCAATTGTGTAGTTGGCAGAGATGCCGCCGTAGCTCCATCCGGCAATGCCCATCCGCTTCTCGTCGATAATGCCTTGCTTGATCAGGTGGTCTGCCGCGCCGACAATGTCCATTACCTCTTTTTTTCCCCAATCAGCATAGATCGCACGCGTGAACTCAAGCCCGCGGCCGCTGCTTCCCCGATAATTCACAGAGGCGACCGCATAGCCGGCGGAAGCAAGTATCTGGCCCGCGAGGTCAAACCCGAAATCGTCCTGTCCCACCGGGCCGCCATGAATGTGAAGGATCAACGGCAGCTTCTGATTTGCGCGCAGATTGGCGGGACGAACGAGAAGGTTGGAGACCATCGTACCGTCCTTGCTCTTCGATCGAAATCCCTCCACGGTTGCCAGCTCAAGCGGCGCGAGAAATGCATCGTGAACGTTTGTCACCGCCCTGAGTGAATCGTGCTCGAACTTGAAAATCTCAGCCGGATGCGCAGGAGTGCTCAGAAGCATCCACCAGCTGTTGTGTGGTTTATCATATTCAAGCGAGGAGACGCTTCGTTCGCCATCCACGAGGCGCGTCAATTGTCCCGTTGCGACATCGAATGACGCCACCAGTGATTGCCTGTCATCTTTCGCGATGAAACAGATCTTCTTTCCGTCGCCCGACCATCGGGGACTGTTGACCGGCCTGTCCAACGGTTTTGAGAGAAGATTCGGCGCGCCTCCGTCTCTTGGAATGACGGCGAGATAGTTTTGTCCGTACATCGTAAAGTTTTCATTGCTGCTGGTCTGCAGGTAGGCGATCTGCTGTCCGTCGGGGCTCCACACGGGAGATGCGTCACTCCCCGGCCAGTCCGTGAGTCTTTTCATCGGTGCGCCCGGTTTTACCTCCATCACATAGATATCCGAGTTGTCATTTTTGTCGGGATCTTCTGTCCGGTTGCTGACGAACGCAATCTGCAAACCATCGGGGGAGAAGGCTGGCTGGACCTCATCGTACTTACCGGTGGTAAGCGTATCGACCTTTTTGTCAGCGAGGGTAAAGAGGTACAAATGTGTTGCCCGGCGGTCGAGATACCCTTCGTTGTCCTGCTTGAAGTGGAAACGGTCGATCACGTACGGGCTGCGCGTCTTGGTTTTTGCTGTGTCGGAAAAATCCTGATCCTTCACCACCAACAGCAATTTGTTCCCATCCGGCGACCATCGATAGTCGCCAAGTGCTCCTTCAACATCTGCCGCCTTGATCGCCTCCCCGCCTCGCCTGTCGAGCAAATAGACCTGGCTCGCCTTATCTTCGCCGCGTTTGGCCACAAACGAAATGCACCTGCCGTCCGGACTGAATCGCGGCTGGCCTTCTGCGTCAGGACTGTTTGTGAGTTGAACATTTTGTTTGCCGTCGCGACTGATCATCCAGATGTCAGAATTCCTCTTGTCTTTTGAAGAATCGGTGGTTGTAAGGACATACACAATCCACTCTCCGTCCGGCGAAACCTGGAGACCGCCAATTGTCTGGAGACGATAAACGTCGGAAGGGCTGATGGGGCGCTTGGTGACTGCCGTCGGCTGTCCGGCAGCCATACAGGGTGCGAGTGCGAGGCAACCACTGATCATTAAGAACGAATAGTAGAGTTTACACATGTGTTTGATCTCCAGGACGGGAAGATGAGAATGGTGAGGGATCGAAGTTATGACCAAATGAATGTAAGAGTCCGGCTCGAAAACCACAATGGGAATCGAAGAGGCGATGGAATTGTTGAATGCGGATTTGGGATTGCTGAGTAAGAAAACACCCAGTCCGCACTCGTTCGTACGCCTGGAGGGAGTCGGGGCTGGGTTGTGCAGAGGGCCAGGAAGAAACCAAGGGAAGCAGAGCTGCGAAGGGATTGTCGATTGCGGACTTTAGATTGCGGAATAATAAAGAGCACCTCGAAGTTCGCACTCCGCACTCCGCGATCCACAATCGGTTGTGCGCCTGAAGGGAGTCGGGGCTGGGTTGCGCAGAGGGCCAGGAAGAAACCAAGGGAAGCAGAGCTGCGAAGGGATTGTCGATTGCGGACTTTAGATTGCGGAATAGTAAAGAGCACCTCGAAGTTCGCACTCCGCACTCCGCGATCCACAATCAGCAATCGGTTGTGCGCCTGAAGGGAGTCGAACCCCCAACCCTCAGCTCCGTAGGCTGATGCTCTATCCAATTGAGCTACAGGCGCAATGCTAGTTCTGTGGTGCTTTGTTGCAGATCCCGTCTCGCTTCGCTCGACGGGATTCTGAAAATGGCAGCCACTCACCGAAATCGTTCGTGGGCCATTTTCGAAGCTACGGGCGCAAGTTATATTCGAAGAACCACAGGTTTGCAGATGGGCTAAAACTGTTGAAACAAGATACGATTTTTATACAATTTCTTCAACACGTTTTTGCCCGATATATTCAGTTGACAAAAGACAGGTGACTTGGTAACTTGAAGTCAGATAATCTGAGCCTACGGATCTCGAAGATCTTGTTGGCAGTGTTGGAGAAACCTCTGGATTCCGTTTGTGGATGAAAGAGGTTTTTTTGTTCATCAGACACAAAGACGCCCTATTGCGTCCACGCTCCTGTATCGGCGGGACAAACGAAATTTGCAGTTACCCTAGTTAGGCGCCACCCCGAACAGGTGGCAACGGAGGCATACCTATGAACGCACCCAAAGATCGCGATGGCGCAATATCGAGGTATCGAGAGGGACCGACACTTCTCGAAGAGGCCGTGTCGGGATTGCAGGATGCCGAGTTGGATGCCAGGCCGCCCGGAGGTGGCTGGTCCATTCGTCAGATTGTTCATCATATAGCTGACGGCGATGATATTTGGAAGATGGGCATCAAGATGGCAATCGGAAACGAACAAGCGGAGTTTGACTTGGGGTGGTACTCGTCGCAGACACAAGATACCT
>Ga0315297_10001846_pt1 | contig 13251 bp, 15 predicted proteins | sample YL17G15_0_MG_FD_203628 | JGI IMG/M metagenome (GOLD analysis project Ga0315297, IMG submission 203628) | Sediment microbial communities from Yellowstone Lake, YNP, Wyoming, USA - YL17G15_0 | ecosystem: Environmental > Aquatic > Freshwater > Lake > Sediment | place: USA: Wyoming | collected... | reverse complement strand
CACAGCATAGACAATACCTATAAAATACTCATCCCAACTTGGGCGAATATATTTTTCTTCCATATTTATTTAAGATTAGACGTTTGTTTTTATCCCCGGGCCCATAGTGGAGCAAAGGACAGCGTTTTGGATGTATACACCCTTGGATGTGGCAGGTTTTACCCTGCGGACAGCTTCAATAAAAGCGTTAAGATTATCCAACAGTTTTTGCTTGTCGAGAGAAACCCTGCCAACAAGCTGATGTATATTGCCGCCATTGTCATTTTTAAAAGTGATTTTTCCTTTTTTCAATTCTCCAATCACTTTTTTGATGTTTGGCGTGACGGTTTCATTTTTTGGATTTGGCATCAAACCTTTTGGCCCCAAGATTTTTGCGATCTGCGCTAATTTTGGCATCATGGTTGGTGTAGCCACCGCGACCTCAAAGTCAATTTTGCCCGAAGATTTTATTTCTTTTATTAATTCTTCTCCGCCCACGATTTCTGCGCCAGCTTCCTTTGCTTCTTTTTCCTGAGATGACTCGACAAAAGCGGCGATTTTTTTGCTTTTGCCGATATTGTGCGGCAGGACGAGCGTGCCGCGAACCTGTTGCTCACCCTTTTTAGGGTCAATGCCGAGTTTTAAGTGGATCTCTACTCCGGCATCGAATTTTTCTTTGGACGTTTGCTTTATAAGGTCCAAAGCTTCTTCCAAAGAATGAGTTTTTTTAGGATTAATACTTTTTCTTGCTTCGTTATAATGTTTTCCGCGCATAGATTTTAGTGGTGCGAACGTTCCTTTGTTGGGGAACTCCCACGTCAATTATTATTAAATTTATAAATTAATATTATAAAATTCTAAATTTAAAGCGCCAAATTATAAATAAACTCTAAACTTCATTTTTTGAGTTCCTTTTCAACAACTTCCGCTACCTCTAAGCCCATTTGTCTGGCCGTGCCTTCGATGATTCTCATGGCTGCTTCGAGATTGTTGGCGTTTAGATCCGGCATTTTCTTTTCAGCGATTTCTTTAATTTGAGCTTTTGTTACTTTGCCGACTTTTTCTTGGAGCGGTTTGCCGGAACCCTTTTGAATACCTGCCGCTTTTTTTAAAAGTTCGGCGGCCGGTGGCGTTTTTAAAACAAAAGAATAAGTGCGGTCTTCGTAAACCGTGATTTCGACCGGAGTAATATCGTCGCCGAGTTTGGCTGTCGCGGCATTAAATTTAGAGCAGAACTCGGCAATATTTAAACCGTGCTGGCCAAGGGCCGGGCCGACTGGCGGAGCCGGGTTCGCTTTACCGGCCGGAATTTGTAGTTTGATTATTGTTTTTATTTTTTTAGGCATATTCCATTGTTATATTGCTACATTGCTAAATTGTTGGCAATTTAACCATTTAACAATTTAAATTTTTTTAACCTGCAAAAAATCCAATTCCACCGGCGTCTCTCGGCCGAACATGTTGACCAAAACTTTTATCTTACCGCGCTCTTCATCAATATCTGAAATTTTTCCCTCAAAACTCTTGAACGGTCCGTCAGTAATTTTTACGGGTGAGCCGATAGAGACGTCAATTTTATACTGCGGCTCTTCTTCGCCCATTCGTTTTTGTAAAGTTTTTACTTCTGCATCAGAGAGGGGAGAGGGGACAGTGCCTGTTCCTATAAAACCCGTGACATTGGGTGTATTTCTAACCACATACCACGAATCATCAGTAACGGTCATTTCCACTAGAACATAACCGGGAAAGATTTTTTCTATCACTGTTCGCCTTTTTCCGTTTTTAATTTTTATTTTTTTTTCAGTCGGGATCAAAACATTAAAAATTTTATCATGCATGCCCATTGATTCGATCCTTTGCTTTAAGTTATGCGTAACGTTCTCTTCATAGCCTGAATAAGTGTGGATGGCGTACCAACGTCTTCCTCTTTGCGCGATTTGTTTTGGCATACCCCGTTAGAAGTCTGTCTTTACTCAGTATTCTGTAGATTTTTATTTTAGGACAGACTTATTTTCGATTAACCCCGCTTACCCTGGCAGAAAAAATTTTATTTAAAATTTTTTCTCAAGGACTTCTAACGGGGCATACATTAAAAAATAAAAATTTTGATTTGTTTATTTAATAAACCTTTCAAAAAGCCAGGTGAATAAGAAATCCAGCGCTCCCAAAAAGACAGCCATACCCAAACTAATGCCGATGACAAGCAGGGTATGATTTGTAGTTTCTTTTTTAGTCGGCCAGACAACTTTTTTCAATTCCTGGTAAGAACCGCGGAAATAGTTTGTAAGTTTGTTGTTTGTGACGAATGAAGACATCAAGGTTTGTTTTAATTCTAAAATTAATATTTTTTGCGTGAGATTTCTTGCTCCGTTCGGGACGGGCGCCCGTTTTTTGGTATTTAAAACAGCCCCAAAAGGCTATTTTCAATCTAGAATTATTATAACAACAACTTAAAAATAGCGCAAGTCCCATTAGATGTCCGTTTGTTGAACATTATTTAGAGATAAAATAGAAATGTTTATATTTATTGAGTTGATTTTCGCGGGCAAAAATTTTTTATAAAAATTTTTGCAAAGGACTTCTATCGGAGTGAGGGATTAAATGTCCAAATTTTTCACCGCCTTCGCGTGGGTCTGAATAAAACGCTTGCGGGGTTCGACTTCGTCTCCCATTAAGACGCTGAAGATTTCATCAGCAGCTCCTGCGCTCGAAATTGTAACTTGCTTCATCGCTCTATGGGCCGGGTCCATGGTTGTTTCCCAAAGTTGTTCGGGATTCATCTCGCCCAAACCTTTGTAGCGCTGGATGTTGACGCCGGCAGTTAGGGGAGTGGCTTCCTCGGTTTCCGCTTCTTTCTCAATTTGTTTTTTTGTTTCTTTGCTTTCTTGTTTCTTTATTTTCCGCAGCTCACCAATGATTTTATCTTTTTCCTCTTCTTTATATACGTATTTTATTTCTTTGCCGGACTGAATTTTATAAAGTGGCGGTTCGGCGATATAAAGATGCCCTGCGGTAATGATATCCAGAAAATAGCGATAGAAGAGGGTCAGGAGCAGAGTGCGAATATGAGAGCCGTCAACGTCGGCATCAGTCATAATAATGATTTTTCCGTAGCGGAGATTCTTAATGTCAAATTGTTCGCCGATATTTGTTCCCAAAGCAATAATTAGAGATTTTATTTCATTATTAGCCAGCATTTTATCAAGACGCGCTCTTTCAACATTTAAAATTTTTCCTCTGAGCGGCAAGATTGCCTGAAATTCCCGGTTGCGACCCTGCTTCGCGGAGCCGCCGGCTGAATCTCCTTCAACAATATAGAGTTCGGTGCGTTCAGGTTCGCGAACCGAGCAGTCGGCCAATTTGCCGGGCAAAGTCATTCCCTCTAAAACCCCTTTCCTGAGGATTGTTTCGCGTGCTATTCGGGCCGCATTTCTTGCCCGGGAAGCTAAAATACTTTTTTCAATCACTCCTTCGGCATCTCTCGGATGTTCTTCAAGGAATGCGGAAAAGGCTTCGGCAAAAACTGTGTCAACCGCCGGTCTGACTTCGGGATTGCCGAGGCGAGCCTTGGTTTGGCCCTCAAACTGCGGTTCTTTGACTTTCACGCTTATAACAGCTGTTAGTCCTTCGCGCACATCCTCGCCGGTTAGATTTTCATCCTTTTCTTTTAGATAACCCTTGGTGCGGGCATAATTGTTAAGGACGCGGGTGAGGGCGGTGCGGAAACCAACAAGATGAGCGCCTCCGTCTGTATTCCAGATGTTGTTGCAGAAGGCATAAATAGTTTCTTTAAAATCAGCTGTGTATTGCACGGCTATCTCTACCCCTATGCCGTCTGCTTCTTTCTGCACGTAAAAAACGTTTTCCTGTTTTATCTCCTTGCTGTGGTTTAAGTGTTTAGCGTAAGAAGCGATGCCACCTTCAAAATAAAAAGCATAAACAGGCTTTGTTTTTTTGTCTTTTGCCGTCCCGCGTTCATCAAAAATTGTTATTTTTACTCCCTTGGTAAGATAAGCCTGCTGCCGCAAGTGGCTGATGATTGTCTGCAAATCAAATTCAATGGAAGAAAAAATTTCAGGATCTGGTTCAAAAGTAATGGTTGTCCCCGTGCCCCGCGCTTTTCCAATAGGTTTGACTTTGGCCTGAGGTTTGCCGCGAACATATTCCTGCATCCAGAGTTTATTGTCTCTTTTCACCTCAGCTCGGAGCAATTTTGAAAGGGCGTTAACCACAGAAACGCCGACGCCATGCAGACCGCCGGAAACTTTGTAGCCGCCGGCGCCAAATTTTCCTCCGGCGTGGAGTTTTGTCAGTACTAATTCAAGGGCTGATTTTTTGAATTGTTTATGAATATCAACCGGAATGCCGCGGCCATTGTCAGTGACTTTCACTTTATTGTCCGGGAGAAGCCGCGCTTCAATTTCATTGCAGTAGCCAGCCATTGCTTCATCAATGGCGTTATCAACCACCTCCCAAATCAAGTGATGCAAGCCGGCCGGCCCGGTAGTGCCAATATACATGCCCGGTCTTCGGCGGACTGCCTCAAGCCCTTCCAAAACCGTGATTTGTTTTGCTCCGTATTCTTCTTTTTTGGCTTTAGTTTTTGGCGAAGGTGCCTTGATAGCTACGGTTTTTTTAATCCCATCAAATTTTAATATTTTTTTTCTTTTAGGCATTGGATTTTAATTAAACTTCAAACTTTATTATTTAGTTATTGTAGCATAAATTATTTTGTAAAACAAGAACCAAGAGCTCGCTTTTTCTTCTTCTTTTTGCTATTCTTAAAAAAGGAAAATAATCCGATTAATTTCAAACTTTATGCCTCATCAAGACCCATCGACAGATTCTACTGACCTCTCGGAAAAGCAGCTTAAATTAGCCACCTGGTATGTTGGGCACAAAGTGTTGCTCAAAAGGATTTTAATAGGTTTTTTAATTGTTTTTTCCGTTGTTTTCTTGGGCTACGGCCTTTACGGCATAATCAATTATTACTTTATTGAAGGGCCAAAATTTATTGAGACAACCAAAGAATTAAGCAGCCCTATTGATTATTCGGCTGCCAGGGCCAGGCTCCAGCCCCAAGGTCTTGGAGCGGGAGCTGTTTCGGTGCTCTCTTCCGGCAAAGAAAAATACGATTTGGTGATAAAAATTTCTAATCCCAATTCTAACTGGCTGGTTAATTTTGATTATAATTTTGTGATTGACGGCCAGCCGCTCCCCGCCCAGAAAGGATTTATTCTGCCAGGCGAAGAAAAATTTTTATTAGCCTTAAGCGTAGAGTCTAAAGTTAAGCCGCGCCAAGCGAGTTTAGAAATCAGCAGTTTTAACTGGCAGAGAGTTGATGCCCGTGAAATTTCCGATTACGTGGCTTGGAGAGACGAACGGCTTAATTTCGCCATGGAGGAAGTAAAATTTTTGCCAGCCGTAATTCGCGATAAAATCGCGGTCAGCCGCGTTTCCTTTAAAGCGAAAAATTTAACAGTATACAGTTTTTGGAACGTCGGGTTCTATATTTTTCTTTATCGCGGCTCTTCGCTTGCCGGCGTAAATTATGTTACCCTGGGGGAGTTTGTCTCTGGACAAACGCGGCCGGTTGAAGTAAGCTGGTTTGAGCCGTTGCCGTCCGTCACGCAAGTAAAGGTAATTCCTGAGGTGAATATTTTTGATAAGAATGTTTATATGCCGGTGGAGTAACAGTTAACGGGGGGAGGTGGAAAAGAATTAGTGATTTTGCGCTTTTGCGTTTTTATTTTTGCTTGTTTGATTATGTTTTCCAAATATTTATTTTTTCTAAAACGATTTGATTGGGTTCTTCTTGCGGCAGTTTTATTACTTTTAATTCTGGGTTTAGCCGCGCTTTACAGCATTTCTTTAAGTAAAAGTACGCCGGATTTTTTAAATTTTAAAAAACAATTGGTTTTTATTTGTGTCGGTTTAGCAGTTTTTTTTATTTTTAGCATTCTGGACTACAAATGGTTAAAATCTTACAGTTTGGCTTTTTACGGATTAGCATTAGTCTTACTAGTCGGCGTTTTGTTTTTTGGCCAGGTTATTCGCGGCACCAAAGGATGGTTTGGTTTTTCCTGGTTTAATTTTCAACCGGTTGAGTTTGCCAAACTCGCTCTGATTATTTTTTTAAGTAAATATTTTATCCGCGGCGCCCATGAGATATTTCGTTTTAAACATATTGTCGTAAGCGGTTTATTTTCCGGAATTCTGGTCATTTTGGTTTTGTTTCAACCCGACTTTGGTTCAGCGCTGGTTTTATTCATACTGTGGTTTTCTATGCTGTTTTTGATTGGCATTAAGCGGTCGCATCTTTTCCTTCTTTTACTTTTGATTGCTGTGTTGATCGCCGGTTCGTGGTTTTTTATTTTTGAGGACTATCAAAAGGCGAGAATCGCGAGTTTTTTTAATCCGTCCGCTGATCCTCTTGGCCGCGGGTATAATATTACTCAGGCGCAGGTTGCCGTTGGCTCTGGCGAATTTTGGGGCAGAGGTATAGGTTTTGGGCCGCAAAGCCAGCTTAGATTTATACCGGAAAGCCAGACAGATTTTATTTTTGCCGTTTTAGCTGAAGAATTAGGGTTTTTGGGCGTGCTTCTGGTTTTGGGTCTTTGGGGTGTTGTTTTTTGGCGGATCGTAAAATTAGCAAAGAAGGCGCGTGATGATTTTAGTTCGTTTTTAATAATCGGGACGGCGATAATATTTTTAATTCAGGTTTTTATTAATATAGGCATGACGGTCGGAGTGGCTCCGGTGGCCGGAATTTCTTTGCCTTTTTTAAGTTATGGCGGAAGTGCCTTAGTGATGAATTTAGCGATGATCGGGATTTTAGAGAGTGTGGCAGTAAGATCATAATTTAGAATTTAAAGCCTGTCCTTGACTGAATTTGTGTTTTATTGATAAAATCTAACCATACTTTAATTTTGAATCTTTAATCTAAAATCTAAATTTATGACTTTAAGTTTAAATGCTGAATTAAGAAATATAATTGGAAAGCAGGTGGAAGGTCTTCGCAAACAGGGCTTGATCCCGGCGGTAATTTATGGGAAAGATGTGCAGTCGCAAAATTTGACAGTGGAATATCTTCCTTTCGGTCGTCTTTACAGAGAAGGCGGAGAAAGCACTTTGATCGATTTAAAAATTGGTGAAAGAGCGCCAGTAAAGGTTTTGGTTCAAGATGTTCAAATTGATCCCGTGACTGGGAAATTTGTTCATGTTGATTTTCGACAGGTTAAGATGACCGAAAAAATTAAAGCCGAAGCGCTGCTCAAATTTATTGGCGAGGCCCCTGCCGTTAAAGAGCTGGGCGGAACATTAATAAAAAATCTGGACAAGATAGAAATTGAGTGTTTGCCGCAGGATTTAGTGCATGAGATTAAAGTGGATGTTATATCTCTTAGAACTTTTGAGGACGCAATACACGTTAAGGATTTGAAAATTCCTGATGGGGTTGAGGTGCTTGTTGATTTGGACGCGACCGTAGCCACAGTTGAAGCGCCGCTCACGGAAGAAGAATTTAAAGAACTAGAGGCCAAGCCAGAGGAAAAAGTAGAGGCAGTGGAAGTCGTTGAAAAAGAAAAGAAGGAAGAAGGGGCGCCAGTGGAAGAAAAAAAGGAGTAAGATAAGTTTTTTGCGAATGTTTAGGAAGATTATTCAAAAAATTATCATTTTTGTTAAGAAACAACCCCGAGTTTGGCTGGTTGTTTCTTCGTTTTTGATTTTAATCTGTTTGTTTTTAGTATTGGGTTATTTTCTTTTTAAAAAAACAAGTTTTCTCCAATATTTTTCGCGTCAAAAAGTTGAAGTGGCGGAACAGCCGAAAGTAGAAGAAACGCCTCCCGTCTTAAAATTCCGCCGTCTGCTTGACGGCATCGTAGTGGACAGCGAAGAAAAAATAAACCCTCCCATTTTCGCCGTGCAAGTGGAAAATATGATTGACGCAAGGCCATTGTCCGGGATTTCCAAAGCCGATTTGGTTTATGAGGCAATTTCAGAGGCGGGCATTACGAGATTATTGGCGTTTTATACACCAGACAACATCGTCGAGGAAATCGGGCCGGTTCGGAGCGCCAGGCCTTATTATATTGATTGGGCCGAAGAATACGGCGCGCTTTACGCTCACTCGGGCGGCAGCCCAGAGGCGCTCGGAATCGTTTCGAGCTATGAAGTTTTGGACTTGAATGAATTTTCAAACGGCAAATATTTTTGGCGTTCGCGCCAGAGATATATGCCCCATAACCTCTATATTTCAACTGAACTTTTGAACAAGGCGTTTATCGCAAAGGGCGGAGAAGTCAAGGATGATTTAGCGGGTTGGGAGTTCAAGGATGAAGTGGAGTTGGATGATAGGCCGAGCGGAAAAAAGGAGATTAAAATTTATTTTTCAACAGAAACTTATGAGGTCGGCTGGGAGTATGACCGCGGAGAGAATGATTATTTGAGGTATCAAGCTGACAAAATTCAAAAAGACAAAGACGGGAGCGAAGCCAGGGCAAAAAATATTGTTGTTCAATTCGTGAAAATGAAAATACTTGATTCAATCGGACGAAAAAGAGCAGAGACCATCGGTAGCGGTGAGGCCATTATTTTTCAAGACGGCGCAAGGATTGATGGAACTTGGCGAAAAGAGAAGAGGGGAGCGCGGACAAAATTTTTTGATAAAAACGGCCAGGAAATAAAATTCAACCCAGGAGTAACTTGGGTTGAGGTGGCGCCGGTCGGGACGGAGGTTGAATGGTAACGCGTAACCCGTAACGGGTAACGAGTACAATTAATTTATTTTTTATTTTCTAAATTCTAGATTCCGGTAAAAATAATTCGATCTCGCCCTGCGAGGTCTTTTTTTATTTGGATTTTGGCTTTAGGAGAGTGCTGGCGAATTAATTTTATGATGCGTTTGGTTTGGGAGGGATCGATTTCGAAGATTGAAGTAACGCGTAACGCGTAACGAGTAACGAGTAATTTAATTTGTTGCAAAAGTTGTCTATAATATTTGAGTCCATCGGGGCCGCCGTCCAGAGCCAGTCGCGGTTCGTATTTTTTAATTTCCGGTTGAGTTTTTCGCCACTGCTTTGTGGTGAGATAGGGCAGATTGGCAGTAATGATTAAAGATTTCAGATTTAAGATTTCAGATTTAAGATTTTTTAAAAAAGGCTCGAGAAGATTGCCGTGTAAAAAGGTAATAGCCGCTTTGTGGCGGCGTTTATTTTTTTGAGCCACCCTTAAGGCGTCAGGCGAAATTTCAGTGGCAAAGAATTGAACGGGTAATTTAGTAATTAGGCAATTAGGTAATTTTTTGGTCAGTGAAATAGCGATGCACCCGCTGCCAGTTCCGGCATCAACGACGATGGTATTTAGTATTTTGTATCTAGTATTTTGTATTTTTTTTATCGCTTCTTCTACTAAAATTTCTGTCTCTGGTCTTGGGATTAAAACATTTTTATCAACAAAAAATTCCAAGCCAAAAAATTCTTTATGGCCGATTATATAAGCCACTGGTTCGTGCTTGGCGCGGCGGGAGATGAGTTTTTTAAAATGGGCGAGTTGTGGCAGAGTTAATTTCTTTTCAAAATGCGCGTACAAAAATTCTTTTGGTTTTTTTAAAACAAAAGCCAAAAGAATTTCTGCGTCAAGAGACGGCGTGTCATTGTGACCGGCGGCGCGTTCCAGAGATTTCAGTTTTTTTATCGCCCAAATAAGAGCTTGTCTAGTGGTCATTATATTTAAGTTACTTTTTTATTTTCTCACAACTTGTCATTCCCGCGCAAGCGGGAATCCGGGGCCAGATTTCACGGTCAAGCCGGGGAATGGCAAAATGACAAGATGAGCGCTTTGGCTCGTCTTCGCGGACGAATAAATAAAAAAATCCCGCACTCTCGCAAAAACCGACGTTTTCTTGAAAGTGCGGGTAGAGGTGTCGCTTTCGCGCTTTGGCGTTGTTACGCTTTGGCGCTAGCCGATGATGCGCCTCACCTCCCTCCGTCGGGGAGTGTGGAGATAGCACCGGTCGGACACCGGATTGTATGAGCTGAGTCGCGTCCCGCAGATCCCGCAGGCCCTCTTGCCGCGAAACGTCCTCGGGGAGTCGCCGCGCAGAGAGCTAAGCGGAAGGGCGGCGGTGACGATCTCGCCGCCCACCCTCACGATGCGCCTCTCGCTCATCTTCGCCTCCTTGCCCTTGCCTCGGCGCGCCTCTGGCGGTCTTTCTCTTTCGCTCCCATGAACTGGTGAGCGTGGCAGAGGTCGTTTGAGCCGTTGTAACGGCTGAGCTTTGCGTTGCACACTCTGCAGAACCTCTTGGCGGTTCTCTCCCTCCTTCTTGGACATTCCCCCAGTTCCCCTAGAGGACCGGCTGATTGGATTGCTCTACCATCTTCATCTTTCGGCACTCCTCTCTGCAGATACATCGCCATTCGTACCCTCCTGTTTTATTTATAATTCGCCGATTATTCGGCGAATTTGCGGCCACTTTTTTGAATTTCGGGCTATTTTTGAAATATATTACGAATTGATTAAGATGTCAAGTATTTTTCATGATTTTTTGATCTTTCAGCCTTGCGGAAAATAAGTTTTAAGTTTTAAATTTTTTTAAATTAAAAAAACTGCTCATCTCTTTTGAAAAAGACAAGCAGTACCACACTCCTTTGTATTGTTTACCTCACCCAGCGGAAGGCCTCCTCAAAGAGCGGACTGACCGGCTCGCGGTTGTGAACCCTTCTCACCATTTCGGCAGCGAGCGGAGCGCAGGTGCCAATGTGCAGCTTGTTGAACTGTTTTTCCGGCGGAATCAGGACCGTGTCGGAAACGATGATGGTCTTAAGGGGCGATCTCTTCAGCCGTTCAATCGAATCCTTTTCAGGATCCTTGTTGCGCGAGAGAACGCCATGCGAGGCTACGGCGTGGACTTCGGTCGCGCCTTCGTCCACAAGGGCCTGGGCACCCTTGGCCAGGCTGCCGGCCGTATCAATCATGTCGTCAAGCACCACGGCAATCTTGCCCCTGACCTCGCCGACGACATGCATCACTTCGGATTCATTCGGTCCGTCGCGGCGCTTGTCGATGAAAGCGATTTCGCAGCCGAGGCGCTTAGCAACTGCCCTGGCTCGAGTGACGCCTCCGGTATCGGGCGAGACGAGGACAACGCCCACCTTCCATGGCAGGTCGCGGTGGAACTCGAGCAGTGTTGAGGCAAGATACATGTTGTCGAAAGGAAGTTGCGTGAATCCCTGGATTTGGGCGGTATGAAGATCCATGGTCATCAGCCGATCGATCTGTTGAGCTTCGAGCGCCTTGACCATAGCACGGGCGCTGATAGGACGGTGCGGCTTGTCCTTGCGGTCTTGCCGCGTGTAGCCCATGTAGGGCATGAAGACAGTGATCTCCGCGGCCGAACCGCTTTTTGCCGCGTCGGACATTAGGATGGCTTCGATCCAGTTCTCAGCCGGCGGAGGCGTAGATTGAAGAATGATCACGTGTCTGCCCCGGACATCGGGGATGTTTGGGTCAACCTCGCCGTCGGCGAAGCGTCCTACCGGGGCTTCGCCGAGCTTGGTATGGAGAATCTCGCACATTTTTTCTGCGAGCGGGCGGTTGGCGTTCCCTGTCAGGATTACGAGTTCCATGACGTCCTCCTTTTTTGTGAAGGATCTTATCTATTTATCTTAAGTAATAAAAAAAACTCCGTCAAATTATCACAATTTTTTCAAAGCCCTAATAATCGCGTCCAATTCGCCATCCATAACGCTCCCAATGTTGTGCCAGCTCTCTTTGATTCGGTGGTCGGTGACGCGGTCTTGTTGAAAATTATAAGTGCGGATTTTTTCTGCCCGCATGGCGCTGCCGATTTGGGCCCGACGCTCGGCGATTTCTTTGGCTTGCCGTTTTTCTTCTTCAATGGCGAACAGCCGTGAGCGCAAAACTTGCATTGCCTTTTCCCGATTTTGTTGCTGAGAGCGTTCGTCCTGGCAGGAAACGACAAGGCCGGTCGGCAGATGAGTGATGCGCACGGCAGAGTAAGTGGTTTGCACGCTCTGTCCGCCGTGCCCGCCCGAAAGAAAAGTGTCGATGCGCAGATCTTTCGGTTCGATTTTAATGTCGACTTCTTCCGCTTCAGGGAGAACAGCGACAGACGCGGTAGAGGTATGAATTCTGCCTGTTTTTTCTGTTTCTGGCACGCGCTGGACGCGGTGAACGCCGCTCTCGAATTTTAAATGCCCCCGGACGTTTTTTCCGTTGACAGAAAAAATAATTTCTTTAAAACCGCCGAGATCAGTGCGGTTGGCAGAGATTAAACGCGCCTGCCAGCCCTTGCGTTCGGCAAAGCGGGAATACATCCTGAAGAGTTCAGCCGCGAAAAGAGCTGCCTCATCGCCGCCGGCTCCGGCTCTTATTTCAACAATGATATTTCGCTTGTCCAGCGGATCTTTTGGCGCGAGTTCTTCTTTAAGCTCTTCAAGGAGAGCGGTTTTTTGCTTGCAGAGATTTTCCATTTCTTCTTTGGCAATTTCTGACAGTTCGTCAACTTCTTGTTTGGCGATTTTTTCTGTTTCAGCAAACGCTTTTTCCAGATTTTTCAATCTTTGAATTTTTTCTATGGTCGGTTTTAATTCGCTGTATTCTTGGGAGATTTTTTTAAGTTTTTGAGAATCGGAAACCACCTCGGGTTTTGATAATTCTCGCTCGAGTTCCCTATATCGATTTTCAGCTTTAGTGATTTCTGATGTCATAAATAGAAATTAGATGATAACAAAATCTCAATTACTTAATTACCTAATTACTTATTTACACGAAGTAATCGAGTAACTGATAGTAATTGAGTAATTTGTTGTTCGCACGCTATTTTGTTTTCTTGACTCTCGGCTTCTTTTCTTTTTTCGCTTTGGCAAGCGCGGCTTTCTTTTCTACTTTTTCTTTGTACTTTTCAACCCGTCTTGCCGTGTCAACCAGTTTTTGTTTGCCGGTATAAAAAGGATGGCAGGCGGAGCAGAGCTCAACTTTGATTTCTTTCGCGGTTGAACCGACAGTAAAAGCGTGGCCGCAAGCGCAGGTGACTTTTGCTTTTGGATAGTAAGTCGGATGAATGTCTTTTTTCATAGATTATTTTGTTCAGAATTTTAATTTATTGAATTATTTTTTTGGTCTTCTCGCCCCTGTTCTTTTCTATTGTGGAGAAATTTTGACCTTTGGCTCAAGGCAAAAATTGAAAGCAGGGCAATGTAGGCGGCGATGTATTCAGAGGGCATTTTATATTTTTCTCCGGAAAAAGGG
>Ga0315297_10001845_pt1 | contig 13253 bp, 30 predicted proteins | sample YL17G15_0_MG_FD_203628 | JGI IMG/M metagenome (GOLD analysis project Ga0315297, IMG submission 203628) | Sediment microbial communities from Yellowstone Lake, YNP, Wyoming, USA - YL17G15_0 | ecosystem: Environmental > Aquatic > Freshwater > Lake > Sediment | place: USA: Wyoming | collected... | reverse complement strand
CGGCAGCGACCCCCTAGTTGATAACCTAAAGTATGTGTTGTTCTACTCAGTAGTATCCGCCATTGGCGAGCCTAAGATTACGTTACTATGGCTGCCACCCCTGCTAGTATCCATCCTACTATACCTAATCTTTTTAGCCTACAGTAAAGAGGATACTCAGTATTCAGCGTTCATCAAAACACTCCTATTCACATTCCTAACCTTCAACATCTGGTTCTACTTTGGCGTAGGCATCTACAGGCAACTATTTGCTATGGTTCTACTATTAACCGGGTATGCGTTGCACAATCGCCATAGAAATATGAGTACCATCTTCTACCTATTCAGCCTAATAATGCATATCAACTTACTACCCATCTTCATCCTAGCCTACACAGCCAAAATAATCCACCGAGAAGATTATGAGTTCTTAGCTGTCGTGGCTGTTGTATCCGCAGCCGCAGTAGTGGCAACGTCCTCTTGGGATAGCATCAGCTTCTTCATAGCGTCACCGCAACCCAGCTTCTACCTGCTATTTATGGTTCTGACTAACCCGTTCCTATGGTACTACGGACTACAGAACCTACGCTGGACACCAAAACATATCCTACTCACCCTACTAATCATCACTATGCCTTTCAGCGACCAAGGCCGGGGCATGATATTCCTACATCTGCTCCTAGTAGACGTAGCCTACGACACCTATGTTGCTAAGAAGGAATGCAGGCACATCCAACTACTGCTCCTATTCCTGAGTTACCTCTGGTTTCAGAATATGATAATCTTCCTAGTGAAAAGCACAATCATAAACAGCTTCGACCGAGGATTGGATTTGAGCATCATCACTAGACACATAGGCTTCAACAACAAAATATTCATCAAGACTTAAAATCATCTTTTCTCCCTGACTTATCCGTTAATGAACATAGATTAGTCACAATATGTGTCATATCCTTATGTACTTGATAACCGCACTCATCCCGTTGGATAAAATAATCTATCTTGCTTTTGTCCGCAAATAACCTCCACCATATGCTGGAAGGTAGCATACCCTCTACTAACGTGCCGTTTTCGTAGATGTAGAAACTACTATTCCCAACAAAATCATCAAACGCAACTGTTATCCCCGGTATAGTAGTCGTTGTGGTTGGGTATTCTCTGTCACTCGGCTCGCATGGTTTGGGCTGTATATTACTCGTTGTGTTGAATGTGATGTAGCTGTCAAGGTCGCTGTCCATGGAAAGATTAACCACTTTGCCACTGATATTGGCTTCCTGAATCCATGGATGTGTCTTACACTCTGGACATCCAAAACAACCGAGTGTCGCATCTGTCTTACATGGTTGTTCAAGACAACCAGATAGTACCACTAACAAGATTAACCACTTAATCCATCGGCAGGCGACGAGGTAATAGTAATCATGCCCCGTGACAACTCCCACCCCTAAAGGGTGTGGGCTTCTTGCTTCACGGACGGAACTCATGTTCCGACTCCACAAGCGTTACATCCGCTGTGTCCCAGCGTAGCTCGTTTGAGAATGACTTGAGCAGCGTTCAGGTCACGGTCTGCCGAATACCCACAGGACGGACAAAGATGTATCCTATCCCATAGGTGCTTCTTGGACAGTACCCCACATTTGCTGCATTCTTTTGTCGTATTCTTCGGGTCAACAAACACGGCTTCGCAACCAGCACTTTCAGCCTTGTAGCGAATCATGTTTGAAAACATACCCCAACCAACGTCATGGATGCTCTTGCCGAAGTTATTCTCGCTCATCTGTTTTGGTGCGAGGTCTTCCATGACGATTTTGGAGTATCGTGAAACCAATGATGTGCTAAGTTTATGCAGGAAGTCCCTGCGGGTATCTGCTACCCTCTCATGCAACAGAGCGACTTTGTGTTTCGCCTTGTACCTGATGTCTTCAGCCATGATAATTCTTATTCGCAGGGGAATAAAAGTGAAAAGGTGAATCGGGCGTTCACTAATAGAAGAGGGTAGTCTTCTTGTCTATCTTGACATCGACGCCCGTGAGCCTCTTTATCGTTTCTATTGCTCCCGGCTCCGCTCCGGCATAGACTCTTTTGTCGTTGGGGTCTGCCCTCTCTCTGAAGCGATTCCATTCGTATTGGACTTCACCTATCTCTTGAACGCAAGTGCGTCCATTCCAGAGGTAGAGCATGTAGGGGTGGACGAATGCGTAGACCCGTATCGAGTCGCCTATGGCTCCGCTCGCGTCCTTGGTGAGCTTCCGGTTGGAGTGGTATCTGAAGGCGTGGCCGCCGACCCATAGCCTGTGGCTTCCTTCGATTTTATACTTCTTGCGTATCTCCTCTGGTATGGCGGCGATGAAGTCTTGTATCGGGACCTTCGTGGCCTTTGCAGGGACTTGAGACCAGAGGGCTTTGGTCTTTTCCCCGTCCATCCAGATGTCCATGAACTCTCTTGTGAAGGTTGCCATCCGATTGCACATGTGACCGTAGCTTTCCATTGCCCTCATGTGGTTCACTTCGTCCACCCTCACGAAGATATACTGCCGGAGCAGGTTGATGTCGAAGTGTTGGTATTCGCCGTCGAGTCTTTTCTTTGGAAGCATCGAGAAGAGGTCTGTGAGCATTGCTCCGTCCACAGTCAGGTCGGTTGTGAAAGACCCCCCCTTGACGAATTCATCTATGGTCTTGAGGTCGTCGTAGAACGCCGGACCAGTGACGAGTTCCTTGCTTTCGAGTATATCGTCATCGTCCAAGTAGTCGTTGAGAAGTTGGAAGTGGTTCTTGCTCTTGTCCTTATTTGTGTACCTCCAGTCACCGCCACAGTCTAGGTGTATGCCCAGACGATTGTATATGAAGAACCTCCACCCCCTGTCGAACCAGTGGTCTACGCCCTTGCTTATCTTCCAGAGATTATAGTGGAATAGGAGGGCCATTATGTCTTGGTCGGTGGTGTGCTTATCGTAGACCTTGACGTAGACCTCGCGGTCGTTGTCCTTGCTTACATAGTTGAAGTCAAACAGCAGCCTCCTGAAGCCATCGATTAAGTAGAACTGCCCATCGGGCCTGAGCATTTGCTTACTCCTGATTTTCTCAACGATTTTAGGCTCTGCTGAGTAGATTGTGATGAAGTTGTTCTCGACTGCAGTCTCGTAGATGAGGTTCTCAAGGCCCTCGTCCTCCTTGTAGCCCTTCACATTGTCATTGTGTTGCTCTTCAAGGTATTTGACATGCTTCTTCGCCCATGTCTCGAAGCTGGGCTTCTTGTCGAAGTGGTAGTGGTCGTCCTTGTATTCGTCTTGCAGTTCTTCCTCTGAAGGCTTCTTGAATTTGGGCATTGGCTTGGCATCCTCGTTGAACTTTGTGAAGTCAAACCCCGTATATTTTGCCTTTACGAACTTGGCGAGTTCAGATACCTTTGCTTTGCAGAGGTAGTATTTCTTGCCGATGATGTAGTCTTTGTTCTCGTCGAGGTAGTCGAGTTCCATCATTTCCTCGCCTTGTTCTTTCGGTAGTCCCTGCGTCTGCCGCTGTGAGTACGGCAACTGCGTACATGAAGTGCTGTTCGTTCTTGCTGAGCGTGCTTACGAGGAGCAGGACGAGCGGCCCCTTCGAGGTCCCCTCGTTCTTCTCTTATCCGTTTTAATTGCGGTTCAAGTTCTCCACGTTCGTCCATCCTATGTAATGCCATTAGAGCATAACGATACGCCCTCAAACACTCGATTCGTCTATTGATGTCCATCGTCCCTTTTATTGAGCCATTGGAAACGGCTCTCATATTCTTCTATTACGGCTCTGTGATTGTTCAACTTCCCATCCCAAAACGGGAAGTTTCCCCATCCATAACGCTCTTGACATTTAGCTTCAAGGACTTTCTCCTTGTCTTTCAGCCAAACATAGAACGCTTCTATACTGCTCATATGGATTATTGGCATGACCCATCCCTCTTTCCAAGTTGTTTAAATAACCTACTTAATAGGTACAATCCTGTTCCTAATGCCATGAGCCAAATGCCACCCCATAACAACTCATCAAACATCGTTAGCATCCCTCACTTCTTTGTCACATCTCATATCGCATGGTTTGGCAGTACATGCAGAACATGGTAAATTAGCTTCCCATTCTGCCTGTCTTTCTCGTTGTTGTTCTGCCAAAAAATACGCATAATCATTGTTTGCCATTATCATCCATTCCTTTGAGTATCTTCTGAAATATGCAATTTTCTTCATCACAAACATGAATTATAATTTGTCCAGATAATCTGCAATTATTTCTGTCATCTTCATTTTTAAAATTACACTTAATCATCTTTTCACCTCTAGATTTCTTTCTTTAAACTTTATGGATGCAGTGCAACAAGATGGAAGCAAACTCTTCCTGCCTCTCGAACAAACATCTACTGCATTATCCACGTCCCCTTCTTGGTTCTTGGTTAATTCCTTGATGCACTTCTCGCAAAGTTCTATGGGTGTCCTCCATCCTCTGATTTCCACGTAACACGTTCTCGTGTTTGGATTACCGTCAAAATGACAACCTGTCATGGAGCCTCCCTACCTTGGTACTCGTATGATTTCGTAACTTCTACTGAGACAAAATGCCCAGTGACCTTTGAATGTTCTCTCGCCATGTCTTTCGCATGATTGTAATCCTCATCATGCCATTCGCAAGCCTGACAACTCGCTACCACACTAATCACACCTAAATTCTTACAAGCCATGTGAATCATCCCTTTGATTGTCTTTTGTTATCATGGTGCTTTGCCGGGGTGAGTAAGGGACCATTCTTCGTCCAATTTTTTCTCCCCGATACCGATGACTTGGGGGGCATTTTCCCCCACTTTAGCCGACCCCCCTTTGTTTGTCCCTGCATAATTGTTGTTGTCATAGTATCCCTTGCGCCTCCGGGGTTTCTTATCCTTTTCCCCCTTCTTGCGCCCAGGAACCCATCCGGTGAGACGCTTGCGCGCTATGCCAGCCTTCGTCCTCTCACTTAGCCTCTCACGCTCCATCATGGCGAGCGTAGACATGATAGCTAGTACCACATCCCCAAAGGGGCCGAGGGTTCTGAAGTATTGTTCCTGAAAACTGTCCCAGTGAATGCCCAGATTCTTCAACTCCTGAAGTTTCTGGACGGTGAAAACCATACCTTTCCGGCTAAAACGGTCTATGGCCCAGAATACTAGGACATCGAACTTTCTCATATGAGCGTCTTTGAACATCTGATTAAACGCTGGTCGGTTATCCTCAGCCCCAGATATGATGTCAATGTATTCTTGGCTTATGACATATCCTGCTTTCTCACAGTAGGGCCGCAGTTGTAGGAGTTGGTTGTCCACATCCTGCTTGTTTGTGCTGACTCTAACGTAGACTGCTGCTGTTTTCACCCTATTGCCTCTAGTATGTGTTTTATGTTCTGGAGTATCGTTACCGTATTAACTCCAGTAACCTTACTGACTCTCCGTAGATACTCGTCGCTGTAGTTCATCTTCTGTTTTGGTATAACATTAAGGCGTTCATTAAACCAGTGCTTATACAAAATGATTCTAAAGGTGTCATAGCCCACCACCTCTTTGTAGGTTTCTTTTTCCCTGAGACTATCTCTAAGTAGATTATGTCATGTTTAGGGCAACCTTTAGGTGGTTGGTGTAAGACGCTTGTTTTTATGTAAGTTCCCCCTACGCCCCTATGTATAAAAGCTAACTTAGTCATGTCCTAGCCTCTGTAATGTTATGGCAATTATTTACTATGTCATTATCTTTGTTGTAGACGATGTGTAGGACTGTACCATCGGCAAAGGCTAAATAATTGCCATCATCTTCATCATAAGCCTCAAACTCTTCCCTGAGTTTTCCGTCATCGTCTTCAATCTCGATACAATCATCACTATGCCCATAGACCTTAATCCTTGACATTTTGTGCCTCCCCTCGTTTTAGTCGCTCTTCCAAGCGATTAATCTTTTTACATTTGTGAACCGTGTATCTCACCTCATTCTGCTTTTCAAGAATAAGCCGAAGCTGAGAAACCATTATATCCACATCAACGCACTCATCCAAGAGCTTATCATAGTTTCCCCGTCCTCTAAGCTGATGAGCTACTTCGACAGTAAGTTCTCCCATCTCCTCAATGAGCATAAGCAGTTGAGCGGATTCGCCCCACTTCTCCAATGCTTTAAGGTATACTGCCTCATCATGCGTATACCCAGAGTTTACAACATCCTCAAGTTCCATTGACATCCCTCTTTTCGTATCTTAGACAAGCTAAACAGTCTGCCCATTGAAAATCAAGACCTACCCGTTGAGCTATAAATTCACATCCACTTGGATAGCGTCTTTTCACATCACTCTCATTGTACATTAACCACTTACAATCAATCTTAGGTCTTCCGTCAAAACTCATTTAGATTCCTCCGTTCCTTCATATCCTAATTCCCATTTTAATCGTGCTAAAAGAAATTGTGGAAACTCAAAGAGTATTGCCATAGTACAGGTCGGACAATGAAAGTCCTGTGGTAAAAACCGCCAACATGGTTTAGTATTCTCATCCCTTTTCATTGTCATCCCTCACTTCTTGGTAGTCCCAGTTACACCGCCCAAAGTCGGTACGGTATACTCGGAGATTAAAATCCTTCCCTACCATGCTTTGATAGTATTTCTCCTTGACAATCGTATGCCGCCTCAAAGTACAAAACGGAATACCCTGCTCACCAATAAAGGTCAGATGAAGCATAAGACCCGATTTCGGAAGCTCATAATAATCGCCCTTAGTAGTTCGGGTATCATACTCCCTTAACGTAGACATAATTGGAGCCATAACATTCTTTACACAAACAAGTTCAGCCTTATGCTGACCCCAAAGCTTATGGTAGTCATGACTAAAACTAATATGTGGTTCTTCAGGTTCTTTCATGGTTTAACATCCCCTCGTTCATTACCAATGCCTAACCAAATTAATGGTAATGCTACTACACATATGGGTGTCATTATTAAGGCTATTGTAAGATGTCTGCTCCACTCCTTGAATGTTGGTAGTCTTGTGTCGAATGTATGACACCCAAAAGGATACACACTAAATCCAACAAAGGCAAAACCTAACCACCCTAACATTAAAATACTAAGTACGTTCATCGTCCCTCTTTTTCTTTCGATATTTTCCACTCGGTTTAAAGCGCCACTCGTGGTAGAGGAAGTGGTATACGATGTCGATGGCGTTCACCGTAGTCGTTCCCTCCACTGCTGCCAAACGTAATCATCCTCTAGTCGTCTGAAACTCTGGCAGTCTATTATGGTTCCCCTATACTTGTTAGTGCATCGTCCATTGTCTGCGCAGCCGTCGCACACGTTCACTGTCGCACCTCCAACACAGTCAGTAACCGCTTACATTCGCTGCATCGGCTGTTGCGGATTACACCATAGTTGCTTCCGCACCGAACTCTTAACCCTTCAATACTATGCCGTTCATCCATAACCTAATACCATGCCTTGCCCTGCCGGGCCTCGCCAAGCCTAGCCTTGCCAAGCCGAGCCATGCCTTGCCAAGCCTAGCCTTGCCTAGCCCTGCCTTGCCAAGCCTAGCCCCGCCTAGCCCTGCCTTGCCAAGCCTAGCCATGAGTGTGAACATTGTTTGGGGGTTGGGGTGGAGTCAGCTAGCTGACAACCAACTCCACCCTCCCCTACGCATATCCCATCTCTAAGGAGTGAGGTGATGATGGTGTTGCCAGGGCAGAGTGGGGGGTATTGGTTTCCAATTCTGCCCTGGCTCTTTAGGAAGTCGGGCGTTTCAATACTTGGTAAAAACATTAATGCACCTCAGTTAATGGCACATCACTTAGTGTCTGCTCAGCTACTTCGACTATCTTCTCCATAGGCAGGCGTTTGAATGTGGCTTTGTAGCATAGGCTGACTATCACATCTGGTTCTTTGTTGTTTATCCACTCATAGAATTGCGCTGTAGTCGTTAGTTTACGGTCCTCTAGCAGCCACTTACGCACCTTCCAATAACGGTCATCCTTAGTTTGGCCTAGTATAGTCTGTTGATGTAATAGGTTTTTCTCGTCCATTGTTCTAATTATGGATTCCATGTTGTCTAGTCGTGAGTTCGTATCCCTGCGTATTCCATCTATTATCCGCAGTAAAGTGGTTTTTCCACAGTGTTTGTGTTTCTTCTCGTTCTCTATCATCTCTCTATCATCTCTCTATCAACACCATCAACATACATACATACCCATGTATGTTCATATCCCTCGACTGCCTCTATAGTACTTCCTAGATTCGTTTGTTCTCTATCCATTGCTTGTATCGTCTGTGGGCTTCTTCTCTGGCTTCTGCTTGGCTCCACCCAGCTCCTATGAGGTTACGGTATATCCGGTTACGGACATTCCTACTCATTTTATGAGAGTTGTGTGAGGTAGCATGAGTGTAATCCTATCTTCTCAGCGCGTCTTCCGCTGCTAGTCTTGCCTTCTCCTTGGACTGTGACTAAACCAGCCTCCTGCAACTCCCTAATCCTTGGTCTGAGGGTGTTGCCTTTAATGCCTGTCTCATACTCTATCTGTTCGCGGGTCCTGGGTCTGTCGTCTGATAGTATGCCTAGTATCTGTTGGTAGCAGCGGTTAGCGTAGAGGAGATTCAAATCATAATATGCGTGTAGACTCTGCTGGCTCATCATATGTTGTTTATGAGTAGTGTCTCACCCTCCTTACCCGTCATAGCGAAACCAACCAACCAACCGCTCATCCCAAGGAACATCAACGTCAAAAAAGAGAAAAACCAATCTTGGCTGTTTACGGTAGCCGCTAACATAGCGCACATAACCCCCAACATGAAAAACACACCAGCCCAACACACTAAATCAACATCCCAGTGTTTCACTTTGTCACCTTTTGCACGTAACCTAGCGTTAACGTGTTGTTTTTGATGCCGCAGACATAGTAGCCTTTCGCCCAAAGTCTGACCAATAACTTGAAGGGGTTGGTTTTGTATTTCTTGTTCTTCTCAGCCCCAATCTCATATTCTCCGGCCCCGGCTGCGGCCCCGGCTGCGTCCCAGGCTGCGGCCCCGGCTGCGTCCCAGGCTGCGGCCCTGGCTGCGGCCCTGGCTGCGGCCCCGGCTGCGGCCCCGGCTGCGTCCCTGGCTGCGGCCCTGGCTGCGGCCCCGGCTGCGTCCCAGGCTGCGGCCCTGGCTGCGTCCCAGGCTGCGGCCCTGGCTGCGGCCCTGGCTGCGGCCCTGGCTGCGGCCCCGGCTGCGTCCCAGGCTGCGGCCCTGGCTGCGGCCCCGGCTGCGTCCCAGGCTGCGGCCCCGGCCAACGGAATTAACTTTATGCGAATCTCTCCCTTGATTTTGAACGCCTTACCAAGTGCCGTTGCATCTTTCTGTAACTCTTTGAGGTTGGGTTCCTCCATCGGAGCGAACCACTTAATAGTTTTGACATACTCTATCTCCTTGCACACTCGCTTGTACCACTTTGTGTCAAGGTACTGTTTGACAACGTAGGCTCTGACTGCGCGCTCATGCCTATCGTTCAACCACGTGGGCGTACTGCTTTCGTCAACCTTGAAAGTCCATGAATCTATGTCTTGGTTGTAGAACTGCTTAGGAGTGAGCTCAAAACGGAACCATTTACGCTTGGGGTCGTCCACTGGGAGTTTATCGTCGAGCTTATGTTGTTTGATGATTGTTTCGTGACTGCTAGTGTTTCCATCAGCGAGTACCTTTCCTTGGCGGGTGACTATGCCGCTGAAAAAATTACACATCTTATTTACCTCTCATATGATTATGGACCGGGTATGCGCGTGTTAACTTGGTTCGCTGGACCCCGCGCCTCTGTGGTTGCCTCACATTTTAACCTATGGTTGGCGTCGCCAGCATGGTTAGTTACTCGGTGGCATACCCGGTTGAGTGTTAAGTTCCTGGGATGATGAGTGTTTGAGTCTGCTGTAGGTAGTTCTTCCTCATCTGTATCATCTGGTGTAGGTTGTTGATTTCTTGGTTGAGGTATCGTATGTCACTGGCTCTAGCCATTATACGGCTCTCGTATGCTGCTATCTCGTTCCGTAGGTTCGTTTCAAAATCTTCCATGTTTTTTTGCCTCCTTATAATTCAGCCCAATTTGCGCCAGCTTTAACAACTCCTTCAAAGCTGTGTCGCTAATCTCAACCACCAACCCCACCTCCGTTGTTATAGTTCATCTCTATGAGTTTGAGTATTGCGTGGACTGCTACTTCTGATCGTGACCTGTATTCTGGGTGTGTTTGTTGGTAGTTGTCCATCCTATCTGCTAGTCCTTTAGAAATTGTTATGCTGGTATTCCGGTTGTTACCCTTACATTCCACATACATCTATGGTACATAATCATATATAAAATACTCAGTTTCTCAGCAGAAATTATATTACTTTCCATATGGAAAGTAATGGGTTACTAAACGGTAATGTGGGGTATTTTATATTGAACTAAATAATATCATTCTATGAGAGAGCAAAGAAAAAGACACACAACCATATCAATACCAGTGGACCTATTCGATAAAGTCCAACAAGTGATTAAGGAATCTCAAATGGGATATGACAGCGTGGCTGAGTTCGCCAAAGAAGCCATACGAACCCATATGCTAACCTACAAACCCAAGGAGGAAGAGATTGCTAAGTTGCAGAAACTTTAATCGCATCAGCCTTACTCAATAATTTCACCCAGAGGTCATAAGGTATCAAAACATATTGTGGTTTTTCACCCATAACCCGTATGTGGTGGTTTGGGTTTATAACTGGAGTTAGTGCGTTGGAATACTACCTTTTATCTCTAAGTTTTAAATGCATGTTCCTAGTATGTGTTTGGGAATAATATGACACCTAGTGAAATATCTGGGCAGATAGTTGGAGTATTCATCGGATTATTAGGAGCAGCTTTAGTCGTGTACTTGCTTGCTAGGGTTTCTAAAAGGTTAGGGTTAAGGATTTTCAAGTTTCTTTGATTTTGCCAGGAATTCCTCCACCTCCCTTAACAGTTTTTTATCCTCCTCTGCTTGTTTCCATGGGTCAAGAGAACGTCGGCACTTAGGTTCCTTACACCGGGTTTGACCTGGGGGGTTCAATGTCTGACACCAGGGGCAGGTTATCAGCTTCGGATCCAGAACCTTACTGGCTGCTGTCAGTCCGGCTTGCACTAGCATCTCGTCCCGGTAGTCCTCATCCCCCAAGTGGATATACCTTTGTAGGCTTCGACTCCCTGGCTTCCAGCGTCCTGACCTCTCGACTATCGCCAGAGGCGTCTTCTGCTGAATCAGTTGGGTGGTTCGGCTGTGTCTGAATAAGTGTGTATAGACTCGTTTCTTTAGTCCGGCTTTGATTGCGTCCCTTTTGATGTGTTGTATGTAGGCTTGGTCGCGTATGGGTATCCACCGCCGCCACATCTTATGATAGGTCTGGAATATGTTGCTTTTGGGGTTGTCTTTGGTGGGGTGCTTCTCAAGCCAGTCAAGGAGGTATGGGACGGATAGGGTGAGTATCTTAGTCCCGGTTTGGGTCTTGCTCTCCCGGTAACTGAGTTCCCCATAGTTTTCATGGAGGGTTAAATCCTGTAGCTTAGTGTTTAGTATCTCTTTCTTCCTAAAGTTTCCATCATAGTGGACCGCATACAAGGCTCTCCAGTTCTCAGGCGCAACATCCAACAACCGCTTCAACTCATCATACGTTAGCAGGTCAGCTTTAACCAGGCGATCCTTTGGCTGATGCAGGTGAATATCCTTTAAGATGGTTGGGTGTTTGTCGTCGAGTAGGTAGCGTATGAACTTCATAATTACAGCCTTGCGGGTGAACTTAGTCCATTCGCTATAATTGGATTTCTCAAGCTGGTATATTAGCTGGTTGATGTCTTCCCGGCTCATCCGGTTAAATGGCTTCTTAGCCCTCACCAAGTACCAGTTTAGGTTGTATTGCAGGCTTTTAATGCGCTCCAGGCTTAAACCTTGGGTTACAGCATGTTTTATGAAGGTTTTAACTAAGGACTGATTTATATGGGAGGCAACCATATACTACATAGTTAGTCCAATGGGCTATATATAGGAAGCATACAAAGTACTTCCGTTCAGGTGATGACTGCTACTGCTTTGTCCGCTGTCACACTGAATAAGGTTATACACTCTTTATCACCAGCGAGCACCAACGTTCACGCTGCGGGACTATAATTCACAGCCTTATTTTGTTGTTTTCAACCTCTATAACCTTTAAATTCGGTTGTTCTACCTGTTTTCTAGCCTGTTGAAGCTGTTTAAGCCTGATTAAGTTAGCCCACATAGTTTCCTCGTATATGTTCTCCTGCAACCGCAATATGCGCCCTAGTCTCTTTAGTCCTTCACCACCTATGCTTAGGATAGCTATGAGTAGGCAGGCTTCTAATACTCCTTGTAGTACCCCCGCTAAGTTGATTAACTCATTCACTATCGTCTCCTCCGTCTCTTAATGAATAACACCATCAAAGCGAATACAGCGAGTATAAGCAGTATACCCTTATTGATTCCTCCTCGGTGGAAGAAAACAACATTGAATGCTGTTTGGTTCTCTGCGGTTCCGCATGAGTCAATTATGTTAACCGTCACTGTGACTGGGTAGCCTTCCGGCATCGTAACCACATCTTCATAGGTTGCATTCTCTCCGATGCTACAGTGGGTGAATGTGTTCCAGTCTCCATCGTTGATTCGATAATAACATTGTGGTGAGGTGAAACCATTTAAGGTTACTGTGACGTTTTCATTGACGCTTGGTATAACCCAGAATAAGGTACTTCCATTCACTGGGTTGGTGATGTATACACTCTGGTTCGCGCAAAGGTTTGTTGTCTCGGTTGCTGGGTAAAAGGGGTTTCTTACCATGATAACGTTGTCAGATGCGCCTTCAGGGGCGTGCATGAAAGAATTGGCTGGCATTGAGAGAGTCAAGTTTAATTCTAGGAAACCTATGGTTATTCGGTAGCCATAGTATGGGTTCATTGGTATTGTGACAGTTGATGAACCTCCTTCTATAGGCTGTAGTAAGCCAGTGACGCAGAAAACTAATGCGATAAGTAAAATGGTTTTTTTTTAATCATATGTTTGTTAAAGGTGCGGATGTGTAGTCCGTCAAGCCAATCACAAGCCACAAAACTAGCAGTTTCGTCTGTCATCTCACATCATCCTCCTCTCTATGTTACGTATGAAGTTTACAATCTCAGTTCTCTCGGCTTTGGTGCTTTGGTTCTTCAACCACACTATCACCTTATGCACAAACAAACGCTTCATAATGCCTTCCTCTTATCCCTTC
>Ga0315297_10001844_pt1 | contig 13253 bp, 15 predicted proteins | sample YL17G15_0_MG_FD_203628 | JGI IMG/M metagenome (GOLD analysis project Ga0315297, IMG submission 203628) | Sediment microbial communities from Yellowstone Lake, YNP, Wyoming, USA - YL17G15_0 | ecosystem: Environmental > Aquatic > Freshwater > Lake > Sediment | place: USA: Wyoming | collected... | reverse complement strand
GTGCACGGCTCCGATTCCCTGGAGTCCGCCGAGAAGGAGATCCGCCTGTTCTTCCAGGAGGGGGAGATGTTCAGCTACGAGCGCAGCATCGACCCCTGGGTGTTCGAGTAGGGCGCTACTGGATGCGCACTACCGGCGTGGCCTGCTGCCACAGGCCTTCCAGATCGTAGAAGTGGCGCTCGTCGGGGCCAAAGATGTGGACGACGACGTCGCCCAGGTCCAGGAGAATCCAGCCCGACGCCGGCGCCCCCTCGCGGCCGTAGGCCTTGATGCCGTCCTTGGCCAGCTCCGAGTCGATGGCATCGCAGAGGGCCTGCATCTGGCGGACGGTCGGGGCGCTGGCAATCACGAAGTAGTCGGCGAACACGGTCACCTTGCCGATATCCAGGAGGAGGATATCCTCGGCCTGCCTATCGGCGAGGAGATCGACGATCCTGCGAGCTAGAGTTGACCCTTCCAGATGGCCTCCTACTTCAGTCAAGGCTAAGAACATTATACCATAGGCGGTGGCGATGGGTAGGAAGCGAGTGATCGTGGCCATGAGCGGCGGGGTGGACTCCTCCACTGCGGCCGCCCTTCTGGTGCGCCAGGGGCACGAGGTCAGCGGCGTGACCATGCGCCTGTGGACGCCGGAGAACCCCGATGCGCTTGTGGATTTCCGCCGCTGTTGCTCGCCGCAGGAGATCGAGGACGCCCGCACGGTCTGCCAGGCCCTGGGCATCCCCCACCGCGTCCTCAACTTCGAGCGGGAGTTCGCCTCAGCGGTGGTGGACTACTTCTGCCAGGAGTACCTGCGGGGGCACACGCCCAACCCCTGCCTGGCCTGCAACCAGCACATCAAGTTTCGGCTGCTGCTGCCCAAGGCGCTGGCGCTGGGCGCCGACTATCTGGCCACCGGCCACTACTGTCGCATCATCAGCGGCGACCATGGCCACGAGCTCTGGCGGGCCAGGGACGAGGGCAAGGATCAGTCCTACGTGCTGTACATGCTGGGGCAGGAGGAGTTGGCGCGGCTGCTCTTCCCCCTGGGCGACTACACGAAGGGAGAGGTGCGCCGGATGGCGGCGGAGATGGGCCTGCCGGTGGCCAGCAAGACCGATAGCGCCGATATCTGCTTCCTCCCCCGCGGCGGCTACCGCGCCTTCCTCGCCGAGCGCTTCCCCCAGCGGCCGGGCGACATCGTGGACAGCGACGGGCGCATCGTGGGCCGCCATGAGGGCATCGCTGGCTACACCGTCGGCCAGCGGCGGGGCCTGCCGGCCAGGGGCGGCAGGGAGCCCCTGTACGTCCTGAGCCTGGACCCGCTGACCAACAGCGTCATCGCTGGCAGCGAGCATGAGCTCCTGAGCGATGTCCTGTGGGCGGACAAGCTTTCCTTCGTGTCGGGCCAGGCGCCGCCGGAGCCGCTGGCGGTGGAGGCGAAGATACGCTATCGCAGCCAGGCGGCGGCGGCCCTGCTCGCGCTGCACGATGGGCGGGCGGAGGTGCGCTTCGAGCGGCCCCAGCGGGCGATCACCCCCGGCCAGGCGGTGGTCTTCTACCAGGGCGAGAAGGTGCTGGGCGGCGGCATCATCACCGAGAGCGCTGGTTGATGGTCATGAGCGGAACAACTCGACGAAAGGCAGGGCTGTCCGCCTTGCGGATTCCGCCTTCGACGGAGAAGCCCTGCAGCTACGAGCCTCGTCGCCCTCGCTCATCCTGACCCCGTCGCCCCCGCTCGTCCTGAGCTTGTCGAAGGAGCGGGGGCTCATGGTTCGACAGGCTCACCATGAGCGGCTAACCAAGCTCACCATGAGCGGAGATGCGCAGGCATCGCAAACCGCTCGTCCTGAGCTTGTCGAAGGATGAGCGGCCCGAAAGGCTCACCATAATTGTTCAGCTTGCGCTCGACCTATGCTATAATGGGCCGCCAGCCTTGCCCAGCGGCATCAGCCAGAGGCTGAGCCGCCTTGCGGCGGAGGCAGGCTCTTTCAGCCTAGGAGGTCGCGGCTATGGGCATCGACAGTTTGCAGGACGTGCGGGACGTATGCATTATTGCCTTCACCATCGCCGGGACGATCCTCTTTCTGGTGGCCATTGTCGTGACCCTGGTGGCAGGCTTGGCTGCCATCGCCGCCTTCCGGGCGGCGCGCCGCGTCATCGATGAAGGGGTCAAGCCAGCGGTGAACAACGTGCGGGGGACGGTCACCTTCATCTCAGACACGACGGTATCGCCGATCATTCGCGTTTACGGCCTCTTCTCGGGGATCAAGCGAGGGCTGGGAGCGCTCGCTGGGCTGGGGCAGAGAGGGGGAGGCGGCAAGGGCCGCCAGGAGGGACAGAAGAAATGATGAGGTTCTTGTTCGGGTTCGTCCTGGGTTTCATCACTGGCGCCTGCCTGGCCGCTTTCATGGCTCCCGCTCCCGGCCGCCAGACGCGGCAGCGGCTGGAGGAGGTCTGGCGAGAGCGCACCAGCGAAGAGACGCGAGAGGGGGTCCAGCAGGCGATAGGGAAGGCGCGCGAGGGCGTGGAGATGGCGCGTCGGCGGCTGGAGGAGGCCCTGAAGGCCGGGCGGGAGGCTCAGAAGGAGGCGGAGAAGGAGATGAAGGCCCGCCACGAGGAGGCCACCAAGGGCTCGACGGACTAGAACGAGCCAAACCGGAAGCAGGATCCCCCGCGCAGAGCGGGGGATCTCTTTTTGTCTTGCCCAACCCGTCGCTCTAGCTGGCGGAGGGGGTGGGATTCGAACCCACGGACCCTTGCGGATCACACGCTCTCCAGGCGTGCCTGATCGACCACTCCAGCACCCCTCCGGGGGACAAGCCTTGGCGGAGGGGGAGGGATTCGAACCCCCGGTGAGCGTAAACCCACACCGCTTTTCGAGAGCGGCACCATAAGCCTCTCGGTCACCCCTCCTGGCGCTACTCATTATAGCATCGGGGGAGGGGCGAACGTTGCCGAGGGAGGCTACGGTTATCCCATCGCCACCACAAGCCACACGGGGGTCGGTTTTCTGAGGCTATTCCCAATGTGGTTTCCCGGCTTCAGTCGCAGCCTTTTGCCAAAGGCCACGTATAGCTTCGGCTATCGGCTGAAGGCGGTACGTGTCTCCCCGAAAGGTGACGGCGAAGTTTGTGGTGTCGAAGTTGCGGAGGTAGTCGGTTGCGTCCAAGCCGACGATCATGTTGGGCGGTCCCACGTTTGAGTCAGCAAAGTTGTGGCGCTCCGATGACGTCGCCCACTCCTCCAAGCGCTCGTCAAAGTGTTCAAAGTAATTCCTGAACGTTCTAGGTTGAAGGGGGGAATCCTCACCAGCGGAGAGGCTCGCCCTCAGCTCTGCTCCCCGTTCAGGCAGGAGCGGTCGTGGTGGCCAAAGGAGCTTTGAGATGTTGCCAGCAGCAACCAGGAATGCCTGGACAGAGAACCAAATACGATCCATGTCACCGGCCTGCAGGGCTCCGTTCAAGTCCTGGGCCGCGACAAGCGCGAACCTGCATTGTCGCTCAACCTCGCGTTGGAAGATTCGCAGAAGCATGGTATTCATAGTGGCCCCCGCGGTAAGCGCTATCGGCAACGCCGCTTTCTTGGGGAAGCAAGCCTCTTCGAAGCGGCACACCCCATCCTACTCGCACCCGCGAGGGTTGGCGAGGGCAGGGTCTCGCTGGGGAGCCGGCGCTCATGGGGCTTGGCCGCCCAGCTCGATGACCCAATACCAGCGATAGGTGCTGCCCCCGTTGTACGCGCAGCCTACGCCGAGCGCCGCGAAGTCGGCCTTCAGCAGGAGGTCGTTGTGCGCCGGCGACTTGCGCCACGCATCGAGGGTCTCCCAGGCGGTGGCGGTCCCGGCCGCCAGGCTCTCGCCGCACCAGGTGTTGTAGGCTGTGCAATCGTACCCGAAGGCGGCCAGCCGCCCCAAGTTGTCTCGACCTAGAGAGTCAGTGTGGCTCAAGTACCCATTCCCGGCCATGTCTTCGCTCATCCACTGAGCGGCCTGCGTCAGGGCAGACGATGTGACTAGCGGCCCTAGGCCGTTCTCAGCTCTGTAACCGTTGATGAGGGTGACGAGCTCGCCGATGTCGGGGACCGGTGTCGAGGAGGGAGGGACAGGCTCCGGCGCCGCCGGTTCCAGGGCAGGGGAGGGAGGGACGGGCTCCGGCGCCACCGGCGCCAGCGTGGGGGAGGGAGCGACCGGCTGCGGCGTCGTCGGCGCCAGCGTGGGGGAGGGAGGGACAGGCTCCGGCGTCACCGGCGCCAGCGTGGGGGAGGGAGTGGCAAGCTGCGGCGTCGTCGGCGCCAGGGTGGAGAAGGGAGCCCTGAGCTCCTGAAGCACACTGGTCTGGCCATGACGAGGCGGCGCCGGAACCTGATCGCTCACAACGAATAGGCAGAGAGCAGCGAGGCCAAGGGCGAGCGAGGCGCGCGGCAGGAGCCGCCAGATGGCCGAAATCCGCGCTGAGGACGTGTTGCCTTCTGAATCCATCGCGCTCGTATACCACCGCCAGGGTCAGGTGAACTGCAGGCTTGGCGCGCCGCAGCTATCCTACACGCAGCCGCGAGGGTTGGCAAGAGAGGAGAGAGCGCGGTTGGGAACCTGATTGTCGACACAAGGCAGGGCTGAAGCCCTGCAGCTACGATCCTGACTGCTCTTTACTTCGTAGCTGCAGACCTTTAGGTCTGCCTCTAAGGGGCCACCGTCTTCGCCCCGATGTCCGCGCATCACAGCAGCGGCGGCTGGGGTGCGGATGGTCTGCTGAGGCGCAGCAATCAGGTCCAGCGGCGAGTCCAGCGCGCAATGAGGCTCCGCCAGACAGACTCGCCCTCCCGATCGGGCACACATGACAGTCCCTACCCTCAATTAGCTAGGCCACGGCTACCAGCAGGTGGTAGCATAGCCGTAATGCGGAGCAACACAGAATTCTCAATCGCTGGAGGAGATGCCATATGACTGGCCCGTTCGACCCGATTACAATTGACGGAATCAGGATCCGCAATCGCTTCATGCGCTCCGCTACCTGGGATGGCACCGCAACTGACGACGGGGGGGTCACCGATGCCTCCGTGAAGATCTTCGAGGGCGTGGCAAGCGGCGGCGTGGGTCTCATCGTCACCGGCTACGCGTACGTCTCGGAACAGGGGAAGGCTGCCGTCGGCCAGTACGGCGTCTCCGAAGACCGCCACATCGGCGGACTGCAACGCCTGGTGAAGGCCGCCCACGACCACGGTGCCAAGATAGCGCTCCAGATCGCGCACGCGGGAATTGCCGTGGGGTCACTTAGACGCAGAGACCTCGTCGCCCTGGCGCCTTCCAGGATCGAGGGCTTAACGTCGCCACATCGGGCCTTGACTTCCTTGGAGATCGAGGAGATTGTGTCCGATTTCGGCGCCGCTGCCGCGCGCGCGAGAGAGGCGGGGTTCGATGCTGTCCAACTGCACGCTGCGCATGGCTATCTCATGAGCCAGTTTCTGTCCCCGCTGGCCAATCGCAGGACGGACAAGTGGGGAGGAACGGCCGAGAGACGCCGACGCTTCCACGTTGAGGTGATGCGCTCGGTACGCCGAGCGGTCGGTGAAGCCTACCCGATTTGGATGAAGTTGGGCCTTCAGGATCACAGCCCTGGAGGGCTACAGTTGAGTGAGGGTCTCGATGCCTTGAAGGTGCTGACTGCCGAGGGCCTCTCGGCGGTTGAGGTCAGCATCGGCCGCGCCTCCGGGGCCGCCCGAGTGGGCAAGCCAGGGGATGAGGAGCGCCCCTACTTCCGCAGCGACAGCGCTGAGGCCAAGCGCGTCGTTGACATTCCGATCATGCTCGTGGGAGGAATTCGAAGCCTCTCGATGGCCGAAGATATCCTCGGCCGCGGTGACGCCGATATGATATCGATGTGCAGGCCCCTGATACGTGAACCGGGCCTGATCGCGCGCTGGCAACACGGCGACACCGCACCCGCGAAGTGCATTAGCTGCCTCAAGTGCATGGCCCTTCCCTTCCGGGGGGAGCCACTGGAATGCGCGGAGGAACGTCGGCTTCGAGAGGAGGCTACGGGGGGTTGACAGGAAGCAGCGCGGCGGCGGCTCACGCCTACGCCGCTACGGGGAGTAGCGGCGAAACGGTGTGTGCAAGCAGGCCCAGGGCTACTTATAGCATTAGAGCAGCGGCGGCTGGGGAGCGGAGGCCGGCGGCTCGCTGGCGGCGCCCAGTAGCTTGGCCATCTGGCGAGCGTTGCGCACGGCGAAGTCCTGATAGCAGTTGTTCATCAGCACGTGCACCCGCTCCGCCTGCTCGGCCAGACGCTGGATGGGCGACACCCACTCCTTGAGCTCTTCCTCAGCGTACAGGTAGCGGAAGCGCTCGCTGACGGTCATGCCTTTGCGCTCCCACATCTCGGCGTTGCGACCGTGAAAGCGCACCAGGGCGTCGCTGGCGGTCGCCTCGGCCAGCGGCGGCACGCTGGAGCGAAGGCCCTGAGGTTCATCCACACAGACGAAGGGCAGGCGGTGGTCGGAGAGGAAGCGCAGGATTCGCTGGCGGTTCGTCTCCGAGAGCCAGCGGTTGTTGCGGAACTCCACCGCGACGGTGTACTGGGGTAGCCGCTCCTCTTTCACCTCCAGAATGTAGTCTGTGCTCTCGCTGCCGGGCATGAACCAGGGCGGGAACTGGAAGAGCACCACCCCCAGCTTGCCAGCGCTGTCCAGGGGCAGTAGGACAGAGGCGAAGCGCTGCCACATCTCGTCACGCAGCGCGGGCGGCAGGTCACGGTAGTAGACGTTGGTTTTCTGGCGCGCCTTGGCGTCCAGGGCCTCGCGCACGTCCTTGGGCAGCGACCTCACCTGCGTCGGGTGATGGGTGAACAGGGCGTAGGCCTTCAGGTCGAAGGTGAACTCGGCCGGGGTGCGCTCCACCCAGAGGGCGGCGTTGCGCTCCGAGGGGAGGCCGTAGTAGGTGCTATCGACCTCCACGATGGGGAAGTTCTCGGCATAGAAGCGGAGGCGCTCGGCGGGCGTGCTCGCCGCGGGCGGGTAGAAGGCGCCGCTCTCGATGAGGGTGGCGTCGGTCCAGGAGCAGGTGCCAACGAGGATGCGGGCAGCCACGGCCATCCCCATTATGGCGCGAGGCGGGCCAAACAGCCAGGGCGGGGGCCATCTTCCTGGCCCGGCATCTTGGCAGGGGAGGCAGCATGTAGTATGTTAGTGAACACTCACTATTATGGCCAAGCGAGCACCCAAGCGGACAGCCCAACAGAGAAGGCGCCTCATCCTGGAGACCGCTCAGGCCATGTTCGCCGCCTCCAACTACACCAGAGTGAGCACCGCCGAGCTGGCCAAAGCCGCCGGCATCTCCGAACCCGCCCTCTACCGCTACTTCCCCAGCAAGAAAGACCTCTTCATCTCCACCATCAAGACCGCCGGCAAGAGGCTTCTGGACATCTGGGAGCGGCTGGCCGGCGAGTTGATCGACCCGCTGGAGATCATCCGGGCCATCGGCCTCGGCTACTACTACCACCTGCGAAGCCACTCGCCGGTCATGAAGCTTCTCTTCCAGGCCCTCTCCGAGGCCGATGATGAGGAGATCCGCCAGGCCCTGCGCGATAATTTCGCCGCCTTCGTCGGCTTCCTGGAGGAGAACATAGAGGAGGGCAAGAGGCACGGGGTGATCAGGCAAGACGTGAACCCCAGCGTGGCCGTCTGGCAGTTCATGGCCTTCGGCCTGGCCCTGGACCTGGTTCACCTGCTGGATTTCGACGAGAAGCTGAGCCGCAACCACGCAGAAGAGTGGGGAGAGCTCTATCTAAACTCGATTCGGGAGGGGACGCCTGGAGGGAGCAGAGCCGCAGGTCGTGTTGTGACCAAAGGATTCGACCGATACATGGTGGAGGACTGGCGAGAGCTCCACCTGGACTCGATTGAGGAGGGAGACTCTTGGTGGAGACTAGGCGAAAGGTTTCCTCGCTTCTAGACGAGCGGTGCCTCTGCGGCAGTCTCCTAGCCAAGGTCTCACGTGACGGGGTAGAGATTCTCTGCCGCCGCTGCAAGAGGATCCACCGCATTCGCTGGCCGGCGGAAAAGAGGAGGGTAGCTGCCCAAAAGGCCAAAATGGCCGTAGATGGCTAGATAGAGAGGCCAGAGGTGGCAAATCCAGAGCCCAGGACGAACGCATTGCCGAATCGTGCCGGGCGGTTCTGTTTTCCGCCCGCTGAGGGGGTGAGTGAAGACGTGAGCAGCGCGCTGGTGCTCTCCGATGAGCAGGAGAAGGAGCTTCTCCGCAGATGCTGGTACTCCCACGACGCCCGCTGGTACATGGCCGTCGCCCAGGAGTTCGGCGTCGAGGCGGCCAACAGGCTCAACAAGCGAGCGTGCCGCGCCTTGGGCGAGGCGGAAATGCGCCGCCTGGTCAAGGCCTTGGGCATCGCCGGACCGACGACGGTGCAGGAGTTGGTGCAGGTGATCGAGGCGGCCTTTCGCCTCTTCGTGCCGCCACCGCTGATGGAGCTCGATATCCGGGTGGTCGATGACCGCTCCTGGGAGGGGTGGATGAAACGCTGCTTCATCTACGACGACATCATGAAGGCTGGGATAGGCCCCTTCTACGTCTGCGCCGCCCTCGATCGCATTCAGGGCTGGCACGACGCCCTGGGCCTGCTGACCGATGAGCCACCAGCCCGGACCTGCCCCAAGATCCAGGGCGGGGAGTGCCGACCCGTCATCGCCTTTCGGCCGCTGAAGGCCTAGCGCGCTGTAGACACGCCTTCGACCCCGGGGAGGAGATCATGGATTTGGCAGTGCCTGAGAAATGGGAGCGCTAGCGCCTCAAAGCCCGGAGAATGCGCGGGCTGGCGCTGGCCCCATTCCTCAGAAAGGAGAGGGGATATGCCGATGACTGAAGCGCAACTGACTGCAATGGCTGAGCGGCTCTTCGATGGGTGGAACCGCCAGGACGTCGAGGCCGTCGTTGCCTGCTACACCGACGACCTCGTGTATCGCGACCCCAACACGCGGGGAGAGGTGAAGGGCCGCGACGCCATGCGCCGGTACCTGCGGAAGTTGTTCGGTGCATGGCAGATGCACTGGGCCCTGCGAGAGCTATTCCCGTTGGCCGACGCCGACGGGGCCGCCGCCTTGTGGCACGCGTCCTTTCGCAAGCTCGGCGGAGAGCGGACTGTGGAGGCTGACGGGATGGACCTCGTGCTTATGGATGGCGAACTGGTCAAGCGGAACGAGGTCTACTTCGATCGGGCGGTGCTGGCTCCGCTCCTCGGCTAGTCGCGGGCTCGGCGACCAGTCCATTTGGAGCGCGGCGAGCGCCAGGTCATGAACGGAAGGGGGAAGACCATGCGTCCAGCAGAGCTAGAGGAGCTACTGGAGAAGCTAGAGTCTCAGCGGCGGGAGCTCGTGCACCAGGTTGAGGAGGTGACCGAGGAGGAAGCCAGCCGCCGCCCGTCAGGGAGCGACTGGTCGACGAAGGAGCAACTGGTGCACCTGGCGGCCTTCGAGAGGCTCTGGCCGGAATGGGCCCTGAAGGTGCGAGACGAGCCCGGGTGCGAGGTGGGGCCTCCCTCACCCAACCCTCCGGCCTATCCGGAGGCGAAGGCCCGCTCCGTAGCCGATCTTCTGCAGGAGCTGGCCTCGGCACGTGCCGATACCATCGCTGCCATCGAAGGGCTCAGCGACGACGAGCTGAGGAGGCGAGGCAAGCACCTGCTTTTCGGAGAGATGAGCGTTCTGCAGATGCTACGGTCCCTGTACCGGCACGACCGAATGCACATCGATCAGATGGCAGGACGGGAAGGGTCGTTCAGAGCTGGCGGCCCAGGCGGCCCGAAGATTTAGGCTGCGCGTAACATCATGGTTCCAGGGATCCGCCGGCCAGTCTCGCTGGCGGCGCAGAAGGAGGTTCGATTCTATGAGCTCTAAGACCTCGCCAGAAAAGGACAAGCCCTATCGGGCGCTTCAGCAGCTATTCGCCCGACATCCAATAGGCGCCCCCGACACTGACACCTTCATCGAGATCCTCAAGTTCTGCTACGAGCCGGAGGAGGCCCACCTGGCCGCCCACATGACCTGGGACCTGGAGCCCGAGGAGGTCATCGCCAAGCGGGCGGGCATGCGCCTGGATGAGGCCGCGCGGCTCCTGACGACGATGGCCTCCAAGTTCTTCATCCGCGGCGTCAAGCGGCCCGACGGCGTGCGCGTCTTTCGCCTGCCCTACATCCTGCCGGGCCTGTTCGAGATGCCCTTCGCCGTGCGTCAGCCCTCACCGGACCTGGATAGGCTGGGGGACCTGTGGGAGAAGTATTTCGCCGAGGCTTGGGGGCGTGAGCTCCACAGCGGCTCCATCCAGCTCGGGCGGGCGGTGCCAGCCATCGAGGCCCCCAAGGACCAGGTCCTACCCTACGAGGACGCGGTTCAGATTGTCCAGAAATCTTCCTCCCCGATCGTCTACCCCTGCATGTGCCGCCAAGCAGCTCGCAACTGTGACGACCCCCTGGACGTTTGCATGATCTTCGGGCTAGAGCTCTTCGGCGGCAACGTGCCCGGCCAGCCAGTGTTCGACCCGGCCCAGATGGTGGACGGCCCCCCCAGGGCGCGTCGTGTGTCAGTCGATGAGGCGGTGGCGACACTCAAACTGGCAGCAAACGCCGGCCTGGTCCACACCACCATGAACTCCAAGGACGACTACTGGCTCATGTGCAACTGCTGCAGCCATGCCTGTCACAATCTGCGAGGGATAACGCAGCTTGACATCCCCCACGCGGTAGCGCCTTCAAGCTACTGGGCGGCGGTCGATGAGGACCTCTGCAACGGCTGTGAGGCCTGCGTGGACCGCTGTCAGGTGGACGCCATCGAGATGAACGAGAACATGGTCGCCGAGATAGATTACGAGCTCTGTCTGGGGTGCGGCGTATGCACCCTCGCGTGTCCGCCCGAGGCGCTGCGGCTGGAGAAGCGGGACGACCGCATTTTCACCCCTGCCGCCGATGCGCACGAGCTATTCGTGATGCTGGGTGCCTCCAAGGGTAGGCCCTACCCGGTTCACTATCATCCGCAGGTCTAGGAGTCTGGAGGTCGATTGTATGAGCTACGAGACCATCATTCTCGACACCGCCCAGAACGTGGCCACCATAACCCTGAACCGCCCGGATGCTCTGAACGGCCTCACCATCCGGATGACGGAGGAGTTGGTGGACGCGCTCATCCGCTGCCGAGCCGACACCAACGTGCGAGCGGTCATCGTCAAGGGGGCGGGACGAGGGTTCTGCGCTGGCGGCGACGTCAAGGCGTTCGGCGAATCTCTGCGGTCCGACCCGCTCACACACATTCGCACCCTGGCGATGCACCTGCACGCCAGCGTCGCTGAGATCCGGCGAATGGAGAAGCCCGTCATCGCCCAGGTTCACGGCGCGGCCGCGGGCGCCGGCATGAGCCTGGCCCTGGCCTGCGACCTGACCATCGCCTCCGAGACCGCCCAGTTCAGCATCGCCTACGTCAAAGTGGGCCTTTCCCCCGACGGCAGCGCCACCTACTTCCTGCCCCGCCTGGTGGGGCCCAAGAAGGCTTTGGAGATCTTCTACACGGGCGACCTCATAGATGCCGGCGAGGCTCTGAGGCTGGGGCTGGTCAACCGAGTGGTACCCGACGCCGAGATGGAGAAGGAAACGCAGGCGCTCGCCCAGCAGCTCGCTCAGGGTCCCACTCTCGCTTTGGCCCGAGCCAAGGAGCTAGTCTACAGGAGCCTGAGCGAGAGCCTGGAGACCCAGCTAGAAAACGAGCGAGAACTCCTGGGGCTCAGTACCCTCAGCGATGACTTCCGCGAGGGGGTGCAGGCCTTCATCGACAAGCGGCAACCCAAGTTCAGAGGCCGCTGAGCCGAAAGTCAGAGGAAGGAGAACGACATGTCGATAGACGAGAACACGTGGAGATTCTTCCAGCAGCACCTGGGCTATAGCGACGAGGAGATGGCCTTGTTTCGGGCCAATCCCCGCAACGCGGAGGTGCTGGCCAAGGGCCCAGAACTGATGCAGAAGACGATCGTGGCCGAGGTGGTGGAGTCGCACGGGTGCAACAGCCAGCACAAGGTGGGAGACCGCTTTATCTTCGATGGAGCGGGCAATCTCGTCACCAGCAAGTGCCCCCGCCGCATCTGCATCTTCGCCCTGCACGGTCTGGCCGGCATCATCTACGCCACCAACGAGCTGGCCTACGCCGGGGTGGACCCCGATTCCCTCCGCTTCCGCCGCACCGGTTGCTTCGACGTCGGGGTCAGGTGCGGCGGCTGGGGTCACATCGTCATGGAGGTGCGGGTGGAGGACCGGAACAAGTCGGAGGCGTCGAAGCGATAGCTCCGCCGCTGGGGCTCCGGGGAGGGGGCGTGCTACAATCTTCATCGGCCGCGCACCCCAATAGCAGGAGTCTCGTCGGCCGGGGAGGTGTCTATGCGCCGCGTCTTGAGCGAGTTCGATGCCCGCCGCCTTCTCGCCGGCGCGCCGGTGGTGCTGGTGACCACCCGCTGGCATGGGGTGGCCAACGTGATGCCGGCGGCCTGGAACATGCCCCTATCGCATGACCCTCCCCTGGTGGGCATCGCCGTCCACCCTTCGCGCCACACCTACGATATGCTCCGCTTCAGCGAGGAGTTCGCCCTGAATGTCCCTGGCCGTCGCTTGATGAACCACGTGCAGTACTTGGGGACGGTAAGCGGCCGCGATGTCCAGAAGATCGAGCTGGCCAAGCTGCCGACCTTCAAGGCCCAGCGCGTGGATGCGCCCCTTCTGGAGGGCTGCCTGGCCTATATCGAGTGCAGCGTGCTGGAGGTGCTGCCCCTGGGCGACCACCATCTGTTCGTGGGCAAGGTGCTGGCGGCGCAGGCCGAGAGGGAAGCCTTCGAGGAGGGCTGGCTCCTGGAGGACGACGACTACAAGCCCCTCCATTACCTGGGGGGCGAGCTGTACGCCATCCTCGGCGAGAGGAGGCAGGCCCAGCTCAGGACCAGCGAGGAAGGCACGGTGGAGCTGGAGGAGACGGCCGAAGAGAGGGAGCGACGCGAGCAAGAGGCGGAGGGCTAGGGCAGACCGTATCGTTACGTTGACCCCTACGCTAAAGAACGTATAATTCCACTTGGCCTTCAAAGAGACCACCAAGAGTGAGGGGTAAGGAACAGGGCGCATGGACTTCCGAGACACGCCGGAGGAAGCGGCCTTCAGGCAGGAGGTGAGGGAGTTCATCGCCCGGGAGGCGCCCAAGCAAGAGGGGAGCGGGGACAGAGACATAATCAGCAGCTACGC
>Ga0315297_10001843_pt1 | contig 13256 bp, 9 predicted proteins | sample YL17G15_0_MG_FD_203628 | JGI IMG/M metagenome (GOLD analysis project Ga0315297, IMG submission 203628) | Sediment microbial communities from Yellowstone Lake, YNP, Wyoming, USA - YL17G15_0 | ecosystem: Environmental > Aquatic > Freshwater > Lake > Sediment | place: USA: Wyoming | collected... | reverse complement strand
GCCGGAATCAGTCAAAGCCATCGAGCTGTGCTTGAGCGCAACGAGAAGGTCGTAGTAGCCGAGGGGGTCGACCGCGAGGAAGCGGTCGTCAAGCTTGACTCCGGATGACTCGATAGTCTTCTGGGTGCGTGGGTGCACTGGAAATAGAACCGGACGTCCGGCCGACGCCTCGGAGGCGAACGCAAGCATCGACGTCAGGCGGCCGGGTGCATCTGTATTCTCTGCCCGATGAAGCGTAAGGAGAGTATACTCTTTGTGCCGGAGTTTGAAGCGCGAAAGAATGTCCGATCTCTTTTCTGCGATGGCGACTGAAGAGAGGAGAACATCGTACATCAAATCGCCGACGTTGAGGACAATTGGCACGTCAATCGAGAAAGCGGCGTCGAGACTTGCCAGGGTGCTTCCGAGGGGGACAAGCGATCCTGAGAGAACGATGTTCCCGAAACCCTCGTGAGCAAGATGCTTCGTTGCCGCCGTGCTGGGACAAAGGAGCATTGTCGATGCGCGGTCTGCGGCAATACGATTGATTTCCTCCGGCATTGCTCTATTGAAGCTTCGTAATCCTGCCTCGATGTGAACCAGCGGGACAGGGATCTTCACGGCTGCGAGCGCGCCAGCCAGCGTGGTGTTGGTGTCGCCGTAGACGACGACGGCGTCGGGCTTCTCGAGCTTGATCACCTCTTCTGCTTTTTGGAGTACTGCGGCAGTCTGCGCGCCGTGTGAGCCCGATCCGACATTGAGGTGATGAGCGGGCTCCTCGATCTGAAGCTCATCGAAGAATACCTTCGACATGTTGTAATCGTAGTGCTGCCCGCTGTGAACGAGCACGTTTTGCATCGGCTCGTTCGACGTTGCGTTAAACGCTCGCAAAGCCCGCGACACCGGCGAGTACTTAATGAATTGTGGCCGGGCTCCAACGATATGTAGAATTCTGAGTGCCATGGGGACTGTGCGCGAAGCTCCTGTGGAGAACATCAAGGCAAACTGCAGCAGCAGGCCGGTGAACACACATACTGCAAAAGGAGATCAGGAGAAGAACAGCGTCAATACGGATGTGCTGTTCCAGAAGAATCCTAGCCCCTTTCTATGTGACCTTCCCATCCCGGGTGCGGCTTGAATGCCAACAGTTTGTCATTCGATTCAAACATGCGGACGTATTGCTCATTCCTGCTGGCGACCGGGATATGAACGATGTCTCTGAGAAAGAAATCGAACGACTTCTGGTTGAGAAGCTCGTCTACCCATCGAAGTTTTGCCGGTTCGAATCCCATCAAACGAGCGCCGACGATGTCGACGGCAAGATAATTGCGTCCGGCGAGAATAACACCTGTTCTTCTCTCATCAGGAAAGAGGGGGCCGTTGCCTTCTCCGCCGATAATCCCGTCGACAATCGAGAAGATCCTTCGCTGGGGTCTTGGTTTCACAATTCCATCGCGATCGGAGTACAGCAGGATCTTCGAAAGATCTGACACCATTCTCCACGCGCTGTCATTGCCGTGCCAATTTCCCCCATCATAGAGCGCAATGGTCTTGTTCACGTTGGCCAGTAGGGGTTTGATGAGCTTTCGATACGGGAAATAAATTGCCTGGAAAATCCTGTTCGCAAGCTGACTCTTCCTCGAAAGCAAGGCATCGTACAAGAACCGCTGCACGAACACGATTGCCTGTCCCTTCTTGTTGAGGAGATGCGCGGGAAACTGGTCTCCTCCTTTGTCGGATGATCCTAACGTAAAATGCACCAGGAAATTCTTGTTGGTCACCGCTCCGACAAAACCTTTGGCATTCAGCGTGACTCCGACTTTTTTGTGAACTTTGAGTTTAGGAATAGAGATCAGCACATCAGCGCCCAGAATCGTCCTTGAAATCTGATATTCCTGTCTTCCTCCGGTGTGATGCAAAATCGTCTCTTCACGATTGAAATCCGCACCATAGAAGTTCTTATTGCTCACATCGGCAAATGCGCTTTGTTCTTTCAGATTCACCAGTGCGCTTCCCGAAGGATCGCCGGGCAATGGGTGGCGTCGTTCCTGGCTTGCGAGGTAATTTTCATTCTCGTACTTGAACCAGAATTGACGAAGGTCGATGATGGGGATATCAAACTTGTGCTTTTCCCAGTACAATTCCTGAATCGAACGGAGTTTTGTACGCTCCAGCAATTCCTGGAAGTCACAGTCCATTTGAGGTGTATCTGCAATGAGGATCCGTCCATTCCCATGCATTGCCATGAATGTGTAGTCGACAGCGGCACGAAGAACCGAAGGGTGGGTAATCAACGAAAAAAGATTGCCGCCGCGATAGTGATCACTCAGGACGAAATTCGGCTTGATCACAACGGTGTCGCCAGGGTGAACGATCTCTCCAAGGGGGTTCCACTCCCTGGTCCCTGCACGAATTGCGTCGAGTCCAAGCAGCCGAAGCGCTTCGCGCACGCCGTCATAGGCGGGATTGGTTTCGCCGCTGATACCGAGTGCACTGTCATACTCCGGGTATCGAACGGAAGGATGGTACGGTGCTTGAGAGCAGTACGAACCGTCTCCTTGGGATATCGCTACCCTGCAGTCGCGATAGTATTGTTCCAGATCAGTTCCTGTCGCCATACCTTAGCGGTAGCTCTTGAATGAGAAAACGGAACTTGCCATTCTGCGTTCTGGGGATTTGATCAACGAACACAACATCCAGCTTGATATCCTCCCCGAGCTTTCTTGACAACTCGCGGCGGATGCTTTCGCTATCCTTCTCGCTGTAGTGCGGACCCCGAACGATGTTGAATGTTACCTCCCCCGCCGTCCGCTGGTGGAACTGGAATTGCATAACGTTGTCAAACACCGGGGAGTGCATGTTGATTTGAGTCATGGAAATGTATCTTCCTCGCGACGAGAGTATGAATTCCTGCAACCTCCCGTCAATGCGTTCGAGGAGCTGAAAGTTTCTTCGGCAACCCGAACATCCAAATGCTCCCTTCGTCGCCACGTCCATCGTTCGGTAGCGGATAAATGGCACAGCGTAGTTCCAGAGCGCTGTGCCGACGAGCTCGCCAGATTCGCCATGGTTCGCCTCGTTCCGTTCCGGGTTCAAGATTTCTGAAACGCCGTAGAAGGGATCAAGGTGAAATTGCTCCGACGATTCGCACATCGGCGCAAAAAGTACCTGTTCAGCATGGCCGTACCAGGCGAACAGCCGCGCGCGAGGAAATGCGGATCGGAGTCTTTCTTTCTGCCAATCGTAGAGATTCTCGGATCCGAGCAAGAGAAAGTCGAACGACACTTTCCCCACATCGTCGTTGGCTATCACCATATCCGCCAGAATTGTAGCGGCTGATGGGTATGCTTGAAGGGAACTGGGGCGATCTCTGAGGATCCGTTCTTTGTAAGAAGAGTACGTCTTTTCGGTGAGCTGATACGTCGACAGCTTCAGTTCACGGAGAAACGGATCATAATCGAACAATTTTTTTTCAGAACCGATGAAGGCACCCCGCAGTACAGCCGAAAGGCTCCCCGGGATCCAGCCAACCCGTTCCCACGCCGAGTTCAAGAACGCCAGTTCACGCTCGATATTATCCTGGGTGAGGTAGAACCCAAACGGGATACCGGTCGATCCACCGGTGGTGCGGTAGAGTCTTTTGCTTCGAGGAATGTTGCTCGCTGTGAAGTTTTCCAAGTTGTCTCGCAGTTGTTCCTTCGTGACGAAAGGCAATCGCTTGAAGTCGTTCCAGTTGCGAATGTCGCGGGGCGCAACGCCTTGTTCCGAATACAACTGCCGATATCCGCTGACATTTTCGTAGGCGTGTTCAATAACTGTTTTCAACTTCTTCCATTGCCAGGCCTCGATGGATTCCTTGGTCCAGTTCTGCGAGGATTGAAGAAACCCTTTTGTCTCACGATAGGTGCGACCCATCCTGATCTGGAACGGCAATGCTCCGTACGCAGCACGTGCCGCCTTTTGCAATGGTCCTGGTAAGGATCGATAGAGACTAATCTTCATGTGCTTGAGGAACAAGGACTCGCCGGAATCACGTGGTTTCCATCCAGACGCGGATTTTGAATCTGTCGCGTTACGCTACGATTGGGTCGGTGCTGCTGGGATCTCATGGTATCTCTTCTTCCAGCGATCATAGCCTGCGAACGCGAGAGCACCGAGAAGAAGCACGTTCATCCCAATGCTAAGATATCTTCCAAGAAAGAATCCCTTCGGATGAAATGTCATCTCCAGCTTGTGGATGCCCGGCGGGACGACGACCGCCCGGAAGAGGTAATTCGCCCGATAGATCGGTGTTTCCTTGCCGTCGATGAATGCCTTCCAGCCGACGGGATAGTACGTCTCGCTCAGGAAGAGCAAGTTGTTGCCGGCGTTTGTGACCTTCAGCTCGACATCGTGAATGCCGTACTTCACAATCTCAGCTGACGCGGCCGGATGATACGGTTCGACTTTGACCTTCGGGTCCTCCAGCAGAAACAAGACATCGCGGGGATTGAACGATTGTGCGTTGATCTTGTTCAGGATCGACAGGCCGTCAGCGACCTCGTACCGGTTCACGAAGAAGGCACGCGGCAGCATAGAATGATTTACGTAGATCTTCATATCGCGGCCATTGTACACAAGTCCCACGGCGGCGCTCGAATCGACGGTGTTGGAGATGATGTACTTCACATTCATCAACCCCCACAGAAGCGGATTTTTGAGATCAACCACATCGACCATATCCTGGTACCACCGCATCTTCGCACCCTGGTAGCCGTACGCGCTCTGGATGCGCCAGTAGGCAAGGGTGTTGTTATAGGGAGGCTGGCCGTTGAGAAACTCAAGGACGCGATATCTTGTTGAGTCGCGCTGCAAGTACTTCACATGGTCGGGAGTCGCGAAGGCTTGTTCATGCACGGATCGATCCCGTGGTTCGATGGGCTTCATCGCGACGCGCCATAAGTCGGCAGCGATGACAAGGGTGAGAATCGCGACGAACGCGTTCAGCGCGAGCTTGCGTTGAACGAAGTAATAAATGGCTCCGAATGCCACCACCAGGAATACAATCGCGACGTAGATGTCGTTCGTCGCCATCGACGTCAAGAGCGACGTAATCTCTTTTGTTGCCTGCGCTGGAATTTGACGGAAGACCTGTTCGATGATGCGATCGCGCGGTAAGCCGTATCTCGTCAGCATGGAAAAGATGTTCTGTATCGCTTGTCGCGGAAGGAGACTCTCGAACGTGAGCGCAAGGAGAACGAGAGCGCCCACGGAAACACCCACTGTGACAAGAAGCGACTTCTTCCATTTCTCAAGCGATCCCCCGTGGAGTTCTTCGCGCTCACGGAGAAACGTGGCGATGCCATACGCCGCCAGAATTGGCACGAAAATCTGCACAAGGATCAGGATCATCGACGGAACGCGGAACTTGTTAAACATCGGGAAGTAGCGGTACATCAGATCGTACACAAGCGGGAACTCCCTGCCGAATGCGATCAACAAGGAGAAGACGATCATAATGGCGAGGTACTGAACAAAAGGATCCTTCCTGTTCTTCAGAAACCCGAATACAGCAAGAAACAATATCACGATGCCCATGTACTGAGGAGCATGGGTGAAGGGCTGAGGCCCCCAGTAGAAATCGATGGTTGCATCCTGGTTGTTCGTGAACAATCCGTTGTACTTCATTTGGCCAAACCCGTACCACGAAGGAACAATCCACGTCATCATCTCGCCAGGGGCAAAGGACCAGCTGGTCGCATAATCGTAGTCGAGCCCGCCTTGTATGGTCTTGGAATCCGTTCCCTGATTTGTCGAGACGATTGGATTGGAGCCGCGGGTGGAGAACGAGCTGTACTCCCAAACGGAGAGGTACTTATCCGCGTCCATAGCGAATGCGAGTAAGGAAGCCAGACCTATGACGACGATGATGCGCCCAATCTGTCCATATTCTTTGACTTTAAAAGTACGCCATATGAAATAGGCAACAGGAGTTGCACCAGCGATCACGCAGATTATCCGAAGCGCTACGTCCTGCGGCACGAGCGCGATCAGGAAAGGATAAAGAGCCAAGAAACTGACTACGGCGGTAAACAGGAAATCTCTTTTCTTGATTGATTGTTGAATCAATGAAACAACAACGTAGACGTATGCTATCGCAAAGTAGATGTAGAATATCATCTGCACATGGCTGGGCATAAAAGAGAAATGAAGGAGGAGAACCAGCGCCAGGGCCAATGGCCAGCTGAATCGTTGACGAAGCCGTTCGATCACGTAGAATATGTAGGGGAAAAATGCCATGACGGCGATCTTCGTGTTGTGCCCTGACATCACCCAAATGATAATGTACATCGAGAATGTGCCCGCAAACGCAGCGACGAACGCCGGAAACTTCCTCTGCACTTTATCATACGTGAGGAGATACACTCCTGCGGCGAAAACGAAATAGAAGAAGAGCACCCACCCTTCCGGTGGGTTGAGTATGAGATAGCTGAACACTGCCGAAGTCTTCGTGAGGATCTGTGCCGTGAGGTCAAAAAGTCTCTCGCCGCCTATGGTGAGGCTGCCGTAGGAGGGCATGCCGCAAAAGATGTATGGGTTCCAGAGGGGAAAAATGCCTTCCTTCTGCGCGTCGGCAAGAAAAGTTTCAAAAGCCCGACTAGCTTCGGTGTCGACCTCGAAGTACGATTTTCCGCCGAAGATAAGGGGGCTGAAAAACACAACGAGGCTGACGAAAAGAAGTGCAAGGGCCGCGATGTGCTGAAAGCGCTCGGGAATGAGCGGGGATTCTCCGGCGGCACGGTGACCGCCGATTTTTTCTTTGTGTGTCTTGCTCATGAGATGGTCGAGGGTGGGGTTAGTGCCGGGGGTTGACAACATCGAGCAACGCCGCGAGCTGGCGGGTAATCTCTCTCCGATCGTACCGCTTCACTGCCTCCCGGTCTTGCCCGAATTTTCGATTATGATAGAGAAAATTGTTATAACATTCAATGAATGCGGCCTGTATGGCGATGATGTCCTGATTGGGCGCCACGATGCCTGAACGCGTCTCGCGCAACAACGTGGCGATAGCACCTTCGGGAGCCAGCCCGATGATCGGCCGGTCCGCTCCAATGTACTCAAACACTTTTCCTGGTACAATTTCATCGCTCCCCACGGCTTCATCCACGATGAGAAGCAGAGCGTCCGACCCGAGCAACGCCTCCACGCTCTTGCTGTGCGGAAGGTAGGAGACCGCCTCGATCGATTCGCGCAGCGTCGAGTTCTTGAGCATCGCGTGAACCTCTGAACCAAATCGTCCGATGAACCTCAGCTGAATTCTGTGAGGATCCACCTTCCCGTCGCGCACTAGTTCCTCAACCGCCTGAAGGAATGTTCTCGGATTACGCTTACCGTACATGGAACCGGTGTATGTCACCGTGAAGCGTTGGTTGGGCTGCAATTCAAGTGAAGGGTAGTCGTCGCGGTCGAATCCGTTTGGGAGGTATGCGAGTTTTTCCTGATCGAGGTTCGGGTCTTTCGCGATGATGTCCTTGAGTATTCCTCGCCACGCGGCTTCCACGGTGTCGGCGTCACGGAATACCGATCGCTCCAAATGGCTGTCGATTGCGCGTGGAAGGAACCATCGATCAGGCGTTGAAAGGAACCCGGTCCACGGATCGCGGAATCCGGCCACCCATGGAACGCCGGTGGAACGGTGGAGCTTCCGTGCGATGACCGCAGTCGTGTACGGCGGCGACGAGGAATAGATCGCGTCGATTTTCTGTTCTCTGATAATGCGTTTGCCGGCCGGGACCGCATAGGGATACCATCCAATGCGCGCGTCTGGTATAAAGAAGGTCGATCGGATAAATTCAGCGACAGACTCTGCGAGTGAGGTTCTTTTCCCTCCTTGCGGGATGTTCTCGACATCGACGGGAGCGCTGGCTGGTTTTCCGGTGAGTTTCCGGTACAAGCTGTAGGGCTCAAAGATTTTTGTCCGGTACACAATGGCGTGGCGCGGGATCTCTGCGAGCAGAGACTCATCGCGTGCCGGATAATCGCCATCCTGAACAGTCAGCACCACGGGTTGCCAGCCGAATTCCGGGAGGTATTTGACGAATTTCAGAACGCGCTGAACGCCTGGTCCTCCCGAGGGGGGAAAATAATATGTGACGATTAGGACTTTCTTCATGCAGGCCGCAAAACTGAGATTATCCCCAAATCGATTGACGAAATACTCGAATCAAGGAGTGTTCCGCAATCGACAACCGGCAATTCAACTCTGTGCTATGGGGAAGATCTACTTCTTAGACGCAACAACGATAAGACCGGTGCCCGTCTTGTTCTCTCCAACGTAGTCAAGATACATAAGAAGGAGGGTAAATGGAAGGGTGAGTAGATAGTAGAAGGGTAGTAGAAGGAAGAAGGCTTTGCTCACGTTGAGAAGGAGCATCGGGTATTTGATGCCGAGACGCCAGGCAACAGAACCCCAAGGTCCGTAGGCGAATCGGATCTTGTCGACTTTGAATCCAACGGACATGAGTTTGATCCTGATTTCCTCCACACCATAACCATTGCGGGCGTGCTCTTCGATGAAACTCTCATCCTCCGGGCTATGAGCATCGGAGCCGCCCAAATCTGAAGGAGTATTAACAAGGAGCTTTCCGCCGGCTCGCAGGCTTCGATGGAGATTCCTGAAGACACCGATGTCATCCTGGATGTGTTCCATCACGTCGACGGAGATGGCGAGATCGTATTCACTCTCATGCTCGATTTGAGTCAGGTCTTCAACTGCAAAAGCGGTGTTAGTCAGTCCCGCCTGGCGAAAGAACTTCCTGCAATCTTCGATTTGCTCGGTTTTGACATCAACCGCGTAAATGGACGAATGGGGAAATCGCGTCGCGCAATAGTAAGTGTACTGCCCAAAGCCGCATCCTGCGTCATAGATTTGCCGGGGAGCCTTGGCGCTGAGAAGAGATCGAAGCTCGCGCTTCACGTACCACTCGCGCAGAAACATCACTCCGAGGAGCTTATAGAAGAGCTTTCGGAGAAAAACATTCTCTCGTACGGCATCGCCAAGGATTTTTTTGATTGGATCGTATTTCATTGCGCTCTCTTGTTATCCCGAAAGTTCTGTCGAGTTAGGGTTAAGACCCGAAGCATCTCTTGATGATAACCCCCGGCTTACCAGCCCGACAGACGTTGTCGGTCTGGCGGGAAGGCCGGGGTAGACCACTGCTCGGATGTCTCTAGTCGTCCTAAGCCTATGTGATTGCCCCGAGCTTTAGCTCGGGGGAGAAGAAACCAAAAAGACCCAAGGGGGTTTCAACCCCTCATCTCGATTGACCCGGCAAGAGCTGTTGCATTCAAGAACCTCTTGAACTCCTCAGCAAATGTTCTCTTCCGATGATGCTCTTCCTGATTCCTGATGTAGTCGCGCAGGTTTCCCAATGCTGTTTCTGAAACCGAGACAGCAAAGTAATCATCCTGCCATTCAAGCTTGCATCGAATGAAATGCTGCTCATTCACCCAATGCGAAGATTCTCCCTTCAACAACTGAGCGATCTTAGCGATTGTCTGATCGGCTCCCATCGATATAAGTGCATGGGCATGATCAAATCCACCATTGATGCAGTCAAGATCGATCCCTTTCTTCACGGCGTTCTCGGAGATATGATCGAAGATCTTATGCCGCAGCTCACCGCTGTTCATCAATGGCTCGCGGTCTTTGGTGGACCAAACCATGTGAACCCAAATGCTCAAGTATGCCATAGCGCCTCCAAATGGGGTTAAAACCCGGCAACGGATTTGTCTTCTTAGCCCCGGCCTACCAGCCCGACAGACGCTGTCGGTCTGGCGGGAAGGCCGGGGCAAGCGTATGGCAATCTAAAACTGAGTCTTGGGCTGAATCAACAAGAAAAGCTTGGCACTTCGGTGACGCGTTCATCGGGCACTGGCTATTGGCCGGCTGCCAGCCGTTCAATGGCCTGCACCAGGTTCTCCCAACTGTACTTCTTTTTCTCTGCGTTCACATTCCGAACAAACTCCGGCTCGCGTCCCTCTTTATAGAACCGTATGACGGCGTTTGCTACTTCTTCGGGAGCTTCCGGTTTCACAATGAAGCCGGTCCTTTCGTTGAGGACAACTTCCGCCAGCCCGCCGACATCTGTCGCAATCACCGGCTTGTCGAACTGATAGGCGATCTGCACGATTCCGCTCTGGGTGGCTGAGACATACGGCAGTACCACAATGTCTGCAGCAGAGAAATAGCGACCTACCTCTTCGTTTGGAACGTAATCAGAATGAACATGAACATGCTCACTGAGCTTCTTTTCCTCAATCTGCCGCCGGTACTTCTGTTCGTCATCATAAAACTCGCCAATAACGAGGAGCTTCACCTTCATGGACTTCAGGATTGTCGGCATGGCATCGAGCAAAATGTGCAGCCCCTTGTAGCGACGGACGTAGCCAAAGAAGAGAATCACACGCTCGTCCCGGATTCCCAATTCCTGACGGGCTTTCTCCTTGGGCAGATTCGTCCCGAAGATCTCATACACCGGATGCGGCACAAGCTCGTACCGTGCACGTGGACTGAACGCATTCAACTCCTTCTCGACGGCTCCGGATTGCACGATGAATGCATCAACCGCCGCGAACGCAAAACGTGTTAGTGCGGTGTCACCAATGCGCTTCTCGTGCGGAATCACGTTGTCGCAGATGAACATCACCTTCGCCCCTGTCCATCGTTTCACCAGCCGGGCGATCGTGCCGAAGCATGGAGCAAAGAACGGCATCCAGTACTTAAAAATCAGCAGGTCCGGTTTCTTCCGGGCGATTGCTCGCGAGGCGGCGTACCACGTCCACGGATTAATCGAGTCGATGAGCTGCTCAGCCGGTACCGCGCTTCCCTGACCGCCTTTCTCATCCTGCGTCTTGCCGGGAAAGAATATCGATGGGTACTGACGCGAAAACGTGACGATGTCCACAGTGTGGCGTTCGCACAGGTGCTTGTGGAGCAGGGCGTTGTAGTGAGCGATGCCGCCCCGCAGCGGGTACGCAGTTCCGACAATCACAATGTTCATGGCGTTGGCCCGAGCTCAACTTTGTAGAGCACAGCAGGTGGGTTGGTCGTGTACGTCAGTGGCCGGAGCTCTTTCGGAGCGACGCGCGGGTCCAGAAGACGCTGAAATTGCGGGCGCATGCCGGCTTCCATCACGCTGAAGTAAAGGTAGGAAGCGTTCACCCTTCGCAACTCGGCCAGGAGCTGATCGTACGAATCGGCCATTGGAAACATCTCCATCTTCAACCCGAGATAGTACGCAATGTGCGGTTTGCGGGCGATGACGATTTTCCCTTGCTCGCCCTCTCCCATATTTTGACGGAACCATGATCCGATACTCACCACTTCCTGCGGTCCCGAGTCGATGTTCACCCTGTTGAACTCCATTGATTCGCCGGCAGTCCACAGCACCAGAACAATCGCAATGATTCCGCCGATGTGGATGGTCTTCCAAAAACGGTACTGCGCGAGCGAGGGAGCAGTGAGAGCCTTGAGGGCAAGCGCTGCGTATATCGGCAGCAAGAACATCGAGAATCGCTCTCCATAGAAAACCAGGAGCAGTACGCCGAAGAAGGCAATGCCGATGATGAAGTAGCTCAGAATCCTGACGCTCGGACGATACTTGATGAACCCGTAAACGCCAAGCAGCGAGAATATCCCCGTGTACCAGCCGAGCAGGAGCTTGAAGTCGCTGACAGCGTGTTCAACGAAATTCTGGGCGAGCGTGCTGATGAATCGGCCGGGGTCTGCGAACACCACCTGCGTCAGCGAGGTGAACTTCTGCGCATCACCGTACCAGTACTGGTCCCACCCGATTCTTCCCTTCGCAAACATTTCGTACGCGATGTTCAGGTAGTTCCTGTTGTAGAAAAAGCTCCCCTTCTGAACAAGGCAATAGATTCCCCAGGGCGCAATCACCAGCAGGAACACCGCCAGAAACACTCCCGCGGCGCGGATACGTTCCTTTCGTTCCAACTGAAAAGGATTCGCAAGGAGGATCGCTGCTGGCACACCAACGGCTGCGGAAAGGCCGTTGTAGCGGGTCAGGTAGCCAAGCGCAGCGAAAAACGCCGAGAGCGCGATCGCCGGCCAGCGCAACTGTTCGTCGCGCAGCAGGAAGTACGTCGATGCTGTCGCGAATGCAACGAACACCATGTCCGTTCCGGCTGTGTAAGTGTACCGCACGAATGTTGTGTTTGCCGCGACCATCAACGTGCCGATGAGTGCCACATCCGCACGAAAAAGTTTCTTGAGAAGCTCGAAAATGAAAAAGAGTGAAACGGATGCCGTGAGTGTTGAGAGAATCACGCCGCCGTGAAACAAATCTTTCGTAAGAAATGAGATAAACGCCAGCACGATCGGATACACGGGGCCATGATAGTCCTCGATCGGGATCGTGCCCTCGAGGATATGCTTCGCCTGCGGGATGTAGCTCCAGTAGAAGTCCGTCTCCACATTGTAGTCGCCGACGATGTGGTACTTCAAACTGACGATGAGCATGATGACAAAGTACGTCACCGCAAGCACTACTCCGGCATAGCGGTGACCGACAGCTTCCGGAAAGAACGGGAAGACTGATGTCTGAAGAACGGTCGGCTGTTTGGACTGTTTTGCCATAGCTTATTGATTGATGCCGATTCCCAGTAACCGGTCGCCGAAAACACCGAGCGATTTCGTCAGGGCGTAGTTGGGGTAGTGGAGGAGTTTCTTGACCGTTTTCTCGAACAGGCTTCCCCTGAGCGTTATCATCGACGGTGGTTTGATTCGTTGTATGATGACCGCGTCCTTGAATCCTGCCTGAAGAATGATCAACCGAAGCGTCTTCGGCGTGAATTCATTTACATGGTACGGAGGCAACGCCATCTTCTTCCTGATGTTGAGCACTCGGTAGGCGGCGACGGCAGCGCGGCCAGTCAGGGTATTAAACATCGATGGTATCTCCAGGGCGACGATTCCGGAAGGTTTCAGCATCGCCCGCGTCTTTGCCAGCATCTCCAGAGGCCGCACCAGATGTTCGAGCACATCCCCCATGAAGATAATATCGTAACGTCTGGAGGGGGCTGAGAGTTCTTCGATTGAACTGCGTGTCACGTCAAGTCCGAACTTGTCCCGGCAAGTCCTGGCACCGAGCTCTGCATATTCGATGCCGCTGACGCTGTATCCTTGCTGGCATGCATAGTCCAGAAAGTATCCCATTCCGCACCCGATCTCAAAGAAATCACCCGACGGTTTGAATCGCCGGATCCTGGGAAGAATT
>Ga0315297_10001842_pt1 | contig 13259 bp, 14 predicted proteins | sample YL17G15_0_MG_FD_203628 | JGI IMG/M metagenome (GOLD analysis project Ga0315297, IMG submission 203628) | Sediment microbial communities from Yellowstone Lake, YNP, Wyoming, USA - YL17G15_0 | ecosystem: Environmental > Aquatic > Freshwater > Lake > Sediment | place: USA: Wyoming | collected... | reverse complement strand
AGCCCGAGAACGAGGCCTCCTGGAAGACGCTGGAGACGATCATACCCGAAGACCTGTTCACCACCGTTCATTTGACCGTCACGCCGCAGAACGTCAAGAAGGGGAGGAGTATCCTCGAAAGACTGGCAAAACTGGAAGTCAAGAGCCTCTCCTTGAGCGCCTCCGATGCTTCCCTCAAAGATGATCTCGCCAGGCTGCGACAGCGCGCCGCCGAATTGGGCCTCTCGGTCAAATTCGATCTGCCGGTTCCTTACTCTGCCGATAACCCGGTGGCGCACGAGACCGCCGAGGACAGCGTTATAGATGGCGCGGGCAAGGCCTGGCTCTACGTCGAGCCGGATGGTGACGTGCTCCCAGCGCAAGGCATGGCGGATAAGATCCTAGGAAATTTCCTAAAAGACCCGTGGGAGATAATTTATAAGCAATAACACTCATCGGCGGGATTGCCCCCTTCGGGGATGCTTCGCGAAACCCCGCAGAAAGCATAAGGAAGAAACATGACCCCTGCCATCCGTAAACGCCTCATCCAGATTGGTTTCCTCGCCCTGCTCCCGGCCATCGTCCTCATCGCCTGCCGGTTCAGCGCTCAGCAACCTGCCAGCCCGACGCCCGCGCTACAGGAAGAGGCGGTTTACTATGATATCGTCTACCTGGATGCACCCGATGCTGATCCCAACCTGAACGCGCTGGATACTTACGTACCGGCAGGGGCATCGAGTGCGCCAGTGCTGGTCTTCGTGCATGGCGGCGGCTGGACACAAGGTGATAAATCCGGCGTGGATTCCAAGCCGGAGGCATTCAACGCCGCCGGTTATGTATTCGTCAGCGTCAACTACCGGCTGTCGCCAGCAGTGATGCACCCCGTCCACGTGCAAGACGTGGCCGCGGCGATTGCCTGGGTGTATAACAACATCGCCTCTTATGGTGGCGACCCGGAGCAGATCTTCCTGCTCGGCCATTCCGCCGGAGCGCAAATCGTTGCCCTGGTCGCAACCGATGAACGCCGCCTCCAGGCTCACGGCCTCGACTTGAGCGTAATCAAGGGCGTGGTGCCCCTGGATGGTGCCGGGTATGACATTCCCACCCGCATCAACTCTCCCACTCGCGGCGTGGAGGAACTATACGAGACGGCCTTCGGCACCGACCCGGCTGTATGGATAGATGCTTCGCCGCTGTATCATGTCGCCACGGGTAAGAACATCCCACCTTTCCTGTTGATCTACGCCGGGGCGCGTGAGGAAGCGCAGACGCAGGCAGAAGCCCTCGCCGCCGCGCTGGGAGACGCAGGCGCAACTGCGGAATTATTCCATGCCCCTGATAAAAACCACATGACGGTGAATCGTGATCTGGCGGTAGGCGATTACGTTTTCGAGAGAATGATTGAATTCTATGCTGGCCTGCAGAAGTGAACTTGCCTCCTGATTTCCTGAATGGAGAATTCTGAAATAACTCCTGCCATCCGCAAACGTCTTGTTCAAATCGGGTTCCTCGTCCTGCTCCAGGCCATCGCCCTGTTCGCCTCCGTCTGGAAATGGGACTGGTGGAATGCCTGGGCGTATCTGGGTGAGTACTTGGCATTCCTGATCTTCAATGCTTTCGTTCTCCTGCCGCATCATAAAGAGCTAGTGGAAGAACGCACGCAGATCGGTGAGGGGGCCAAAGGTTGGGACAAAGTCATCGGCGGTATCGGCGCCTTCGGCGGGCTTTTCATCCTCATCCTGGCCGGGCTGGATGAACGTTTCGGCTGGCCGGGGGGGATCAGGATCGAGGTTCAGATTACCGCTTTTGTCCTGCTGGGGTTGAGTTACCCTCTCTTCACCTGGGCAATGGCTTCGAACAAGTTTTTCTCCACTATCGTCCGCATTCAAAAGGAGCGCGGCCATACCGTCCAGACCGGTGGACCGTACCGCTTCGTCCGCCATCCCGGATATGCCAGCCTGCTGGTTTCGTACATCACCATCCCAATCGCCCTCGGTTCGCTGTGGGCCTGCATCCCGATGGCACTACTGGTGGTCAACCTGTTTGTCCGCACGGCATTGGAGGATCGCACGCTGCAAAACGAACTGGATGGCTACAAAGAGTATGCTGTCCGAGTGCGCTATCACCTTATACCGGGGATCTGGTAGGAGGAACATGGACACGCCCGATTCCAACCTCATTTACAACCTATACGATGGTGCATATAAACCTCAACTGATCCGTGCCGCCTTGCTGCTGGATATCTTCAGCCCGCTGGCCAAAGGCGCAATGGACGCAGATACAATTGCACGTACTTGCGGCTCTGATCCGACCGGTATCCGTCTTCTGCTCGATTACCTGACTGCCTTAAATCTGCTAGAAAAGTGGGAGAACCTCTATGGCCTTTCGCCCAGCGCGGCAACCTTCCTGGTGAAGGGAGGGAAAGCCTATGCAGGCGATTTGATCATGAATGACAGTACAGCAATCACGGATACACTCTGCTCAGCCTTGAAAAACGGTAGAACTGCGATATATGATGACCACTATGATCAGGATGCCTGGCTGGAAAGTTACCAGACTTCGCGCCTGGAATTCAGCCGTAAATTGTGGGAGGCGGTCGGGGTTTGGCAGAAAGTCAAGAATGGTTTGCGCTTATTGGACATCGCCTGTGGCTGCGCCATCAAGAGTTTTGTGCTAGCAAGGGAATCGGCAAAAGTACACGTCGCCTGCCTGGATCGGGAAAAAGTGCTTGTCGTGGCACGCGACCTGGCCGAACGGTGGAACTTGCTTCCACAGGTCACGTTCATGCCCGCTGATTTGAATACCGCCGACCTGGGCGAGGCGCAATATGACATCAGCTTGATGGGACAGGTTACGCACCACCTGACAGAAGCCCAAAACAAGGATGTCTTCCGACGCATCCATGCCGCGCTCAAACCTGGAGGCTTCCTGGTGCTGGATGTCCCCATGGGTACATGTCAACCGGATGAACACACAAGTTTCCTTTCATTGGCATTATGGGCGGTGTTCGGCGGCACTGCCTACACCTTCGAAAATTACTGCTGCTGGCTGGAACAAGCCGGTTTCCGCAAGGTGAAACAACTCAGCGAAAGATGGCTGCTAGCAATCAAATGAACCTTGAAAGGCAAATGTTGACCACGCCAACTGATCTCACTAACGCCCGAATGCGCTACCGGCTCCTGCCAGGAATATGGTAATGATTATGCCAGTAAAAAGTCTCGACCCGGAAGAAGTCCGCTTTTTCAGCGGCAGTTCTCATCCTAAGCTGGCTGGCGACATTGCCGCTTACCTGGGCTTGCCGCTCGACAAAACCCTCATTACACGCTTCAGCAACGACAACCTGTACATCCAGCTCGGCGCCAGCGTGCGCTCGCGCATCGTGTTCATCGTCCAGTCGCTCGCCCCGCCCGTGAACGACCACCTGGTGGAGTTGCTGATGATGCTGGACATCGCCCGTTCCGCCTCGGCGAAGGAAGTGCACGCCATCATCCCCTATTTCTCCTTCGCCCGCTCGGATAAGAAAGACGCGCCGCGCATCTCGATCACCGCCCGGTTGATCGCCGATTTGTTGGAAACGGCCGGCGCCACTCACGTGATGACCATGATGCTGCATTCGCCGCAGGTACACGGCTTCTTCAACATCCCCGCCGACCCGTTGACCAGCCGCCCAGTCTTTCATCAACACTTCGAGGGACATGACCTGACCAGCACAATCGTGGTCGCGCCGGATATGGGACATGCCAAGTCGGCGGCTCGTTTTGCCAAAGGCCTGGGCATTCCGGTCGCAGCGGGGGACAAGGAACGCATCTCGGATACAAAAGTGGTCATCAGTGGACTGGTCGGCCACCCGATCCAGGGTTACCGCTGCGCCCTGATCTACGACGACGAGATCGCCACAGGCGGCTCCATCCTCGAACTCAGCAAGGTATTGATCGAACAGGGCGTCCAGGAAATCTGGGTAGCCTGCACGCACGGCGTCTTTGTGCACGAAGGGCTGGAGAAACTGACCGCGGTCCCCCAGATCACGGAAATCGTGACGACGGACACGGTCTACATCCCGCCCGAAAAGCGCCATCCGAAGCTGCACCTCCTTTCGATTGGCGCGGTCTTCGGCGAAGCGATCCGCCGCAATTACATGCGGCAGTCCATCAGCGATTTATTCGGCTATGGGGAGGAGCTTGCAGAAACATGAACGATCAAACCCAAATTGCCCTTACCCGCTTTAGCCAGGGCTTTTCCTGTTCGCAATTCGTTTTCTCGGCTTTTGCAGCCCAGTTCGGCATCGCAGAGGATTTGGCGCTCAAAATCGCCTCGCCGTTCGGCGGCGGCGTTGCCCGCCAGGGCGAGGTGTGCGGCGCAGTAACCGGCGCGCTGATGGTCATCGCCCTAAAACACGGCACGATCACTCCTGAAAATAAGGAAGAGATCTATAAGATTTCACAGGAATTCATCCATCGCTTCGAGGAAAAGCACGGCTCGATCGTCTGCCGGAAGCTGGTTGGCTTTGACATCAGCATATCCGAAGAATTCCAAAAGGCGCGCGAAAAAAAGGTCTTCGAAAAGAATTGTCCGGGCCTAGTCAAAGATGCGGCCGAGATCGTCAAATCACTGATTGAATAAACTCACAGCGACATTTTAGACGCGAATGCATGGGAACAGATCAACGCGATAGAAAACGATGAGACGCGCGACAATCACCTCTACAATTTCTACAAAGCCCATCGGGTTCAATTCGTGACCGACTACGCGGTGACCAGCCCAGAGAAAGATATCACTGAGTCGTGGATGTTCTTCATCCTTGACCCCAAACCGGCCGGCGAACCCATTGCGGAGCAGAAAATCCTGTTCTTCTACGATTGGCCTGAACTCGCCCGATTGCGGGACGTGATCATCGGCCGGGTGTGCACCTATTTCAACCAGCCATAAATGACCGACCTCTACCGTCCTACACCCGCATCCTACTGGGTCGTGCCGGGCAAGCTCCTGGCCGGAGAGTACGCCGGCAGCCGGGACAAAGAGCAGACCCGGCAACGCCTGGCCGCCTTCCTCGACGCCAGTTTCGACACGTTCCTCGACCTGACGACCGAGGGCGAACTTCCTCCTTACCCACCCATTTTGATGGAAGAAGCGAATAATCGTGATCGTCGCATCCACTACCAGCGCTTCCCGATCCAGGATAAAGGCCTGCCGTCTTCGGAAACGATGGCTGCCATCCTCGAAGCCATTGACACAGCCATCGCACAGGGGCGCAAGGTTTACATCCATTGCCATGGAGGCGTTGGTCGAACCGGTACGGTCGTTGGCTGTTACCTGGTGCATCTAGGGCTGGACGGCAAGACCGCTTTACAACGCCTGAAAGAGCTCTACCGTTCCTCCGAGCAGTTCGATTTTTTCCCATATGTACCAGAAACCGACGAGCAGGTGGCATTCGTGTTACATTGGGGAACGCCCTCACCCCTGCCCCTCTCCCTAGGAGAGGGGGGAGAGGGGTGAGGAAAATGGATTGGCACGCGCGCTTTTCCCAACAGGCGGATTGGACGCGCGAACTGCGTGCGTATGCCTTCGATAAGGTAGGACTGAAGCGCGCCGGACGCATTCTCGAAATCGGCTGCGGGACGGGCGCGTTGCTGGCCGAGCTACCGGCCCAGGCCACCGTCCACGGGCTGGACCTGGAGCCTGCTCGCCTGGTCGAGGCGCGCCTCCATGCTCCAGGCGCGGCGCTCGTCTGCGGAAACGCCTTATCGCTTTCGTATCCCGCCGGTTCTTTCGATATCACCTTCTGTCATTTCCTCCTGTTGTGGGTGCATGATCCCCTGCAAGCCTTGCGCGAGATGCGACGCGTGACGCGACCCGAAGGATTCGTGCTGGCGCTGGCCGAGCCGGATTACGCCGGGCGCGTGGATCAACCCAAGGAACTGAGGCCGCTGGGCCGCTGGCAGGCTGAGTCCCTGCGGCGTCAAGGGGCTGATCCCGATCTGGGGCGACGGCTGGCCAGTCTATTCGCCGGGGCCGGGATAACGGTGCTCGAAACAGGCAGCTTACGCGGGCGTGGAATGCATCCGCTGAGGCCCGGGGAATGGGAACTGGAATGGGCGGTGCTGGAGACCGATTTGGCGGGATTCGTCCCGGCCAAGAAATTGCAGAGAATGAAAAAACTGGATGAAGAGGCCTGGCGGCGCGGCGAGCGTGTGCTCTACGTGCCCACCTATTACGCCTGGGGCCGCGTTTGATTCTTCCCTTGCTGCAACCCCAAAGGGGTCTTATAATGGTAGCCGAAAAGGCTACCATAATGGGTGCCGGAGGTAATAATTCTTGTCTGAGATTTCCCCTGAGATTTCCCCTGAGATTTCCCCTGAGATTACAGCCCAGCCCGCGGCTGGCGCAGCGACCACATCATGGAAAAGTTTCATCTTCGATATCCTGGAAACGCTGCTCTTATCGGCTCTGTTATTCGTGGTAATCAACATCCTCACGGCGCGCGTTCGGGTGGATGGATTCAGCATGCTCCCCACGCTAAAAAACAATGAGCTTGCCCTGGTAAACCGGCTGGCCTATCGCTTCGGCAAGCCGGAACGCGGCGATATCATCGTGTTTCATTTCCCGGTCAACCCGAAGGAAGATTTGATCAAGCGCGTCATCGGCCTGCCCGGTGAAGAGGTGGTTGTCAAAGATGGGAGAGTATACATCAACGGCACAGCGCTCGAAGAGTCATATATTGCTTCTGCGCCCGCATACACCGCCCAATGGAGTGTGCCGGAGGGCTATCTCTTCGTGCTTGGCGATAATCGCAATGATTCCTCTGATTCCCACACTTGGGGCTTGCTGCCACTCGATGACATGGTCGGCAAGGCTGTGCTGGTATATTGGCCGATAACTGATTGGATGATCCTCAAGCACGAGCAGCCAGTTCTGGCCGCGCCATAGGAAGCCATGTCTGAAAACATCGAAGAGGTCCTGGCACTTGCAAAAGAATACGAACGGGAACTTCCCGCTCCACCCCCGCCATTGAGAGCGCCGGTCGGCGCGGGGATCGCGGCCTGGATTGACCATACCATGCTCAAAGCGGATACCACGACCGGCCAGATCAAGAAGCTGTGCGAGGAGGCCCGCGAACACCACTTTGCCACCGTATGCGTGAACCCGGCGTACGTACCGCTGGCAGCTGGCCTGTTGAGAGGTTCCTTCGTTGGTATTTGCGCGGTGGTGGCCTTTCCATTGGGCGCCAACCTGCCAGCGTACAAGGCCACCGAAGCGCGCGGTGCCATCGAAGCCGGCGCCACCGAAATTGACATGGTACTGAACATCGGCGCGTTGAAGAGCGCCGCTTACGTCATGGTATCGAAAGACATACAGGCTGTCGTGGACGAAGCGCACGCGCGCAAAGCGCTCGTCAAAGTCATTATCGAAGCGGCCCTTTTGAGCCGTCGCGAGAAGATCCTGGCCTGCCTGTTGAGCAAAGCCGCTGGCGCGGACTTCGTCAAAACCTCCACCGATTTCGGGCCGGGCGGCGCGACGGTCGAGGATGTAGAATTGATGCGCCGCGTGGTCGGCGCGCAGATGGGGGTCAAAGCAGCCGGAGGCATCCGCACACTGAACAATGCGCTGGCGATGATCACCGCAGGTGCGAACCGCATCGGCGCCAGCGCAGGCATCAACATCCTGCACGAAGCTGTGGCTCGAGGAGCATGACAATGAGCGAGATAGCCACCAAGAAGTCCTACCCTTGCGACGATTGTCAGGCTGGCGTAATGCGCCTGCAATTTATCACCTACTTCACCTGGTTGAGCGACGAGTTGATCACCGTGCCCAACTTCCCAGCCTGGATTTGCGACGTCTGCGGGCGGCGTGAGTACGACGAGCGCGCCATCTCCTGGCTGTCCATGCTGCTCAACCCGGATGCAGGCAAGGCAACTACGCGGCCGCGCCGCTCGCGCCCGCCACTGGAGCAGCGCGATTCGCCCCGCCCAACCGTCGAGTGAACCTCGTCCCTCGAGACTGACTGAAACCTGAGACCACCTCCCCTATTGCCATCTTGATCCCCAGCCTATGCATTAAAAACTTGGGGAGCGCTTCAACCGCAAACAGGTGTACAACCTGGCTCTTCTCCAACCGGAAGAAGATATAGAAAAATCGCTTGACCTGAGGTTAGGGGAATGGTAAAATCCCCCCGCTCGATAAGCCCCCATCGTCTAGTGGACCAGGACGCAGCCCTTTCAAGGCTAAAGCTGGAGTTCGAATCTCCATGGGGGCACTTCACAAGGCCATCCCACCGGGTGGTCTTTTGCGATAAAACTGGAGCCCCCATTGAGGGGATGTTATCCGAATCTCCATGGGGGCACCTATAATTGCCAGCCTTTTCATACTCTCCGAGTACCCGAGGCTAAAGCTGGAGCCCCCGTACGGGGATGCTATTCGAATCTCCATGGGGGCACTTTTGATTTCCAGCGCTTTCATCCCCCCTATAAAAGTGTTCGACATGCCCTGTTTAAGGTGTGCGACATGCTCCGTTTAATCCGTGCGACTTACTCCGTTTTCACTGTGCGGCTTGCTCCGATTTATGCATGAATCCTGCCTAGCCCACTTTTCTATATCCCTTCTCGGGGATTTTTTGTCTCCATTGGATACAGTTTTTGGAATACGTTTATCAAGCACAAGTACAACTGCTGACATGTGTTCGTGTGTCAGGTTTCAACGATGAATAGTGATATGTGAACTGTAGTAAGCAAAAACTGCCTATCACATCCATGTGCACCCATTCGGTTCTACAGGCTTTCCGGGAATTTTCGTCTTTTCAAACTTACCACAGAACCAGGGATAATATTTTCACCATTATTCCCCAAACTCAATACCTCGCAAATCTCACCTGAAAGAAACGGCACATTCAATCCCGGGTAGAGTTCCCAGGTTTCAGTCAGGTTCACTACTCCACCGGGTTCAAGCCTGACCAGCGATCCCAAACTCTCCAACTCCACGAACCGGTCATTGCAAAATGATTCGGAATTGCAGCCTCCGTCTGGATATGCTGCCCCGGAAGATATGTCAAACGTCTTGCGGAATAGAATACCATTTAGCCAATATGCCATCCAACCGTGGGTGTTGTAATAGCCGATTTTAAAGGGAGATGGGTTCGGGGCAGCGCGGATAAGGATGAAATCGTCCCGTAGAACCAGCCGCGGATCGTTGATATGAGTATAAGGCCAGAGCGCCAGGATGCGATTATTCAATAGACCATTCTGATCAGCATTACCAACCGGTTGCGGTAGGAGGACTGTTCCGCCAAGCCGGAACATAGTCAGTGCCCATGGAGCGAGTTCCACCTGCCACAGGCTGTCATTCCGCAATTTGTGCTTCAACGTAACGGCGGCCTGGTCGACCGAAAGATGAATCTCGATGACCTTGGTAATTCCAGTCCCTATCTCGGTCGACCCATTCAGACGTACGCCATCAGTCAGCTCTTCAATGGAAACGCCATCATTATCGGGGATATAAGTGCGTGGCAATGTCTCGGGGGCATACCAAAGGCGATGTCCACCGCGAAAGAAGAAATTGCCATAAGGCGTACTCACCGTGGTTGGAATATCGGCGAATAGATTTTCTTTCCCGAACGCTGAGAGCCGGACAATGCGTGGCCCCGCATCGGCGAGATATTCCAGGCTGATCAATCCGTTATTCATAATACGGGTAGGGAGACCTTGAAAATCACTCATGTTTCATCATCAAACATATCTATTGATAATCTGACTGGAATGTCATGTCCTTAAAAAACTTGTGAAAATGTGATTACTTCTCTTAGAAGCCAAATCAGCGATTTCGGAAAAAAGAGAAATATAAATCATTCCAGCGCAGTTCTTTCTTGAACTCAGACAAGCGGGTATGCTCATCAATCAGCAGCATTTCAATTCCCGCCATCTCGGCAAAGTCTTGCATGTGTTCTGAGGTGACCTCATAACTGAAACTGGTGTGATGCGCGCCCCCGGCGAGGATCCAAGCCGCGGCAGCAGTCTTGAGATTAGGCCTGGGTTGCCACAGAGCGCGTGCCATTGGTAGTTTTGGCAGAGACGCTTCGGTCGGGACAACATCTACTTCGCTGACGATTAGCCGGAAGCGTTGTCCCAAGTCGACCAGGGAGGCGGCAACCGCTGTTCCAATTTGTGAGTCAAAGATTAGGCGTACTGGGTCTGCTTTCCCGCCGATCGTGAGCGGCAGGATTTCAAGTTTGGGCTTGGTGGCAGCAATCGAAGAGCAAATTTCCAGCATGTGCGCGCCCAGTACTTTATCACCCGAAGGGCTGAAGTGATAGATGTAATCTTCCATGAAGCTGGTGCCTTTTTTTAGGCCCATGCTCATGACTTTCATTGCCCGTACCAGAGCCGAGGTTTTCCAGTCGCCTTCCGCGCCAAAGCCGTAGCCGTCCGCCATCAAGCGCTGAACGGCCATGCCGGGCAGTTGCGCCAGCCCGTGCAAATCTTCGAAGGTGGTCGTGAACGCCTTAAAGTTACCGGTTTCCAGGAAATGCCGCAGCCCGAGCTCAATGCGAGCCCCTTCACGCAGGGATTGGTGCTTCTCGCCGTTCGGCAAAAGGTCGGGAACGACATCGTAGAGGTCCAGGTATTCCGTGACCAGTTGGTCAATATCCGTGTCCCTTACCTGGTTGACGGCCTTGACCAGGTCGCCGACGCCATAACCGTAAACGCTGTATCCCAACTGGATTTGGGCTTCGACCTTATCGCCCTCGGTAACGGCCACATCGCGCATGTTATCGCCGAAGCGGGCGACTTTTCCGGTCTGAGAATCCAGCCAGGCGCTGGCGGCGCGCGTCCAAACACCCAGGCTGGCCTGAACATCATTGTCCTGCCAGAAACCGACGACAACTTTGCGATCCAGGCGCATACGGGTTCCAATGAACCCAAACTCCCTGTCGCCATGGGCAGATTGGTTGAGATTCATGAAGTCCATATCGATCTCAGACCAGGGAATCTCACGATTGAACTGGGTATGTAAATGAACAAACGGTTTCTTTAATAAACTCAGACCCGCGATCCACATTTTGGCCGGAGAGAAGGTATGCATCCATGTAATCAACCCGATGCAATTCCTGGCCGAATTGGCTTCCAGGCACAATTCGCGGATGGATTCGGGGGTCGTCAGCACTGGCTTGAAAACCACCTTGACGGGGATATGCGGTGACAGGTTGAATGCTTCCGCCATTTGTTTTGAATGTTCGGCAACCTTTTCCAGTGTCTCTGGGCCATAAAGGTGCTGACTGCCAATTACAAACCAGACTTCGAGTTGCTTAAGATCCAACATGATATTCTCCTTATGATGCAATAATGGGAAACTACTGTCCGTATTTATCAGTGTAGCGTTTGTGCAGGCGAGCTACCATTTCCTCCGGGATGGGGATCAGTTCACCCAACTGCATCGCGTAATAGACTGTGCGAGCCGCATCCTCGACCATCACAGCGGTCTTGACGGCAGCCTTGGCCGACTTGCCAACCGTAAACACGCCATGGTTTTGCATTAAAATGGCGGGACTGGTGCCAATCGAGCGTACGACTTCTATGCCAATGGCTTCGTCGCCAATTGGGGCAAAACGGCCGAGCGGGATCTTGCCGCCAAACTCATCACAGATGGCGGTCAGCACCGGTGGGATGGGCTTGCCTACTGCTGCGAAGGCCGTGGCGAATGGCGAATGGGTGTGGACGATGCCATTAACGTCCGGTCGTTGACGGTAAATATAGAGATGGGTGGCCGTGTCAGACGACGGTTTCAGTTTGCCCTTCATGATCTTTCCGTCCAGATCGAGCACGACCATCTTGTCCGGAGTCAGATCAGGGTACATCACTCCACTCGGCTTGATCACCACCAACCCGCTCTCCGGGTCGCGGCTGCTGATATTGCCACTGGTCCAGGCGACCAGATTGTTGCGTGGCAATTCCTGATGCAGTTCGCAGACTTCCCTGCATAATTTATCAAGTAGCATATTCCACCTCGAGGTTCACCTTGATCCATGCACCATAAAAACGCTTTTATTGTGACTGACGCATTTTGAGCGCCTTGAGCCGCTTCATGACATTATTTTCACCGCGGCCGAAATAATCGTGCAATGTCACATACTCTGCAAACAGCACATCGTAAATGGCTTTGTTCTCTGCGTTGGGTTGGAAGCTCTCTTCACGCAGGCGAGCCATTTTGAGACTGGCGTCCATAATGGAGTCATACCCACCCGCGGCAGCGCCGGCCGCGACTGCTCCATGCATGGCCGAGCCGACGGCACCAATTTGGGTAGCCTCGGGGATGTAAATCGGCAACCCTGTAACATCCGCATAAATTTGCATCAGAAGTTTGTTGCGGTCGGGTAACCCACCCGTGGCCACCAATTCCCGGATGGGCACCTTGTTCTTCTGGAAGGTTTCCACAATCAATCGCGTGCCGTAAGCCGTGGATTCGATCAGGGCACGGTAGATTTCCTCGGGTTTGGTCAGCAGGGTCATCCCCAACATCATACCGGTCAGGTCCACATCCACCAATACCGAACGGTTTCCATTCCACCAATCAAGAGCCAAAAGACCGCTCGCACCTGGCTTTTGGGCAGCTGCTTTCTCTTCCAGCAGTTGATGGATGCTGATACCACGCTGGCGAGCTTCCTTTTCATATATTTCGGGTACGCAGGTTTCGGTGAACCATCGGAAATGGTCACCCACGCAGGATTGTCCGGCTTCAAAGCCGTGTTTATTAGGTAATATGCCGTCCATGACCACGCCGCACATGCCTGGTACGATTTCTTCGCTTTCACCAACCACCATGTGGCAGATGGAGGTGCCCATGATCATGACCATCCGTCCACTTTCTGTGACGGTCGCCGCAGGCACAGCCACATGGGCATCCACATTTGCAACCGCCACAGCGGTGCCCGCTTTCAAACCCGTCCATTGCGCGGCTTGTTCGGTAATGCCGCCTGCCTTGGCTCCCAAAGGCAGGATGTCTCGTTTCATCTTCTCATCCACAATATTCTCCAGACGCGGGTCGAGCGCTTTGAAGAATGCTGCGGGCGGGAAACCTTCGGTCCTGGACCACATGGCTTTGTATCCCGCCGTGCAGGAGTTGCGCGTCTCCACGCCGGTCAATTGCCAGACGACCCAATCGGCAACTTCGAGCATACGGTCCGCGGCTGAGAAGACTTCGGGAGCTTCATTGAGAATTTGCCAGACCTTGGGGAAGAACCATTCGGAGCTGATCTTGCCGCCATAGCGATCCAGAATCTTACCAAATCCAGCTTC
>Ga0315297_10001840_pt1 | contig 13267 bp, 10 predicted proteins | sample YL17G15_0_MG_FD_203628 | JGI IMG/M metagenome (GOLD analysis project Ga0315297, IMG submission 203628) | Sediment microbial communities from Yellowstone Lake, YNP, Wyoming, USA - YL17G15_0 | ecosystem: Environmental > Aquatic > Freshwater > Lake > Sediment | place: USA: Wyoming | collected... | reverse complement strand
CCTTCCACGGAAGGACGACCGGTGCCATGTCCTTGACCGCGAGCAAGTGGGTACAGAGAGAAGGCTACACTGCGACTCTCATGCCGGGCGTATTCCATGTCCCGTATGCGTACTGTTACAGATGCATCTACAAACTGGAATACCCGAGCTGTGGGATGTGGTGCGCGAAGGTCATCGAGGATGTATACTTCGAGCAGCAGATTCCGCCGAACGACCTCGCCGCGATATGCATGGAGGTTGTCCAGGGTGAGGGCGGATACGTCGTGCCACCGAAGGAGTTCGTCAAGATGGTCTTCGACCTCACGAGGAAGTACAAGTGCCTGTTCATCGACGACGAGGTCCAATCGGGCATGGGCAGGACTGGGAAGATGTGGGCAGCGGAACACTTCGACGTTGCACCCGACATCATCTGCAGCGCCAAGTCACTAGGCGGTGGCTTGCCGATAGGTGCTACGATCGTCGATGCGAAGCTGAACTTTGACAGATACGGAAGGCACTCCAATACATTCGGAGGCGCATCGCTCGCTCACGCGTCCGCGCTCGCAACACTCGACGTGATCGAAGAGGAGAAGCTCATAGACCGCGCGGCCAAGGTCGGCAAGGAGACGAAGAAGCGCCTGCAGGAGATGCAGGAGAAGTACGAGATCATTGGAGACACACGCGGCCTGGGCTTGATGCTCGCGCACGAGTTCGTCCAGGACAGGAAGTCCAAGAAGAACGCTGCGAAGAGCAGGGACAAGATCTCGGACATGGCCTTCAAGAAGGGGCTGATGCTCCTACCATGCGGCAAGTCGAACATCAGGTACATCCCGCCATTGAACATCCCGCAGGACCAACTCGACGCCGGCCTCGAGATTCTCGAGGACTGCATCAAGTACGTCAACAAGAACAGGGTGGACTGAGCGCACAAACTCTTTTTCCTTTTCTGGAATCCCGCGTAGGCGGGATTCCTAGCGTCCCATTTATCTATTCGCCAGTCGATGACGTCGAGAGGATTGGCGGAAATGTCCGATGACAGGGAAGACAGCGGTTCGTACCACGACATGACCATTGCTACCCTCTACAGGCTCGACCCCGACAGACTGAAGGCGGTTCGAAGAGCCATCTCGGGATCCACGAGATGTCCGCAGTGCGATGCTCTGAACCGCGCAGACCAGCCAAGGTGCGACAGGTGCGGCGCCAAACTGTATCCCGAAGTTTCCGACAACGATGAGGAGAAGGCCGCCAAGAAAGAACGCTGAAAGGAACGGGCCTCGTTCCATGTAGTTGTCGATCTCAGTCTACGCTTCTTGGACAATCCGGAAGTGAATCGATGAGAACTTGTGAGTTGCCTCAAAAAGTTCTTTAGCGAAGTCTCGTACCCTCACGCCAATGGGCAACCTGACCGTGGCAGTCATCGGCGCTCCCGACTATGCGAAGAACCTAGGCAAGAAATCGACAGCATCGGACATAACCTTCTTCGACCAGAAGAAAGGGGATTTCACGATCACGTTCGTGGAGCCGACCATGTACCCTGAGAAGCTGGCTCCTCTATTCTACGCGGCCTCGATGGCAAATATCGCCCTCGTCATCATTGATCAGATCAACCCAGTCCTCGGGGAGTGCATCTTGATGCTCGACTGTGTCGGAGTGAAGAGGGGTTACATCGTCCTGAGGAACTTCCTGACTCCGGAGCAGATCGCGCCTTTCATCAAAGAGACGGTTCTTGACAGCTACGTCTTCCTCATCGATGATCCTGTTCGAATCCGAGAAACCCTCATGGCTGAGGCCGAGAAACTGAGTGTCGACGGACCGCCTGTGGAAAATGCGTCCGCTGGATCCATTCCGATCGACCACTTCTTCGATGTGAAAGGTATTGGGACCGTAGTCCTGGGCTGGGTTGCCGAGGGCTTCGTGAGAAGGCATGACAAGGTGAAAGTGCTCCCGGGCACCATGGACACTGAAATACGCTCGATTCAGAAACACGATGATGACTTCGATTGGGCTGTAACCGGAGACAGGGTCGGCATAGCACTGAAAGGAGTCGAAGTAGACGGACTCGAGAGAGGGATGGTCCTGACGAATGAACCGTCTTTGAAATGCGCGGCCAAACTGACCTCGAGAGCGAATCTCGTGAAGTACTGGCTGAACCCGATCAAACCTGGCATGGTGGTCCACTTGGGCCATTGGATGCAGTTCGTTCCAGCTAGGGTCGAGGAAGTAACGAGCGGTGACGACTGGAGAAAGCCGTATCTGACCCTCAGTCTTCAGAAGGAGCTGGTATTCCAGCCAGGTTCTCGCGCCGTGATCACTCATCTAGAAGGCGGCAAACTCAGAGTGCTGGGAACGATTGAGCTGCGAGGCTAGCTACGTTCTTGCGCCGGGAAGGCCACTGGGTTGTTGTATGTGGAGGCGGGCAAGAGCCCGCCTCTATGGCGTCTACTCCAATATCGGGAAGCGCTTCACCAACGGAGTGTTGGACCACCACTTTCCAAGACCAAGCCATCTGCCGGGCTTCACGAGGGTCATGGCAAGGAAGAGTATCATGTAGACTATGTGGTCATCCACTATCGGATTGTTCGCCGGAGGCAAGTTCGTCGACCAGAGAAGAACCATCAACAAGGCCCCAGCATAGCCGGAAATCTTGGTGCCTATTCCAAGTATGACAGCCCCTCCGATCAACAGGAGCGCGGCCATGAATAGCACGTCAATACCAGTGTTCCCCGAGAGGCCGTTGTAGAAGCCGCTCAGAGGACCAGAGGACGCATATTGCAGATATCCCGAGGTGGGAGACCCTCCGTTCAACCATGATTTGCTCGACGCCGTGGCATATCCCAAACCGAACAGCTTGTCAAAGAACGCCCAAATTATCGTCCAGCCGAGGACCAGTCTGATCCCAACCCAAGCATACTGCTCTTTCGTGAGTTTCTCGAACTTCATTTCAATTCACCGCCATCTATAACGGCGTTATAACGGAGCGCGGGACGGCTTATCTAGTTATTGGCGAACGAATGCTTAGGCGAGGGCTTCAGGGTCTCCTGGACCGAAAGCGCCAGAGCGCTGAACCCGAACCATCACTCCATCAGTAGATGGAGACACTGACAATCGATGAGAGGAACTATTATTGGGATGACGCATTCTCCGATAAGGATGAGAATATGGACACTATTGCACTCGTAAATCTGGCCCTATGCGTCATAATAGTTCTGATGGCAATCTGGGCATACATGAAGAAGAAGACCAAACTGCCCCTCTACATCGGAGGCGGCTTCGGTCTGTTTGGAATATCGCATTTCGCAACGGTCATCGACGCGTACAGTAGCCTATATGATGCTCTGCTAGTGCTCCGCGTGATTGGGTATCTGCTGGTTATCTTCGGTCTGCTTACAACGGTTGTGGACAAGATACCTGCAAGATATCGATGATCGATTGAGCCTTTCCTCCTTCGTCAAGAGATAAGACCTTTTCTGATCATTCTCCGATTAAATAGAGCGGGCCCGGTGGGATTTGAACCCACGTCGTCGGCTTCGAAGGCCAAAAGGATATCCGAACTACCCCACGGGCCCTGGATAGTGATTGGCCCAGCCTATAATATCCTTTGGCGATGGCTTCAGTGCTTGTGAGTCAACAGACGGATGAGAATATACACTAGGATGAACAGAAGAATAGCCAGACCCAGCATGCCGAAAGGATATTCGACGAAAGCGCCAGTCATGCAGCAAGAAGCATCAGACTTCCTCTTCAATAGGATTGGGCCGAATCACTTCTTTCCGAGCTTCGCTTTGACATGAGGGATCAGACCACCATGGTCAAGAATCGCCATAAGGTGCTCTGGAATCTTGTCAAGAGCCGCCATCTTGGAGCCATCAAGAGAAACAAGGGTGCCTGCTTCGACCTCAAGCACGGCAGAATCGCCGTCCTTGAACACGGAATCGGCCGTTCCCGAAACGATGACGCGCAGTCCCAGATTGATTGCGTTCCTATAGAATATCCGCGCGAACGATCTTGCGACGATGGCTTGAATTCCACTGCGCTTGAGCGCGATGACCGCCTGTTCCCGGCTTGAGCCACACCCGAAATTCCTGCCAGCTACGATGATGTCTCCTTCTGAAGCCCCCGCTGAAAAATCCTTGCTTGCGCCCTCCATCGCATGAGAAGCGAGATGGGCCGGATCGTAGTTGTCCAGATATCTCCCAGGGATTATCAGGTCAGTATTGACGTCGTCTCCGAAGAGCCAGATCCGCGGTTTGCCACTCATCTCAAGAACCTCCGCGGGTCGGCGATCTTGCCCTCGATCGCGCTCGCAGCCACCGTGGCGGGGCTCGCGAGGTATATGACAGCCTCATCGGATCCCATCCGCCCACGGAAGTTCCTGTTGCTGGAGGAGATACAGACTTCTCCAGGACCCAGCACTCCCTCGTGAGAGCCCAGACACGGCCCACAGCCAGGAGGTAGCAACGTACCACCCGCCGAGACGATTGTCTGGGCAACACCCATGTCGATGGCATCGACTAGTATCTTCCGAGACGCTGGTGCGACAATGAGTCTGCAGCTTGAGGACACCTTTCTGCCCTTGAGTACCTCGGCAGCTGCAATCAGGTCTTCCAGGCGACCGTTGGTGCATGATCCAATGAATGCCTGGTCTATGCCGACGCCTTCAAACTTGTCCACACTTCTGGATAGCTCCACCTTGTCAGGACCAGCAACAATTGGAGCCAACTTTGAGACATCGACCTCTATCCGACGCTCGAACTCAGCATCTGGATCTGAGCTCACCACGGCCTTGACTGGAGGATCATATCCTCTGAACCACTCCTTGGTCACCGCATCGGGAACGACGATCGCAGCCTTGGCGCCCATCTCCACACTCATGTTGCAGAGGACCATTCTGCCCGCTATTGGCATGTCCTGGATAAGAGGACCGTTGAACTCGATGCACTTGTAATCAGCACCCGAGGGCCCAATCATCGCAACAATCCTCAGAGCCACGTCCTTCGGATATGTTCCCTTTTGGAGGTGCCCTGACAACTCGACCCTGTGAGTCTCTGGTATTTTCAGCCAAAGACTACCAGTTGCCCACACGCCTGCCATCTCGGTCGCGCCGATCCCAGTTGCGAATGCCCCGACCGCCCCGGCAGTAGTCGTGTGAGAATCCGTGCCTAGCACCAGCTGCCCAGGCCTCACGAGCCGCTCCTCAACAAGTAGCTGGTGACATATCCCTTCGCCCGCATCGTAGAACCGCTTGATGCCGTAGTCATTGACCAGCTTCCTGATTCGCGAATGAACCTCTGCGGTCTGAGCTGTATTCGCTGGCGTGCGATGGTCAAGAACGATTGCGATCCTGTCCGGATTCAAAGGACGGCTGAGTCCGATCTCGGAGAAGGCTTTGTTCACGAGGAAAGTGTTCTCGTGAGACATCACCAGATCCGGAGAGGCCTCGACGATTTCTCCCGCCTTGGCCTTCGTGTTCCCTGAGGCTCTCCCAAGGACCTTCTCAGCAAACGTCCTGCCCGCCACGACCACTCAAATCAGATAGTCGTATTTCAAAATTATGCGTGAAGAGGGCAGGCCGGAACTACGGCATTATTGGTCGAAGCCACAAATTGGCGTAAGATTGCGGATAGCTGGAAAGGTATTTGCCACGGTTTCAAAAACGGGTAACACTCAGTCAGCAGTTGAAGTGTCTCCCACCGTCTTCCCCACAAACCCTTTACAAAGCCACTCTGTGCGTCAACGCGCCCCTGTTCGATTCTAGGCGTTCCTACGGGCATAGTGCATCAGGAGGCACGCAGACACACCTGATCTCGCCCACTCTCGCTGACGTCGTGAGAGTGTGCGCTGACAACGGGCTAGAAACGGATATGTCGGCAGACGACATGATCCCCGCCCCGAGCACCCCCGAGGAGTCAATAAGTCGAAACTCGGAATCAATCAGCAGGGATTGAGATCGGAGCTAGACCTCTTTCTCTGCTTCGAGATAGGCCAGGTGCCGTCCTCGCGGATTGCATTCAGCAGCTTGAGGCGCATATCCTGAACCCGACTCGCGGCGTCCTGCACTGATTCGAACTGGACAAACGCTCCGCACCGATATTGACGAGAGAGGGGTTCCGGGGCAACAATCGAGGGAACCCTGATATAGTTTCCAGTTCCCTACAAGTAAATCGGTCAGGCATCCCCGAGGAGAGTGGGATGATAGAATCCCGCGCACCCGAAAAAAATCGGAGATTCGTCTACCTCGCCGCTGTACTCGCAACCCTAGTTTTCGCCCTGGTCTTCCTGATAAATCTCAAGGGAACCATAGTGCAGGACTCCTCGCAGAGCTCCGCCTTACGTTTGACCGCGCAGACCATCGTGGTGTTCGTTTGCTTCGGAGTGTTCTTCATCCATTGGCTGCCTCCGAAACAGCCGAAGACCTTGCAGTCGATCTTCATCGCAACAGCATTCCTGTCAACGGGCATCCTGGCCTTCGCCCAGACACTCACCTGCTCGATGATATTGAACATCCTGGAATCGGAGGGCCCAGTGGGCTCGTTCTTCCACATGATGACCGGCGTGACGATGGCCGCCTCCCTTCTGTTCGCAGCGTACATACCGAGCCAGCGCGGCATACAGAAACGCGAATCGTACCTGATTCTTCTGGCATTCCTGCTCTATACTGGTGCCCTCGTGGCGGCTGCGATGCTGTTCGGATCGTACTTCCCGTCACTCTGCCCCCATGATGCAAACGCTGACTCAACAAGAATCGTCATCGAGGTAGGGATGATCATCGCGCTGTTGCTGGCAACCGCGAAGTACTATCGGTCAGGGAGAGAGAGCAAGGAAATGTTGTTCGCCTACCTCGCAGTAGCGACGATACTCGCCTCGTACAGCCACGCAGCGTTCTGCCTCCACCAGAATCCCTATGATGCTTACAGCATGCTGTCGACTGTTCTCACAATCGCCAGCTTCGGATTCGTTTTCCTAGCTTTGTTCGGCATCTCTATCACTCAGCCGTACGAGAAACTGATGAGGGCGCAGGAGCAGGCGGAGAGACGCAGGAAGGAGGCAGAGGCCGCAACCGTGAAGGCGCAGACCTATCTGGACTTCCTCGGCCACGACATCGCGAACATGATCTCGCCAATCATGGGCCGAGCCGAGATGATATCAACGTCTAAAGGAGCGTCTGAGGAGCAGAAGAAAGAGGCTCTCAAGATAATCGACCAGACGCATAAAGTCGCATCTCTGATCGTCAACCTCAGGCGCCTCTCACGCACGGAGAGAATCGATGCGGGCAAACTCGGAGAGGTCGACCTCAGAGTGCTGTTACCAGGCCTCGAGAATGCGCGGACGAGGAGCAATCCAGGCAAGAACCTGACCGTGAACATACGGTTCCCGGAAGAAGCTCAGGTGAAGATACTCGGTGGGAGCGCCGCGGAAGAGATGATCGAAGAAGTCCTGGACAATGCCATCAAACATGGCGGGAAGGAATCAATCGAAATCAATATCGATGTCCATCCAGCACATGGTGATCTGCACAAGAGGTTCTGGGACATCGAGATTCAGGACCACGGGATTGGGATACCCGACCACATGAAGGCAGCGTTGAACGTTGCCTCCTCCGACCCGGAGAAGAGGTTCACACGCGGAGTCGCCTCCAGCCTATCGATCATGTCGCTTATCGCAGAGGCGCTAGGAGGGAAGATCCGCATCGGAGATAGGGTCCCCAACGATCACACGCAAGGCACGACGGTAACCATCACGCTTCCGAGGGCGGGGTGACGCACGTCCCTGAGGAATCTGTCTCTGCAAATTCCAAACGCGCTATGATTCAACAAACGGCAGACTTAATCTAGCCGGGACAAAAAAGGGAAGTATTCACACTTGCATTTGCCCCTTCGCGGGAGCTCGCAGTTGCGGGTTTCCACAGGGGAAAGACTGATTATGAGGAAAAGAAGATTGGGCATCCTTAGCTTGGCTTTTGTGGCAATTCTGGTAGTGCCAGGTGTTTTGCTGATCGCACCCAGTAGCAGAGCGGAAGTAACCACTGCATGGACGATAGGACTGTACATAGATGCTGACAATGATTTCGACGAGTACTGGGAAGGCCTGAGCCTGCCCTACTTGCTCGAGATTCCAGAGAGCGCGGAAGTCAACATCGTGGCTTTTGTTGACCGACAGAGCTATCTGGGGACGGAGATCTGGGAAATCGAAGGCATCACCGGTCAGATCGTTGAGACGCTTCCTGAGATGAATTTCGGCGACGGAGCTACGTTGAGCTGGATGATCAGCGAGACCGCGACCCGCTATCCGTCTGAGAATCTTGCGATAGTCGCCTGGGACCACGGAAGCGCGTGGAACGGTTTCTGTGGGGACTACACCTCGGATGATTGGATCTATCTGGATGAGCTGAAGGCGGCGATTCTGGACGCGAACGTGTACATCGACATCCTGGCCTTCGATGCGTGTTCCATGTCAAGCATAGAGACCCTGTATACAATATCCTTGACGGGGCTCGTGGACATAGTGGTTGCCTCGTTGGAGACAGTCGCAGGGGATGGTTTCCCATATGACCTGATGTTCACGCCGGTCGCCCTGGACCCTACCAGAACGCCAGACCAGGTTGCGAGTGACATGGTCGATGGATGGGCGCAGTACTACGACCCCAAGAACGAGTTCTATTACGCCACGCTCAGTGCGGTGAGCATCGGCAGCCTCGCGCAGTCAATGAGCACGATAGATGCATGGTGCGATGCGATCCATACCAACCTCGGCGCGTACTACAAGGCATACAAGACCGTTGTCCGAGGCACTTATTCGGTCTTCTACACGAAGTACCAGGTGGACATGGTTGATCTCGGGAACAAGCTCCTTGCGAACTCGAAGATCACTAACTCTGCATTGAGGGCTTTGACCCAGGACATGATAGCAGCTGTGGAAGATGCTGTGCTGTATCTTGACAACGCCGAGAGCACCATGATGTGCGGTGGCATAACCCTCTGGTGGGCGGGCAGTGTCGACTGGAACTTCTACTCGGATGTGTATGCTGGGCTGGATTTCGCTGCCTATACCGGCTGGTGGGATTTCCTCAGCGACTATAACGCATGAGACCAAGAAACCTCTCGATTTGTTGAGGAAGGGCCGTGGCGCCCTTCTGATTTCTCTTTTCTCGATGCTGGACGGCGCGCTTGTGATTCCCATCTGCCACAGGACACTCCTGAAGAGGGATTCGGAACGGCCCGATTGGACAAGGACTGCCATCTTATCCAACCGAGACAGTTGAAATACGTAGACAACTATTCACCCGCCGGCGGGGAACTCGCACTGGCGAGTCACTGCAGGGGAAAGATGGGCGTGAAGAACAGAAGACACTATGTTTTGAGCATGACAGTGGTGGCAGTGGTGGCAGCCCTGATGGTGCCCGGCATGTTGCTGGTGGCGCCGACAGGTAGGGCGGAAACGACAGCGTCGTGGACCTTCGCGATATATGTTGCGGCGGACAACTCCCTCGAGAACTACTGGGATTCGACGACGCTTCCATTCTTACAGGCTGTACCGCCTAGCGACCAGGTGAACTTGGTCGTCCTGCTAGACGAGAAGACGACATCCACAACCGAAATATTGAAAGTCTCCGGAACGACCGTGACCACGGTGGAGACCTATGGCGAGATGAACACCGGAGATCCGGCTACGCTCACTTGGTGGATCGACCGCGCAACAACCCTCTGGCCGTCAACCTACTTCGCGCTCATGCTGTGGGACCACGGTTACGGATGGCACTACATCTGCTCGGACGATACATCCGCGAGCTCCATAGACATGCCTGAACTGCAGGGTGCAATCGCGAACGCGGGCAACATGATTAACGTCCTCGAGTTCGACGCGTGCGACATGGGAATGATCGAGGTGGCGTACCAGGTGTCGCTGACGAACCTCGTTCAGTACATGGTAGCCTCCGAGGAGTACGAGGCTGGAGACGGCCTCCCGCTGACCACGGTTCTGACCCCACTCGTGAACAACCCGTCGATGCTGCCCAGGGACCTGTCAATCGTGATGGTGGACGCATACGGAGCTCTTTATACCAACACCAATGGTGGCAAGATGACGCTCGCATCCATCGACTTACCGCAGTTGAAGGCAACGATCGGCACGTTCACGACCTGGTCGGCGAGGATGTTGTACCTGCTGCCCACCTACAAGACCTACTACGTTGCAGCGGTGAAGGCGACGCACTACATGAGCGCGATACCCAGTTTTCTTGACCTATACGACCTCGGATACCATCTGCTGGGTACCAAGGGAGTGACGGACACACAACTCAGAACGGCGACGGCGAACATGCAGTCGGCACTGCAGTCGTACATGGTCAAGTTCTGGGGAGGACCGAAGATGTTGGACTGCAAGGGGATCTCGTTCTACTGGGCGACCTACAACGACTGGTACTACGACGAGGTCGCCTACAGGCAGATCGCCTTCGCAGCGAACACCGGATGGGGCAACTTCCTCGATGCATACAACGTGTAGCGGTGAAACCACAAGAGCGGTAGAGAGGGCGAGCGGTCGGCCTCCCCTCCATTCATTTCTATCCATTGAGATTCATCCGTATCCCAGCCTCGCGGCGGCCTTCCCCCGGACAAGGGATTAGAACAATGTCGCGGTCCAAGGGACTAGACCAGTCTTGGTCCGAGCGAGTGCAATTCATAGCCCAACATGGGCTCCGCGCAGTGACGCATGCGGAGGAGGGGGTATCAAGGCATTCATACCTTCAAGACATACTGAACGATGATACTAGGGCGCGTATGCCAGAGGTGCTCAGCCCCGAGATCATACCTGCAGCCGACCACCCCCAATTCTTGTCCTTTGTCAGCGCGCACGCCTAGAACGTCAGCGAGAGCAGAGACGATCTGGGGTTTGTGTGCGCCTGAACTGATACGCCCCTAGAATCGAACAGGAAGCGTTATCGCATAGAGTGGTTCTGTAAAGGGTTTGTGGGGAAGACGGTTGGAGACAATTCAACTGCTGGCTGAGTGTTACCCGTTTTTGAAACCGCGACAAAGGTATTTCCACTATGTACCCAATCACTTCGCCGCAATGGACAGAGTTCTTGACGCGGCTCCAGGGTCGAAGGTGCTCCTCCTAGGGAACGAAGCTATCGCTAGAGGAGCTCTTGAAGCGGGGGTCGCAGTAGCGACCACATACCCGGGCACCCCCGCGTCAGAGATCGGGGACGCACTCGCGCGCGTAGCCAAGGACGCAGGAATATACTTCGAGTACTCGGCCAACGAGATGGTTGCGACCGAGTTCGCCATCGGAGCCGCCGCCTCAGGCGTGAGGGCTCTCGTCAGCATGAAGCACGTCGGGCTCAACGTGGCCGCAGATGCGCTAATGACCTTTGCGTACACCGGCACGCGTGGCGGGTTCGTTCTGGTAACGGCGGATGATCCATCCTGCCATTCGAGCCAGAACGAGCAAGACAACAGGTACTATGCACTACTCGGAGGGATCCCGCTTCTCGAACCTTCTTCGCCGCAGGAATGCTATCAGATGACCAAGGAGGCATTCGCGCTCTCCGAGAAGCTCGAATTGCCTGTGATTCTCAGGACGACAACAAGAGTGTCGCATGTGCGAGGGCCGGTCGTGGTCGGCGAGATAGTGCCAGGACCGAAGAAGAAGGAGTTCGTCAAGGACCCGAAGCGGTTCGTCACCGTGCCGGCGGTTGCTAGGGCAAGGCATTTGATACTCCTCGACCGACTGCGGGACGCTTCGAATCTGGCGGATGGATCCGCTCTCAACCGAGTCTACAGAATCGGAGCTGGGGGCAGGTCCGGAATCATCACGTCTTCTGCACCGTTCAATTACGTCATGGATGCGGCGAAAATGCTGGGAATGTCGACCGACGTCCTCAAGCTCGGGTTCTCGCACCCACTCCCGACTCACTTGATTGTCGAGTTTCTCAAGACACATGACTCGGTCGCAGTCGTGGAGGAGCTTGAGCCGATCCTCGAGACCTCTATTAGAGCGGTCGCGCAACACGAGGGGCTCAAGACGAAGATACTCGGCAAAGCTGATGGCGCATTCCCGCAGGCCTACGAGTTCGATCAGGCAATCGTAGCCTCAGGACTTGTGAAGGCATTTGGTCTGAAAGGAGAGATTGCGAAGACTGTCTCTGTGGATTTGCAGAATCTGCCGGTCAGACCGCCGGTGCTCTGCGCTGGCTGTCCGCACAGCGCCACCTACTTCGCCGTCAACAAAGCAACGAACCGTAAAGCGATATTCGCGTCCGACATCGGTTGCTACACGCTCGGAGTCGCGCCCCCCTACAGCGCCGCAGACCTCGTTGTTTGCATGGGCTCGAGCGTCGGGACTGCGGGAGGTCTGGCAAAAGTCAACGAGCAGCCAGTGATTGCGTTCATTGGAGACTCCACATTCTTCCATGCTGGCATACCGGGTCTGATCAACGCAGTGCACCACGGTCACAGGTTCCTCCTGATGATCCTGGACAATCGAACGACCGCAATGACTGGGCACCAGCCTCATCCAGGTAGCGACAGAGGTCCATCCTGCTGCGACATAACATCGGTCTCGATCGAGGAGGTCGTCAGGGGTTGCGGGGTCAAGTGGCTCAAGGTCGTCGATCCGTACGACATCAAGACTACTACAGATACGGTCAAACAGGCGTTGACACAGAACGGCGTTTCGGTCATCATTGCCAGGAGGGAATGCGCCCTGATCGCGAAGAGGGACCAGGATGGCGCGATCCTGAAGAAGCATTACATCGACCAAGAGGTCTGCAAGAAGTGCAGAACCTGTGTGGATAAGTTCCAGTGCCCCGCCATCTCAAGTATCGATAAGGTCCAGACGATCGATGACACATCGTGCGCAGGATGCGGAGCATGCGCCCATGTCTGTCCTTACAAGGCCATCAAGGAGGCCAGGTGATGGCCGACATCTATCTGGTTGGTGTCGGCGGTCAGGGGATCATCACCGCATCGAGGATCATTGGAGATGCTGCGATCCTCGCAGGGAAGAACGTTCTTCTGAGTGAGACGCACGGGATGGCCCAAAGAGGCGGTTCGGTCGTGTGCACCGCCAGGATTGGAGAAGTCTACAGCCCTTTGATTCCTGACGGTCAGGCAGACGTCGTTCTGTCATTCGAGCTGCTGGAAGCCTTGAGGGCTGTCTGCAAGGCGTCGAAGAATACAGTTGTTGTAAGCTCCAACGAGAGGATGATTCCGCTCAGCGTGTCATCGCAGAAACTCAAATATCCGACGCTTGATGAGGTTCGAATAGAGGTCGCCAAGATCGCAAGGGA
>Ga0315297_10001838_pt1 | contig 13272 bp, 11 predicted proteins | sample YL17G15_0_MG_FD_203628 | JGI IMG/M metagenome (GOLD analysis project Ga0315297, IMG submission 203628) | Sediment microbial communities from Yellowstone Lake, YNP, Wyoming, USA - YL17G15_0 | ecosystem: Environmental > Aquatic > Freshwater > Lake > Sediment | place: USA: Wyoming | collected... | reverse complement strand
GTCGGCCTGACCCTCGGTGACCCCTCCGAGGGTGGGCAGCAGCGGCGCGAACGCCCCGAAGGGGATCGTGGCGGCGCTGCGGTTCGCTCGCACCATGGCGTGACGCCAGCCCCGATCCGAGGCCAGCGCGACCGACTCGGTCGCCAGCCGGGTCTTGCCCACGCCCGGCGGACCGGCGAGCACGACGCCGGCCTCGCGCGCGTCCATCGCGGCACCAAGCCGCAGCAGCTCGTCGTCGCGCCCCACGAGGGGCCACGTGAGTCCCATGGTGCACCGATCCTCCCACGATGCCCAGGCCACGATGCCCAGGCCACGATGCCCGAGCCACGATGCCCGGGCCCTGACTCCCAACGGTGGAATCAATCGATCCCCCAGTAGGTTGGAGTCTCGGATATGGGCATGCAGATGCATCAGACGATGATGGGCTTCCGTCGCGACCCCGACGTCGTCGACAGCAAGGTCGAGCGCGAGCTCATCCGGCGGGTGCTCCGGCTCGCCCGCCCGTACCGCGGTTCACTCATCGGGTTCCTGGTCACGGTGATCCTCGCCGCGGTCGTCGCCGTCATCCCCGCGCTGCTGTTCCGGGCACTGCTCGACACCGCGGTCCCCGAGAAGAACGACGCGCTCGTGGCCGCCCTGGCGTTGGGCGCGGTCATGCTCGCGATCGCCAGCGCCGGGCTCTCACTCCTCCAGCGCTGGTACTCGGCCAAGGTCGGCGAAGGGCTCATCTACGACCTGCGGGTCGCGCTCTTCGACCACGTGCAGCGGCTCCCGCTGTCGTTCTTCACCCGTACGCAGACGGGCTCGCTGATGTCACGGCTGAACAACGACGTGATCGGTGCGCAGCAGGCCGTGACGAGCACCATCGGGACCGTGGTGTCGAACGTGATCTCGCTCGTCGTGACCCTCTCCGTGATGCTCGCGCTCGAATGGCGCCTCACGATCCTCACGCTCATCGTGCTCCCCGCGTTCATCATCCCGGCGCGACGCATCGGCCGAAAGCTGCAGGTCGCGACGCGCGAGGGCATGCAGCTCAACGCGTCGATGAACAACACGGTCTCCGAGCGATTCAACGTCTCGGGCGCCCTGGTCGTGAAGCTGTTCGGCAACCACGACCGTGAACGCGATCTCTTCGGCGGTCGGGCGGCGCGGGTGCGCGACATCGGGATCACCACGGCGATGTACTCGCGCGTGCTCTTCGTGGCCCTCGGCTTCGTCGCGGCAGTCGGCACGGCGGTCGTCTACTTCGTCGGCGGGAAGCTGGCGATCGAGGATGCGATCACGATCGGAACCCTTGCGGCATTCGTGATCTACGTCGGACAGATCTACCAGCCCCTCACGCAGCTCACGAACGCGCGGGTCGATGTGATGACGGCGCTCGTGTCGTTCGAGCGCGTGTTCGAGGTCCTCGACTTCCCGGCGCTCGTCGACGACCATCCCGGTGCGGTCGACCTCCCACCTGCAACCGGGAAGGTCGAGTTCGACCACGTCTGGTTCCGTCACCCGGCTCCGGCCGACTCCTCGATCCCGTCCCTCGAGGAAGGGGTCGTCATCCCCGACACCGAGCCGAGTGAGTGGATCCTGCGGGACGTCTCGTTCACCGTGGAGCCCGGAGAGCTCATCGCGCTCGTCGGACCTTCGGGCGCAGGCAAGACCACCACCTCGATGCTCGTTCCCCGTATCCACGACGTCACCGATGGACGCGTGCTCGTCGACGGATACGACGTGCGCGACGTCACCCTCGCCTCGCTCCGTGATTCCGTTGGCATGGTCATGCAGGATCCGCACCTCTTCCACGAGACCATCGCCGACAACCTGAAATACGCCAAGCCCAACGCCACCGGCGACGAGCTCGTCGAGGCATGTCGCGCCGCGCGCATCCACGATCTCATCGCGAGCCTGCCCGATGGCTACGACACGGTCGTCGGCGAACGCGGGTACCGCCTCTCGGGCGGCGAGAAGCAGCGCGTCGCGATCGCTCGCATGCTCCTGAAGAACCCCGCGATCGTGATCCTCGACGAGGCGACCGCACACCTCGACTCCGAGTCGGAGCAGCTCATCCAGCGTGCTCTCGCCGACGCACTGGCCGGCCGCACCGCGATCGTGATCGCCCACCGGCTCTCGACGATCGTGGCCGCCGATCGCATCGTCGTGATCGACGACGGTCGCATCATCGACCAGGGAACCCACGACGAGCTCCTCGCCAAGGGCGGGCTCTACGCCGACCTGTACCACACGCAGGTCGACCGCTCCCAGGAAGAGCCGCTCCCCTCGTATCAGATCGTCACCCGGGAAGCGCCCCACGACACTGCACCCGGGGCGATCGAACCCGATGCGTTGCCCGCCGACCTCCGGACGCCCGCCGCGGGGCGCGCGTAGCGCGCGATGGGCAAGGACCCGCGGGCCACGGTCGACGACGCTGGCGCCGCGTCGGCCACCAGCAACCGCTGGGGCGCACTGGTGATCGGCGGGCTCGTCTCGATCGGGCTCGTCACGTTGTGTGCGACGGCCCTCTTCGCGTCCGACTCGCTGGGATTGCGCAGTGGTCCGAGACCGGCGCTGGCCGATCTGGTCCCGAGCACCACGGACACAACGGTTCCGGCCGCGCTTCGTGGGTGCCGATCACGCTTGACGCCGGAGTCGCCGCTCCGGCTCTGGGTCGGTGGCGACTCCCTGGCCGGATCGCTCGGCCCGTCACTCGGCGAGCAGGCCGCGGCGACCGGCATCGTGGCACCCGTCTACGACTCCCGCGTCTCGAGCGGACTCAGCAGTCCCGAGTTCTTCGACTGGCCCCGCCACGGCGCGGACGAGATGGCCCGCCTCAACCCCGAGACCGTCGTGTTCATCATGGGTGCGAACGACTGGGTAACACCGCGCGCGACACCGAACGACGCGAGCGGTCAACCCGCGTGGCGCGCCGAGTACGGCCAGCGCGTCGAGGAGATGCTCGACGCGCTCGAAGGGTCGACGACCCGCCCCCAGCCCCGTCCCGTCTACTGGATCGGGGCACCGACCCTGCAGGACCGCCGCAAGGACAGCGGCGCCCGCGAGGTGAACACAGTCGCCCGAGCCGTTGTCGCCCGGCACCCGAACGCCACGTACATCGACGCGTACGACCTGTTCTCGGCGCCCGACGGCACCTACACCGCGACGCTCGCCGGCCCGAACGGCAAGGTCGTGCGTGTGCGCACGGCTGATGGAGTGCACTTCACCCCCGAAGGCGGCGACCTGCTCGCCGTTGCCGTGTACGGCCCGCTCGATGCGCGCTGTCGGCTCGCCGCGCAGGCGGTCCCGGGCCGGCCCAAGCCGGTGATCCAGACCAAGGGAAGCAGCCAGGTGCCCGGGACGCACCGCACTCCGGCGGAACCGAACCCTGTGCCGGGCTCGGGAGCGACCACGACGTCGACCAGTGCGACGACACCGCCGACGAAACCGACCACCACCACGACGCCGACCACCACCACGACGCCGACCACCACCACGACGCCGACCACCAACGAGACGCCGACCACGCAGGCGATCACCCCTCCCTGATCGGCTCCTGCCCCACCTGATCGGCTCCTGCCCCACCCATCGTCTCGGATCGTTCGAAATGCCGTCGCGTCATTAGGCTCATGACCATGTCCGAATCCCTGCAGGCCGCTCGCGCCGCCGTCGAGGACGCCGCTGCCGTCGTCGATGCGGCATGCCACCACCTCGCTCACTCGGCAATCGACGGCGACCGCATCTCGGTGGCCAAGCTCGATGAGCACCAGGTCCTCGGCTACGACGTCGCCCACGCGGCGAGCGCAGTCGCGGGCTGCCGCGTCATGCTCGAGTACGCCGAGCACGGTGAGTACGAGTCGTTGCTCGCCCGCGGCTTCGTGGCCGACGCCGTCGCCGACCTGCTCAGCCGGGTGCTCGGGCGCGAGTCCACCTGGGGAGTGGAGGCCGGCGACCTTGCCGGCACGCTGCCGTTCGTCGAGGCGCATCGAGCGCCTGCCTTCCTCCAGGAGATCGCCGCGCTCCTCGAGCGCAACAGCACCGGGCCGGCCCATCTCGGCGACGAGTTCGATCTCGTGCGCGAGACCTTCCACCGCTTCGCCGAGCACGAGATCCGACCGGTCGCCGAGCACGTGCACCGGACGAACGCCGACATCCCCGAGGACATCATCAGCGGCCTGGCCGAGATCGGTGGCTTCGGCCTCTCGGTCCCCGAGGAGTACGAAGGGTTCGCCCAGGGAGGCGAGCACGACTACCTCGGCATGGTCGTCGCCACGGAGGAGCTCTCCTGGGGTTCGCTCGGCGCGGGCGGCTCCCTCATCACCCGACCCGAGATCCTCACCCGCGCGATCGTGCGCGGCGGCACCGAGGAGCAGAAGCGTCGGTGGTTGCCGCGCATCGCGACCGGCGAGCTCATGGTCGGCGTGATGGTCACCGAGCCCGACTTCGGCTCCGATGTGGGCGGGATCAAGGTGACCGCGACGCCGACCGACGGCGGGTACCTGATCAATGGCGTGAAGACCTGGGCAACCTTCGCCGGTCGGGCGAACACCATCATGCTGCTGGCGCGCACCGACCCCGACCGCTCGGCCGGACACCGCGGCCTCTCGATCTTCGTCGTCGACAAGGAACCGACGGCCGGTCACGAGTTCGCGTTCACCCAGGGCGCCGGAAAGATGGAAGGCCGAGCGATCGACACGATCGGCTACCGCGGCATGCATTCCTACGAGGTCGCCTTCGAAGACTGGTTCGTGCCCGCCGAGAACCTCGTGGGCGAGGACGGTGGACTCGGCAAGGGCTTCTACCTCCAGATGGAGGGCTTCGAGAATGGTCGACTCCAGACCGCGGCGCGCGCCGTCGGGCTCATGCAGGCCGCGTTCGAGGCCGGGCTCGCCTACGCCCAGGACCGCAACGTGTTTGGCAAGCCGGTGTTCGACTACCAGCTCTCGCAGGTGAAGCTCGCCCGCATGGCCTTCCTCATCCAGACCGGCCGCCAGTTCTCCTACGACGTGGCGCGTCGAATGGGCAACGGCGAGGGCGCGCTCGAAGCGTCGATGGTGAAGGCCTATGTCTGTCGTGCGGCCGAGTGGGTCACGCGCGAGGCGATGCAGCTCCACGGCGGCATGGGGTACGCCGAGGAGTTCCCGGTCTCGCGCTACTTCGTCGACGCGCGGGTGCTGTCGATCTTCGAGGGCGCCGACGAGACGCTGTGCCTTCGCGTCATCGCGCGCCGGTTGGCCGAGCAGGCCCTCGCGTCCTAGCGCGGATCAGTGCCCGCCGAGCTCCCTGAGCTCGTTGCGCGCCTCGGTGTGGTGGTCGAGGCGCTCGTTGATGCGAGTGAGTGAGTCGTCGACACTGTCGACGAGCGGGCTGGCCGCTTCGACCGCGCTCTGACTGATCCGAACGCCGGTCTTCTCGATCTCGCCGACCCGATACCGCAACGCGAGCAGGGTCTTGTGGCGGGCCTTGAACGGCAGGCGGGATGCGAGCACGAGCTGGTCGTCGAGGGCTCGGACCGTCGCCGCCAGATCGTCGACGAGACCCTCGTACCCCTCGGTCGGCACCCCTCGCTTGCGAGCGTCGCCGATCGATCGACGCGTGCGGTCGAGCGAGCGGTGCAAGCGGCGGTGCAGATCCGCGGCCACGCTCTGGCGCGTCTGCCACGAGAGCGGGACACCCGGCCGGCGGCGAGAGAAGCGCCAGGCCAGACCCCCACCGGTGACGACGACGACCGCGATGAGCAACTCCATGCCTACAACGGTACCGCCCCGGCCACCCCAGGATTCCGCGCGAGGTGGGTCCGGGAGTCCCGTAGCGTCAGCCCATGCGGCTCGACGATCGGACCCGGCTAGCGCTGCTCGTGGTCCCCATCGCGCTCATCGCCATCGCGTCGTCGATCGGCGAGGCGATCGCACCCACCCTCCTCGTGGACGCCCCGCTGCTGCTCGTCGGGCTCGTGCCCCGGAATCGCTATCTCGTGCTCGCCGCGCCCCAGCTCGCGTTCTGGCCGTTCTTCCTCGTGGGCATGGTGCGCCTGACGCTGACCGATCCGCTCTTCTACCTGTTCGGTCGGAACTACGGGGACGCGGCGATCCACTGGACCGAACGGCGGGTCGGAGCACCGGGCTCGGTCCGACGTCTCGAGCAGGGGTTCCGACGTGCCGCATATCCCGTCGTCGCCATCGCCCCGAACAACCTCGTGTGCGTGCTCGCGGGTGCCAGCGGGATGTCGGTCGGGGGTTTCCTCCTCGCCAACCTCGGCGGCACCGCGGCCCGGATGGTGCTGATCTGGTTCCTGGGTGACGTGTTCTCGGCGCCGTTGCTCGACGTCGTCGAGTTCGTGGCGGAGTACCGCTGGATCCTCACCGCGCTGACCGTGCTGATCGTCGCGATCTCGGTGTGGCGAGCCCGTCGCGGCCACCGTTCCGAGATCGAGACGCCCGAGGAGGTCGCCGAGGAGCTCGAACTGCAGGCGCCGGACGAGCTGGGCGCCGAATCTGCAGAGTGACGCTCAGCTCGCGCTGCGCGCCATCCCGGCCCGCTCACCGCGGCTGACGAACTTGATCGCCATCTTGCGGCTCGCCTCGTCGATCATCTCGTCGCCGAACATGACCGCGCCCTTGCGCTCGCCCGCGCCGCCCTCGGTGGTGGCCTTCTCGTAGGCCTCGAGGATGTCGAGTGCGGTGTCGAACTGCTCCTGGGTGGGCGTGAACACCTCGTTGATCACCGCGACCTGGTCGGGGTGCAGCGCCCACTTGCCGTCGTAGCCGAGGATGCGCGTCCGCATCGCGTAGTCGCGCAGCGCGTCGAGCTCCTTGATCTTCAGGAACGGCCCGTCGATGACCTGCAACCCGTTGGCGCGGCCGGCCATGAGGATCTTCGAGAACACGTAGTGGAAGTGGTCACCCGGGTACTCCGGGATCTGCACGCCACCGGTGAGCACCGGCATCTCGGTGGACGCCGCGAAGTCGGCCGGTCCGAAGATGATCGTCTCGAGTCGGGGCGACGCGGCGCAGATCTCCTCGACGTTGATGAGCCCCCGCGCGGTCTCGATCTGCGCTTCGATCCCGACCGTGGTCTTGCGGCCGGTGACCGTCTCGATCTGGGTGAGCAGGAGGTCGAGGGCGCGCACGTCGCTCGCGTACTCGACCTTGGGCAGCATGAGCTCGTCGAGGCGCTCCGAAGCGTTCTCGACGACGTGAATGACGTCGCCGTACGTCCACTTCGTGTCCCACGCGTTGACCCGCACGCACAGGACGGCGTCACCCCAGTCGTGGGTGTTGATCGCCTCGACGATGTTGTCGCGGGCCGACTCCTTCTCCAGCGGCGCCACCGCGTCCTCGAGATCGAGGAACACCATGTCGGCGCCGAGGCCGGCGGCCTTGGCGAGCATCTTCGGACTCGAGCCCGGGACGGAGAGACAGGCTCGACGGGGCAGGTTGCGCGATCGCTCGGACATGAAAACCACGCTACCGGTACGCTCGATCCGTGGCCCAACCCACTCCGCAGCCCGGAGGGACGGCATTGCCGGTCCGAACCCTCCACGAACTGGCCGACGGCGTCTTCGTCTGGCTCCAGCCCGGCGGCGAGACGGGCGTCAGCAACGCAGGTGTGGTGGTCGACGACGACGGCCTCACCGTGATCGACACCCTGATGGTCCGCTCCCAGTGGGAACCGTTCGCCGCCGCGGTGCACGCCCTCGAGCGGCCCGTCCGACGCGTCGTCCTCACCCACGCCCACGTCGACCACGTCGGGGGCACCAAGGCGTTCCCCCACGCGGCCGTCTACGCGTCGCCAGTGACGAGCGAGCTGCTCGATCAAGCGATGCCGATCGATGCCTACAAGGCGTTCATGCCCGCCTTCGCCGAGGAGTTCGACGACCTCGCCGAGCTCGGCACCCGGCCCGCCACCCACGAGGTTGCAGGCGTCGGTCAGCTCACCGGGCGCCTCGAGCTGCTGCCGGCCAGCGGGCACACCAGCGGCGACCTGATGGTGCTCGTCACCGACGTCGACGTGCTCTTCGCGGGGGACCTCTGCTTCTTCGGTGTGGCCCCGCTCGCGTTCCAGGGCGACCCGGCGGTGTGGGTGGAGATGCTCGACGCGATCGCCGAGTTGGCCGACACGATCGTGCCCGGTCACGGACCGGTCGGCGGCGAGCGCGAGCTGCGCGAGCAGCAGGCCTACCTGCGCCACTGCGTCGAGGGGATCGTCCCGCCCGGGCCCTGGGACGGGTGGCTCGACCGGCCCGAGCGCGACATCATCAACATCGAGCGGGCCGCGCTCCTCGCGCAGGGCCGCGACGAGATGCCGCCGTCGATGCTCAAGGCGATCGGCCTCGGCTGACCCGTCCCCCGGAAACCCGAGATCGTCATTCGCCGCGACGCCGAGCCGACGCGCTACGTTCCTCAGCCGTGGCCAAGAATCCCGACCCGATGCTCGAGCTCACGACCAGCGAGGGTGTGACCCGCACGCTCGACGACTGGTCGACGATGTTCCAGCTCTGCCTCGTGGTGCTGCCGGCCCGGCCCGAGGCCGCGGCCTGGATCCCGGTGGCGCAACGGATCTTCGCGACCTTCGGTGACTCCGACTGCCGGTGCGCTTTCGTCGTGACCGGGAGCGCCGAGATCGCCCGCCGGCTGCTCGGACCCGCGGCGAAGGACGACGTCACCTTCATCGATCCCGACCAGGCGCTCGTCACCGGCCTCGGCCTCGAGCGGCTGCCCGCCTTCGTGCACCTGCGCCAGGACACGACCGTCGTGGCGGCCGCGGAGGGGTGGAACCCGGTCGAATGGCAGCAGGTGGCCCGTGAGGTCGCCCGGGCCATGGCCTGGACCTACCCCGAGATCTCGGGTCCGAATGACCCCCCGCGCACCGAGGGTTGGCCCCTCGCAGTCGCCTGACCTGCACAAACGGACCATGGCTGGCATCGCCCGGGTTCCTTGCCTAGTGTGGCGATCAAAGCCCGAACGTCACCACACCACGCTGGCATGCGTGCAGATGACGACCGGGCGGTTCTCGTTTCGGGGCACCGGAGGCCTCAACGAGACGTTGGTGTTGTCTAAGGTGAAAGGCGCCGTGTCCCTTCCCGTTGTAGATCCACGATGGCTCACGACCAGCTCACTCCACATCTCATGACCTCAGCCCCCCGCCGCCGCCCCTTCGCCAGTCTCGTTGTCTCCGTGGCGCTCATCGTCACCTCCGTCGCTGCTGCCGGGACCGCATCCGGAGCGGCGCCGCCCGTCGACAAGCAGAAGCAAGCTGCCGAACTCCAGGACCAGATCGAAGCCACCGACCTCCAGATCAGCGGTCTCGCAGAGAGCCTCCTCCAGGCCGAGGCGCGTCGCGACGCTGCCCAGGCGAACGCCCAGGCAGCAGAAGCCCAGATCGCCGACGCCGAGCAGGAAGTCAGCCGGGTCCTCGGCCTCGTCCAGGAGAACCTCGCGTCGCTGTACCGCCGCACCCTCCGCGGCCAGTCGGTCGGTGAGATGGACTTCAGCGCCACGGTCGACCTCCTGAAGCGCAGCCAGTACTCCCAGACCCAGGCCAACCGCGACACCGAGCTCCTCGACCAGCTCGACGTCGCCGAGCAGGACCTTGCCGTCGACCGGGACAACGCCTCACGGGCTCGCGACGCCGCCGCCACCGAGAGCCAGCAGATCAGCGAAGCCAAGACTGCCCTCGAGACGGCTCGAGCCGACCAGCAGGCGATCCTGGACAAGGTGAAGGGTGAGCTGGCGGCCGCCGTGGCAGCCGAGAGGGCCCGCCGCGAAGCCGAGGCCCAAGCCAAGATCGCGGCAGAGACCAAGACTGCGGCCGCGTCGGGCGACGCCGAGCGCTTCCCGGACGTCGGACCCCCCAACGGCAGTGCAGCGCAGGCCATCGAGTACGCACGCCAGGCCATCGGCGCCGGGTACTCGACGAACCCCCGAATGGGTCCGACCTATGACTGCTCGGGCCTCACGTCATCGGCCTGGAGAGCGGCGGGCGTCAGCATTCCGAACACCTCGGGAGCGCAGTACGCCGGCCTTCCCCATGTGTCGCTGGACGCCTTGCAGCCGGGCGACCTGATCTTCTGGGGAACCGGAGGGTCTTCCCACGTCGCGCTCTACATCGGCGGGGGCCAGATCATCGATGCCTCCAGCAGCCAGAACGCGGTGTCCCTGCGAGGGATCTGGGGCAGCCCCATCGGCGCTGCTCGCGTCCTGTAGCGACACCCACCCTGCCCCACCCAACCGGGGTGGGCCTGATCGGCCCTCCCGGATCGCACCCTCTGTTCTTCCTTCGCTCAGTCCCCTAGCGTCTTGGACCCGTGAGAAACCACACCCGCAACATCACCATCGTGCTCATCATCGTCCTCGCGACGATCTCGCTGGGCGGCGCGCGCGATCACGTCGGCGCCACCCCGATCGACGACAAGCGGGCGCAAGCAGCCGCACTCCAGGACCAGATCGACGCGAACGGCGAACAGATCAGCGCGCTCGGGGAGCAGTTCAACGCGGCCCAGCTCCGCCTCGACAAGGCCGAGCAGCGGATCGCCGACGCGCAGACCAAGATCGACGCAGCGAAGACCGAGGTCGCTCGCATCAAGGCACTCATCCGCAAGCGGGGCGCCTCGGTCTACCGCCGAGCGCTCGCCGGTCAGTCGCTGAACGGCTTCGACATCAGTGACGCCGAGCACTTGGTGAGCCGAAAGCACTACGCCGAAGCCCAGGCCGCCCGCGACGCGGCGCTGCTCGACCAGCTCGACCAGGCGCAGCAGGACCTCGCGCGCGAGCGCGCCGACGCCGACGCGGCCCGGGCCCAAGCCGAGAAGGATCGGGGCGCCATCGACGCAGCGCAGCAGGATCTCGAGGCAGCCAACGCCGAGCAGTCAACGATCCTGGCCCAGGTCAACGGCGAGCTCGAGCAGCTCGTCCAGGAAGAGGCGCGCCGGCGGGCCGAGGAGGAGGCCCGACTGGCTCGGGCCCGCTACGCGCCGACGGCCGTCGCCGACGGGAACCCCGAAGCGTTCCCGGACCTCCCCGCACCGGGCGCCGCGGCCGCCGCAGCCATCGAGTTCGCCCGGGCCCAGTTGGGCAAGCCCTACCAGTACGCGGCCGTCGGGCCCGACTCCTATGACTGCTCCGGACTCACCATGGCTGCCTACGCCGTTGCCGGCATCAGCCTGCCCCACTACTCCGGTGCGCAGTACTCGGCGCTCCCGCACGTCCCCCTCGACGCGATGCTTCCGGGTGACCTGGTCTTCTGGGGTGCGGGCGGGGGAAGTCACGTCGGGATCTACGTGGGTAACGGCCTGATGATCGCGGCGCCCCATACCGGCGACGTGGTCAAGATCCAGGCCGTCTACGGCCAGCCGGTCGGCGCCGCTCGACCCGGAGTCTGACGATCTGTCCAACCCGAGTGGACGTGCAACGATCACGGGCTTGACCACTCTCCCTGATCCCGCGTCCCCTGATCCCGGCACCCGGGCACCAGTCCGCCTCACCGAGTTCTCCCACGGTGCGGGCTGCGCCTGCAAGCTCTCCCCCGCCGACCTGCGCACCATCCTCGGGCTCATGCGCGCCAACGACGCGGCGGCCGACCCCGATCTACTCGTCGGGTTCGACACCTCCGACGATGCCGCGGTGTATCGGCTGCGCGACGACCTCGCGATCGTGGTGACGACTGACTTCTTCACGCCGATCGTCGACGACCCGTACGATTGGGGGCGCATCGCGGCGACCAACGCGCTCTCCGACATCTACGCGATGGGTGCCACCCCGTTGCTCGCGCTGAACCTCGTCGGATGGCCGCGCGAAGGACTTCCCTTCGACCTGCTCGCCCGCGTGCTCGATGGCGGTGGCGACGTCGTGCGCGCCGCAGGAGCCCTCGTGGGTGGTGGCCACTCGATCGACGACGCCGAGCCGAAGTTCGGCCTGGCGGTCGTGGGTACCGTCCACCCCGACCGCGTGCTCACGAACATCGGCGCGCGAGTCGGTGACGTGCTCGTGCTCACGAAGCCGATCGGCCTCGGCGTGATCTCCACCGCCACCAAGCGTGCGGCCGCCACGCCCGAGCTGATCGCCGAGGCCGTGCGGGTCATGACAACCCTCAACGCCGATGCTCGCGACGCCGCGATCGCGATCGGTGACGCGGTCCACGCCGCCACCGACGTGACCGGCTTCGGCCTCCTCGGCCACCTCCGAGAACTGCTCGCGGGCTCCGGGCTCGCGGGCGAGGTCGACGCGAAGACTGTGCCGGTGATCGACGGCGTGCGCGAGCTGCTCGCGGCCGGGATGGTGGCCGGCGGAACGCAACGCAACCACGCGTTCGTGACCGAGACGGCTCCGGTCGACTGGGGCGGGCTCCCGCTCGACGAACAGCTCCTGCTGTGCGACGCCCAGACGAGCGGCGGGCTGCTCCTCGCCGTCGACCCGGCCCGCGCCGACGATCTCGTGCGCTCGCTCACCGCACACGGAACCCTCGCGGCGTCGATCGTCGGTCGGTGCGTGACGGGTCCGGCGGGTTCGATCGCCGTCTGAGGCCGGTTTAGGGGATGACGAGCATCCCGAGCTCGGCTTCGATCTGGGGGCGCGGCTTCGCGCCGAGCACCGCGCGCTCCAGTCGGCCACTGCGGAACATGCCGATCATCGGGATGCTCTGCACCTCGAACGTCTTCGCGAGCTGGGGCTCTTCGTCGATGTTGACCTTCACGACCTTGTAGGAGCCTTCCCGCATCGCGGCGATCTGCTCGACGATCGGCGAGACCTGCCGGCACGGCTGGCACCACGGCGCCCAGAAGTCGACGATCACCGGGAGCTCGGAACGCAGCACCTCCGCCTCGAACTGCGCCGTCGTCACCGACCTGACCAGCGGCTCGTGCGCCTTCGGCGGCACCGGAGCACTCGGGCGCTCGCCGGCCGCCACCGCGAGCAACCAGCGGTGCGCATCGCCCACGCTCTCGGTCGCGACCTGGTGCTCCATCGGGTAGTCGAGGAACGTCACGGGCGCGCCGTGGGCCTCGAGGGTCGCGGCAAGCTCGCGCCCGCTCTCGACGGGGATGAGCGCGTCGTCGGTGCCGTGCTGCACAAGCACCGGGATGTCTTTGGCGGCATCCCAGTCGAGCTCGAGGCCATCGGCCTTCGGGAGATACGTGCTCATCGCGAGGATCCCGGCCGGGTGCGGCTCGTCGCTCACTCGCAACCCGAGGGCAACGGCCAGGGCCGCACCCTGGGAGAACCCGGCGACGATCGCCTCCGACCGCGGCTTGTCGTGGGCCGTGCACACCTCGTCGAGCAGGTCGTCGAGCGC
>Ga0315297_10001837_pt1 | contig 13281 bp, 16 predicted proteins | sample YL17G15_0_MG_FD_203628 | JGI IMG/M metagenome (GOLD analysis project Ga0315297, IMG submission 203628) | Sediment microbial communities from Yellowstone Lake, YNP, Wyoming, USA - YL17G15_0 | ecosystem: Environmental > Aquatic > Freshwater > Lake > Sediment | place: USA: Wyoming | collected... | reverse complement strand
GACGCGATGGCCACGCTCGGTCTGCACTCTTACCACCGGCGCGGCGAAACGGTTCTCGCGGAGCACATAGACGACAATCACCATCATCAGCACGAGCAGCAGGAAGCCCACGACCTGTAAGGAGAGGGGCACGCTCGACCAGCCATAACGAAGATCGAGGCCCATCACCACGAACCAGGAGAGCCACAACGCCAAGATCGCGCCCATCAGCTTCTTGTCCCAACCCTTCTGCCCGCGCTGGAACATCGGCTTCATGCGCTCCTTGAACAGCTCGGGGTCGGTCGCCGCGAGCCACGAGCCGCCGCCCAAGCCTATCGTGCCGAGTAGCGCGAGGAAGGCCCAGGCGCCGGGCCAGTCATAGGTGCCGGCGGAGAGGAAGAGCAGGCCGCCGAGCAAGAGCATGGCGAGGATGGTGCGAAGGATGAGCTTGGCGATCATGACGATCTCGGACCTCGATGGGATGAGCCTCTGTCTTAGCGGCCTAGAGGCAAGTTTGGGCGTCACGATGGCGTGAGTGCCAGGCGCCGCGCCCTGAAATCTCCGCCTTGGCGGTTCCGTTCGGCGCGGGCTATATAAGGATTCGCGGCGATAGATATTTGGGGGGATTCGAACAATGACGTCTGCAAGCATCTTGGTGGTCGTGCTCACCGCCGCTGTCATCGGGGCTCTGGTCGGGCTCGCGCTCGGTGGGGTCATCGGCAATGCCGTGGCGCTGGCGCTGGTCGCGGGCTTCCTCGGCACGCTGGCCGCGAGCGTCGTGCGCAATACGCTGGTGCATCGCTTCTCCGGCATGGGGCCGGACGATTCGCGCGTGCCGAACGTGGTGCTGACCTTCGCGGTGATCGCCTCGATCGCCGGCAGCCTCGCCGGACACGACATCGCCACGCTGCTGGGCGAAGCCTCCCCGGTCTGGATCGGCACATTAGCGGGCCTGTTCTCCTCGGTGCTGATGTCGCTGCTGATGATCACCTATTACATGAACCCGGCGCCGGCGAAGAAGAAGCGCTAACCAACAATCTCACTCGGCGACGTAGGTGGGCAACGCGCCCGTCATGGTGAGGTGCCCGGCCGTCCTTCGAGGCTCCCCCCGGATCAAGTCCGGGGGTTAGCGCCTCAGGATGACGGCCGGGCCTCGAACCATCGTCGTTGCCCACGCTGAAGAGAGTCGCGGTGGACACGCCCGCCGGGCTTTGCCCGCCCTACAAACCGAGTGGTTCACGATGGCGTGAGCGGGCCTGCGCAATCCTCGCAAAGCGCGGCGGGCACAGCTTCTTGGTGCATGATCTTCTCGGAAAACCGGTTCCCACTTTTCTGGATCATGCACTAGCATTGGCTCCTGACAAAAGTCCTGGGAGGAGATCCGAAATGCTTAAGCGCCTCGCGCCCGCTCTCGCCGTACTCGCACTTGCCGCCGCGCTATTCTTCAGTCCAACGGCGCGTGCCGCCGATTGCAGCCAGGGCAGCGATCAGGAGAAGATCGCCTGTCTCGACGGCGCGGTGAAGGAGCTCACCACCAAGATCGAGACGCTGACCAAGGATCTCGCCGAGACTTTGAAGTGGAACGATCGCGTCGCGCTGCGCAACGAGGACATGCGCATCTTTCCGCGCTGCCTCGACAATCCCGGTCCGAATTCTCAGAATATCACTGACGTCTTCGCCAATTCCTGCGCCAAGGTGTCGGCGCAGGCCTGGATGCTCGTCAAGCCGTATCATTGAGCAGGTCCGGTTGAGGCGACTGACATAGAAGCGAGCACGGTCTTCCCCTCTCCCTGGTGGGGAGAGGGTTAGGGTGAGGGGGAGCCGAATTGAAGAATACCGCTTTCCGCCCCCTCACCCGCCACGCCTTCGCCCTACGGGCTTCGGCGGGCGACCTCTCCCCGATGGGGGAGAGGGGGAGACTGCCGCGCTTCTGTCCCCTCGACAGCTGGCCTTAGCCGGCGATCCCCCAGAGCAGCAGCGCCATGAAACCGACGATGCAAACGAGATAGGCGGCGGCACTGTAGGTCCACCAAGGCATTGTCAATTGCATTGTTATTTCCTTTTTGGCTGCGACTTTGTGCGTTGTGACGCGGTGGCCTCTCGAGGGGAGGGCCGCTTACCGAAGTTCGTCGTGGCGGCGCCGCTCTCCATCATCTGCGTCTGTGTCGGCGCGCGTGACGGCGAAATCATCGCGGCCAATCGCGTCAGCATTTGCGCAGGCGTCCAGTCCTTCGCCATCGATACGAGCTCCAAATTATGCTGCTGGGCCGGTGTGCGTGAACTCCGCTGCTACAGGGATCACCATCAAGAGGATGGCCATACTCGCCGGAGGGTCACCCACGCACTTTAGCAACACTGCGCCCTTTCCCTGGATTAAGCGAGGGCTAGTTTCAGGGTTGCGGTTCCCCTCGCTTGCGAGGCCGTGCTAATGCTTAGCTTCTGGGCCGCATCAGCTAGCTGAGACAAGGAGAGTCGAATGCACGCAATGAGTCGGGCGCTGGTGAGCGCGGCCGCTTTGGCCGTTCTGCTCGTGGGTACGCTCGCAGCGCAGGCCGCGGAGGGATCGTCCACAGCTCAAGCGCAATGCCGTACGGCCGAAGTGAACCCGGTCACCGGACACGTGCTCTGCATCGATCCGCTCGGCGCCGCGGTCGAGACGCCGCCGTCGGACGCGATGAGCCCTTGCGCGCTGCTCAAACATGACGGCGATTTTACCTATGCGCCAAACTGCAAGGACAAGCCCACGGGGTAAACCAACCGCAAGGGCAAAGCAGAAGATTGGGGAGGGGGAGCTCGATGGCGAGTCTTGGTGTTGCGTGCCGATTGGTCTTGGCGGCCGGTTTGATCGTGGCGCTGGCGTCTCCGCTCCTCGCGCAAGATGGCGATCAGGTTCCGGGCGCCGATCCCGCCATGGAGGATGTGCCGGGTTCGGATGAAGAAGCCGCGGAAGCTCCGCCTCCGCCCAATCTCGAATGTCACGGCGAGCACGTCGAAGGCAGCGGCACGGGATTCTTAAGCTCGCAGGAGCTCTCAGAAGAGGCGGCGATCGCCGCCTGGCTCGAGAAGGCGAAGCAGCAAGATCCCGCCACCAGTTGGGAGACGGCCGGCAAGGCGCAACTCTCTTGCGTGAAGCAGGGACTGTTCAGCAAATGCTTCGCGATCGGGGTGCCGTGTCATTTGCGGTAGAGGGTCTGCCGACGCTGCATGCGCGTTTACCGCGCCTTAAGCCTAATCTGCGGACATTACTGAACCGACGCTGTGAAGTCGCGGTCAAATCGTAGACTGTCTTTTCTTTGACGCCCCGGGATTTGAATCCGGGCCTTCGAGACCCCATATCAGGGTCAGGGTTAACGGATGTTAGTGTTTGGAGACCGGTCATGAGTGCAGCTTCGTGTTGGGCGATCCAGCGCGGGATCTATCAGGCGCTGGCAAATTCCACCGATGTCACCTCGCTGCTCGGCGGCGCGCGGATCTACGACGATCCCCCGCAGGCGGCGAATCTTCCCTTCGTCGGTCTCGGCCAGAGCGAGCTCCGCGATTGGAGCACCGGCACCGAGGACGGCGCCGAGCATCTTCTGACCTTGCATGTCTGGTCGCGCGCCGGCGGCAAGAAGCAGGTGCATGAGATCATCGAGGCGATCCGCGGCGTGCTGCACGACAAGCCGCTCGCGCTCGCCGACCATCACCTGGTCAATCTGCGCCACGAATTCTCGGAAGCAAGGCCCGATCCGGACGGCGACACCTTCCACGGCATCGTGCGCTATCGCGCCGTGACCGAGCCTCTTGCCGAGGCGGCTTAGCAGCCAGTCAACAGAATTTTCGAAAGGGCGGTCCTTTTATGTGCGCGAACGCTCGAGAAATCGAACGGCAGGGCGGCATAACCGAAGTTATTGAAGCTCAGTTCTGAACAGGCACCGGGAAGCTCCGGATCAGGTCCGCGACGGCGGGATATTTGCACGCAAGCGCTTCGGGGTTGCCGAGTTCGACATCTTCAGAAGGAACGACGCCCGGCCATTCGGTGCTGGCGCCGAGGAACCAGCGGCGTTTGCCGGTGATGAGCGCGGTATGTAAGGTGTCGCCCGGGATGAAGAGCTGCACGCGCTGACCGCGCTTCATGTCCGGCCCGAAGGTCACGAAATGGTGGCTGCCGTCGCGGTTCAACAGCAGAACCTCGATCGGGTCGCCGAGATAATAATGATAGAGCTGGTGGTTCTTGATGCGGTGCAGTTTCACCGGCGCTTGCGGCGTCATCATGAAATAGAGCGCGGTGCCCAAGGGGCGGCCGTCGGCGAAGGGCGCGGGCAAACCGCCCGGCGCGATGTGTAGCGCGCTGGTGTAAGTCTCGCGCACGAAGCCGCAAGTGGCGTCCGGCATGAGCTTCAACAGGCTCTTGATATCGTCTGCACCCAAATCGGCCATGGGTCCTTTAGGCTCGCCCGGTCTTTCCAATTTTACGGTGGTCCATGATAAACGCGAAGCCATTATTGCGGTGGCGCGATCCTTTGTGGGCACGCCCTATCACCACCAGGCCTCGTTGAAGGGCGCGGGCTGCGATTGCCTGGGGCTGATCCGAGGCGTGTGGCGGAAGCTGTGCGGGCAGGAGCCGACGCGAAGGCCGCCAGCCTCGTTGGAACCAAGGCGCCCAAGGCGAAATAGCGCCCATTTCGGCCCCCGTTCATCCACGGTTCATGCGCCAACCCGTATTTTCCGCGTTTGGGGAGCTTGGGAATCAGAGCCATGTACCGGGTTATGCAGAAAGTGATTATCGCGACGTTGGCCATAGTCTGGCTGACGGCTCCGGCCTTTGCCGGCGATCCCGACTGCATCGGCTGGAGCGCCGCGGCCCCCATCATCGCCAAGAATTCGCTGCTTCCCGCCAAGGTCATTTACCAGATGGTGCAGGACCGGACGGGCGGTACGATCGTCAATCAGAGCCTCTGTGAAGAGGGCGGAAAATTCGTCTATAAGCTCGTGGTGCTGGGGGCCAAGGGCGACGTCACCAACGTCACCGTTGACGCTCTGACCGGCCAGCCTTAGAGCGCTATAATCGCGCTCTAAGGTATTTGTTGGCGCATGATCTTTTCGGAAAACCGGTTTCCACTTTTCCGGATCATGCTGTAGAGCGCGTGTTCGGGAGGACATGACTTTGCGGCTTCTCGTAATCGAGGACGATCCGGACCTCAACCGCCAGCTCGTTTCAGCTTTGAGCGATGCTGGCTATGCCGTCGATACGGCCTTTGACGGGGAGGAGGGGCACTTCCTCGGCGATACCGAACCCTACGACGCCGTAGTGCTCGATCTCGGCCTGCCTAAGAAGGACGGCTTGAGCGTGCTCGAGCAATGGCGGCGCGACGACCGCAAGATGCCGGTGCTCATCCTCACGGCGCGCGAGCGCTGGAGCGACAAGGTCGCCGGCATGGATGCCGGCGCCGACGACTATGTCGCCAAGCCTTTCCACATGGAAGAAGTGCTGGCACGCATCCGCGCGCTGCTGCGGCGCTCGGCGGGACATGCCAGCAACGAGATGGAGTGCGGTCCGCTCCGGGTCGATGCCAAGACCTCGAAGGTCACGGTGAACGGCCAGGCAGTGAAGCTCACCTCGCACGAATATCGCGTGCTATCCTATCTGATGCATCACAGGGACCGCGTGGTCTCGCGCACCGAGCTCGTCGAGCATCTTTACGAGCAGGATTTCGACCGCGACTCGAACACGGTCGAGGTCTTCATCGGGCGCTTGCGCAAGAAATTGCCTGAGGACCTGATCCAGACCGTCCGAGGACTAGGCTATCGCCTCTCGGACAAGAGCGATGAGGCTTAACTCCCTCGCCTTCCGCCTGTTCGCCTCCGCCGCAGCGTGGACGCTCGTGGTCGTGCCCATCGCCGCCATCCTTCTCATCTCCCTCTATCGCCAGACCGTCGAGCGAAGCTTCGACGCCCGCCTCAACGTCTACCTCACCAGCCTCGTCGCCTCGACGACGGCCGGGGGCGCCACCCATCCAGTCGCGCCCACAAGTCTCGGCGCTCCCATCTTCACCCTCCCTTTCTCCGGCTGGTATTGGCAGATCAAGCCGCTTGACGGCGCAGAGCGTCCGCTCTTCGTGTCGGACTCGTTGCTCGATCAGCAGCTCGAATTGCCGAGCCAAGACGGAATTCCCCCCGATCAGAATCTGACTAGGCGTGATTATGCGCCGGGCCCGCAAGATCAACGCTTGCGCATTGTCGAGCGCGAGATCCGGCTCGCCGGTGCTAACTCCACGCCTTACTCCTACGCTGTCGCCGGCGACGCCGCCGAGATTGCCAGCGACATCTCCGCCTTCACCACGATGCTGATCGCAGCCCTTGCCGTGCTCGCGATCGGTCTCATCGTCGCGACCTTGTTCCAGGTGCGGTTCGGACTCCTGCCGCTTCGCGTCATTGGCCGCGAGGTCGCGGCCGTTCGGGCCGGGGAGGCCGAGAAGCTTACCGGACGCCCGCCCGACGAGATCATGCCGCTGCAAGACGAGCTCAACGCGCTGATCCAATCCAACCGTGAGATTGTCGAGCGGGCGCGCACCCATGTCGGCAATCTGGCGCACGCGCTGAAGACGCCGCTCAGCGTCATCACCAATGAGGCGCGAGCGCAGGAGAGCCCGCTCGCCGGCAAGGTGATCGAGCAGGCCGAGATCATGCGCGACCAGATCACGCATCATCTCGACCGGGCGCGGGTCGCGGCGCGGTCCAACGCCATCGGCGATGTGACGGAGGTGAAGCCGGTGCTGGATGCGCTGAAGCGCACGCTCGACAGGATCTATGAGGAGCGGGGCCTTGAGCTTGAGACCGAGTGCGCCGAAGGTCTCAAATTCCGCGGCGAGAAACAGGATTTCGAGGAGATGGTCGGCAATCTTCTCGACAATGCCTGCAAATGGGCAAAAGCGCAGGTGTGGGTCAGCGCGATGCGCGCCCAAGATGCGGACATGCTTACCGTCATTGTCGATGACGACGGCCCTGGTCTTACCGAAGAAGAACGAGCCAAGGTGGTGAAGCGGGGCCAGCGCCTCGATGAGACGAAGCCCGGCTCAGGGCTCGGCCTCTCGATCGTCGCCGACCTGGCGCATCTATATAAGGGACGCTTCGAGCTCGAACCTTCGCCTAGTGGCGGGCTTAGAGCCAGGCTCGATCTGCCATCGGTTTGAATCCACGTCGATGAGCTGGACGAGGATTCACGCTGCGCGCAACGAGGCAAGGCAACGACCCTTGCTTTTGGCCCGAGGAGCAACCAAATCGGCCGCAGAACATTATTAAGGATGCGGGCGTGATCACCTCCTCTCTCAGCCCAAGGTGACCTACCCTGATCCTACCAACGCCAAGGGTGACATCATGCGTTTGCCGTTCTCGCTTCTCATGCTTTCGGCTGCGGCTCTTATCTCCGGCCTTGGTGCCACGGCTGTTGTCAGCGCGCCTGCCGAACCGGAGCCCGCTCCCGTCTATCAGAGCAACCCACAGGCCGTCGGCGCGGTGATCGGAGGCATCCTCGGTCAGAAGATTGCGCGCCGCATGGATGAAGGAGACCGCCGCATGGCCGCCGACGCCGAGTATCATGCGTTGGAATTTGGCCAGCCCGGAACGTCGACCGTATGGGAGAATCCGGTCACGCAGCATAGCGGGGTGATCGTGCCGGAGAAGCCTTACCCGCAAGGCGACGAATATTGCCGCGGCTTCACGCATAATGTCGATCTCGGCGGCACCGGAGAGACAATCCGCGAGATCGCCTGCCGCAAGCCGGACGGCACTTGGCTGGCAGGCCTCTAGGCGATCCTCCGAGCTCCAACTCCACCCCCAAGTCCTGCAAGGCAAGGCCGCCCCGGCGCCCGTTCATCGTTTCCTTTGCAGGCCTCTTCCCCCCCATTCCCCTTTCGCCTATGGCTAGCCTCCCTGGATTTGGCGGAGGTCCGCGCTCTTGTTGCTCTGGTTCGTTCTCGGCTGCCTCACGGCGATCGTGTTGTTCTTTCTGCTTGGTCCGCTCTATCGAGCGCGGTCCGGCGAGCGGGATCGTGCGGCCTTCGATGCCGAGGTCTATCGCGATCAGCTCGGTGAGGTTGAGAGCGATCGGATGCGGGGCCTCATCGGAGACAAAGAGGCCGAGGCCGCGCGGATCGAGATCGCGAGACGCTTGCTTGCCGCCGATGCGCGCGAGCGAAAAGGTGAAGCGGTCGAGCACCGCAATGTCAATAGATCCGTCATGATCGCGGTCGCTCTCGCGCTGCCGCTCTTGGCGCTTGCCACCTATCTCGTCTACGGCTCGCCAAAGCTTCAAGATCAGCCCCTTGCGGCGCGGTTGGAGGATCCGGGAAGCGAACAAGATCTCAACGTGCTCGTCGCCCGTGTCGAGGCGAGGCTTCGCGAGCATCCCGAGGAAGGCGAGGGGTGGGAAGCCATCGCTCCCGTTTATATGGCGTGGCGGCGCTATGCGGATGCGGCCGAGGCCTATGGCCAGTCGGCGCGTCTTCTCGGCGAGACGCCAAAGCGCCTAGCGGGTCAGGGCCAAGCGCTCGTGCTCGCCAGCGATGGCATCGTGACGGAGCCGGCACGCGTGGCGCTGGAGAAGGCGCTCGCGCTTGACCCTGAGCTGCTCCAAGCGCGTATCCTCCTGATCGTCGCCAAGGAGCAGGACGGTAAGCTCGATGAGGCGACTGCCGATTGGAAGACACTGCTCGAAAAGGCGCCGGCGGATGCAGCTTGGCGAAAGTCGGTGGAGCAGAGGCTCGCCGATGACGAGGCCAAGCTCAAAGGCGGTCCAACCCCGGAAGCTGTCGAAGCGGCGAAAGAGATGAGTCCGGGAGACCGCCAGGCCATGATCGAGCGCATGGTGGCGGGATTGGCGGCCAAGCTCGAGGCCAATGGCGACGATTTGGCAGGGTGGCTGAAACTGGTCAGAGCCTATAGCGTGCTCGACCGGAAGGACGAGGCGCAAGCCGCGCTTTCCAAGGCCAAGGCCAAGTTCAGCAGCAACGCGGATGCGCTCGGCCAACTCGACAAGCTTGCGGCAGAGCTTGGGCTCAAGTCCTAGTGCGAGAGCGGAGCGCGTCATGGTGAGGTGCCCGGCCGTCCTTCGAGGCTCGGGCTTCGCCCGGGCTCCTCAGGATGACGGCCGGCCCTCGAACCATAAGCGCGGGTGAGGGGTTGAAGAGTCTGGAAGTCCCGTGCGATGACCCCCCTCACCCCGACCCTCTCCTTGCTGGGGAGAGGGGGAGCCCCGTGCCTGAGGAGAGGTTTCCAGGAATGACGCGAAAGCAGCGAAGAGGCGTTCTGATCGGTACGGCGCTCGCCGTGCTGGCGCTCGCCGTCGGGCTTGTGCTGTTCGCGATGCGGGATTCGATCGTCTTCTTCTATAGCCCGACCGAGGTCGCGGAGAGGCAATTGGCGCCCGGCACGCGTTTCCGGCTCGGCGGATTGGTCGAGAACGGCAGCGTGGTGCGGAGCGAAGGGACGAATGTTCGCTTCGTCGTCACCGATCGCGCCAAGCAATTGCCGGTGACCTTTAGCGGCGTGCTGCCGGATCTGTTCCGCGAAGGGCAGGGTGTTGTCGCCGAGGGCGTGTTGGAAGATGACGGCGTGTTCCACGCCGACAGCGTGCTCGCCAAGCACGACGAGAATTATATGCCGCCGGAAGTCGCGGCGAAATTGAAGGCGCAAGGTGTGTGGCGTGGGAGTGACGCAAAGTGATTGCTGAGACCGGACATTATGCGCTGATCCTCGCGCTCGGCGTCGCCATATTGCAGACGGTGTTGCCGCTCTGGGGCACGCGGACTCGCGATTTCGAGCTCATGGGAATCGCGGCGCCTGCGGCGCAGATGCAGTTTCTTCTGATCGCGCTCGCCTTTGGCGCGTTGATGACGGCGTATGTCACCTCGGATTTCTCGCTCGCCAATGTCTGGCAGAACTCTGCCGCCGCGAAGCCGTTGCTTTACAAAATTTCCGGCGTCTGGGGCAACCACGAAGGCTCGATGGTGCTGTGGGTGCTGATCCTGGCGCTGTTCGGCGCCGCGGTCGCGAGTTTCGGCAGCAATCTGCCGGCTGAGCTGCGCGCTAACGTGCTGGCGGTGCAGGGCTCGATCGGGGTGGCGTTCCTGCTCTTTATTATCACCACGTCAAACCCGTTTGTCAGGCTCGATCCGGCGCCGCTCGACGGCAACGGGCTCAATCCCGTGCTGCAGGATCCGGCGCTCGCATTCCACCCGCCCTTCCTTTACGCGGGTTATGTCGGCTTTTCGATGGCCTTCTCGTTCGCCGTCGCAGCGTTGATCGACGGGCGCATCGATGTGGCCTGGGCGCGTTGGGTGAGGCCGTGGACGCTCGCGGCGTGGATGTGCCTCACGCTCGGCATCGCCATGGGCTCGTGGTGGGCCTATTACGAGCTCGGCTGGGGCGGATTCTGGTTCTGGGACCCGGTGGAAAACGCCTCCTTCATGCCATGGCTCGCGGGCACGGCGCTGTTGCACTCGGCGCTGGTGATGGAGAAGCGCGACGCGCTGAAAGTCTGGACGCTCTTACTCGCCATCATCACCTTCTCTTTGAGCCTGATGGGGACGTTCCTGGTCCGCTCCGGCGTGCTCACGAGCGTGCACGCCTTCGCCGTCGACCCGGCGCGAGGCGCCTTCATTCTCGGCATCATGGGCGTGTTCATCGGCGGCGCGCTGGCGCTGTTCGCGTGGCGGGCGCCGCTGCTGAAGCAGGGCGGGATTTTCGCTCCGATTAGCCGCGAGGGCGCGCTGGTTCTGAATAATCTGCTGCTCACCACGGCTTGCGCCGCGGTGTTCGTCGGCACGCTCTATCCGCTGCTGCTGGAATCGCTGACCGGTGAAAAAATTTCGGTCGGTGCGCCGTTCTTCAATCTCACCTTCGCGCCGCTCATTGTGCCGCTCCTGATCGTGCTGCCGTTCGGGCCAATGCTGGCCTGGAAACGCGGCGATGCGCTCGCGGCGGCACAGCGCCTGGCGGCAGCGGCGGCGATAGCGCTCCTCATCGCGGTCGTCTGCCTCGCGGCAATGCAGCGGGGGCCATGGCTCGCGCCATTCGGCATCGGGCTTGGCGTGTGGCTCATCGCCGGCGCGCTCACCGAGATCGCGACGCGGGTCAAGCTCTTCGAGGTTGGGGTTACGGAAGTTTGGCGGCGCCTGCAAAGCCTGCCGCGTTCGGCCTTCGGCACCATGCTCGCCCATGGCGGGCTCGGAATGTGCGTGATCGGCATCGTCGCCACCACGGCGTGGCGCGAGGAGCAGATCCTGGCGCTGAAGCCGGGAGAGACGGCGGATATCGCGGGCTACCATCTGACGTTCGATGGCGTCGCCCCGCGCCAAGGTCCGAATTATCGCGAACGCGTGGGTCTGTTCAGCATCATGCGGAATGGCGCTGCGGTCGCGAGCCTTGAACCTTCGAAGCGCGAATTCACCGTCGAGCGCAACGCCACCACGGAAGCGGGCATTCATGTGAGCTGGCGGGGCGATCTTTATGTCGTGCTCGGCGATGCCTTGAAGGACGGCGCCTATAGCGTGCGCATCTATTTCAATCCGCTCGTTAGATTCATCTGGCTCGGTGCCGTGGTGATGTTCATCGGGGGCGCGGTTTCACTTTCCGACCGGCGCTTGCGCGTCGGCGCGCCCAAGCGTGCATTGGCGCGAGCGGTTGCCGCCAAGGCGGCGGGTTAGATGCGCCACATTCTCTCATGCTTTATGGTGGCGGCGGTGCTGACGGTCGCCGCTCCGGCCTTTGCGGTACAGCCGGATGAAGTGCTGCCGGATCCGGCATTGGAAGCCCGGGCGCGGGCGATCTCCTCTGGCTTGCGCTGCCTGGTTTGCCAAAATCAATCGATCGACGATTCGGACGCGCCGCTCGCGCGCGACTTACGGATTTTGGTGCGCGACCGGCTGAAGGCGGGCGATAGCGATGACGAGATCATCGACTTTGTCGTCGCCCGCTATGGCGAGTTCGTGCTGCTCAAGCCCAGGTTCGAGCCGCATACTCTGCTGCTCTGGCTCGCGACGCCTGCGGTCGGGATCGCAGCCATCGCGATCCTCGTCCTCGCCGCGCGGCGCCGAAAGAACCAGACAAATCAGGCAGTTCCGTTAAGCGAAAGCGAAAAGCGCCGGCTCAAGAAACTGCTCGGCAAGGCTTGATTAACGGCCGTCCTGGCGCCCTCACAAAGCCTTGTAGAGCAAGGCGCCGCCCACCATCTTCTCCTCGTACCTTACCGAAATTTAATGCCGCAGAAACGACTGCGTAATTCGTAAACGCCTATATCTCACCATTAGGAAGCCTCCTCCGTCGGGGTGCTAGGCTAAAACAGCGGATTTCCATCGATCCTTGAGGAGAGGGTGACCTATGAACGAATTGAACCGTAGCTCCGAGAGCCAGCCGACACGGCATCTTGCCGTGAAACGCGCCCTCGTTGCCGTCGCGGCCCTGCTCGCGACCAGCGCGCTTGCCGTGACGCTCGGCACCAAGGTGCCTTTGGCCGAGGCCGAGACCGCGCAGACGGTGCAGACGCCTTATGGCCCGGCTCCGATCAGCTTCGCCGATCTGGTGCAGAAGGTGAGCCCGGCCGTGGTCAGCATCAATGTCAAAGGCGATGCCAAAGTCGCCGAAAACGAGATGCAGATCCCGGGCATGCCGGATATTCCCGAGGACAGCCCGCTCTACGATTTCTTCAAGCGCTTCAAGCAGGGTCAGCCCGATGGCGGCAAGCCTGTGCCGCATCCGACGCTGGCGCAAGGTTCGGGCTTCTTCATTTCGCCCGACGGTTTGGTCGTCACCAATAACCACGTTGTCGAGGATGCCGACGATATCTCGGTGACGCTCGAGAACGGCGACAAATTCCCCGCGACCCTCGTCGGCGCCGATCCGCGCACCGATATCGCGCTGGTCAAGGTCAAGGCCGACGGCAAGACCTTCCCGTTTGTCGACTTTACCGAGAAGGACCCGCGCGTTGGCGATTGGGTGCTCGCGGTCGGCAACCCGTTCGGCCTCGGCGGAACCGTCACGGCCGGCATCATCTCGGCGCATAACCGCGACATCGGCTCCGGTCCTTACGACTATCTCCAGATCGACGCGGCCGTGAACCGGGGTAATTCCGGCGGTCCGTCCTTTGATCTTGACGGCAAGGTTGTCGGCATGAACACCGCGATCTTCTCTCCCAGCGGAGGCAATGTCGGCATCGCCTTCGCCGTGCCGGCAGCTTTGGTCAAGGACGTGGTCGGGCAGTTGCAATCGCATGGTACCGTCGACCGCGGCTGGCTCGGTGTCGTCATCCAGAATGTCAGCGAGGAT
>Ga0315297_10001836_pt1 | contig 13281 bp, 13 predicted proteins | sample YL17G15_0_MG_FD_203628 | JGI IMG/M metagenome (GOLD analysis project Ga0315297, IMG submission 203628) | Sediment microbial communities from Yellowstone Lake, YNP, Wyoming, USA - YL17G15_0 | ecosystem: Environmental > Aquatic > Freshwater > Lake > Sediment | place: USA: Wyoming | collected... | reverse complement strand
CCTGCCTCCGATCAACAATATCAATGAATTATAGCACGCTGGTTTTCTTACGGGGCTTCATTTCGTTTATAATCTGCTCATGAATTTATCGGTTATCATTCCCGTTTTCAATGAATTTCGGACGATAAACATCATTGTTGAGCGCGTACTAGCCACGGGACTCCCTTCCGAGATCCTTATAATAAATGATGGATCCACAGATGGAACTCGGGATGCGCTTTCATCCCTGGAAGGTCGCAACGGAATCCGGGTGATCTCATTCTCTCGAAATCAGGGAAAAGGTGCCGCGGTTCGATCCGGGATTCAAGCAGCCATGGGTGAAATTATCCTGATACAAGATGCTGACCTGGAATACGATCCATGTGATTATCAAGCACTGCTTAAACCGATCTTAGAGGGCAAGGCAGATGTGGTGTATGGATCGCGTTTTCTCGGCGGGCCTCGTCGTGTGGCCATGTTCTGGCACATGCTTGCCAATAAATTGCTTACCCTTACAACCAACGTGCTGTATGACACCATCCTGAGCGACATGGAGACTGGTTACAAAGTATTCCGACGCGAAGTAGTGGAGACCATGAAGTTACGCGCGAATCGGTTTGATTTTGAACCTGAATTCACGGCTAAAATTCTAAAACAAAAAGTGAGGATTTTTGAAGTACCAATTTCCTTTAACCCCCGCGATTATGCAGATGGAAAGAAAATAAGGTTAATCGACGCTTTATATGCCTTCCTGGCGTTAGTCAGGTACCGATTCTTTGATTAAGACATTATTAATCCAGGTTTACATCACCATTTCCCCCATTTAAAAATGCATTAATTGGTCGTTATTTAATTGGGACTAAATTAATGGGGGTGAACCATGACGGAGAATCCAATTTCCATCCGATAACGGGGAAAATTAATCAATAGTCGCCTGAATTATATGGGAGGATTCACAATCTTTTCAATCCGGCATTATGATTGATTCTATAAATACCTAATCGAGGAGTCCGGAAGGTTTTACATCTTTTAGGTTTAATTGCAGCGATTTCCGTCCATTATATTCATTCAATTCGAACGTATATAACAGGTCCACTCGGGTAGGTAACCCGGGATGAAGATGACCCAACCGAAAACCTATGCAATCAAAAGTGATGCGATCATCAGAGACAACCAACTTTAAGTGTTTTCCATCCGCTCCGATGGTTCGCGAATTAACCAAGCGCACATTGCGACTGACAAACACGGCTTCCGGGTTGCCATATCCGGTCGGTTGGAGATATTCTAATTGTTGGAGAAGTTCCGGTTTCAGATCTGATAAAGCCAGATCAATATCGGCTGACAATGTTTGGCGTAAATCTAGCCCATGTAACGCTTCTGTTGAAAGAGATTTCAACTTTAATTTTAACGGCTCCAAGTTTTCATTTCGGACAGTGAACCCTGCCGCTGCAGCGTGCCCGCCATGTCGAACCAATAAATCCTTGCACTGATCAAGAGCTTCGGTAATATGGAATTCTGGAATGGAACGGCAGGAACAACGGGTGAATTCGCTGGATATTTGACCAACCACGGCTGGACGGTAATATATCTCAACCAGGCGGGATGCTGCCAGACCAACCACGCCAGGATTGAAATCGGGGTGGACTGCGATTAATATGTCTGCTTCCGGATCTTCTTTCAGGGCAATCCCCTCAGCTTCCAGTTGGATTTTCCGGGTTATTTCCTGCCGCTGCCGGTTCTGTATGTTAAGTTGTTGTGCCAGTTCGCCGGCGGTTTTTACATCCTTGGTGGTCAATAATTCAAATGCTGCAAGGGCTGATTCGAGCCTGCCGGCTGCGTTCAGGCGCGGACCAAGAATGAAACCTATGCTGGTTGCAGTGATACGGGAAAGGGGCAAATCGGATACCGCCGCCAGGGAAAATATCCCTTGCCGCTTTGTTTCCCTAAGTTTTTGAAGTCCTTTGCGAACCAAAATCCTGTTTTCCCCGGTCAATGGAGCAAGATCTGCAACTGTTCCCAGGGCAACCAGGTCAAGCAAATCTTCATGCCTCAATTCCAAATGTGTTTTCGAACTTTTCTCCAGTAAGGCTTGGATGATCTTGTATGCCACCCCCACTCCAGCCAAATCTTTATCGGGGTATAAATCGCCTTTCTGTTTTGAATTGATAACCGCATATGCAGAGGGTAAATCCCCTTCAGCAGGTTGGTGATGGTCCGAGATGATCAAGTCCAGCCCAATGGCTCGTGCATGCGCGGTCTCTTCTGGTGATCGAATACCACAATCCACGCTGATCACCAATTTAACCCCCTCCGACTGAAGGTTGGAGAGTGCTTCTGTATTTAACCCGTACCCCTCATCAAAGCGATTTGGGATATAACCGCGCACATTCGCACCGAAAGCCTGAAGCGCAGTCACCAGCAAGGCTGTGGCGGTTACCCCATCAACATCATAATCACCATAGATCGCAATTTGCTCATGGTGATCAATGGCATATCTTATCCGATCCAATGTGGGAGTGATTCCCGTCATCTGGAAAGGAGATGTATTAAAATTGGCTTCAGCGCGCAAGAAAGCCGTCGCGCTCGCCTTGCTGGCACATCCGCGGTTAAATAATATCTGCCGCATGATGGGGGAAAAATCAGCTAGGGCTATATTCGCTTCCGGGGTAATTGGAGCTGCAACTTGCCAGCGTTTGCCTTGGTTTGCTGCCATGATAGTTACCACCCGTCTATTATTAGATTCTTGCCAATAGGTTCAATTAAAAATCTTTTTGACTTGATAAAGCCCTGCCACAAGTTTGTCCACTTCTTCAAGAGTGGAATAAATATAATAGCTGGCTCTCGTGGATGCAGTTATCTTATACTTTTCATGCAGTGGTTGGGCGCAATGATGACCTGCCCGAACTGCCACGCCATAGGTGTCAAGGATCTGTGCCACGTCGTGAGGATGGATTCCCTCCAAGGTGAAAGCGGTGACACCACCCCTGAATTTGGCATCAGGACCGAGTACTTGCACGCCGGGGGTTTCCGTCAATTTTCCCAAGCTGTAAGCCACAATCTCCTGTTCGTGATCTGCCACCTTGTCCATTCCAATTTCGGAAAGGTATCTCACGGCCGCACCGAATCCTATAGCCTGTGCAATGGCAGGTGTACCTGCCTCAAATTTATGCGGGATGTCATTGGGGGAAAAGGAATGCAGATGAACAGTTTTTATCATATCCCCACCTCCCATGAAAGGAGGCATTTCCTCAAGGAGTCTTGCTTTCGCATAAAGGGCACCGATGCCCGTCGGACCCAACATTTTGTGTGCAGAGAAAGCCAAGAAATCAACATCGAGTGCCTGAACATTCATGGGTAGATGAGGTACTGATTGCGCTCCATCCATTAAAGTGAGTGCTCCGGATTTGTGTGCCCGGTGAATTATTTCAGCAGAGGGATTGATTGTCCCAAGGACGTTGGACATGCCACTAAAGGCTACCAGTTTGGGGGCAAGGGCAAGCAGTGAGTCATACACCTCCAAGTCAAGCAGGCCCTCCTTTGTCACGGGAATAAATTCCAATATTATCCCACGTTCCTGTGCCAGTTGCTGCCAGGGAACGAGGTTGGAATGATGTTCCATTTCTGTCAGGATGATCATATCCCCGGTTTTCAGGTTGGTTCTTGCCCACGAATATGCAACCAGGTTGATCGATTCGGTTGTGTTTCTGGTAAAGATGACCTCATTAGGAGATGAAGCGTTAATGAAATCCGCCACTTGTTTCCGTGAATGTTCATACATCGCCGTTGCTTCTTCAGCCAGGGTATGTACCCCGCGATGAATATTAGCATTGTTATTGCGGTAGTATTCGTCCATCGCCTGGAGGACTACGACCGGTTTTTGAGACGTGGCTGCAGAATCCAAATAAACAAGTGGGATGCCAGCGGTTACTTCGCGGTTCAGGATTGGGAAATCCTTGCGAACAACATTGGAGTTGATGGACATGTCGTAAATAGAGTTAATATTCGAGAATTTCTTTGCTTCCAAGCCTTTTTTGTGTTCCTGCGGGACGAATATGCTCAGATGTTACCGGATACCATAGGATCCGGTCTGGAACCATCCACCCATCCGTCAGGAAAACATTGGAACGGAATTGGACTGCAACCATTTTATTATCTACCTGGACCACAATTCCCTTCAGCCAGCCTCGAACTCGCTCGCTGCTTTTTTCGTGATCACAATACACTTCCACTGTATTGCCAACTTCGAAACTATGCTCTGCTCCTGGCGAGCGCATAAATGCATATTGTGTCATCGGGCCTCCCCGGCTATCCTTTTTTTGTTTCTTATTGTAGCTATGAGAACGATCGTTGGCAAGCACTTTGGAGGTCATTGTGCCGCCGTCTTTTCATGAATGGCATGCTGAAAGCGGTTTCGGACACCTTCAAAGGGGATGCGCTGCATTACGGGGTCGAAAAATCCTTCCACAAGGAGCCGCTCCGCTTCTTTATCGGGAATACCCCGCGACTTTATATAGAAGAGGGGTTCTTCTTCAAGATTCCCTACAGTTGCACCATGTGTACAACGAACATCATCAGCAAGAATTTCCAGCCCGGGGATCGAATCTGCCCGCGCGTCAGGGCTCAGGATCAGGTTCCGGTTGGCTTGGTAGCCATCTGTTTTTTCAGCACCCACAGCGACGTAGATCATGCCTTGCCACACAGAGCGGCTGTGCCCTTTTAAAGCTCCTTTGAAAAGCAGGTCACTGGTTGTATGCGGGGCCATGTGGTTCTGTTGGGTGTCGTGGTCTAAGTGTTGGTTGCTGTCGGTAAAATAGAAACCGGACATTCGACCCGTTGCGCCTTCCCCCACCAGATCCAATTCTGAAAAATTCTTTGTCAGGCGTGAACCGATTGCTCCGAATATCCAATCCAGGTTCCCATTCCGACCCACGCTCACGCGCTCATGGGAAAAATTCCATACATTTTTACCCCATGATTGCAATTCGACAAATCGCAGGGAGGCATTTTCATCTACTACAATTTCCACGATGCCGGCATGCAGCGCGTCACCATTTTCAACAGGTGAGGCTGCCTCATGGACATAAGTCACAGATGCACCCTTATCAACCCAAACAAGGATATGCGAAAGATGGGATAAATTTACTCCTGGACCCCAAAGCAAGGAGTTCAAAGGCTGCTCAACATTAATTCCTGGGGGGATATAGAGCACCACCCCATCCTGGGCGAGCGCGCCGGTGAGAGCTGCAAATATACCCTCTTCCGGATTGACTGTCTGTCCTGTCATCTTCTTTACAAGTTCAGGGTTTTCCCGCTCAGCGGTTTTGAGGTCATTGAAGATGACCCCTTTTTTAGCTAGGTCGGAGGACAGGAAAGATTTTTCTCCGCCTGGTAAAAGGACTACCTCTCCGCCTGGGTTGTCAGCAGTTAATGGGTTTTCAAAATCTTTCGGAACAAGCGCAAGATCTTTGAATGCCCCCGCATCCGGCAATCGCAAATTTCCGATGTTTAGATCCCGCAGGTCTGTTCGCCTCCAGGCTTCTTCTGCCATGGTCGGAAGAGGGATCCGGTTGAAGGTTTCCCATGCTTTTTGATGATAATCGGCGAGAACACCCGATACCGGTACCTGGTCAATGGTAAAGGGGAATTTTTTTGCCGGAATTTCACTCCGTCGCGATCGTGTAACAACAACATTGGGTTTTTCTTGCATATTAACCCACCGAACCTTCCATTTGGAGCTGTATCAACCGATTCATCTCCACTGCATATTCCATCGGCAATTCTTTTACCAAGGGTTCAATAAATCCTGACACAACCATGGTGGTGGCTTCTTCCTGGGATAACCCTCGACTCATCAGGTAAAACAGCTGTTCTTCCCCCACTTTTGAGACTGAAGCCTCATGCCCAATGCTGACGTCATCCTCATCTATTTCAATATATGGATAGGTATCGGAGCGGGATTGTGGGTCAAGGATGAGTGCATCGCATGTGGCATTTGACCGGACATGCTTGGAACCTTTAATCACCTTGAGCAACCCCCGGTATGAAGAACGACCTCCACCCTTCGAAATGGACTTGGAAATAATTTTGCTGGTCGTGTTTGGGGCAAAATGAATCATTTTTGATCCGGTATCTTGGTGTTGTCCAGGACCTGCAAAAGCCATTGAAAGCATTTCTCCATGTGCACCCGGTTCCATCAGGTAGCAGGAAGGATATTTCATGGTTACTTTGGAACCAAGGTTGGCATCCACCCATTCGTGAGTGGCATTTGCATATACCTTGGCACGCTGCGTGACCAGGTTATACACATTGGTAGACCAATTCTGAATGGTGCTGTAGCGCGAGCGGGCACCTTTTTTCACGATGATTTCGATAACACCCGAGTGAAGGGAATCTGTAGTGTATTGAGGAGCAGTGCAACCCTCGACATAATGTACTTGTGCTCCTTCATCAACAATAATGAGTGAGCGTTCAAATTGGCCGACATTGGCGGTATTCAGCCGAAAATAAGCTTGCAGGGGAAGGTCCACTTTGACCCCTTTGGGAACATAAACGAATGACCCCCCAGACCAGACAGCCGAATTGAGCGCTGCAAATTTATTATCTTCTATGGGTATCACGGTACCGAAATACTCCCGGAAAAGGTCGGGATGCTGGCGCAATCCATCTTCAATTGAAAGGAAAATCACCCCTTGCTTTTCCAAATGTTCAAGAATGGAGTGATAAACCATCTCGGATTCGTATTGAGCACCCACACCCGCCAGGAATTTTCGTTCCGCCTCTGGAATCCCAAGCTTGTCAAATGTATTTTTAATTGTATCTGGTACATCATCCCAAGATCCCTTGGAACCTTCAGTCGGTTTAACGTAATAAAAGATGTTATCCAAGTCTAGGCCAGAAATATCCGCTCCCCACGTGGGTATTGGTCGCGCCAAAAAATGGGCCAACCCTTTCAAGCGGAATTCAAGCATCCACGGGGGTTCATTTTTCATATGAGAAATATTTTCTACCACATCCCGGTTCAACCCTCTTTGCGATTTGAAAATATAATTCTCGGTGTCGTGGAACCCGTATTTATATTGACCAATACCTTCAAGGACTTTGGATTCTTCATTCATTGGATTCACCATGGACCAATACCATTAATTCAGGCAGGAGTTACCTGATATTTTTCCCTCACCCAATCGTAACCTCGCTCCTCTAATTGTATGGCCAGGTCTGGGCCACCGGATTCGACAATCCTCCCCCCCAACATGATATGGACATACTCCGGCTTGATGAAATTTAATAATCTTTGATAATGGGTGATCACCAGAACACCGAGCTCCGGTCCCGACAGCGCATTTACACCTTCTGCGACTATGCGCAACGCATCAATATCCAACCCAGAATCTGTTTCATCAAGAATCGCAATTTCTGGTCTGAGAGTTGCCATTTGCAAAATCTCAGCCCGTTTCTTTTCTCCACCTGAAAAACCATCATTAAGGTAACGCCCGGCGAAGGTTGCATCCATTTTAAGCAGTTCCATTTTCTCTTTCAACATTTTCCGGAATTCCAAGATGGGTATTCCCTTATCTTCATGATTAATTATCCGGCGACGGGAATTTAAGGCGGAACGCAAGAAATTGGCCACTGTCACCCCAGGGATCGCAACCGGGTATTGAAACGCCAGGAATAATCCCAGACGGGAGCGTTCATCAGCGGCAAGGTCAAGCAAATTTCGTTCCTTGAACCATATTTCCCCGTTTGTAACTGTATAGGTTGGGTGACCCATCAGGGTATAGGCCAGCGTGGACTTGCCAGTCCCGTTGGGTCCCATAATGGCATGGATTTCACCCTGTTTAATAGACAGATCAACCCCCTTGAGAATTTCGGTTTCCCCGATGCTGACATGAAGATTTTTAATTACCAATTCAGACATTAAATGCTCCTGGTGCACCTTTTAAATATTTATGAGGATTATAGCACTTTGAAGGAGATATGTCAATATTTATAATAAATATCTAATATATTGACAAGTCGTAATAGGGCTGTTATAATTTTGGCATGTTAATGAGGTCAAAATGAACACCACTCGCACTCGATTAATGCAAACACTTCTTCGTCAACCGCGGTCCACGATAAATGCCCTTGCAAAGGCAGTTGGAATAAACCCAATATCTGTTCGACACCATTTAACCAATTTGCAAGTTGATGGTTTGGTGAATACCGAAGAAGAACGTCATGGTGTCGGGCGACCGAGACTGGTATATTTCCTCACGGAGTCCGGCAACGAGCAATTTCCCACTCGATATCTTCGCTTAACTTCTCGCTTGCTGGATCAACTGAAATCTACAATGCCAGAGCCAATGGTGGGAAAATTATTTCTTCAGATGGCAAGTGACATGGCAGATGATTATACCGAACAAATGAAGGGTCTCAGCATGGAACAACGCCTGGACCTGACGAGGACCTTGCTATCTGAAGAAGGTTTTAATGTCGAGTGGGAAAAATCTGGAAATCAATATCAAATCCACGAGATCTCATGCCCTTATTTACAAATCGGGCGAAATCATCCGGAAGTCTGTACTGTTGACCAGACACTTATTTCAAAAATGCTCGCTGTTCCGGCGGAGAAAGTTCAATGTATATTGAGTGGCGATAAATATTGCACTTATGTTGTCCAGCCAGAGGCAATGGCAAAATGAACGACGAATCCCCTTCCAGCCCGATCCACTGGGAAATCAACGACACGCATCCCGACCTCGTTTCTGGATTTCGAGCCAAAATGGCGGAGGTGGTTGACCCTGAGATCATGCTTAATGTTCTCCAACTGGGTCTTATTCGGAAAGTTGGGATCGAAAATAGCGAAGCGAAGCTTTATGTTCTATTAACCACCCCTTTTTGTCCGTATGGACCGGCAATGCTTGAAATGATAAAACAAAAAGCCCAGGAGGGGCTGAATATGCCGGTCACAATTGAACTCGGATACGAACCGTGGGATTTTTCATTAATGGAAGATCCTGGTGCGCTTGATTGGGGAATGTATACTTGAATCCATATATAAGCGATTAATTTCACATAAGAATTCCGATTCTAACCTGGATTATAGGTTAGAATGTCGTCTGGGAATCGTAAAAATGAATTGTGCTATAATGGACCCTGTATGGCTGAATACTCCAATGAATTAACCGCTGAGGAGAGTGACGCGGTTGATCAGGCTTCCATTAGCAAGCAACGGTGGATTATTGCCGGCCTCATTTTCGCTGCGATATTTGTTCTGGCAGGTATAATCGTTGCAGTAATTGCATTGACAAAATATCCCGCCGTGGCAACAAATGTTAGGGATATTTTTATTATCTTCATGGCATTTGAATCATTGATCATCGGGGCAGCGCTTGTCGTTCTCGTAATCCAAATTGCCAGTTTGGTTAACCTTTTGCAAAATGAAGTCAAACCGATCTTGTTATCCACCAGCGACACGGTTAATACTCTTCGCGGCACAACCGAGTTTCTAAGTGAAAATTTGGTGGAACCTGTAATTAAACTCAATTCGTATATGGCTGGACTGCGGAAGCTGTTCGACTTGTTTGGCACAAAAAAATAAAGTATATATACAAACCACCCTATCAAAAAGGAGAAAAATATGTCTGACCATGATGATTTTGGAGCCTTCCTGATCGGTTTTGTCGTTGGCGGTGTGGCAGGTGCTGTTGCTGCTTTGCTGCTTGCCCCTCAATCAGGTGAAGAAACACGTGCGTTGATCAAAGATAAAAGCATCGAATTGCGTGATATGGCGGCTGAACAGGCAGAAATGGTCGCATCCAGGGCCACCGAATTCGCCGGAGAAGCGAAAACCAGGAGCAAGGAAGCAATTGATACCGTCAAAACCCGAGGCCAGGAAGCCATTGAAAGCGTTAAGAAAACTGTAGCCCGCAAACGCCCGGCTGAATCATCCGGAGAATAACGTTTATTGAGACTCTACGGCATTTGGTGGGAGATGGTGAATTTTTCTTGAGGCTGTAAAATCCAATAAAGAATTCCGTTTGTCATGAAATTAAACAGCCCGGTGAAGACTGGGTTGTTAAATTAGCTTGTTATAGAGTGGGTAACGCTAAGGTTATTTCAAACAAGAAATCAAGTAGGTTTAATCGAACCACTTGTTGGCTTGATCGGAAACAAACCCTCTTATTTCGTGTGGGGAATTATTTTAATAAGCAGCTCCCCTTTGGAGATCTGGCTTTTTGGATGGACATTTATTGATTCAACTTTACCACTGCAAACCGAGCGCATTTCCATTTGCATTTTCATTGATTCCAGAACCAGCAGCAATTGACCGGTCTCGACCTCATCCCCCTTCGCAACATTAACACTGATCACAACACCGGAGATGGGTGCAACCAGGCTCCCGCTACTGGTTGAAGTTGCTTTTCGGGTCCTGCGGCTGTTATTTCGTTCCACTTTTGCAATTGCATGCCGGCGATCAGCATTGAGTGTGTATCGGCTGTTCCCGACCGATTCAATATAAATCTCAGTTTTTCGCGCAACCCCGTCTAAAAGGTACTTGCCGCGTTCTTTTAGGGCGACCAGGGCAGCCTGCACGAGTTCGCCATTTATTTTGCATTGTTTCCCATTAATCTCAACCTGATATTCTTTTTTCCCAACCGTCACATAATAAATCGTCATGGATGCTCCTAAGGAATATTCCGCATTTGATCACGCCAGGCTTGAGTCTGCCACTGGGTTGAAGGGGCTTGAACAGGATTTTGGACCTCATTCGATCTCAGCTGATCCTCGACCATTGCCGCGGTAAGTGCCATATCCCGGTCCAATTCTTCGTCGCTTTCCGAGAAGACCGGTAAAAAGGTATCGAGGTAGGTGGTATTTGCACTCGCTTGAATGAAACTGTCTGAGTCGATAATCTGGATCAGGAAATCGATGTCTGTACTGACCCCTCCAATCTCAAATTCACCCAATGCCCGACGTAATCGGCGGATGGCGGTCTGCCGATCTTCTCCCCAGCCAATAACCTTTGCGATCAGTGAGTCATAATCCGCTGTGACCGGCATTCCCGGGTAAAGCGCAGAATCGGTGCGGATTCCTGGTCCCCCAGCCTCCTTGAGATGGGTTATTTCCCCGGTTGCAGGCATAAAACCATTATTTGGATCTTCTGCAATGACGCGTGCTTCAATTGCTGAACCACGCAATTTTATGTCTTCCTGGACATATTTGAAAGGTTGTCCTTCAGCAAGTCTGAGCTGTGTTCCAACAAGGTCGATCCCGGTCACCATTTCAGTGATCGGGTGTTCAACCTGGATGCGTGGGTTTACCTCAATAAAGTAGCAGGATCCATCTTCGCCCAGCAGGAATTCGACAGTGCCCAGGCTGCGGTAGGTCAGTGCCTGCCCCAGGTTAAACGCCATTTTATAAAGTTGCTGCCTCATGACCGGGCTTAGGCTGGGAGCGGGAGATTCTTCAATGATTTTTTGTCGGCGTCGCTGGATTGAACATTCGCGATCTCCCAGGCAAAGTATCCGCCCGTACCCATCCCCAATGATTTGGATTTCGATGTGTCTTGCCTGAGGGACCAGCGGTTCAAAATAGACGGTCCCATCTCCAAAGGTTGCCTGCGCTTCCTGCCTTGCCGCCTCCACTTTTAACTCCAATTCACTCCGCCTGCGTGCCAAACGAATACCGCGACCTCCCCCGCCGGATACTGCCTTGATTAAGATCGGATATTTAATCTGCTCGAGTAAATTTTCAGGGATTTCATCGGCGACGGGTTCATCAGGTCCGGGAAGGATGGGCAAACCCGCCTCCCGCGCCACCCGCCGGGCAGCCAACTTATCTCCGGTGGAAGAAATCGTTTCGGGACGAGGTCCAATAAAGATCAGACCAGCATCTTCCACCGCCTGCGCGAACGTTGCACTTTCAGATAAGAATCCATACCCGGGATGGATGGCGTCGGACTTGGATTCCTTCGCAGCCTTCACGATGCGATCAATATTCAAGTAACTTTCGGCAGCCGGTGTTGGACCAATATATATAGACTCTTCCGCGTAGCGGGCGTGCAGTGCTTGCGCATCTGCCTCAGAATATACTGCCACACTCGGGAAACCCAATTCGCGGCAGGCACGCATTATGCGTACAGCAATCTCACCCCGGTTGGCCACCAATACTTTCATTTCAATGCTTCCTAAAGTGGGATGTTCCCATGTTTTCGAGCCGGTGTCTCCTGGCGTTTTTGGCGCAGGCTTTCAAGCGCTGCAATCAAGCGCTCCCGGGTTTCTCCTGGAGAAATGATATCGTCCACATAGCCACGCGAGGCAGCCAGGTATGGATTGGAAATATCCTCACGGTATTTCTGAACATACTCATTCATGGTGACCTCGGAATTGCTTGAGGTTGATAATTCTTTGCGGTATACAATTTTGACTGCTGCTTCAGGTCCCATGACAGCAATCTCGGCTTGCGGCCAAGCCAGGTTATAGTCGCTGCGCAGGTGTTTGGAACTCATTACGATGTAAGCCCCTCCGTAAGCCTTCCGTAAAATCACAGCCATCTTGGGAACAGTGGCCTCGGAATAGGCATAGATCATTTTTGCTCCGTGCCGGATTATCCCGCCATGTTCCTGTTCACTGCCTGGTAGAAATCCGGGTGTGTCCACCAAAGTGAGTAAAGGGAAATGAAAGGCATCACAAAACCTGATAAAACGCGCCGCCTTATCTGAGGCATTAATATCCAGCACACCTGCAAGGAACGCAGGTTGGTTTGCGACGATGCCAATTGGGTAACCATCCAGGCGTGCAAACCCGACAACAATATTTTCAGCAAATTCCGGCTGGATTTCCAGGAATTCACCGCTGTCAACGATTGCCTCTACGACCGCGTGTATATCGTAAGGGCATTGAGGGTCTAGGGGAACGATCTTATCCATATCAGCAAGATGACGGTGTGGGTCATCAGAGGTTGGCTGGTATGGAGGCGGTGTCAGGTTGTTGGACGGCAAGTAAGAAAGCAGCCAGCGAAGTTGCCCAAGCAATGCCTCCTCATCAGGTGCGCAAATGTGAGCTACACCGCTTTTCCTGCGGTGGACGTCCGCTCCTCCCAGGGTATCAAAATCGACCTCCTCATAAGTCACCGACTTCACAACCTCAGGACCGGTAATGAACATGTATGCATTCTGATTTGTCATCAGGATGAAATCATTCATCCCGGGGGAATATACTGCTCCGCCCGCACAAGGACCCATGATGACAGAGAGTTGAGGAATTACCCCCGAGGCACGCGTATTTCGAAAGAAAATTTCTCCGTAGGCAGCAAGCG
>Ga0315297_10001835_pt1 | contig 13281 bp, 8 predicted proteins | sample YL17G15_0_MG_FD_203628 | JGI IMG/M metagenome (GOLD analysis project Ga0315297, IMG submission 203628) | Sediment microbial communities from Yellowstone Lake, YNP, Wyoming, USA - YL17G15_0 | ecosystem: Environmental > Aquatic > Freshwater > Lake > Sediment | place: USA: Wyoming | collected... | reverse complement strand
CTCAAGGTCTGGAACGACCATGTGCTGACGGAATGGGACGATGTGGTCATGATGATCATGCCGCTCTTCCACGTATACGGCTTCGCCGGGGTTATGGGTACTTCCATTATGGGGCACAATCCGCTTGCTGTTATCCCCAACCCCCGTGACCGTGACGATCTGGTAAAGACTATAAACAAGGTGAAGCCGGCATATTTCCCGGCCGTCCCCACGCTGTTCATCGCACTGCTGGAGCACAAGCTGGTCAAGGCAGGCAAAGTTGATTTTAAATCCATGAAGCTCTGCGTGGCATCGGCGGCGCCTCTGCTACCCGAGACCAAGCGGCGTTTCGAGGAATTGACCGGCGGCAAGCTGATCGAAGGCTACGGTATGACGGAACTGACCGCAGCCATCACTCTCGGCCCCGTAGAGGGCAAGTGGACGCCCGGGTCGGCCGGTGTGCCCCTGCCCGATGTTGTTCTGCGTATAGTGGATGTTGAGACAGGTGAGAAAGACATGCCGCTGGGGACGGAGGGCGAGATCGTTGCCAGGTGCCCGCAGGTGATGGTGGGCTACTGGAACAGGCCGGAGGCCACGGCTGATATGATCCGCAACGGGTGGCTCTATACAGGCGATATCGGGTATATCAGCGACGAAGGGTGTCTCTTTATTACCTCGCGCAAGAAGGAGCTGATCAAGCCGGGCGGCTTCCAGGTCTGGCCGCGTGAGGTTGAGGAGGTCATTAGCACCTATCCCAAGGTGGCTGAGGTGGGAGTGGCAGGGATCCCTGACGCTTACCAGGTCGAGGCCGTCAAGGCCTGGGTGGTGTTGCGCGAGGGAGAGACGGCTACAGCCGAAGAGATCCAGGCACACTGCCGTGGGAAGCTTATCGCATACAAGGTGCCCAAGTATGTCGAATTCAGGTCTGAGTTGCCCAAGACACTGGTCGGCAAGATATTGAAGCGCATACTGGTGGAAGAGGAGTTAGCTAAAAACAAGAAATAGGATAATGGGTAAAAACCTGCCGCCGGCCTATTACGGCCGGCGGCAGTAAGGTATAATTATTTTCATCATAAACAATAATTCACAAGGAGGTTATTGCATGGCAGAATACCGCTGGTTAAAAAATTACGATCCCGGTGTCCCACACACGCTTGAACCCTATCCCCAGAAGACGCTCATAGATTACGTGGATGAGTCAGCCAAAGAACACCCCGACTATCCCATGTTGCTTTTCAAGAAGAGGAAGATGTCCTATGCCGAGATCCAGAAGCTGAGCGATGAGTTCGCCGCAGCCCTGGTGGCCAGGGGCGTAAAGAAAGGCGACAGAGTGGCGCTCATTATGCCCAACTGCCCGCAGGCGATTATTTGCCGCTGGGGGACATGGAAAGCAGGCGGCATCCTGGTACATTTGAATCCGACGTATACTGAAGGCGAGCTGGAGCATGCGCTTAAGGATTGTGGGGCGGAGACCGTGGTCGTCCTGACCATGTTCTATAAGCAGCTGAAAAAGATACAGCCGCGCACCAGCGTCAAGCTGGTTATTGCTACCAGCATCAAGGATTACCTTCCACCCGTGCTCAAAGTGCTCTTCACCCTGGTCAAGGAGAAGAAGGAAGGGCACTATGTTGAGTTGGAAGGGGGAGACGTGTGGCTGGTGGACCTGATTAAACAGCAGGACGGCGCCAAGAGGCCTGATCTAAAGATCGTGCCATCTGACTATGCGCTTATCTTGTTCAGCGGTGGTACGACGGGTACTCCCAAGGGTGTTATTGGCACACACCATTCACAGGTGATCACCGGGCTGCAGTACAAGGCATGGTTTGGAACCATGATTGAGGATTACAAAGATGTAATTATGACGTTGCTCCCGCTGTTTCACTCATTTGCGACTTACGGTGTGATGTGTACGGCAGTAGTTTGCCATGTGGCCATGGCGCTGGTGCCCAATCCGCGCGATCGTGAAGACCTGATTGCTACTATTCAACACGATAAACCGACCTTCTTCCCGGCAGTTCCTGCCCTTTATATTTCACTGCTGGAGCATCCCAAGGTCAAAGCCGGGAAAGTCGCTTTCAAATCGATGAAGTTTTGCGTTTCGGGCGCGGCGCCACTGCTGGCTGACACCAAGAAACGCTTTGAGGAACTGACCGGCGGGCGCATAGTCGAGGGCTATGCCCTGACTGAGACAACCATGGCATCCTGCGTTACCCCCTACCTGGGCAAGTGGAAGGAGGGGTCCACGGGCATGCCGCTTCCCGATGTAGTCGTGAGGATCGGTGATGTCGAGACCGGCGAAGGTGAAATGCCAGCCGGCAAAGAGGGCGAGATCGTCTTCAAAGCACCCCAGCTCATGGCCGGATACTGGAACAATACCGAAGAGACGATGGCGATGCTACGGGATGGCTGGCTATATACTGGCGATATCGGTTACATGGATGAGGACGGCTATCTGTTCATCACCTCACGTAAGAAGGACCTTATCAAGCCCAGCGGCTTCCAGGTCTGGCCGCGCGAGGTCGAGGAGGCCATAAGCTCCAACCCGAACGTGGCAGAAGTCTGCGTGGCCGGCATACCCGACGCCAAGCAGGGAGAGGCGGTTAAAGCCTGGGTGGTGCTGGGGGCCGGCAAGACCGCGACGGTAGAGGAGATCCAGGCCTCGTGCAAGGACAAGCTGGTGGCCTACAAAATACCCAGGTTTATAGAGTTCCGCAGCGAGCTGCCCAAGACAATGGTGGGCAAGGTGCTGCGCCGCGTGCTGGTCGAGGAAGAGAAGGCCAGGGCCAAGCAGGCATAACCGGGCACATCTGGCGCCCGCATAATAATAATCTATCAGCTGCTCCCGCTTTCGGCGGGAGCAGCTGATAGGATACTCAATTGACTGAATACCTGCCCAAGACATTTGTGGGCAAGGTGCTTCACCGGGTATTACAGGATGAGGAGAAGGCGAAGTAATCTACAGTTTGAACAGGCTGCTGTTGCAGGCCTTAAGCTTTTAAATAAAAGTAAAAAATATTGAGGAGGTTTTCTGTGGCGGATTATCCATGGTACAAAAGCTATGACAAGGGGGTGCCCCATTCCCTGAAACCCTATCCTGAGATCACATTGCTGGACGTAATTGCAGAGACCACCCGCGAGATGCCCGAGCATACCTTCATGTACTTTAAAGACAGGTACTTCTCCTATAAGGAAGCGTCCAGGCTGTTCGAGGTGATGGCCTCGGCCCTGATGGCCAACGGTGTCAAGCCGGGCGACCGCGTGGCCAGCATGCTGCTGAATACACCGCAGCATTTGATTGCGGCCTTCGGCACGATGAAGGCCGGCGGCATTTATGTGCCGCTCAACCCGTTCTATAATGAAGATGAACTGGTACATACTTTAACTACGGTGGATGCCGAGGTAATCGTAGTCTGGGACCTGCTCTATGCCAGTGTGAAAAAGGTGCAGCCACGTACCAGGTTACGCCTGGTTATCGCAACCACTCTGGAAGATTACATGCTGCCGGAAGCAAAGAAACCGCACACTGTGACGCTGGAGCAGGGCGATGTGTGGATGGACGAGCTCATGGACAAGCATGCCAAGGATCCCGCGCCTACCATTAAACCCGGGGTGGACGATACCGCCCTGATCATGTTCAGCGGAGGCACAACCGGCGCTCCCAAGGGAGCGATGCTGTCATTCAGGAATATGGTGGCGGTTGGACTGCAAAGCAACGTCTGGAATAAGCAGGGGATGATGACCTATAACGACTTCATCATGGCGTTAATGCCGATGTTCCATTCTTATGGCTTTAGTGGCATTATCGGAAGTTCACTCTGTTTACGCTGCCCGCTGGCCATAGTGGCCAATCCGCGAGACCTCGACGATGTGATTTACACGATTAAAAAAGTCCGTCCCGCCTCTATGCCGGGTGTGCCGACACTATTTATCAGTTTAATGGAGCACCCGGAAGTAAAGGCGGGCAAGGTGGATTTCAGTTGTTTGAAATTCTGCCTCTCCGGCGCCATTCCACTAATGGCGGAGACCAAGCAGCGGTGGGAGGCCATGACCGGCGCGCCCATCCTCGAGGCCTATGGCTTGACGGAGTCAACCGTGGTATTTACCGTAGGCCCGTTTAAAGGACAGTGGAAGGAAAGTGCCGTCGGGCTGCCATTGCCCGACGTGGTAATTAGATTTGTTGACGCATCTGATCCTGATAAAGAGTTGCCTTATGGTGAAGAGGGCGAGGTTGTAGGAAAGGGCCCACAGGTCATGCAGGGTTACTGGAACAACCCCGAGGGCACTGCTGAAATGATCAAGGACGGTTGGCTGTATACCGGTGATATCGGCTATATGGACAAAGACGGTTATCTATTCTTAACTTCGCGCAAGAAGGACTTGATAAAGCCCAGCGGCCACCAGGTTTGGCCTAAAGAGGTGGAAGAAGTGTTGTCTGGCCATCCTGCAGTCGCCGAGGTGTGTGTGGCTGGCATACCCGACCAGAAACAGGTTGAGGCGGTCAAGGCCTGGATAATACTGCGTCCGGGTGAGAAGGTTACCGCGGAGGAATTGCAGGCTTACTGCAGGGACAAGCTGACGGCCTATAAAGTGCCCAAGTTCATTGAGTTCCGTGATGCACTGCCCAAGACACTGGTGGGCAAGGTCCTTCGCCGGGTGCTGCAGGACGAAGAGAAAAACAAGCAGGCCAAATGACCTGCCCGTGAGAAATAATATTAAGTGAGTAAGGAGGCAAGTGAATGGCAGACTATTTGTGGTATAAGAGTTACGATCCCGGTGTCCCGCACTCGATCGCGCCCTATCCCGATAAAACGGTGGTGGACGTTTTCAATGAGTCGGTGCAGCGCATGCCTGCCAACAGGTTTATCATCTACAAGGGGCGGGATATTTCCTACGCCGAGGGCCAAAAAATCGTGGATAACCTGGCAGCCGCGCTAAAGGCCAATGGAGTTAAGAAAGGAGACCGCGCCGCCACTCTAATGCTTAATTGCCCGCAAGGAGTGATGTCCTTACTGGCCATCATGAAGCTGGGTGGCATTGCCGTGCCGCTTAACCCCTTGTATAGCGAATCGGAACTGGAACACGCGCTAAACACCTCGGGAGTAGAGGTGCTTATAATCTGGGGGCCGCTTTATCCCAATGTTAAGAAAATACAGGCACGCACCAGGGTACGGCTGATAATAGCTACGGAACTTGAGGAGTACATGCCTGCCGGCACCGAGGTCAAGCGCAATGCTGAACTGCAGGCGCCCGATATCTGGTGGTCGGACTTGATGGCGGCGCACTCGGGGGAAAAAGTGTCTGCGGAGAAGCTGAATGCCGGCGACACTGCGCTGCTGCTCTTCAGCGGCGGGACCACGGGAGCGCCCAAGGCTGCCATGATTTCCCACAGCAACATAATGTCCATCGGCCTGCAGACCACGGCCTGGCACCTTTCCAGCGATGATCCAACCAAAGATGTTACAACCCTGCTCATGCCCATCTTTCACGCCTTTGGCTGCAACGGCGTAATGTTCAACGCCCTGATACTGGGCAGCCCCATGGCCATCGTACCCAACCCGCGCGATATCAACGACGTAGTGGATACGATTAAGAAGGTCAAGCCGGCTTTTTTCCCTGCCGTACCGACCTTGTATATCTCGCTTTTGGATCACCCCGAGGTCAAGGCCGGCAAGGTAGATTTCAGTTCCATGCGGTTCTGCCTGTCGGGCGCCATTCCTCTCATGGTCGAGACCAAGCAAAGGTTCGAGGAAGTCACCGGCGGCAGGTTGCTGGAGGCCTATGGCATGACCGAGACCACGGTCGTTGCCACCATCCATCCCTACCAGGGCAAGTGGAAGGAAGGTTCCGTCGGGCTGCCCCTGCCGGACGTGATCGTTAAATTTGTGGACGTGGCCGATCCTGATAAGGACCTGCCTTACGGGCAGGAGGGTGAAGTGGTAATCAAGGGACCGCAGATCATGCAGGGCTACTGGAACAACCCTGAAGGCACGGCGGAGATGATCAAGGATGGCTGGCTTTACACGGGCGACATCGGTTATATGGACGAGGACGGTTTCCTCTTTCTTACCTCGCGAAAGAAGGACCTCATCAAGCCTAGCGGCCACCAGGTATGGCCGCGCGAGGTCGAAGAAGTGATAGCCACCCATCCGGCTGTTGCCGAGGTGGGCGTCGCGGGCATCCCTGATGCGAGGCAGGTCGAGGCTGTTAAAGCATGGGTGGTGCTGAGGCCCGGGGAGAAATTGACGGCAGAGGAACTGCAGGCATTCTGCAAGGAGAGGCTGACCGCCTACAAGGTACCCAAGGCCATCGAGTTCCGTGAGGCCCTTCCCAAGACACTGGTCGGCAAGATATTGAGAAGGGTGCTGCAGGAAGAGGAAAAGGCCAAAGGGAAATAATATGGTCGTAGAGGCGGGGTTTTAGCCCCGCCTCTATAAATATTTTTAAAGCTGGTTATTATCATGAGAAAAAAGTTCAACCAGGTTTACCAGTTTAAGATTACTCTTATGAATACCAGTCCGCCTATCTGGCGGCGCATACAGGTGCCCGAAAACTTTTCTTTCTGGGACCTGCATGTGGCTATTCAGGATTCTATGGGATGGGCGGATTACCACCTGCACGAATTTAAGATAATCGATCCTGCCAGCGGATGGAACAAAAGCATAGGCATACCCGATGAAGATGATATGTATGGCGTAGATATCATCCCAGGCTGGAAACAAAAAATATCTGCATGGTTCACCCCCGATAATCCAAAGGCTAAGTATCTGTATGATTTCGGCGATGGCTGGATGCACGAGGTGCTATTGGAAAAAGTGCTACCGCGCCAGGAGGATGTGGAGTACCCCAGCTGCCTTGCCGGTAAGAGAGCCTGCCCGCCCGAAGATTGTGGCGGAACCTGGGGCTACGAGGATATTTGTAAGGGTAAAAGCGAGTTTCAGTCTAACTTCAGGGGTTATGACCCCGCTTATTTCGATCCGAAAAAGGTGGTCTTCGAGGATAGTAAAAAGCGTTTTAAGATTGCCTTTGGTTGAGGCCCGTAATCGCTGACATATCGTCGAATTGGAACTTATTAATGCCCCTGGCCTTAAGTATCTGCACCGCGTTTGTTTGAAGCAGGTTAGGCCCTGCCCTGGCTCTTGATAAAAGCCAGAACTTCTGGCAGGCTGAATGTCCCTTCCATTGGGCCCATGCGGGAGGCGGCCAGCGCGCCCATGGCGTTGGCCAGCCGGGCAGCATCCTCGAGCGGCAGGTTGTCTATGTAACCACTGATAAAGCCGGCGTCGAAACAGTCTCCCGCACCGGTGGGATCAACGGCCTTTATCTTAAAGCCGGGCACATCGATGATGGTCTCCCGTGTAAAAACGCGGCAGCCGCTCTCCCCCAGCTTGAGCACGACTATCTTTACTCCCATCTCAACGAGGCGGCGGCAGGCCAGGTCACTGTCAGGTTCATGAACGAGCAGACTGGCTTCCCCACCGCTGGGGAGCACGATATCTGATAGCCGGACCACCGGCAGAAGTATGCTCCTGCACTCCTCGGCTGAAAGCAGTTCCGGCCTGAGGTTAGGGTCCAGGCTGACGCTCCCTCCTGACTCTTTCACAGACCTGGCCAGGGCAAGGCAGGTGTCCCTCATGGAACGGCTGACTGACAGGGAGCAGCCCATGACGTGGAAGTGGCGGAAAGATGCGGCATAGCGTGCGGCCTGTGATGCTGATGGCAGACGGTCAGAGGCCGTACCGGCGATATGAAAAATGAATTTGCGGCCGCCCGTCTTATCATAGGAGACGAAGGCGCAGCCCGTTGATCTATTACTAATAGTCTTTATCAGTCTGCTGTCTATCCTGTCACGCGAAAAGCGGTTTCGCAACAGCTGGCCAAATCCGTCACGGCCTGTCGACCCGACAAAGCCGGTGCGTTTCCCAATCCTGGCGGAGGCACTGGCGAAAATGGCCGGCGCGCCGCTGGCATAGGGCCCCCTGAATTCTCCCACAACGTCCAGCGGTTGCCCGACCGCGGGACGCATTACCTCGGCTATCATCTCTCCCGCCGCCAGCACCTGTCCCTCATCCCAAAAAGGGAGTCGGCCACGCCTGGTGAACTCAGCCTCAAGGATGGGGACCGTGCCATCAAGGTTAAAAGCCCGGCAGTACTTCAATATCTGCTGCGAAATGCGTTCGACCACGTACCAGTGGGGGTTGAAACCGTCTTTCTCCAGGTTAGCATACAACCGTTTGCGGGCCTCCAGCGCCGCCCTGTCCGTCCAGATATAGCGTGCGCCTGTCTTGAGCAGCCAGCTTTGCCTGTCGGCGGGCAGTTCGCCGAACGGTTTACCGATCTCCCCCAGGTGCAGCCACTTCTGCCAGCGGCCGGAACGAACCACTGCCTGCGTAAGTGATTCCTTGAATTGTGAACGCCTGTCAGCACTCTTTGCCAGGGCAGCCTTTTCCCTTGATTCGAGTTCGAAAAGGGCATCGCATTCAACTTCGGTAAACTCGGGGCCTACGTTGGCACCGCCCATTTTACTGGTGGGGTAGGCAGCGGGATTTTCCACGTTGTCCGTGTAATGACCCTTGAGCACCATGCCGTAGGCGCAGGCAATATCGTAAAGTTCTTGCGCCACCTGCGGGCTGAATATGCTGGTATCCAGGTCCGTTCCCACCTTGCCCACGATAAAGCACGGCCATGCCTGGCTCAATCTCTCTTCGGTCATCCTTCTGCGTAATCTGGCGAGGAAAGTTTTGAACACTTCCTCGTCAGCCAGTTCGCCATGGACCTCTTCAGTTCCTACCTCGTAGGCGATGGGGGGTAACCCGCGTTTTATGCGGAAAGACTCGCAGTGCTTTATCAGCAGGACGGTCCTCTCTACGATTGTGCTAAGCTGAAGTGCCTGGCCGGGCGGTAGATCGCGGTCAACGGTGGGGTCGACATGAAGCAGGTCGAAACCTGCCTCGATGGCGGATTCCAGGGACCTCTTAACTGCGTCCATGGTGCGGCGGTAGGGCCATTTTTCATTGGTGTGCCTGTCCCGCAGCCAGGGCCCGGCATGGTCGACCCCGAGCAGTACAGGGCCTTTGAAACCCGTTTTCCTGGCCGTTTGCCGCACCAGCGCTGCGAAGCGCGCGTGGTTCCAGCCTGTATAGCCCCCGTCAAGGTCAACCTGGTTGAGCGTAGCGGCGAAAAATATCGGGCAGTCCGCCTGTTTGGCTGCAATCAGGGCTGCCTCAACCACGGCCCGGGAGTTGGCCGAAACCGCCAGCAGGGTGCGCCAGGGAGCTCCCTCTTTATGCGGCAACCGGGCGAATGAGCGGATTATAGCCTCGCACAGGGTAAACCCGCTGCCCGCCGCCTTGCGCCTTAACCGTGAAACATCAGCTGCCATATCGGTATGAGTAATTGGTCAGTTTTACAGGTATTATACATTTTCAGAGCACCTGCTCGCCGCACACACCGTCGGCGCCCCAGCAGGTCAGGCTGCCCTCCACGAACTTAACGTCCCTGAAGCCGGCATTTTTAAGCGCGCAGCCAGCCTGGTAGGCGCGCCCGCCCCGCCGGCAGATGACCACGGTCTCCCTATCTTTATCAAGTTTATCCATGTCATCGAACAATTTTGGTTGCGGAAGGAGCTGTACCTGGGGTGCCTCGATCCAGGTCCTGTCAGCCTCGAACTTGCTTCTTACGTCGAGCAGCGCGAAGTCATCTCCGTCGGATATCTTTTTTTTAACGTCAGCCGGGGTGATACCGGTGGTCCGTCCCTCCAGCTTGTTGCGCACCAGGTTGGCCGCGTGGTGGAGAACATCCAGCGCCGAGTTATAGGGAGGGGCATAGGCCAGGTCCAGGTCGGCCAGCGTATCCACAGTCATGCCCGCGGTGATGCCCGTGGCCAGCACGTCGATGCGCTTGACCACTTCACCCGGCCCGGTGCCCTGCCCGCCCAGTATGCGGCGGGTCTTCTTATCCACGATAAGCTTGATGATGACCTCCCTGCTGCCCGGGTAATACATCGGCTTATCGGGGCCGGGTATGAGGGCAGTGACCGCCTCGAAACCAGCTTCAAGTGCCTGTTTCTCCCCCAGTCCCACGCGCCCGGTGTTGAAGTCGAATACCTTTACACATGCGGTGCTGACGATGCCCGGGAATTTCTCACTTCCACCCGTAATGTTGGCTGCTATCACGTGCCCGTGTTTATTGGCCGTGGAGCCCATGGGTACGAACATCTTTTTACCGGTAATGATGCTGACGTTGGCCACGCAGTCGCCGCCGGAGTAGATGTCGGGGTCAATGGTTTGCAGGTGCTCGTTAACAACGATGTCGCCGAACGGGCCGATCTCCAGCCCGGCGTCCTTTGCCAGCTTTGAATTTGGGCGTACACCTATGGCGAAGATGATCACGTCGCCTTCAATAGTCTCTTTATCCGTGACGGCATGGCTGACTCTTTCTCCTGCCCCTCTGAATTCCACGACCTTCTGTCCGAGCTTTAAAGTCACACCCTTGCTTTTAACGTGGTCGGCCAGCAGGTCCGAGATCTCCTCATCCAATATGCCTGGCAGTACTTTATCCAGTGCCTCAACCACGGTGACTTCCAGTCCGCGCGCCGACAGCGCCTCAACCATCTCAACCCCGATCAGGCCAGACCCCACTATAACGGCTTTTTTATAAACTGATTCATTAATCAAAGCCCTTATCTCGTCGGCGTCGGGAACGCGTTTCAGTACGTGCACACCTTTCAGGTTGATGCCAATGATGGGGGGCATGACAGGACTGGAGCCGGTGGCGATGACGAGCTTGTCGTAATCAATGGAATAATGCCGGCCATCGGGCAGCGACGTTACGTCGATCCTGTGTGCCGCGCGGTCGATGCTCTCCACGCGGGTGCCGGTCAGCACATCCACGTTGCTGATCTTTTTGAAAGCGGCCGCGTCGCGCACCAGGAGGGCGTTGCGGGATTTGACGATGTCAGAAATATAATAGGGTAATCCGCAGCCTGCGTAAGATATCAGCTCCTCATCCTGTACCATAGTTATCTGTGCTGAGGCATCCAGCCTGCGCGCGCGGGCAGCGGTCTTGGGCCCGCAGGCGCCACCGCCTATTATCACGATTCTCAACTGCCTGTCCATCTTTGTAACCCTCCTGCCGCCTGTCATATATCTGTAGCAGGCAAAGGTAATTATAATCGATACAAATTGCCTGTAAAACCGGCTGAAGCTATACTGTTAATGTAAGGCAGGTTACCTTAAGGGAAAATGAAGATTAAACTTGTGGCCGGATTTGCAGTCGTAGTCATCTTCGGCCTGTGCTCATACTCGGCTGCACTGCTGTTTTCGGTGCCTCCACCCGCCCCGGCTGCCAACCCGGAGGTACTTTTTTTTAAGGCTGACAAATCCAAGATCGAGAACGGAACAGCCGCAACCCTGCGCTGGGTTGTTGATGGCGTTGACAGCGTTGTGATTGACCACGGGGTGGGACAGGTAGCGGCCAGCGGCAGCATTGATGTCAGGCCTTCAGAGATAACGGCCTATAACCTTACGGCGTTCAGCAGGGGTGGCACCGTTGTAAGCTCCGTTATCATCAACGTCGTGCCGGTGGTCAAGACGGCCAGCGTTCCCGCAAGCCCGGCTGTTAACCCGGGCGTCATCCCGCCGGGCGTGCCTTCCAACATGCTGCCGAGCCTGAAGGAAGACGAATCCTACGTTTTTTACCAGGGGGCTGTGATGGTGGGAGCGGATGACCACTACATCGTACTGCGCAATAACCCGGCCGCCCGCAATCCAAGCTGGGTTGAGCTCAAGGCTTTCCTGCAGTCTGACCAGACTGACCGCCGTGCTTACGTGACGGGAAAATTCACCTGCGGCGATTTCGCCGAGCTGCTGCATAACAACGCCGAGGCGGCCGGCATACGGGCAGCCATAGTTGCCGTCGAACTCCGGCCGGCCGGCATGGCGGAAGGCACCACCAACCACTCCCTCAATGCCTTCGAGACTACGGACAAGGGCCTCATGTACATAGATACGACCTCATCCGCGCAGGGCTACTACGCTGATAAAGTGGTCCGGGTGGAGGTTGGCCAGGAATACGAGCCTGTCTCCATTTTCCCGCAGCCGGGCCAGATGCAGACATGGCCGAGCATGGGCAGGCTGGTGGCCATAGATATACCGCCCCTGTGGTAACAACACTTTACTGCCAATAATAATAATTGGTGCCTTTCCATGAGATAATATGTACATCTTACAGCCAAGGAGAGCGGTGACACATGAGTAAATTCATCGATAAATTAAATAATCTGAATAAGGCTGCAGCCCCTGCCATGGGCTTTCATACCAGGGGAGGTGGGGATAAGCCTGTATCGATGCTGGTTGCCGTTGAGTTGGCCGGTAAACCAGAGGACGAGTTGAAGGAAGCTGCCACTACCGGCGCCTGTGCCGGCATACTTGACCCTGCCGGCCTGACCGGGGCATCTCTCATAAAGTACCTGAAAACAAAGGTAGATATGCCCGTAGGCCTGGTGCTGGGTGGTGGAAAAACCGGCACAGGGGCCAAGCCGGAAGGCAGCGATATCGACTTCGTAGTGTTTGATGTGAACTTGCCGGTCAAATCGCTTGCCGGCAACGAACCCGAATTGGTGGGCAGGGTGCTGCGGTTGGATACCTCGATTGAGGCTGGGCTGCTGCGCGCAGTAAACAGCCTCCATCCGGGCATTGAGGCCGTGATGGTCGACCTGCGCGTGCCTGCCCTGACCGTGGAGACCATTATGCACTGCCGCAGGGCGGCTGATTTCACCGGCCAGCCCATCATGGCCCTGACTGGAGCCAGTCTCACTGTGGCCGAACTGACAGCGCTGCGCGGAGCCGGCGTAAAATGCCTGGTGCTGCCCGCCGGAACCACGGCGGCGGAGATAAGCTCCATGATCGACGTTATAAGGGAATTACCCAGGCCGGAGAAGAAGAGGGACAGTAAAGGCATAGCAATTGTGCCGCGGATCGGGCTTACGCCAGCCCACAGGGAGGATGAGGGGGAAGGGGATGATGACGCGGATGACGATTGATCCGACCTGGAAGATTAGGCTGGGCACCGTATATCGATTGGGGTGCCGTGGCTGGTTAGCAGCCCTGTTGCAGTGACTGAAAATACTTGCCCTCGGTCTTTATGGAGGGCGCGATCACCATTTTAACCTTCTGAAATTCTTTAATGCTGAGTGTCCCGCATACTCCCATGGCGTTGCGCAGGGCGCCCACGTAGTTTTCCGTCCCGTCGGTAACATGGCTCGGCCCGAAGAGAAGCGTGTCAAGCGTGCCCTTGACGCCGGTC
>Ga0315297_10001833_pt1 | contig 13287 bp, 8 predicted proteins | sample YL17G15_0_MG_FD_203628 | JGI IMG/M metagenome (GOLD analysis project Ga0315297, IMG submission 203628) | Sediment microbial communities from Yellowstone Lake, YNP, Wyoming, USA - YL17G15_0 | ecosystem: Environmental > Aquatic > Freshwater > Lake > Sediment | place: USA: Wyoming | collected... | reverse complement strand
GCCGATGTCGGATCGAGGTCGAGCGCCGCCTGGAGGTCGGCCACCGCATCAACGTACTGGCGTTTCGCGAACAGCCCCATCCCGCGCAAGGCGCGTCCCGCCATCGTGGTCGCCGCCGAGGCAGAGACGGCGGCCGCGACGCCGTCCCACGCCCGGGTTGCGGCCAACCCAGCCGCCTTTTTCAGTCCGGCGTCGGCGGTTCCTTGACCCAGCAACGCCACGAATCGTTGTGCGACCTCGCCATCCAGAATGTCGGTCGGCACCAGCTCCCTCGGCGCGGCGGATTCGGGGCCGGGCGTCGGTGGCGGCGTTCCGGCCAGCACGACCACGGCGCGTTCAAGCTCTGTCACCGTCTCGCCCCTGGCCTTGAGCGTCGCGCGAAGCGTGTACTCGCCGGCCGGCACGCCGCCAAGCGGCAGCTCGATCGAAGCCGTGCGCGATGAGATCGAGCCTGGCGAGCGATCGATCTCCTTCAGGTCGGCCTTGAATCGGACGAGCGCCTCGCCATCCGGCTTGAGGAGCGCCACCGCCACCTCGACGGCCTCGAGAGAGTTCGGCTCCCGCGCGTAGATCTCCAGCAGGCCGGTCAGCGCTTCCCCCGCATATGCCTGCGCGCGAACGGGCAGCGTGTCGGACTTGCGGCCGATCATCAGGTCACTGGCTGTCACATCCGTTCCGTCGAAGTAGTTGACCGCGAACCGCCGGTCCACGCTCCCGACAACGCCGCCAGCCGGCTCGCGCACCACCACCCGCATCAGGTACTCGCCTGGCGGTGCCACGAACTGCACATGGTAGCGAGCCGTTCCAACCAAACCCCTGGCAGCCGTGCGCGGCCGCGACATCACGTCGGTACCGCTGGCGACTACCCTGCCGTCGCGCGCGCTTTTCGCGACAAAGATCACGTCGGCCGGGCGAGAGTTGGCGTCGGATTCGATCGGCACTTCGGCCTCGACGCTGATAACGACCCGGTGGGCTCCCGGCGAACTGCCGCGCGAGACGTAGGTTGTGACTTCGACGGGCAGGCCCTGCTGCGGAAAGGGCGCCGCAAGAGCCGTGTTGATCGCACGACGGCGGTCGGTGGCAACGACCGGATCCCTGAACGAGTACCCGGTGCGCGAGCGAATGAACACGCCGGGCCGCCTGGCGTTGATCGTGACGCGGTGATACCGATCCTTTTCAGTCGACCTCGCGTTGGCCTCGGGCTCGAATCCGACGACGTAATAGTCGAGAGACTGATCGGCTATGCGCTCAAACACGCTGTCGAGGCGGCTGCCGGCGTCGGTTACGAGTTCGCCCGATGTCTCTGCCGCGAGGCTTCCCAACGGCTCAATCCGATCCTGGATTTCGGTGTTGGCGTCATTGCCCGCGGGTTGAGCCTGGCTGACATCGACACCCCGCCGATTGATGTCGAGCGAGTACACCACCGCGTAGGCCTGCGCGGCAGCCGCGGCGACACGATCGACGTCGGCGTGCACGAAGTCGCTGAAGAACCCTTCCGAGATCAGGATGACAGACTTGCGGCCTTCGATCCCGCCGAGGCCCCGGACGACATCAGCGAACAAGATCAGAAACGCCCTGGCCTGGCTGTCCGCACGATCCACCACCGTCCTGGCATTGTCTCTGAGCACGTTCTGCAGGACGCTGATTGGCGTCGTATCGATGGCGAATCCGGTTCGCGCATTCTGAAGAGCGACGCGCAGGTCGGTCGAAGGATCTGCGTTGGCCCGCCCGACCACGCGCTGGAGGATGGTGTCATTGCCACGGGTGATTTCAAAGGCCTCGAACAGCGTCATCCCGCCCATCGTGCCGAACGACTCCTTGTCGAGGCCGCCGCGCACCGCGATTAACTGCGACTGGATCGCGCGCGTGTCGCCCGTGAACGGGACGTGGGGGCCTGGCCCCGGCAGGGCATAGAGCGCCACGCGATCGCCTGGTCGAACCCGCGTCTTGAGAAACCGCTCCGCCGCCATGCGCGCCCGCTGCTCGTTGCCCGGCGTGATGTGGTTCTGGTCGAAGACAATGACGTACAGATGGCCGCGAGGCGCGCCGCGGTTCGTCGATATGTCGGCGCCGATCGTGCGGCGCGCGACCTCAAGATACGTGCCGCTGGGTTCGACCACGTGCTGGAGGAGCGCAATCGGCCGGACTCGGCCGCCTTCGACGACTTCCAGGTCTTCGGGCTTCAGGTCCGTGACCGGGCGGCCATCGCCATCGACCACACGCACGTCCATGCGAACCAGGTCGACACCCGAACGAAACACGGGTGCTGGTTGAGGTGCCGTCTGGCGATCCTGCGCACCACGGGCTGCCAGCGCCTGTGGCTGCCAGGCGACGGGCGCGGCCAGCACCAGCACCATCGCGGAGACACATGCTGCCTTCATATGACACCTGCCGGGGGCTGTGGGGTTGAACTCCAGATCGGATCGTAGCACGCGGCCGAGGCGCAGAGTTAGGGCCGGCGCGGCCTCGCGAGCAGGGCCTGTACACGGGCGATATCGGCACCATAGGCCGATTTCGGCGCAGTGCCGGCGAACCGTTCAAGGTACGGCCGGGCAGCGTCGCGCTGGCCGTCGTTGACCAGTTCAACCGCGACGTTGTAGAGCGCGTAGAAATTCGTCGGGTCGATCTCCACGGCCCGCTTCCAGTGTTCGATGGCGGCCTTCCGGTTTCCGGCGCTCATCTCGACGACGCCGAGTCCGTTGTGCGCCTGCGCCGACGAGGGGTCGCTGTCGAGCGCGCGGGTCAGGAAGTCCCGAGCCTGGTCGAAATTCTGCCTGCCGAGGGCGATCGACCCGAGGTTCTCGAGCGCCATGGCGTGCGACCGGCTGTACTGAAGGATCCGCCGAAACGTCGTTGCGGCTTCCTCCGTCCGGCCAGCCCGCGCCAGCGCGATGCCGAGGGCATTGAGCGCATCGAGGTCGGGGAAGTCACCGCCAACCGCGGACTCGAGCAGCGGAATGGCTTCGGATCCGTGCCCGCTCTCGGCCAGGTAGGTGCCGAGCTTGGTTCGAACCGCGATGCTGTCGACGCCCGCCGCCAGCGCTGCCTTGAGCGTAGCCACGGCGGCCGGCCCGTCGCCCAGTTCCCATTGCAGCATCGACAGGTGCGAGTACGCGATCTCCATCCCCGGATGCGCTGCCAGCATCCGCTGGTAGATGGGCACCGCCTCAGCGCTCCGGCCACGCTGGTACAGGTCGATCGCGTGGTGGATGTCCTGGTCGATCCCGACCAGCCGCTTGGGATCATCGGCATCCGTGTAGCGGGCTTTCGGCTTCGCCGTTCCGCTGACGTACCCGAGCGCTCGCAGCCGCTCGGTTGTGTCGGCATCGCCCGCCTGGCGGGGGCCGATGGAAGTAACGGTCGGCACCAGGCGCAGGATACCGTCGAGCGCCCGCACCCTTTCCGGGTTCCTCGCGACAAGGTTCGTCGCCTCGCCGGGATCGCCTGTCAGGTCGTAAAGCTCGGCGATTGGCAAATCGATGTACTTCTCGCGTCCCACGACAACGCCCCGAAGCGGCGCCCAGCCCCGGTTCAGCGACGCGGACATCGCCTCGAAATACGAGCCCCTCGGGTCACCAGCCTCGGCGTCCACCGCCGCAACGAGCGATCGGCCAGGCAGTTCCGGCGCGACCGGCATCTTCAGCAGGTCCAGCACGGTCGGTACGATGTCGACGTGGCGAACTGGCGTGGGAACACCGGGCCCGCCGGCTGCGGCGCCGGATGACCCGGCCGCATCCCACGACGGTCCGCCCGCGTGGAACTGTGCGACAAGCAGTGGAATCCGCAGGGTCGCCTCGTACGCAAACAGCCCGTGGGATTGTTCGCCGTGATCGCCCAGACCCTCGCCGTGATCGCCCGTCACGATCACGATGGTCGGCCGGCCGCCCTGGCCCGCGGCAACCGTCGAGAACAACGGCAGGAGGGCCGAATCCGTGTACGCCACTTCGCCGTGATAGGGCGATGACGCGTACTCGCGGTCGAATGGCGCCGGCGGCCTGTAGGGCGCGTGGGGATCGAACACGTGCACCCATGCGAACCACTTGCCTTGTTGCGCGTTGATCCAGGCTGTTGCCAGCGCGACCACAACATCCGCACGCCGCTCGGGCAGGACGAACTCGCGACCGCCCGACGTGCCGGGATAGCGGTCATCGTAGATATCAAAACCCGTGGTCAGTCCGAACCGCGAGTCGACAGGAAACGCGCCGACAAAGGCGCCGGTGGCAAAGCCCTGCGACTTGAGCCGTGACGCGAGTGTCGGCAGTGTCGGCGGCAGCCGATAGCCGTTGTTGTCGTGGATGCCGTGCTCGGTGGGGTAGAGGCCTGTCAGGATGCTGGCGTGCGACGGCAGCGTCGTGACGGCGTGCGCGTGAGCAGAATCGAATCGGAGGCCAATGGCTGCGAGGCGATCGAGGTTCGGCGTCCTGGCGCGTCCGCCATACGACCCGAGCGCATCCGCCCGCAGCGTGTCGATGGTGACCAGCAGGACGTTCTGGCCGGGTCCCCGGTCAAAGGCGGGCATGGCCGCCGGTGTGAAGCTCCGGAACGCGAGGTACGCCCCTGCGGCCAGCGCGACACCCGCGAGTCCGACAACAATCAATCGCCAGTCGAGACTCCGGCGGCGAGCCGATGGCTGTGGCGCCGGGGGCTTTCCCCGCCGAAGTGTCGCCGGCGTCTTCGTCTTCTCCATGACGTCGGTCACCGTCCTGCCGGTTTGCCAGGCAGCAGGCGCTGCTCCGCCAGGGCGATGGTCGGCGCGCCAAAGCGGGCGACGGCGGCCTGCCGCAGCGACGCGGCTCGCTCGCGTTCGCCGAAGACGGTCCAGAGCCTCAACCCCATCGCGTAGCCATCGGCGGTCGGCGCTGCGCGGAGCATCTGTGAGATGGTGGCCTCGGCCTGCGCGGCCTGCCCGTCGGCTCGATAGAGCATCGCCAGCCCCGCGTTCGCCCGGAGGTTCTCGGGCGACAGGCGTATTTCTGTCTTGAAGGCTCTGATGGCCGCAGGCCCTTCACCCAGGCGGCCAAGCGTGTCGCCGGCGTAGTAGTAGAGATCCTGAATCGCAATGGTGCGCACGCCGAGCGCGGTGATCGCTTCCTGGAAGCGCGGCAGCGCCTCGGCGTAACGGCCCTGGTTGTAGAGAATCAGGCCCTCCACGTAGGCCGGCAGCGGCAGCGTCGGGTCGGTCTTCCGGGCCAGCGCGGCTTCCCGGCGGGCGGCAGCCGGATCGTTTTTCGCCAGCGCCACTTTCACAAGCAGTTCGTGCGCGGGCGTTCTCGCCTCCCCATCGCTCTCGGGGAGCATCTGCAGCGCTGCCCGTGCGTGCTGCGCCGCCTCGTCCACGCGGCCCATGTGGAACAGCACCGACGCGACGCTGGTGAGGCTCTTGCCGTCGCGAGGGTCGACCTCGACGAGCCGCTTGAACGTGGCAAGCGCATCAGGCAGCCGGCCAATCCGGACCTGCTCCATGCCGAGTTGCAGCCACAGGTCCTTCATGTGGGGATTCTCGGCCAGGATCGTCTTCAGCAGCGCAATCGACGCGTCGTACTCGCGCCGCGAGCCGAGTGCGACAGCCTCGCGGTGCGTCTCGAGAATGCCGATCTTGTCTTTCGGATCCGGAAGCGCCTCGCCCGGCGAAGGGGCAATCGCCACCTGGGTGCCGACGTAGCCAAGCGCCTGCAGCCGCGCGAGGTCTTCCTTTGACACCGAGCCGGGCTTGTCGATGGCGGCGCCAGAGAGCAGGCGGTCCAGCGCCGATCGCATGGCGAGCGCGGTCTGCGCCCGCTCACCGGCGACATTCTGCTTCTCGGCCGGATCGCGTTCGAGGTCGTACAGCTCCTGGCGCGGGGCCTTGATAAACCGGTAACGCGCGTCGGTCAGCGCGTAGAGATCGCTCCACCCGTAGTGGTAACGGCCGTAGAGCGCCTCGGCGTAGAAACCTGCCTCGCCGAGGTCGTTCGTGCCGCGCTCGACGATCTGCCGCAGCGAGCGTCCACGCAGCCCGGCCGGCCGCGCGGCGCCCACCCAGTCGACCACCGTCGGAACCAGATCGATGTGTTGCGCCGGGGCCGCGACGCGTTGGCCCCCGCGGGCCTGGCGCGGCAGCTTGATGACGAGCGGCACGCGAATCGTCGCGTCGTACACGAACAGTCCGTGCTCCTGCTCCCCGTGTTCGCCGAGGCTTTCGCCATGATCGGAAAAGACCACCACCGTCGCGCCGTCGTACCAGCCGCGCGCTTTCAACCACCCGACAAGCCTGCCCACGATCTCGTCCGAATACGCGATCTCGCCGTCATAGGGCGCAAACTGCGCGAACCGGGCCGGCGGGGCATAGGGTCTGTGCGGTTCGTAGATGTGAAAGAAGAAGAAGAACCGTGGCGACGACAGCCCCCCCATCCAGCGCGTCGCGACCTCCAGCGTGTCTTCGCCGCGCCGCTCGATCTGGCCCATCGGCTTATCGGGCGCGGCCTCGGGCATCGTGCTGTCGAAGAAGTCGAAGCCGCGGGCAATCCCGGTTTCCTTCCGGAGGACGAAACTCGACACGGCGCCGCCGGTCGCGTACCCGCGGGCGCGCAGCAACTCGGCGAGCATGGGAAGGCCAGGTTTGACCGTGAAGCCGACGTTGTCCCTGACCCCCGTTTCAAACGGAAGGTGTCCCGACAGAATCGACGCGTGAGAGGGCAGCGTTTGCGGCGAATGCGCGTAGGCGCGATCGAAGACGACGCCGTCGCGAGCGAACGCGTCTATCGCCGGCGTGCTGACATTGCGGTAGCCGTAGACGGGCAGGTGATCGGCGCGCAGCGTGTCGATCGAGATGAAGATGATCGGGCCATCCAGGCTCGCCGGCGCTTGCCACCACCAGGTTGCGACAGCCAGCACGAGGATGACCAGGCCAGCGGCAGCGGCGACGACAACAGGACGCCGTGTCCGGGCCGGGGCTGCCACTGTCGGCCGAGATGTGCGGCCACGGCCCTTTCGGGATGTCATGTCCTCGCCTACCAGAACGTGAAGGTCTATGCTATTGCACTAGCTTACCATTCCGGTTGGATCGCCGGGGAGGCCCACGTGCGCAGACACACTTGTATCGTCGCGGCGATCGTCGTGTCGACATTGATGGCGGCAGGCCTGATGGCGCAGCCACCCGCTGCCCAGAACGCTGCGGCGGCCTCCAGCCAGGCCGCCGCGCCTGTCCGGCCCGCCGCGTCTGCCCGGTCGGCGGCGTTCGATCTGGCGCGCCTCTCCACCGTCGACAAGGTTATCGATCGGGCCATCGCCGACAAGCAGTTGCCCGGGGCAGTGCTGCTCGTCGGGCGCGGATCCGACGTCGTGTACCAGAAGGCCTACGGGATGCGGGCGCTTCTGCCGCAACCCGAGGCGATGACGCTCGATACGATCTTCGACATGGCGTCGGTCACCAAAGTGGTCGCGGCGACCACATCGGTGATGATCCTCGTCGAGCAAGGCCGGGTCAGGCTGAACGACCGGGTCGCCACCTTCATCCCCGACTTCGGCCGGCACGGCAAGGACCAGATCACCATCCGCCACCTGTTGACGCACTACTCGGGCCTGCGTCCCGATCTCGATCTCAGCGACGACTCGTGGACAAGCTACGAGACAGCCATCGCGCGCGCCTGCGATGAGGTGCCGACGTCGCTGCCAGGCGAGCGGTTCGTCTACAGCGACATCAACTTCTTTCTGCTTGCCGAAGTGGTGGCGCGGGTCAGCGGCCAGCGGTTCGACCTGTTCGCCCGCGATCGCGTGTTCACGCCGCTGGGCATGAACGACACGATGTTCAACCCGCCCGAGTCGCTCCGTCCGCGCATCGCACCCACCGAGATGTGCGTGCCGTTCGGATGGCCGTGCAATGGCCCCGGGCAGGTGATGCTGCGCGGCGTCGTGCACGACCCGACCGCGCGGCGCATGGGCGGCATCGCGGGCCACGCAGGAATGTTCAGCACGGCCGCCGACCTGTCCCGCTTCTGCCGGATGATCCTCGAGGGCGGGACGCTCGGCGGTGCGCGCATCCTGTCGCCGCTCACTGTCGCAAAGATGACGACGCCCGCCTCGCCGGCCGCATCAGGAAGCGTGCGGGGACTCGGCTGGGACATCGACACGAGCTACTCGTCGAACCGAGGCGAGCTGCTGCCGGTGGGCTCGTTCGGCCACACCGGGTTCACCGGCACGTCGTTGTGGATCGATCCGCTGACGAGAACCTATGTCGTGCTGCTGTCGAACCGCGTGCACCCCGACGGCAAGGGCGATGCGACACCGGTTCGCGCCCGCGTGGCGACAATCGTGGCGTCGGCCCTGACACAGGTGCCCGACACCGCGTCGCTCAGGCAGCAACGGTGGACGGGGACCGACTTCGGCGCCGCCGGCACGGCGCCGCGACGCGGGGATGAGACGGACGGACGGACGCGCACCGGCATCGACACTCTGCGTGCCGACGCGTTCAAGCTGCTCCAGGGCAAACGCGTGGGCCTTGTCACCAACCACACCGGCCGCGCCCGAGACCTCGAAGCGACGATCGACCTGCTGGCGTCGGCCAAGCTCGTCCAACTGGCGGCGCTCTTCAGCCCCGAGCACGGGATCCGCGGCATTCTCGACGAGAAGGTCGCCTCCTCCACCGACGAGAAGACGGGCTTGCCCATCTACTCGCTCTACGGCGCGACGATGAGGCCCACCGACGACATGCTCAAGGGCCTCGACACCATCGTCATCGACCTGCAGGACATCGGCGCCCGCTTCTATACCTACACGACCACGCTGGCCTACGTGATGGAGGAAGCAGCGAAACGCAAGATCGCCGTCGTCGTGCTCGACCGGCCGAACCCGATCACCGGCGTCCAGGTCGAAGGACCGTCGCTCGATCCTGCCGAGCTGGGGTTTACGGCGTACTTCCCGATGCCGATCCGCCACGGGATGACGCTTGGCGAGATGGCGAAGCTGTTCAACGCCGAGAACAAGATTGGCGCGGCGTTGACTGTCGTCGAAATGAAGTACTGGAATCGCGACGACTGGTTTGACGACACGGGACTGATGTGGGTGAACCCGTCGCCGAACATGCGGAACATGGTGGCGGCGAGCCTGTATCCGGGCATCGGCGCGATCGAGGCGTCGAACCTGTCGGTCGGGCGCGGCACCGATACGCCGTTCGAGCAGTTGGGTGCGCCGTGGGTTGACGGCGTGCGCCTGGCGGCGGAGCTGAACCGGCGCAGCCTGCCGGGCGTGCGGTTCTACCCGATTTCGTTCACGCCCGCGTCGAGCAAGTTCGCGAACCAGCTCTGCCAGGGCGTGTTCATCACCGTGACCGACCGGAGCCGGCTCCGGCCGGTTCGTGTCGGACTGGAAGTGGCGTCTGCGCTCTTCCGCCTGCACCCGACGCAGTTCAATGTCGATGGCGTGGGACGGCTGTTCGGCGCGGACACGGTGAAGCGCATCCGGTCGGGTGACGACCCGGCCGACATCGCGAACACCTGGGCGCGGGCCGAGGCGCAGTGGCGGATTCTGCGGGCGAAGTACTTGTTGTACCGCTGACTCGGAATATGGGGTCTGACCCCATTTGCAGGATAGACCCCATTGTCCGCCGGGGTCCGGGACCCTACAGTCGATACAGCATCAGGTAGATCACGACGCCAGTGATCGACACATAGATCCAGAGCGGCAGCGTCCAGCGTGCGAGGCGCTTGTGATGGTCGAAGTGTCCGCGGAGCGCCCGCGCGAGCGTGACGATGGCCATCGGCAGGATGACGGCCGCCAGCACGACGTGCGTGCCGAGGATGAAGAAGTAGGCCAGCCTGATCGGACCGGTTCCCGGAAACAGTCTTGAGCCCGCGATGGCGTGGTAGACGACGTATGACGTCAGGAAAAGCGCCGACGCGACAAACGCGGCGATCATGCACCGGCGGTGCGCGGTTTTCTGGCGGCGCCGGATCATGACGTAGCCCGTCGCGAGAAACGCTGCCGCGATGGCATTGAGCGTGGCGTTAAGGGCGGGCAGATCCGAGATGGACATCGGCTACGTCCGGTTGAGCACCATCAGGATCCACAACAGGGGCAGGTACGTGATTGAGCCGACAAACAGGCGGCGCGCGGACGCCGTCGTCCGATCCCACGCGAAGCGCGCCGCGAGAGAGAGAAACAGCGCGCTCATGATGCCGGCGCCCGCCAGATACACGTTGCCCGTCATCGCCACCACCGTTGGCGCGAGGCTCAGCGGCAGCAGGGCAGCCGCGTAGATGAGCGCCTGCCGGCCGGTTGACGCGCCATCGGGTTCGACGACTGGCAGAAGCGGGAAGCCCGCCCGCTTGTAGTCCTCCCGATACATCCAGGCGATGGCGAGAAAGTGCGGCATCTGCCACAGGAAGACAATGCCAAACAGGATCCACGCCTCGATCGAGAGCGAATTACGCACGGCCGCCCAGCCGATCATCGGCGGAAGCGCGCCTGGAATGCCGCCGACCACCGTCGCGAGCGATGTCCGCCGCTTGAGCGGCGTGTAGAACACGGTGTAGGTGACGAGCGTCATCGTCGCGACGCCCGAGGCGAGCAGGTTGACGCCGAGCGCGAGTTCGACGATGCCAGAGAGCGAGAGCACGATCGCGAATATTCTCGCCTGTCGCGGCGTCAGACGGCCGGTCGGCAGCGGCCGCATCCTCGTGCGCCGCATCAGACCGTCAGCCTCGATCTCCATCAACTGGTTGAAGGCGGATGCCCCGATCGCCACCAGCGTCGTGCCGGCCAGAGTGTGAACGAGCACCATCCAGCTAGCTCGTGCGGGCCCGGCCATGTAGTAACCGGCGAGCGTGGTGGCAACCACCAGCATGTTCAGACGGGGCTTGGCAAGCGCGACGTAGTCTCCCGTTCGGCCGCGCGCGGCACTCGACGCCATAAGCGTCCCGTCTGGCGTCGCGAGGGTGGGCCGAGGCGCGTCGGTGGACGGGCGGGACATTGGCCCTTGATGATATCGCGTCAGTGCTTGCGGGGCGGTGTGACCGGGGGACGAGGTGTGGGCTTTGGCTTGGCCTTCGCACGCGCGGGCGCCGTCTTGGCTGTGGCCGCCACCTTCGGCGCTTCGGCCGTGAGTCCAGCCTCGAACAACTTGCGATCGATGCGGTCGCCGATCCAGTGCGGGTCCCACCATTCGACAGGATTGACCGGGCGTCCCGCCACAAGCGTCGTAAAGTGCACGTGATCGCCGCCCGCCAGGCCCGTCATGCCACTGCGGCCGATGGTCTCTCCGCCCTTTACGCTGTCGCCCTTCTCGACATCCATCGCCGACATGTGGGCGTACAGCGTCTGCACGCCCATGCCGTGGTCGACGATGACGCAATTGCCGTAGATGCCGAGGTACCCCGCGTACATCACGCGTCCCGCATTCGCGGCGGTGACCTCCGCACCGCGGACCGAGGCGAGATCCACACCGAGGTGCACCTGCCGATCCACTTCGCGGCCGCCGTACACGTAGGTGCGGTGATCCGCGAACAGCGAGGCCGACGCCGCACGTGCCATACGCTGGAACGGGCCGCGCCACAGCATCGCTGGCCCGCTCTCTCTGGCGATCGACTCGATCTGATCCGCGTTCTTGCGACGGACATCGCTGTTGATGGCCAGGAAGGCTGCCAGCCGCTCTTCGGGCCTGGCCGTCGGCATCTTCAGCTCCGGTGTGGCCTGCAGGATTGGCGGCACCACTCGGCTGACGAACGTGTCGTCCAGGGGTACGACGCTCCGTTCAAACTTGTCGGGAAACGTCTTGTGATCGAAGTCGGCCAGAACCGTGTTGCCGGCTTCGTCACGTGCTACCAGCGTCATGCGTGTGTTGACATCCTGATCGAAGGCCAGCGAGAAGAATGCCAGGCGCAGGGTCGGATCGGGGCTCTTGCTGCCGCCCACGCCAGCCGCGGGGAAGCCCGGATAGTAGCGGTCGCCCACCTGCACGCCCGACGAGACATCGGGTGGCGCGACCCGGTACACAATCATCTCGGCCCCGCCGAGCTTTACGTAGTGGTGGGTCGAGACGACCGTGATCGCAGGGGGCGTCAGCCGCACCTTCACCTCGCGGGACGTGGTGGATTCCGCCCGGCGGAGACCGAGGAGCACCAATCGCTCCGCCCTGATCACGAGGCGCGCCGTGCCGTCGGTCAAGCCGACGAACTGGCTCGACGCGACAACACTCGTCAACCGCATGCGATCGGGCGTTTCCTGGACGAATCGCGCTTGCCCGGGCGACGCCAGCGAAAACACCGGAAACTGCCGTCCAGCTTGCTCGAGTCTCGCTTCGACCGCCGTGAGGCGGGTGCCCATCATGTCGACCGACGCGTCGAACGTGGCGTCGGCATTGCCCATGGCCGACGGCCCGTGTATCGTCACGAGCGGCCCGGGTTCCTGGCCAGCAAGGTAATAGGCCACGCCGGAAGCCAGAACCAGCAGGACAGCGACAAGAAACAGAATCGTCTTGAGGGACATGCGGTGTATGAGTAAAATAAGAAGTTACCGGAGACGGTTTCAAGACCTTCGTGAGCGGCCAGCTTTGCGGCCGCGAGAACGGGTGTTGACACCGATTCCAGGCGGCGAGTGCCGGTATCGTCTAGGGGTTAGGACACGTGGTTCTCAGCCACGGGACCGGGGTTCGAATCCCCGTACCGGTACCATCCATCATACATCTCCCATGATCCCAGGCCTCGCGGCAGACGCGGGGCCTGTTGTCATGCCGTCTTGCGGACCTTGCGCGCCTGCCACAAATCCCACTTGCTCTGAAGGTTCATCCACACCTCCGGGCCAGTGCCGAGCCAGTCGCCGAGCCGCCACGCCGTGTCGGCGGTGACGCCACGCTTTCCCCGAATGATCTCGTTGAGCCGCGTCGTCGAGATTCGCAGGTGTCCCGCCGCTTCGACCTGCGTAACCTGTTGCGGGCGCAGGAACTCCTCCAGCAGCATTTCGCCCGGATGCGTTGGGGGTTCGCGCAACTGATCGACGGAGGGCGCCTTAATGGTGGTCTTCACAGCGGACCTCATATGCATTCCCTTCCTCGAAACGAAACGTAATCCGGTACTGGTCGTTGATCCGTACGCTGCAGGTGCCGGCGCGATCACCCTTCAGCGCTTCCAGCCGATTCCCGGGTGGCATCCGCAGCGCGTCAACACTGGCTGCCGCGTCTATCCAGTGCAGTTTCCGCCGTGCCACTGACCACAGCGGCTTCGGGAGTGCGCGGCGCGCTGCCTTGCTGTCGGTGCCGACGTAGATGTCGCACGTTCCTTCATCGGCAAATGTCTGAATCATGCGTCCCCTTGATAA
>Ga0315297_10001831_pt1 | contig 13292 bp, 10 predicted proteins | sample YL17G15_0_MG_FD_203628 | JGI IMG/M metagenome (GOLD analysis project Ga0315297, IMG submission 203628) | Sediment microbial communities from Yellowstone Lake, YNP, Wyoming, USA - YL17G15_0 | ecosystem: Environmental > Aquatic > Freshwater > Lake > Sediment | place: USA: Wyoming | collected... | reverse complement strand
AACTACCCGAACCCATTTAATCCAAGCACCTCGATCAGCTATGAGCTCCCGGTGGCGGGAAGCGTCACATTGAAGATATTCAACGCACTTGGCCAAAACGTCGTAACCCTTCTAGATGGACACATACAAGCAGGCTACCATCAAATCCAATGGCAAGCGAACGTCCCAAGCGGCTTCTACTTCTATCGTTTGCAGGCTGGAGATGCTTCGACAGGCTCAGCACGAGGATTCGTGGAAACGAAGAAGATGCTGCTGCTGAAGTAAGTTCGCAACGGCCCGCCTTTGCTATCGCTACGGCGGGTAAACGGCTTGCCTGAACGTTAGCCGCCATTTTGCGGCAAGGAGTACCATGGAAATATATCATCGATTTCTCTTCGCTGCGGTGCTCATCATCCTCTGTTCTCTCTCTTCTGCAATTTGCCAGTCCCTCGTGACTGGTTTTGCCACCATCGAGGGCAGAAGGGTTTACTACGAGGTCAAAGGCCAAGGTCCCGCCATAGTCCTCATTCACGGTTTCAGCTTGGACACGCGCATGTGGGATCCACAGTTCCATGCTTTTTCTCAGTCCCATAGAGTCGTACGATATGACATTAGTGGGTACGGTCGGTCAACTGCCCCCGACACCTTGATTTCCTCCAGTAACGAGCTTGCAGCGCTGCTCAAAGCACTTGCCATCGACAAGGCGACGGTTGTCGGCATGTCTATGGGTGGCGGCGTTGCCATCAACTTCACACTCGAACATCCAGAAATGGTCGAAGCACTTATTACTGTCGGCTCTACTCTTGGCGGATACAGCATGCGGGAACCGAGGGCCACGCGAACACAACGCATGTTTTCACTCGCGCGTGATTCTGGGCTGGCGATCGCAAAAGAGGTTTGGTTGCATGATCCGTTTCTGACGCCGATGGTCGATACTTCGGCTATCCGGGCGAAAATACGCCGGATCATTGCTGATTGGTCAGGTATCCAACTGAGAAATCCGGCGATGGCCCGCTTCCTGCCCATTCATCCGTTGGCCATAACACGACTCGAAGAAATCAGAGTTCCGACACTGGCCATTGTCGGTGAACTCGACGATCCAAACCCGCTCGCTGTCGCCGATACAATTGCAGCCAGGGTTCCTGGAGCCAAGAAAGTCACGCTCCATGGAAGCGGCCACCTTCTTAACCTTGAGCAGCCAGATGAATTCAACAAGCTCGTGCTGGATTTCCTTAGGCAGAATATGAAACGCTGAGAGCAAAACGGCTTGTCCCGCTTCGCGGGGCCCGCCAGAAAGAAGGCGGGTAAACTCGCAGCGGTGGGTTCACCATAATCGCAACACGCGTGCCTCTTGAGGGAAAGGTCATTTCAATGCATACGAAGACTTGGCCCAGAGATCAGTACGCAGGACCTGGTGGCGGACGCTATACAGGCCCTGGAGGCGGAATGTATACCGGACCTGGCGGCGGTGCCTCTACTGGTCCCGATGGCGGTATGTCTACTGGTCCCGGTGGCGGTATGTCTACTGGCCCCGGGGGTGGTCTGTATACCGGTCCAGGTGGTGGCTTGGACACGGGCCCCGGAGGTGGACTCTATACTGGTCCAGGCGGCGGTCTAGATACCGGTCCTGGCGGTGGGTTGTACAGCGGACCAGGCGGCGGAATGTATACTGGGCGTTGCTCAGAACCCTATCGCAGCAATATTCCTCCCTGGAATGTGTTCATAGATTATTTGGCTCACCATAACATGATGCGACTCGCTGAGCTTATTCGGGCTCACATGCCAAAGTGATATGAGCATTTCCAACCCTAGGAACTCGCTCGGTGTCGCTGAGGACATAGGAAAGGATTCTTTCAAAGCTTCGGAGACTATGCCTGGTGTGAATCTTTTTGTCGGCGGAACGCTCGGTCACTGACACCGAGGAGTTGAGCGGCTTTGGCTTGGCAGCCTGCGTTGTTCGTTCGCGCCCGATCGGGGATCGGACGCTGCCTCATGATTCTCCCTCGTCCGATCGGGGATCGGACGCTACCCTTCCCGCGCGCGGAGAATTCCACTCACCCGCCCGTCACATCATCCCCTGCGGATCGACATCGATGATCATTTGAATGGCGCGGTTTTTGCCGAGGGGGGACGCTGCGTACTGCTGGCGGGCGTGCTGGAGCGCGGCGCGCATCTTCGTGCCGCCAGGGTCGGTCGATTTGAAGTTCTTGATTACGAGATGCTTGCGGAACATGTTCTTGATCTTTGGTATGGCGGCATCCGCAGGGCCGAGGACAGAGAACCAGCTCCCGGCTTTCGGGAGAAGAAATTCTGAGAACTTCTTGACGTGGTGAGCCACCTCGTTCTCGCGCTCACCACGAAACTCGATGAGCACCAACCGCGCGAATGGCGGATAGTCGAGCTCTCGCCTGTACTCCAATTCCTCCTTGTAGAAGCCTGCGAAGTCGTGCGAAGAAGCGTGTTTGAGACTGTAGTGTGTGGGCTGGAGTGTCTGAATGATGACTTCGCCGGTGAGCTTACTCCTGCCGGCCCTTCCGGCGACCTGTGTCAAGAGCTGAAATGTCCGTTCTGACGACCGGAAATCAGGGAGCAACATCTGCGTATCGGCGGAGATCACGCCCACAAGCGTGACGCGCGGGAAATCAAGTCCTTTCGCAACCATCTGTGTGCCGAGCAATATATCTGCTTCGCCCCGGCCAAATTGCGTGAGAAGCTTGTCGTGCGCGCCCTTGCGGCTTGTCGTATCGAGGTCCATGCGAAGCACGCGGGCGCCCGGGAATAACGCGCCGAGTTCTTCATGGACTTGCTGCGTTCCGAATGCGTGATGACGTATCTCTGTGCCCTTGCACTTTGGACAAACGCTCGGTGCTTCCTTTACAAAACCACAGTAGTGACACCGGAGATGCTTTTTCGTCGCGTGAAACGTAAGCGTGACATCGCAATTGTCGCACCGTTCGACATGACCGCATTCGAAACACTCCACTACATGCGCAAAACCGCGGCGGTTCTGCAATAGAATCGTCCCTTCTTTCTTCCTCAATCTCTCTTCGATCTGGTCCTTCAGAAGTGTTGAAATGGACGGCGAAGAAGGCGGCTTGACAGACCAGGTGCCCTTCTCTTTTCGCTCCTTCTTGAACTCCTCGTATCTTCGACGCCGCTCCTGCGCCATGTCCACGATCTCGATGCCCGGCAGCTGAGCATCGTCAACCCGCTCGGGAAGGGCAAGAAGCTGGTACTTGCCGCTCAGGGCATTGTAGTAACTCTCTGCCGACGGCGTTGCCGACCCGAGAATGACGACCGCCTTGTTCATGGATGCGCGGACGATCGCCACATCGCGTGCGTGATATCGCGGTGAAGAATCAAATTGCTTGTAGGATGACTCGTGCTCTTCGTCCACCACAATCAGGCCGATGTTCGAGAGCGGCGCGAAGATCGCTGAGCGCGGTCCGATGACGATCCTGATTTTCCCCGTGCGGGCGAGGCGCCACGTATCATACCGCTCTCCCACTGACATCTGGCTGTGCATCACAGCAACATCGGAGCCGAAATGTGATTTGAACCGGCGAACGGTCTGAGGTGTCAGCGAAATCTCAGGCACGAGCACGATTGCGTTCTTCCCTTGTGCCAGCGCACGGCGTATGGACTCGATGTACACTTGCGTCTTTCCGCTTCCCGTGATGCCGTGCAGAAGAAATGTGGTGTGGACGTTCTCTTGCAGCGCCCCGGTGATGGCTGCCAGTGACTGCTCCTGGTGCTGGTTCAGAGTTATTGGTGCCGGCGGCTCAGGTGACTCGTCCTCACCGCGTCTCACAACCTCGCGCTGTTTGATTTCAACCATGCCCCGTTTCTGCAACGATTTCACCGTGGAGAGCGATACGCGAAGTTGGCGGACCAGTTCACTGACTCCGCACGGTGCTTCCATACGTCCGAGTTCGGCGAGGACTTTCTGCTGCCCGGACGTGAGCTTGCGTGCCCCAGCCGCCGCAGAATCCGCCGGACGAAGAATTTCTTTCCCGGAATCAGTGAGCAGTGCAACGCTCTCTTGCTTTGGCCGGGCCGTATGACCAAGATGTTCCTCCAGGGTTACCCACCCCCGCCGTTCCATCTCATGCAGGGCAGCACGGATGCTTTTAGCTCCGGCCTTTGTCTGAAGTTGTGACAGTGAAAGTTCTCCCGATTCCTTCAGCGCCCGCAAAATGTTGTGCTGGGTTTTCGCTGTGCGCCTGGTTTCTTCGAGCAGGGAATCGACGCCGCCTGCGATGAGCTTGACACGCAGCTTGCTGCTCGTCGAAAGGCCCTGCGGAGTTGCTGCCTTCAGGACTTCACCCCACGGCGCGAGGTAGTACTCTCCGATCCATTTTGTGAGCCGGAGCATTTCAGAGGAAAAAGCCGGTACTGGATCGAGGACATCAAGGATAGTCTTCAACGCGGAGAGCGGCGAGCTCTTTGGGAATCCTACAACAATGCCGGAGAGCTTCTTCTTCCCAAAAGGAACCAGGACGCGGCTCCCCATGCTCACACTCGCAGCCAGTTCAGTCGGGACGGTGTACGTGAAATTCCGGTCGAGAGGAACAGGGAGAGCAATATCGACGAGAGTTTGGTTCATTTTGCCGCTTCCACTAATCAATGTCGCACTTTCGAGAGTATTTGTCTCCGGGGAAGCTGGAACTATTACCTTTTTGAGATACCCGAGGTAACAGCATGAGATCTCTCAGCTAGACGCGACACTAATGGATTGTTACGTTAGCTTCTTGATGCTCTGCGAGAAGAAAAAAGGGGCCATTCAGGAAATACGGACTCTGCTTGGCAGAATGCGTAAACGTCAGCTACTTTTCTCCCGAGATGGAAAAGTGACCGAAGTTCCGTAGTCGATCCGATATGGGGCTAAAGCCGTACCTTTTTTGTCATTGTACCCCGAGCTAAAGCTCGGGGCAACTCGATTTCAAGAACCGGAGGTCTAATCAAGATTGCCACGTCCTTCCCGCCAGACCGACATCGTCTGTCGGGCTGGTAGGACGTGGACAGGATCTCCCAAATTGCTTAGGGGTTTCAACCTCAGTTCCACTGAGATTGAATGCACGGATCGATGTGCACGATGCGCCTTCCAGGCGAGCCGCCCCCGGGCTGATCTTGGTCCATGCAACTACTATTGCCGGAATTCCGATTCCAAAATCCGGTAGATCTCTCTGAGGGGGAGGCTCTTCTCTTTTGCCAACCGTTTGCATTCTTCGAACTCGGGAACGAGAATCTCCTGTCCGTCAATTACAACGGCTTTCGCCATAACCGGGCCGAGAGAGGTATCGAGGCGCCGTTGCCCTCGCGGAAGTTTGCGGCGCTCGAGACGGTGAATACGAACTCCAAGCGTTGTCGTCTCACGAAACAGAAGAGCGAGCATCGCATCCATTTTCGTTTCTTCAGTGAGCACCGTCAGAAGAATGCCCGGGCGCCCTTTCTTCATGACGACGGGCGTCATATAGGCATCGAGCGCTCCTGCGTTCAGCAGTTTCTCCACGACATATGGAAGGATCTCGGGGTTCATATCATCCACATTCGTCTCAATCGATACGACGGAATCCCGATCGAACGATGATTGATATTCGCCCACGACGAGACGGAGGAGGTTGGGGATTTGAGGTATGTCGCGGCTTCCCGAGCCATATCCGATTCGCTCAACGCTGATCTGCTCGGTTGAAAGAGTCCCCGACGAGAGGGCCTTGATGATGGCGGCTCCGGTCGGAGTCGTGAGCTCGAAGGGAATGTCGGTCAGGACAACGGGATATCCTTTGAGAATCTCCAGCGTCGCTGGTGTTGGTACCGGCATGGGACCGTGCCGGGTATTGACGGTGCCGCCGCTTCCAAGCTTGACGGGGGAGGAGTACACGCGATCGATCTTCAATTCCTCCAGACAAATCGCCGTACCGACGATATCAACCAGTGAATCGATCGCACCCACTTCATGAAAGTGGATTTTCTCGATTGTCGAATTGTGGACCCTGGCCTCTGCGATCGCCACCTCAGAGAAGATCTTCTTCGCGCGTTCCTTGATGCTGGCGCCGAGATCGCTCTTGTCGATGATCGCGTGGATGTCCGCCAGATGGCGGTGATACTTCGGCGCCTCGGAAATTACTACATCGGCTTTGATCGCAGAGATACTGTTACGTTCGATGTGCTGGGCGGTAAGCTCGAAGCCCCCGAGCCGAAGCTTCGCCAGCTCACCGATGAGGTTGTCAAGGGAAACCCCGGCGTCCAGGAATGCCCCCAGGGCCATGTCGCCGCTGATGCCGGCAATCGTGTCAAGATATGCGATTCTCATGCTTTCGTACGTTCGATGGTGGATCGGCTGGGCCGGGACGGCTCGCGTTCAAGCGCTGTCTCCAGGTATGCAATAAACCTTTGTGTCGCTCCCACATTTTCCTGAACGAGCCGTTGAGACTCTGCACCTGCCCGCAGCCGGGCTTTCTTGTCGTTCAAGAGTCTCCGCAGCTCGGTGTAGCACTGATCCGGTTGCGTGACCACGATTCCCCCGCCGCGTTTGGCTAGCTCCACAGCTTCCTGTGAGTTCTCGTGCGTTGGTCCGTAGAGGACGGGGACCCCGTAGACAGCCGGTTCGAGCACGTTGTGGATCCCCTGATGGAAGCTCCCGCCTACATACGCGACTTCGGCGTACTGATAGAGAGACGTCAATATACCTATGCTGTCAACGAGAATAACGTTTTCATTTGAGTAATCGTTGAGGTCGGAGAACCGGATCGTCCGCATTGTGTAGTTCAATGCGAGTTCGAGTCGTTCCAGTGTTGGCAGTGTTGGTTCATGCGGGACAAGGATCATCAGCGCGCTGGAGTCGTGCTGTGCAATACGCCGGAACGCGGGGAGCAGGACAGCTTCATCTTCCTCCCAGCTGCTGCCAACAACGAAAACCTTCTTGCGCTTAAGGATATGAGATGGGATGAGGTGCTTTGTTTTCGCCTCCTGGCTTCGTTGCCAGACCTGGTCGTACCGGGTCTCGCCTATGACGTGGAGCTCGGGGTGGACCAGGCCGAAATCCTGAAATGCCTCGACGTCTTTCTGTGAGACCGTCAGGATGGAGGTTATCTGTTCGTACACGTTCCTGTGAAAACTCCGCAAGAGAGGATAGTGGCGCGTGGAGTGTTTTCGGAGCGTCGCGTTTGCGATCACAATCGGGATTCCCCGTTTCCGAAGTTCCCACACATGGTTTGGCCAGATGTCGTAGCGCACCATGATGGCGATAGTCGGCCGGATGAGGTCGAGAAACCGGCGGGCGTTGCTAACGCTGTCATACGGAAGGTACGTGATAAGGTCCGCAGGTTTGTAATTCCGGGAATGCTCATAACCCGATGGGGAAAAGAAGGTGACGATGATGTCAATGTCGTCGTACCGTTTTCGCAGCTCTGCGATGATGGGTTTTGCCTGTTCGAACTCCCCCATGGAGGACGAGTGGAACCAGAAGCGGCGGTTTCGTTTGAGCCGCTGCACTTCTACCTCAAGTTGGTCGAGCAATCCTTTCCGTCCTCTGATGCCGCGGCGGATTTTGCCGTTGAAGAGGGATGCGACTTGAAGCAGGAGCCAGAATCCCGGCACAATCAGAATGTTGTAGAAGAGGTACCAAACACGTTGCATAGGTAAACCGCGTCGTGCAGATTTTCAGAGGTCGGCAACGGAACGGGAAGTCTAGAGAATCTGGACCAGTCTCTGCAGCCCGATTTGGCGTGAGCCTCTCAGACGTCGGAGATGGCAAACCGCGTTTCATTCCACGGCGACGGCATGGTCAGTCCGGGAACGCACGCTATGGTAGACAGAATTTGCGGTAAAATCAAGAAAAGGAGCTTCCTTGACTAAGTGAGTGAATCTTGCTATACTTATGACTGCATCCAGACCATGCGTGTCAACGTCGGAGATTTTTGATGCCCAATACAAGTCCGCCGATGGAATCGTTGCTCGGTTCAGTAATTTTCAAGGGGCTGAGTGAGGAAGAGCTGCAGCCGATCGCTGCTCTCCTGAAGCCGCAATCGTTTCCTGCCGGCGCCGTGATGATCGACGTGAACTCCGTGGTGGACCACGTCTATATCATCGCGAAGGGCAAGGTGAAGATCTCGCGCCTCACAACCTACGGTGACGAGACCAGCCTGAATATCCTTTCTGCGGGAAATCTCGTTGGAGAGTTTGGCGTGGTCGACAATCGTGGACGATCTGCGAAAGCAACCTGCCTCGAGCCAACAGAGGTCTATGCTCTCTCCTCCTCGGAGTTCGACAACCTCCTGAAGAGCGATACCCGCGTTTCCCGCAATCTACTCCGTGAATTTACTGTCCGTCTCCGCCAGGCAAATGACAACATTATCCAGCAGCTCGAAACGGAGCGATCGCATACTGAAAGCCAGCTTGAAAAGCTCTCGAAACTGGTCGAGGCGAGCAAGAGCGTCAATTCCACGCTTGATCTTGACAAGCTCCTGGGGTTGATCCTCGATGCTGCTGTGAAGAGCACAGACGCTGATCGCGGAACGGTGTACCTCGTCGATTCCATCAAGCAGGAGCTCTGGTCGAAGGTGTTTGGCGGCGAGAATATGGTTGAAATCAGGCTGCCGGTCGGCAAGGGGATTGCCGGACACGTTGCTCAGGCCGGTGAAACCATCAACATTCCTGATGCCTACAGCGATCCGCGGTTCAATCCTGAGGTCGACAAGCGCACCGGATACCGTACGCGCAACATTCTCTGCATGCCGTTGAAGAACAAGGATGGCACCATCATCGGCGTTTTCCAGCTCTTCAACAAGAAAGACGAGCCCTTCACCTCCGATGACGAGCACTTCGTCGATGCATTCTCGGCGCACGCGTCCATCGCAATCGAGAATGCCCGGCTGGCGCAGGAGATGGTTGCCAACGAGCGATTGTCCGCCGTCGGACGGATGGCCAGCACCATCATCCACGATATCAAGAACCCGATGGGCACACTGCGTGTGTATGCGCAGGTCATGAAGAAGAAGTCTGGAAATGAAGAAGCCGCGAAGCTGGCCGATGAAATGATCCACCAGGTCGATCGCTTCGTGAACATGACACAGGAAATCCTCGATTTCACACGTGGAGTAAGTTCAACCAATATCCAGGATCTGGATTTTGGTGAGACCATGGGGAGCGTTCTCGACTTCATCGAAAAAGATCTCAGCAAGAATAATGTCACACTCATCAGGGACGCGCAGTATCAGGGCCACCTGAGCATGGACCAGGACAAGATGGTCCGCGTGTTCTACAACATCGCCAGCAATGCGCGCGACGCGATGCCGCAGGGTGGCTCCCTCACCGTCACAACGGGGCCGAGCGACGGGTTCGTGAAGATCGAATTCAAGGACTCGGGTACGGGCATGCCCGAAGAGGTCAGGAAACGGATTTTCGAACCGTTCATGACCTACGGCAAAAAGCATGGCACCGGGCTTGGAATGTCCATCGTCAAGAAGGTGATCGACGATCACAAAGGGAAGATTGAAATCGAGAGTGAGATGGGCAAGGGCACAACCATTCGTATTCTGCTTCCTCTGTAGTTTCCTCCAGACGCGGCCCGGCCGGAACGGGCACACGGAGCGGCAAGCTCCTCTCCACATCACGTGATTACCTCCACATGAAAATCCACGTCGGCAAGGGCGAAATCACTGTCGTTCAGGGTGATATCGCCGAACAGACGACGGATGCCGTTGTCAACGCAGCCAACAACCAGCTCTGGATGGGGTCCGGAGTCGCGGGAGCGCTCAAAAGCAGGGGCGGGCAGGAGATCGAACAAGAAGCGATGGCGAAAGGACCGATCGCGGTCGGCGACGCGGTTTCAACATCCGCCGGAGCGTTGAACGCCAAGCGGGTCATCCATGCCGCGGTGATGGGGCAAGATCTTCACACGAATGCCGATTTCATCAAGCGAGCAACCTTGAAAAGTCTGCAGTTGGCGGAGGGGGAGGGATTGAGTTCGATCTCATTTCCGGCGCTGGGGACCGGGGTTGGCGGCTTTTCGCTTCTTCATTGCGCAAGCCTGATGATCGGAACCGCTCTAGATTTTATGATCACCTCTTCCCGATTGCGGGAAGTGAGGTTCGTCCTCTTTGATGATGAGGCGCGCGAAGTATTTGAAAATGAACTGAAACTCCGTTTTACCGCTCACGGTCACGCCGGGTCCTCTCACCACCGCTGAGAGCCCTCTTTCCCCCTCGTTCTGAAGGATAGACCCGTCAGGTTTTCAAAACCTGACGGGTCTTACATTTCAAGTCATCGCCCGAAGGTGCACTTCTACGCTTCTCGCGAGGGCTTGCAGGTGATACCCGCCTTCAAGAACAGAGATAAGTCTCCCACCGCAGTATTTCCCCGAGATTTCCATCAGCAGTTCCGTCATCCGTCCGTATGCTTCCTCTGTGAGATGAATGTCCGCGAGAGGATCGTCCCGATGGGCATCGAACCCCGCGGAGATCAACAGCAGCTCGGGTTGAAATCTGTGGAGTGCAGGGAGGATTTGGGTCTGGAATGCGTTGATGTAGTCTTTCTCGATGCTCCCGGCGCCCATCGGACAGTTTAGCGTAAATCCCTCTCCACGGCCTGTGCCGCGCTCAAGTGCGGACCCGGTACCAGGATAGAAGGGGTACTGGTGAAGGCTGATGTAGAAGACGGTATCGTCGTCATAAAAAATCTGTTGTGTTCCGTTGCCATGGTGGACGTCCCAATCGACAATCGCCACCCGCCGGAGTCCATGCTTCCGCTGAGCGTACCGCGCGGCAATTGCCACATTATTGAAAAGACAGAACCCCATAGCCGTTGAACTCCCGGCGTGGTGGCCCGGCGGCCGTACAGCGCAGAATGCCCGGGTTAGATTTCCGGCCATCACTTCATCGATGGCCTGAAGAACGCCGCCCGTCGCAAGGAGTGCGACGTCGTACGATTCCTTTGAGACTCGTGTGTCGCCTTCGTCAAGAACCGGGTCTCCGTGCTGGCACCGGATTCTGACCATCGTCGTGTAGCGCTCGGGATGCACAGTGTGGATCCATTCGAGTGAAGGCGCAGAGGGGCGGAGGTGAGACATCGTAGCCCAGAGCGGTGACGCGAGGAGATGTTGAACGAGCGTTTCGAGGCGCTGAGACTTTTCGGGATGTCCATGGCCCGTGTTGTGAGTCAGGTACAGCGGGTGATAGATGAATCCAAGTTTGTTCACGCGATACTCTCCCAAATGAATCTACCAACATTTGGTGACTTTTGCTCCGCGTCGAGCTAAGTCGAGTTTTGCTTTTCCTTGCCCCGGTCTTTATATTGAACGCGTCCTTTCATCAGGAAAAGCACGGGGCTTCTCCCGTCCCAGATGAATGACGCCGAGTGTCGGGAACCAACAATCACTCAAAGATTGACGCACACCATGGTCACCACCGTTTTCGAGATACCCACGAAACGTCAATTCGGGTTTTGGCAAACCGTGAATAGCCACGGCTGGTGTGTGCTGCCGCCGTTTGATGTCGATCGAAAAGAACAGCACCTCGCCCGGCTCTTCGAGTTGCGCGATGGGACGTTGGTCAAATGTTCACTCTCTCATCGGTTGATGAAGCTCGTCGTGGAGTTGACATCCCACAGGCAGGTGACAAATGCAGAAAAGAATGAAGTCCGGCAACAGATCAATGACTGTCTGCGGCTGGATGAAGATTTTTCTGAATTCTACAGAGAGGCCCGTTGCTCTCCAAGCTACCGTTGGATCTCCAGGCGCCGGGTCGGCCGTTTGCTCAGGGCGCCAACGGTGTTTGAAGATGTCGTGAAGATGATCTGCACCACGAATTGCAGCTGGGCGTTGACGGAAAGCATGGTGCGAAACCTGACGCAGAAGCTTGGGAAACCCTTCGACGACGCTCTGTACTCATTCCCCGGGCCGGAGGAGCTTGCCCAGGTGACGGAAAAATATCTAAGAGCACACATTCGCGCAGGATACCGGTCGCCGTACCTTCTCGAGCTGGCGAGCCGCGTGGCCGAGGGGAGGTTGAACATGGAACAATGGAGGTCGTCGAGCCTGCCGGCAGATGAACTGTTCATGGAGGTCAGGTCGGTGAAAGGAATGGGCGACTATGCGGCGGGGAATATCCTGAAGCTTCTCGGCCGGTATGATTATCTGGGGCTTGACTCCTGGGTGCGGGCTAAGTTCTTTGAGCTCCACAAGCGAGGGCGGCGAGTGAGCGACTCTGTGATTGAAAAGCACTATGCCGATCTCGGAAGATGGAGGGGTCTCTTCTTCTGGCTGGAGATGACGCGCGACTGGTATGATCACAAATCCCCTTTCTGAGATGATTCTCAAGCAGTTCCACGAGCGCACACGAAAACGTTTTCACTCGCTTGGATTCCAGAGCAAGACGCTGGAAACCAAAGTCGGGACGTTGCACTTCTTTGTCCGTAACGGTGAAGTTGGCCCGGGCTCAGTTGTCCTCGTCCACGGGTTGGGGACGTCCTCGAGCACCTGGCTTCGGACCATTCCCCGTCTCACAGATTCACGGACCCTCATCGCACTTGACCTTCCCGGTTTCGGGTTCTCGACAGTGCAAGGAGCGCAAGGGTTTGCAGCATTCCGCGAGCACCAGCACGCGCTCACAGAGTTTCTGGATGCTCTCCGGGGTGGTCCATTGACCCTCGTCGGACATTCGTTTGGAGGATGGCTTTGTGCGCGGTATGCAGCGGCGTCCCCCGACCGTGTGCAGCATCTCGTTCTCGTGAACAGTGTGGGAGTCTACTTCCGGGGTATTGAGCAGCTCAGGGAGAAATTCATTCTGAAATCTGTCGCTGACACAAGGCTTCTCTTGAGTGCCATGTGGTACCGTTATCCGTGGTACCTGAAGCCGCTCACCGGCGCGATCCATCGCGAGCTCACACGGAGGCAAATCAATGAGCTCGTGGCCTCGATCGGGCGGGAGGATTTGCTCGTCGAGGAGCTTGAGCGGCTCACCATGCCGGTGAGTCTCATCTGGGGAAGGAACGATGGGATCATTCCTCCGGAAGCCGCGGACACTCTGTTGCGCGCTGTTCCTCGAGCCAGGATCTTCTTCATCGAGCGTTGCGGCCACGTTCCGCAGCTGGAACGACCACAGCAATTCGCGGCGGTTTTCCATGAAGCTCTCAGGAGGGTGCCATGAATTGGATGGAGAGTGTTCAACAAGAGGTGCAGCGTGCCCGGGAAGCGCAGCGACTGGGGAATGGCGGGAGGGCTCGGACGGCTGCACGGAGGGCCGGTTGGAATTGCTCTGGCAGAACTACAGAGGCGCTCCCGGTACGACCTACGGAATAGACTTCATTGCGCAGCT